>WNGG01001401.1_pt1 | contig 33862 bp, 27 predicted proteins | sample 5400661 | NCBI WGS metagenome assembly WNGG01 (sample SAMN13153372, study PRJNA577476) | soil metagenome | isolation source: 100 cm soil or saprolite under Garry oak tree replicate 1 | place: USA:California | collected 2016-06-15
GTGCCCCATTCCTGGGGGATGTTGTATTTGCGGCGATAGACGATGGCGCGGTCATTCATCCACGATCCGAAGACCGCGCCGATGGCGCCCTGGAGCTGGTCCCACGGGTTTTCCGGAAAATCCCTGCCGGTGCGCGATTTCACCAGCTTTTTGAAGCGCGACACGAGTTCTTTCAGGCCGTTGGCGTCGATGCGCGTGTCCTCGACCTGCGTGTCTCCGGGGAACAATTCCGCTTTCAAGCTTTCGATGACGGTTTCGAACGGTTCGTGATCTTCGCCCGCGCGCTTCTGCACGCCGAGCACCACGTCCCCGTACATCTGGATGAACCGGCGGTAGCAATCCCAGGCGAAGCGCTCGTTGTTCGACCGCTTGGCCAGCGCGATGACGGTCTGATCGTTGAGGCCGAGGTTGAGGATCGTGTCCATCATGCCGGGCATGGAGTCGCGGGCGCCGGAGCGGACGGCCACCAGCAACGGATTCTCAAGATCGCCGAACTTTTTGCCGAGGATTCTCTCCATGTTGGCGACGCCGGCCTCCATTTGGGCGCGCAGTTCCTTCGGGTAGGAGCGTTTGCTGGCATAGAAATAAGCGCAGACTTCGGTGGTGATGGTGAAACCCGGCGGCACCGGCAGCCCGATGCGGGTCATCTCGGCGAGGTTTGCGCCTTTGCCGCCCAGGAGGGCTTTCATGGAGCCGTCGCCGTCGGCCTTTTTGTTGCCGAAGAGATAGACATACTTCATCGATGCAGATGCTTTGGCCATAAAAATGATGAGCGTTTAAGTCAATGTTCGTCGGTGAAATCCACAGAAACGAGCGGGCAGCCTAACAAGGGTCAAGGGGCTGTCAACGGCGCAATGGTCCACCGCGCAAGAGTCCAGCTCAACCCCGAGGGAAGGGGGAGGATTGGCCAAGGTGATTGCGACTGGACAGTCACCGAGAAGCGCTGTTCACGACCGCTTAGCCAAAACTACAAAGGGAAGAGGCGTCGGGCCTCTTCCCATTGTTCCCCACGTTTCGTTGGCGATATTGGCGGCGCCGCAAGCGCCCTCAGGCGGCGGCTTCGTGATGGACCCAGTGAAAAGCGTGCTGCACAAGCTCAGTGGAATTCTTCAGGTTCAATTTGCCTTTGATGTATTCGCGATACGCCTCGACCGTCCGCACGCTCAGATGAAGTTCGCCGGCGATCTGCCGGGTGCTGCGGCCCTCACCGATCAGGCGGAAGACTTCCAGCTCGCGATCGGTGAGGTACTCGATCGGCGAGGTGACCGTCTTGCCCCGGCCGTTGGTCAGTTGCTGGAGCATTTTGGCCTTCATTTTGTCGCTGAGGAAAATTTCGCCGGTGAGCACGCGCCGGATGGCGACGAGGACCTGCTCGATCGCCTCCTCCTTCATGATGTAACCGAGGCCGCCGGCGCGCAGGGCGCGTTCCGCGTAGAGCGACTCGTCGTGCATGGACAGAACGAGAATGGGCAAAGCGGGGTAACGGGCTTTGACGTTTTTGATCAACTCAATGCCATTGCTCCCTTTCAACGAAATATCCACCACGGCCACGTCCGGGTTCAGGGCGCCGATTGCCTCGAACGCTTTCGGAGCGTCCTCCGCCTCGCCGCAGACCATCATGTCGGCCTCCTGGTTGATGAGCTGGCCCAGGCCGCGGCGCAAGATCGGATGGTCATCGACCAGCAGCACGCGGGTTTTTCCCTTGCGAAGCCCCGTCTGATTTTTCGTTAGCATAAATTCCAGTCTCGCTCAATTAAACCTGGTAGCGGCGCCCAAACTCACTCGCGCCCGGTGCCGGGCAGGCAGCAGGTCACCACCGTGCCGCCGCGTTCGCCCGCTTGGATGTCCAGGCTGGCGCCGATTTTCTGGGACCGGTAATTCATGATCCGCAACCCGAGACCGTTCAATTTGATTTCCTTGCGCGGAAAACCCTGGCCGTCGTCGCTGATCGCCAGCACGACTTTGCCGTCCGCCTGGTGCAGGCCAACCACTACCCGCTTGGCTTTGCCGTGCTTGACCGAATTGTTGATCGCTTCCTGCGCCAGGCGAAACAGATGGGTCGCGACCGCCAGGTTCGTCACCTTCAGATTCTCGTCGCATTCCAGAACGCAGGAGATGCTGAACAGGTTCTCCACCGTCGTGGCTAGTTCGCGGAAGGCGGGAATCAAGCCGTTCGATTCCAATTCGACCGGGAAAAGGCCGCGCGCCAGGTTGCGCGTTTGGGACAAGGCCTGGATCACCAGCCGGCCGACCTCCGCGGCCTCCGCGGCCTCAGGAAGCGACTTGGCGCTCAGCTTGTTTTCGAGGGCGCGGGTCAAAAAAGTGATGCCGGTCAGATGTTGGCCCAGACCGTCGTGCAAGTCCTGGCCGATGCGCGCTTGCACCTTGTTGGTGATTTCGACGATCTCCTTCTCGAGCACTTTGCGATCGGTCACATCGCGCACCAGGGCTAGGACTTCGCCCGGGCCGCTGCTGGTAATGCGGGTTTCCCAATCACGCACGCGGCCGGGGAGCAGATACTGGCAGGTGAAGGTCTGCGTCTCACCGGTGCGCAACGCCTTCTCGAGGTAATACATCGCCTGCTGCGCGAGCTGAATCGGCAACAACTCCATGATGCGCCGCCCGATGACTCCGTCGGCAGGGAGTGTCAACTGGCCCTCGCTGGGAGCTTGAAATTCCAGAATGGTCCCGTCTTTGCGGATCGAAAAGAGGAAATCAGCGATCGTGTTGAGCAGCGCGCGATTCTTCAGCTCGCTCTTGCGCAGGGCTTCCTGCAAACGGCCCACTTCAGCGGGTTCGCCGGGGGGAGCGGAGGCAGGCTCCGGGCCGGCCACCGGCGGCGCGGCAATCTTTGGGCGGCTGGCATTGCGCTGGCTGCCTTTCGGAAAGCTGTTTGTCTCGTGAGCCGTAATCATAGGCGGTGCTGCCGTTCCCACAGAACGCGTCTGGTACTTGTGAAATCGGCAATTGGCCGAAGAACTCAAGCGAATGGGCTTGGAAACAACCGTGGACCTGGCCGCGTCCGTGGAGAGCGAAGCCTACAAGGATCGACACCCTCCCCTGCCTTGTCGGGATCGGAAGGAACACTTAGGACCGAGATGTCCTGTTTTGAGACAGCGAGGTTGTCATCCGACTTCCAGGAGCCACTTGCGAGCGTGGATGCTCGCTTGAACTGCTCAACCGCCAAGGGTTAATCTTCCAACCATGAAAGCTGCCACGCTCAGGAAAGGGGCGGCATTCCTCTGGTGCCTTTGGCTGGCGTTGCCGCTCGCGGGCCGATGCGCCGCCGCGTCGATGGGCCCGACGGTGTTGGGCAAACCCGCCCCCGAATGGCAGGCGACGAACTGGATCAATACCGCGCCGCTCACCCTGCGAGAGCTGCGCGGCAAAGTGGTGCTCGTCCGGTGGTGGACGGCGCCCGACTGCCCGTATTGCGCGGCGACCGCGCCGGCCTTGAACGAATTCTATGGAGCCTACCACTCGCAAGGTTTGGAGGTGATCGGCTTCTACCATCATAAATCGTCCGAGCCGCTGAAGGCCGAAGCCGTGGAGCAGTACGCGCGCAATTTCGGCTTCATGTTTCCGGTCGCCATCGATTCCGGCTGGCGCACCTTGAACGACTGGTGGCTCGACCGCGGCGACCAACAATGGACCAGCGTCAGTTTTCTCATCGACCGGAAGGGCATCGTCCGGCATCTCCATCCCGGCGGCCAATATGTCAAAGGCGACAAAGACTACAAGGCGTTGAAGAAGAAGATTGAGGAGTTGCTGGCGGAAAAGTGACGCGCCCGAGCCGCCAGTCAAGGCGCCTGCCAAATCACACCTCGCTGTTCAGGCGGGAACGGCGATGAGTCGTTGATGCTCCTGGATGGCGTAGCGGTCAGTCATGCCCGCCAGGTAATCGCACACGACCCGGTGCCAGCCGTCCTGATGCGCCCGCTTGTGCAGGGCCTCCCCGAAATGTTCCTGGTGCGCCAGGTAGTACTCGAAGAGTTCTTCGAGCAGGCGCACCGCGCGGCGGTTCGGCTCGTGGACCAAGGGATTGTAGTAAAGGTTCTCGTAAAGATACTCCTGTAATTCCGCGTTCAACCCGGTCCGTAACGAACTGTATTGCGCCAGCGGCCCCGGTTGCCCGCGGACCTCGTCGGCGGATTGGACCGCCGCCGCGCGAATTTTCTGCTCCGTGGTTTCCACCACATCCCGGACGTACTCATCAATGATGCAGCGGATGATGAAATAACGGCGGCATTCGTCGGGCAGATCGCCGTAATCTCGTTTCACCGCATCCGCCGCCTCATGCCAGATGCGCACGGCTTCGGACAGTTGCGCTTCGGACAGCAACCCGGAACTCAGCCCATCGTCCAAGTCGTGGCTGTAGTACGCAATTTCATCCGCCAGGTTCGCCACCTGGGCCTCCAACGACGACGAGCGGGCGTCAAAGCCCTTGCTTTTGCCCGGACGATCGTGCGCCGTGAAATGCTTGGCCAGACCTTCCCGCGTCTCCCAGCTCAAGTTCAGGCCGGGGAAGAGCGGATATTTTTGCTCCAACAATTCCACGACGCGCAAACTCTGGCGGTTATGTTCAAACCCGCCGTGGTCCTTCATCAACTCATTCAAGATCGCTTCGCCTTTGTGACCGAACGGGGAATGGCCCAGGTCGTGGGCCAGGGCGATGGCCTCGGCCAGGTCTTCACTCAGGCGCAGGGCGCGAGCGAGGTTGCGGGAGATGCCCGCCACTTCGATGGTGTGGGTGAGGCGGGTGCGCAGATGGTCCCCGGTGCCATTGAGGAAGACCTGCGTCTTGTATTCCAGGCGCCGGAAGGCCCGCGAATGAATCACCCGGTCGCGGTCCCGCTGGAATTGCGTGCGCCAATCGGGCGGGGTTTCCTCGTATTCGCGGCCGCGGCTCGCGGCGCTGAACTGGGCATAAGGAGCCAGGAATTGCCGCTCGCGTTGTTCCAGCTCCAGGCGAGTGCAGGGCATGTCCTTCCGTTAGGAACCGGCTAGGAGCGCGTGCACGGAGATGCCGCGCAGCTCGAAAAGGCGCCGGATGGTTTCCTCGATCAGGTTATTCGGGCAGGAAGCGCCCGCCGTGATGCCGACGGTGATGTCGCCCGCCGGGAGCCAGTTTTTTGTCTCCACCTCTTTGTTCAAATGTTGGTCGTAGTGCACGATGAGGGTGTCGGAAACCATCTTGGCGGCGTTCTTGACGAAATAAGTGGCCAGCTTCGCTTCGCCCATCTCGGCCAGGTGCGACGTGTTCGAGGAGTTGTAGCCACCGATCACCAGCAGCAGGTCCATCGGCTCGCGCAACAGTTTTTCCAGCGCGTCCTGCCGGTCCTGCGTCGCGCCGCAAATGGTGTCGAAGAAGCGGAAATGCTTGTCGGAATCCGCGGCGCCGTATCGCGTTTCCATCGCGGCGCGGAGGCGGCGCTGGACCTCCTCGGTTTCGCCGCGCAACATGGTCGTTTGGTTGGCCACGCCGATCGCATTGAGGTGAATGTCCGGATCGAAACCGGCGGAGTAAGCGCCGCGGAACTTGTTGAGGAACTCCTCCTTGTTGCCACCGTTGACAATGTAGTTGCAGACGTAATCCGTCTCGGCCAGCGTGAACACCACCAGGTAATGCCCGCCGCCGTTGGCCGTCGCGCGGGAGCTGGTGGCCTTGGTTTCCTCGTGCCAGGCTTTGCCGTGGATGATGCTGGTCACCGACTCATTGGCATATTGGCGCACCCGTTTCCATACGCTCATCACGTCACCGCAGGTCGTATCGACAAACTGGCAGCCTTTGGCTTTGAGCTTCTCCATCGTGACGACCTCCGCGCCGAAGGCCGGGATGATGACCACGTCGCCCTTTTGCAAATCCTCGATCTCGGCGTTCTTTTCCTTACCGGAGAGGAAACGGATCCCCATTTCATGCAGCTGGTCGTTGACCTCGGGATTGTGAATGATTTCGCCCAGGATGTAGATCGGGCGGTCGTGGAACACCTTGCGCGCCGCGTAAGCGAGGTCGATCGCGCGCTCAACGCCGTAGCAGAATCCGAACTCCTTGGCGAGCTTGATGGTAAGCCCGCCGGAAGTCAGCCCGTGGCCCCGAGCGCGGATGCGGTCCACCAGTTCGCTCCGATAATGCGAGAGCACCTGCGCTTGCACCGCTTCCATGATGTCGGGCCGGCGCAGGTTGATTTTTTGTGGCGCTGGCGGCGTTTGAGTTGTCATATCGTCCGCATCCTAGCATCAAACGGCGAGTCGTCGAGAAGAAAGGCGGGCGCGGAACGGCCTGGGGCGCACACCAATTTATGGGCCGTTGCGCGCAGCCAAGTTCATTGGCAGGCCAGCCGGGCGACGCAAGCCGTTGCCTTGGCGGGCCTTAACCGACTAAAGGAGGACGATTCTTGATCCGATATTCTCTATGTGGCGCGGGCGCATGAAATCTGCCTCGCACCGATTCGAGACGCTGCGGCATGAAGAACCTTGGCCGAATCTTAATCGCGGTTGTGCTGGCAATCCTCTTTGGGTTGATCGCCAGTGAAATCTTTCGTGCCTACGGCGAGTTGCAAAAACAGAAGCTTCCAATCGCCATCGCGCTGGCCGGCGCCGGCTTACTGGTTCTGTCGATGGGCGGCGCGGCCAGCCGCAGGAACGAGGACACCGAGCACTTTCGGATCTCCCTCAAAGAACCTGAACCGGCTCCTTCAAAGCTGATCAGCGTTCAGTTTTCTGGCGTGTTGTGCCTCTTATTCGGGGCCATGATCGCGGGCATCACGCAAGTCCAGGGCGCGGTCGCAAAGTTGCCGCTGCGCACCACAGTCCTGGCCAGCGAAAGCTTTTTCAAACCCCAGGCCTCTTCGGCCAGAGAATCACGCTCTGGCGCGAAAAAGCCCGGCGCGCGTCCGCCACTGAAACTGCAAGGAATCTTTTACCGAAATCCGAACCCGGCCGCCATCGTCAACGGACAGCAGATCTTCGTGGGCGACCATGTCGGCCAGGCGAGGGTCCTGGCTATTGATCGTCAACGCGTGACTTTCGAGCTGCCCGGTGAACCCGACCCGGTCATCCTGAAATTGTGAGCGAACCGGCGCTGCTCGGCGCAGCCGCTGGCAGTTCCCTGGCGGACACGATGTCTCCCGCTCAGACCGGCAACATCACGCCGATAGTGGTGCCTTGGCCAGCCTTGGCGCGGACCTTTATTTCCCCTTGATGCGCCTCCACCACCCGGCTGACAATCGCTAGCCCCAGCCCGGTGCCGCCCCGTTTCGTGGTGCTTAACAGCGAAGTAAAAGCGCGCTGGCGTTGTTCTTCGCTCATCCCCTCGCCAGTGTCGCGAAATTCGATGAGGACTCGCGCGGGCTTGCCGCCGTGCCGCCCCCGATTCACGGCGCGGGTGCTGATCGTCAGCCGTCCGCCTTGGGGCATCGCTTCGACCGCGTTGAGCATGAGGTTCAGGAAAGCTTGTTCGAGTTGCGTCGCGTCCGCCATAAGCGGCGGCAGGTCCTCGGCCAGATGGCGCACCAGCTCGATGTTCTGATTCTGCAATTTGTGGCGCGTGAGCAGTGTCAGATCGTTGATCAGTTCGTTCAATTGGACGCTGCACAGCTTCGGCTCCGCGCTGCGGGCGAAATCAAGGATTTGCTCCACGATGCGGTTGAGGTGGTCCATTTTCTGGCCCATCATCGCCGCGTCCTTGGCTCGCGGATCGTTGGGCGGAAAATCCAGATTCAGCGAGTGATAAAGCATTTTCATCACCGTCAGCGGATTGCGGATTTCGTGGGCCACCTCCGCCGCCAGCAGGCCGAGGGCGGAAAGCTTTTCGTTCTGGCGCAATTGTTCCTCGCCATCGACCAGCCGCTCGTATAAGCGGGCTTTCTCGATCGCGATCGCCGACAATTCGGCCAGGGCGCAGACGATCCGGATTTCCTCGTTCGAAAAACTGTGCGGCTGCCCGGTATAGACGTTCAACGTGCCGATGGCTTCCGCGTTGAACAGCAGCGGCACGCTCAGGAGTGAAACCAACCCTTCGCGCTTGGCCACCGCGATGTTTTGATAACGGCTGGAGGTCTGCACATTCTCCACCTGCAGCGGTTTTCGACGCCGGATCACCACCCCCAGCAAGCTTTCCTCGACGCTCAGCCGGGCCGTTTGCAAATAGGCCTTGCCGGCGCCGAAACTGGCGTGCAGATCGAGCCACTGGCGCTGCTCAGCCAGCAGCCGCAACGAACACATTCGCGCCTCCATCAATTGCGCCGCCTCGCGCGTGATCACCTTCAACGCGTCGTCTAGGTTGAGCGTCGAATTGATCGTGCGCCCGATGTTGACCAGGGCTTCGAACAAGCGGGCCTTCAGCCGCAATTGCTCGTAGAGCCAGGAGTTGTGGATCACCTTGGCGGCCGGCACAGCCAGGGCCTCCAGCAGCTCCTGGTCGCTGGCGCTGAACGCCTCCGGGCGGTCGGAATCCACGTTGAGCACGCCGCGGATTTCCCCTTCCACCTCCAGCGGCACGGCCAATTCCGAGCAGACTCCGGGTTGGATCATGATGTAGCGCGGATCGGACTTCACGTTCCCAATCCGCGCCGGCTTGCCCGTGCGGGCAACCCAACCGGTGATTCCCTCGCTCACGCGCAACTTGAGTTCCGCCGCGTTCGGCGGCAGACCCTGCGAAGCCAGGATCTCCAGCAATCCGGTGGTCGGGTTGAGCAAGACCGCCGAGCCGCTCGAGGCCCGCATCAGCCGGATCGCTTCGCGCAAAATCAGTCGCAAGGCCTCCTGCGGATCGAGGGTTGAATGGAGCACGTTGCTGACCTGGTACAACAGATGAAGGCGCGCGTAGCGTTCTTTGAGTTCGGAGAGCTCGTCACTCACGCCGGGAGGCTACCCGGAGTTCAGGCGGTACGACAGGCCAAACCGCGTGCCAGACCGCCCCCCACGTTCTCCGCCCCAGCAAACCCAACGGAAACATGACCTATATATGAACGTCCGCCGACACCGCGCGTCATCCCCAATGGACCAACCCGATCGCGGCGGCGGCGAATAAGAAGTTCGGCGCCCAGGCGGCGATCCAGGGTGCAACGTAACCTCCGGTGCCCAATGCCAGACCCAGTTGCATCAGCACCAGATAAACGAAACAGATCAAGATGCTGCTCGCTACGCCCACAAACACGTTGCGCTGTCCCGCGGCCGCGCCGAACGGCAGGGCGATCAGCACCACCACCACGCACGTGACCGGCCACGCAAGGCGTCCGTGCAATTTGGTGTCCAGCATCGTCGTCTTCCCCCCTTCTTCCGGGTGCAGTCGTTCGTAATCCAGAATCTCGCGGATCGAGAGTTGGGCTTTCTTCACGTCCCGCAAGCTGTTGATCCGGTTGATCTTGATCTGGCTCCGTATTTCTTCGGGCGTTTCGGAAAACCCCAGCACCATCGCGTTCGTCTCAGTGATCACTGGCAACGCGCCCCGGGTGGCTGGATAAACCAGTTCCTGCACATTGGTAAAAACCCAGCCCCGCTCGTTCGGCCACGCGCGCTCTGCGGAAATGTCCCAGTGCGTGCCCGTCCGCATGGTCCACTCCACGTGCGGCCGGATCATTTCGTGCGTCACCAGATTGTAGGCCGCCATGAACCACATCCGTTTCTCCCGCGCGTTGGTGAAGCCAACGCGCTGTTCCCAGTGCCCGGTGTTGACGTTCGTTTGGTTTTGCTGCCGGCGATTCAAAATCACTTCCGCGGCTTCGCTGCTGTCCGGCACCCACAGCTCGTTCAACGCCAACACCCCAAGGCTCAACAGGCAGCCCACGGCCAGATACGGCAACGCCAGCCGCCAGAGACTCACCCCCGCCGCCCGCATGGCCGTCAATTCCTGGTGGCGCGCGTGGTTCGTGAGCGCGTACAGCAGCGCCAGCAGCAGGGCAATCGGCACCACGAGCACCAGGAATTCGGGGGTCCTGATGAAATAGTAGCGGACGACATCCAGGCCCTTGAGTTTCAATTGTTCAAAACTGGCCAGCTCCGAGAAGAGGTCCAGCGAAATCCAAAAAATCAAAAACCCGCTCAGGCAGTAGATGAACGGGACCAGCAACTCGCGCAGCAGATACCGGTCGAGAAGGCGCATCCGTCGCGCAGCCTAGGTCATCGCCGCCGGCCGGCGCAAGCCGGAAGGCGAACGGGCGCGTACGCGGCGGGTGGTTAAAAGTATTGCTAAGCACATCCGGCCATTGAATAAAACGGGAAACGAATCAGCGCCCCAGCGGACGCGCCTTTCGCCGGACACGCAAGACATGACGCCACAAAGCATTCTGCACGACGGAAAAATCGACCCCGTCCCTCGGCCCATTGAGCTGCGCGCCGGTCCGCTGACGATGCTTTTCGAGCCGCACACGGCCTTTCTGCGGCACATCCGCCTGGGCGATCACGAAGTGGTCCGCGCGCTCTATGCCGCTGTGCGCGATCAAAACTGGGCCACGATCCCACCGCGCGTCGCCAACCTGAAATCGGAAGTCGCGCGGGACTCCTTCCGGCTGAGTTTCGAGGCCGCCTGCCGCCGCGGTGAGATCGATTACGGCTGGCATGGAACGATGACCGGCGAAGCGAACGGCCGGATCAAATTCAGCTTCGATGGCGTGGCGCGTTCGGATTTCCTGCGCAACCGCATCGGGATTTGCATCCTTCACCCCATCGCCGAGTGCGCCGGCATTCCGTGCGCGATCGAACACGTGGATGGTCGCGTCGAGCAGGGCAAATTCCCGACCACGATCTCGCCCTATCAACCGTTCCAGGACATCCGCGCCATTTCCTATGAAGTGGCCACCACCGGCATCCGCGCGCGACTCGAGATCGAAGGGGACACTTTCGAAGTGGAAGACCAACGGAACTGGAGCGATGCGTCGTTCAAGACCTATTGCACCCCGCTCGCCCTGCCGCTGCCCGCGCCGGTGAAGACCGGCGAGCGCGCGCAACAGGTCGTGACGCTCGGTCTGTCCGGGCCGGTGCGGTCGATTCTGCCGGTGAACGTCGGCCGCGCCCCGCAGTTGTCGATCTCCACGACGCCGGTCGTCACGCTGCCCCCGATTGGCCTGTGCGCGGCCAGCCACGGACGGCCATTGAGCGGGCGGGAAATCGAGCGATTGAAGTCGCTGCGCCTTTCGTATCTGCGCCTCGATTTGAAATTGTCCTCGCCCCATTACCGGGAGGACTTGGAACGCGTCGCGCAAGAAGCGGACCGGTTGGGCGTCGGCTTGCACCTGGCCCTCACCCTCTCCGAAAACGCCGACGAGGAATTGCGCCTGCTCGCCGGCCACCTCGACCAGGTGAAACCCCGCGTTCTCTTTTGGATCGTTCTCCATCAGACCGAAAACCCGGCGACGGAGCAGACCGTGCAGCGCGCGCGACCCGTTCTGCAAAAATACGCGCCGAGCGCGCTGCTGGCGGCCGGCACGAAGGACTTTTTCACCGAGGTGAACCGCGTCCGCCTCGCGCCGGGAGCCGCGTCGTTTGTTTGCTATTCGACCAACCCGCAGGTTCACGCCTTCGATAACACGACGCTCGTCGAGAATCTTGCCGGCCAGGCCGATAACGTGGAAAGCGCCCGAACGTTTTCCGCGCGGCCAGTCGTCGTGTCGCCGATCACGCTGCGCATCCGCGACAACGCCGCGGCCCGGGATGAGTCCACGGCGACTTTGAGCGAGTTGCCCGCCGACGTGGACCCGCGCCAGATGTCGCTCTTTGGCGGCGGGTGGACGTTGGGCAGCATCGCCCGGCTGGCCACAACCGGCTTTGTGCACAGCCTGACCTATTTCGAAACCACCGGCTGGCGAGGCGTTATGGAAACTGAAGCTGGGCCGCCCTTGGCCGAAAAATTTCCGTCCGCGCCCGGAACCGTCTTTCCCATGTTCCATGTCCTGGCCGACATCGCCGAGTTTCCCGGCAAACAGATTTATCCGACCCACTCCAGCCATCCACTGCTGGTCGCCGGCTTGACCTTGTTCGACGCCCGTGGCCGGCGCCGCATCCTTGTCGCCAATCTGACGGGAGAACCGCAGGACATCAAAATCAAAACCGGCACCTGCCGGGCGCGCGTCCGGCAGCTCGACGAAACCAACGCCGAGACCGCCATGCGCGATCCGGAAGCATTCCGCGCCCAGGCGGACGCCGCGAAGGAATCGGTGGCAGGCAAAATCGAGGTCAAGCTCTTGCCATACGCCATCGCGCGACTGGACATCGGTTAACACGCCGGCCGCGCCGGCCGGCCGTCAAGTCGCCGCCGCAATTAATTGAGCGTTGACCAATGGCGACGGACTGGCCGAAACTTTGGCCCTGAACCGATGGCGTCAGCGCATGGCTCGAACCCACCTGCTCCTGTTATGAAAACAGCCCCTCCTCGCCGGCCCGATCGACCACACTTTCCGAGGCGGAGATCGATCCGGCGCGCCGCATCAGCGCTCCTGCTCTTCGTCGCCCTTCCTTTGCCCGCCAGCGCCGCGGAAATCAAATGGCAGCATCTCACTAGCAAGAACGGTGACTTGCCCGTGCCTGGTGAATCTACGCAGCAAACCGGCGCCATCGTCGCCGATTTTGACTGCGATGGGGTGAATGATTTCGTGCTCAGTTTCCGGCAGAAGGCGCCCGCGCTGGTCTGGTATCGCCGCACGGCCAAGGGTTGGGAGCGCTACGTCATCGAAAAAGATTTTCTCACGGTCGAAGCGGGCGGCGCGGTGTTCGACATCGACGGCGATGGCGATTTGGACCTCGTCTTCGGCGGCGATTACCAAAGCAACGAAGTATGGTGGTGGGAAAATCCGTCGCCCAATTTCGACCCGAACGTTTCGTGGAAACGGCATGTCATTAAAAAGGGAGGCGCGACGCAGCATCATGACCAGGTCTTCGGCGATTTTTTGGGCCGAGGCAAGCCACAGTTGGCCTTCTGGAATCAAGGCGCCAAGAAGCTGTTTCTGGCGGAAATCCCCGCCGACCCGCGCCACGCCGAGTCGTGGCCGCTGACGGAAATTTTTTCCGGCGCCGCCGGCGAACGCGGGGACCAGGGGGCGTTCAAATACGCCGAAGGGCTGGCCGCGTATGACGTCGATGGCGATGGCCAAGTGGATTTGCTGGCCGGCAATTATTGGTTCAAACACCAGGGCGGAACGAAATTCACGCCGATTAAAATCGGCGACCTCGGCGGACGCATCGCGGCGGGACGCCTGAAGGCGGGCCGTTATCCGCAGGTGGTGATCGCGCCAGGCGACGGCGTCGGGCCGCTCAAGTGGTACGAATGCACCGGCCATCCCACCAACACGAGCGATTGGGTCGGGCACGACCTCGCCGGGCGCGACGTCGTTCACGGGCACAGCCTGCAAATCGCGGACATCGATGGTGACGGCCAGCTCGACATTTTCGCGGCCGAGATGGCCAAATGGCATGAAAACCAAGCCGAACCGGACAATCCCAACGCCAAGGCCTGGATTTTCTACGGCGACGGCCGGGGCAACTTTCGAAAAACCGAATTGGCGACCGGCATGGGCTTCCACGAAGCGCGCGTCGCCGACCTCGACGGGGACGGCGACATGGACATCCTCGACAAGCCTTACAACTGGGAGGCGCCGCGCGTCGATGTCTGGTTGCAGAACGGGACCGGGCCGAGGCAAAAGGCCGGGATTGAAGTTCGCCCCGCGAGCGTTGCCGAGCCGACAGCCCGGACAACTACGCAAGCCGGAAAGTAAGAAATGGCAAGTGACCCAACGAGCGACCGTGCCGAGCGACTTCAAGCGCCTCGTGTGAACGATCCAGCAAACCACACCCAGCCACTGGCGTCGCCAGCCCCGCGGCATCGCTTCGGCCTCAAGCTGATCGCGGTGTTCAAGCTGATCAAAGGCGTGTTGTTGCTCGCCGCCGCCATCGGTCTTCTAAAACTGCTGGGCACCGATATCAGCGCGCAGCTGGAGCATTGGATTACGGTCTTCCGGGGCGACCCGGGGAACAAATACTTTCACGCCCTGCTGGTCAAAATCGCGAACCTCGACCCGCGCACCCTCAAAGCGGTGAGCGCGGGTTCCTTTTTCTACTCCGCCTTGCTGTTGACCGAAGGCATCGGGCTTTGGTTCGAGAAATGCTGGGCCGAATACCTGACGGTGATCGCGACGGCCTCCTTCATCCCGCTGGAGATTTACGAACTGGCCAAAAGGACCACCGAAGTCAAGCTGCTGGTTCTGGCCATCAATCTGACGATCCTTTTATACCTGATCCGGACCCTACGCCTGGAGCGTAAGTCCAAACACTAAACTGCGGGGATGGAGCATCAGCCCGAGTCCCCAGGCCGGCTGCCTCTTCTTTCCAAACCTTGGCCGCGCGCGCGCTCCAAATTCCGCTTGTCTGCCGGTTTCACGCCCGGTAAGTACCTGCCACTATGGTTGCTGGGTACCTCCGAAGATGAAAAGCAAAAGGCTTCTGACGCCGGTGGCGGCTTGGCTCTCCCTCTGGCTCGGCGCTGCCGCGTTCCCCACCGCCGCCTCGGTCATCACCAACAATCCCCCGCCGCCGGCGGCGGTGGACGCGCGCATGCTGCGTTATCCGGATGTCTCCGCGACGCAAATTGCCTTCGTGTACGCCGGCGATATCTGGCTGGTGCCGAAGACCGGCGGCACTGCCCAGCGGCTCAGTTCGCCGCGCGGTGAGGAGGTGTTTCCGCGCTTTTCGCCCGACGGCTCCCAGATCGCCTTCAGTGGCAATTACGACGGCAACCTCGATGTCTATGTGATCTCGGCCGGCGGCGGACTGCCGCGGCGCGTCACCCACCACGGCGCGTCCGATCGAATCCTGGGCTGGTATCCGGATGGCACCAACCTGCTCTATGCCACCTCCATGACCAGCCAGAAGGACCGGTTCAACCAGCTTTACAAAGTCCCCAGCACCGGCGGCTTGCCGGTACAACTCCCGGTCCCCTATGGCGAATTCGGCGCGATTTCGCCGGATGGAAGAATCCTGGCTTACACGCCCATCAGCGTCGATTTCCGGACCTGGAAACGGTATCGGGGCGGGATGAATCCCGACATCTGGTTCTTCAACCTCGAGAAGGGCACCGCTCGTAATATCACCCACGACGACGCCAACGATTCCATGCCCATGTGGCACAGCCACACCCTTTATTTCCTGTCCGACCGGGATGAAAACAAACGGGACAATATCTGGGCTTACGACCTGAGAAAGGAAAAATTCCGGCAGGTCACCTTCTTCACTGAGTTCGACGTGCATTTCCCCAGCATTGGCCCCACCGATCTTGTCTTTGAAAACGGCGGCCATCTCTATCTGCTCGATCTCATCACGGAAAAGTACCAGGAGGTCGAAATCAAAGTGGTCACCGATCGCGCCACGCTCAAGCCGCGCCTGGAAAATGTTTCCAATTGGATCCACGGCGTTGACGTCTCGCCGTCGGGCAAACGCGCGGCGATCGAAGCGCGCGGAGAGATTTTTACTCTGCCTGCCGAGCACGGGATCGTGCGCAATCTCACGCGCGATGCCGGCGTGGCGCACCGTTACCCGACCTGGTCGCCGGATGGCAAATGGATCGCCTACTTCAGCGATCGGAGCGGCGAATATGAATTAACCATCCGTCTCGCCGACGGCTCCGGCGAGGAGACTGTCCTGACGAAACTCGGCTCGGGCTACCGCTATCGGCCCTGCTGGTCGCCGGATAGCAAGAAGCTCGTTTTCATCGACCAGGCGATGAAAATTCACCTGCACGACCTGGACCGCAAGCAGACCATCCAGATCGACCAGGAAACCCACCGCTACCATGCGGATCTGGATCATACCACTTTTGGTTGGTCGGCCGACAGCCGCTGGCTGGCTTATGCCGGGGATCAGGACAACCTGCAGACGGCGATCATTCTCTACGACTCCCGGGATGCCAAGCGCCACCAGGTGACCAGCGGCTATTACGACGAGGACAAGCCGGTTTTCGATCCGGACGGCAAATACCTGTTCTTCCGCTCCGGCCGCACCTTCGAGCCGGTTTATAGCGAGCTGGACCCCACTTGGATCTATCCCAACTCGCAAAACCTCGTCGCCGTGCCGCTCCGCAAGGACGTCGCCTCTCCGCTCGCGCCGCGCAACGACGACGAGGGCGACAAGGACAAAGAGAAGAAAGATAAATCAGACGGCGGCAAAAAGGATTCCGCGCCGGATGCCAACAAGAAGGACGAGTCCCCGGACAAAGAGAAGAAACCCGGAGATAAGAACGATGAGAAAGCGGAGAAAAAGGAGGTGAAACCACCGAAACCAGTCGAGATCGATCTCGATGATTTCGAGCAGCGCCTGGTGGTTCTGCCGCCCAAAGCCGGCCGCTACGACGACTTGGCGGCGGTCTCCGGCAAGTTGCTTTATCGCCGTCTGCCGCGCAGCGGTTCCGGGGACGAAAAGAGTCCGGTCATCTACTACGATCTGGAGAAACGAGAGGAGAAGACGATCCTGGACGATGCCGATCAAGCGGTGCTCGCCGCCAAGGGAGAGAAAATGCTCGTCCGCAAAAAAACCGATTACGCCATCATTGAGGTGAAGGAAGGGCAGAAGCTGGACAAGAAGCTGGCGACTGGCAGCCTCGAAACGCTGATCGATCCGGTGGCCGAATGGCGCCAGATTTTCAACGACGCCTGGCGGCTGGAGCGCGATTACTTCTATGACCCCGGTATGCACGGCGTGGCCTGGAACGTGATGAAGCAACGTTACGGGGCCTTGCTCAAGGATGCCATCACACGCTGGGACGTCAATTATGTCATCGGCGAGTTGATTTCCGAATTGAACGCTTCGCACACCTACCGGGGCGGCGGCGACACGGAGAAGTCCGAACAGCGCGGGGTCGGTTACCTCGGCGCGGATTTTGCCCTCGAAAACGGGGCCTACCGCTTCAAGAAAATCTACGACGGCGCCGCCTGGGACAGCGAGGTCCGCTCGCCGCTCAAACAACCGGGTGTCAACGTGAAGGAGGGCGATTACGTGCTGGCCGTCAATGGCTTGCCCCTCGACCCCTCGCTCGATCCCTGGGCGGCGTTCGAGGGTCTGGCCGACAAACCGGTGATGCTCACCGTCAACGATAAACCGTCCAAAGAAGGCGCCCGCGAGGTGCTGGTGCAAACCCTCGCCAGCGAGGCGCGTTTGCGCAACCTGGCCTGGATCGAATCCAATCGCAAAAAGGTCGATGCCGCCACCGACGGCAAGGTGGGCTACATTTATGTTCCGGACACCGGCCGCGGTGGCCAGACCGAACTGGTGCGTCAATTTCGGGGCCAAATCAACAAGAGCGCCCTCATCATCGACGAACGTTTCAACAGCGGCGGACAGATTCCCGATCGTTTCATCGAGCTGCTCAATCGGCCCCTGGATAACTTCTGGGGCGTGCGCGATGGCAAAGATTGGACCTGGCCCCCCGTGGCAAATCAGGGACCGAAGGTGATGCTCATCAATGGCTGGAGCGGCTCGGGCGGCGACTGCTTCCCTTATTACTTCCACAAAGCGGGCCTCGGTCCGCTCATCGGCACCCGCACCTGGGGCGGGCTTATCGGCATCACCGGCACGCCGCCACTGATTGATAATGGCAGCGTTTCCGTGCCCACCTTCGGCATCTACAGCACCAAAGGCGAATGGATCATCGAGGGTTACGGCGTGGACCCCGATATCAAAGTGGTCGATGATCCGGCGCTCATGGCCAAAGGCGGCGATCCCCAGCTCGAACGGGCCATCGACGAAATTCTAAAACTCCTGAAGAAGAACCCGCCGCCCGTAGTCAAAAAACCCAAATATCCAATGCGGGCCGGCCGTTGACCCGGCGTGTCGAAAAATCCGCCGCCGCAGGTCGGGCCGCCAAAATCCCGCCGGCGCGACGGTTTCCGCTATTACACTGGCCCGCCGGCCAGATGCCGCGCCTGGCGCTTCAAGGTCCGGGGGCGTTCCCGCCGCGGCGCTTCGCCACGGTCGTCGGGGATGAAACTGCGCAGAAATGCCGGCTTGTCCCGCCGTCCACCACGCTGGTAGTCCCGCCACAACGCTCCGGCCGTCGGTTGGCCGGGCAACCCCAGTTCGGAGGTGAGGAAGGTGAACAAGAGTTCGGCCAATCTTGCCAGCGCGAGGCTGTCGGTCCGCCCGACCCGGGCAAAGAGCCAGTCACTCCAGCGCATGAAGGCGCGGTACGGTGACTCGCCGCCGGTCCAAAGGAGCGGCGTGGTCTCCACAAAGTTGCCGCTGTTGGCGACCAGGTCCCAATAGCGGGCGAAGCGGCGCAGCCGCTGCATCGTCGCGAAATCAATCAGCTTGTTTTGGAGGCATTCGTAGGGCGGGTGCGGGTTATAGATCATCTGCCATTCCGCGTCGTGCCGCGTGATCGGCGTGCCCCGCAATCGCTTGAGCAGGCCCACCTGAATCTCCTGCGGACCCAAACCGATCAGCCGGTCAAACCCGGCCGCGAAACTCTCCACGCTCTCGCCGGGCAGCCCGACGATCAGGTCCGCGTGAATGTGCACGCCGGTCTGGTGGCGAAGGAACCGAAGGTTGTCTTCCAATTTGCGCGCGTCCTGGCGGCGGCTGATGAGTTTGCAAACTTCCTCGTTGAAGGATTGGATGCCGACCTCGAATTGCAGCGCCCCAGGCGGAAACTTCGCAATAATCTCCCGCAAGCTTTCGGGCAACCGATCCGGGATCATCTCGAAGTGCAGGAACAGTCCGGGCCGGCAGCGTTCGAGGAAAAATCGCAGCAACGTTTTGCTGACTTCGAGGTTCAGGTTGAAGGTGCGATCGACAAACTTGAAGTGACTCACCCCGCGATCAAGCAACGTTTGCAGGTGCTTCAGCAAATCCGGCAGCGGCGCCTGCCGCACCGGGATATCCAGCGAGGACAAGCAGAATTCACAACTGAAAGGACAGCCGCGCGAGGCCTCTACATAGACCACCCGATGGGCCACGTCCTGGTCGGTGTAGAGGCCGTACGGCAGCGTCAAGTCGCTGAATTCGGGCAACGGCGCCGGAATGATCCTGGTCGCCGGCCGCTCGCCCGAGATCAACTGGCGGCAGACCGCGGCAAACGCCAAATCGGCCTCGCCGGTGATGACGTAGTCGGCCAATTGGGCGATTACCTGTTCCTCGGTCTCATAACTGACTTCCGGCCCGCCCAGGATCACCACGAGGTCCGGCCGCAACCGCTTCAGGGCGGCCACGACTTCGGTGCTTTCCGCCACGTTCCAGATGTAAATCCCCAGGCCGATGATTTTCGGCGCCCGCGCGAGCAACACTTCCGCAACGTCGATCGGACGCTGGCTTAAATCGAACTCGACGATCTCCGCCCGGGGCCGCAGCCCGCTGAGATTGGCCAGCAGATACCGCAGGCCGAAGGCGGCGTGGATGTATTTCGCGTTGAGCGTTGTTAGAACGATATCGGCCATGAGAACACTGCTGGCACTGCGCGCGGCCAAGGCCGCCCGGCGGCGTTTAGCGTGGCAGGGACATCGCGCTGCGATGTCCGCGCCGCGTGCAGCGGCGCAACCCTTTCGAATGCCACTCTCGCTCGAAAAAGCCTTCCGCCCGCTGCCATGCGGGTGAGGACGGCGCGGCGCGCCATCCGTACCATCGCGCTAAACACATACCAGCCGCCCGGCTGCCGTTCCAACTGGTGAAGATACGGTTTTTACGCTTAAAGCCAAAGCAAATCAGCCGCCGGGGCGCTCGCTTATCTGCTGTCCACTGAATGGGGTCAGGCTTTGGCGCGAAAAACGGGGGGAACTTTTAACAGGAGGTAACGGAGATAACTGAGAGGTTTGGCTTGATTCCAAGGGCGGGGGGCGGAATGGCCACGGATGACACGGACCGGCGCGGATGGGCTTTGATTCTCGAACCAGGAAGCTCAGGACAGCCGCGGAGAAAAGAGAGATCACCCAGGGGCTTTCGCTTGGCGCGAAAACCGGGGACTCGGATTAACAGAAGGAAACGAAGGAAACGAAGGGGGCTGAAGCCTTGATGCCAAAACCGTGGGCAAACTCTTCGTTGCCTTCGTTACCTTCTGTAAACCGCTTTGCCTTGATTCCAAAACGGGGGGGCGCAGCGTCCAGGACCGCTCGGGCGATCACCCGCAAAGAAACAGGTTGCAAATCTGCCGCAAGCGGTTGAACTGGGAACGTGTTGGTTTGGTTTTTTGTTTTTTCATCCCTGCCGTGTGGCCGGTTCAAATCGTCAAACCAACCCATTTATTCGATTTTCTGTAGGCTGGCTGTGCTTTGGAAACATGGACCGCCCCGTCAACGCGAGACTGCGCCGGATCCCGTGAAGGGGGATAGCCCCTCTTTCGTCTCACCCTTCAATGAAATCCTGCTTTCTCCTTGCGCTGACCACGGGCAACCTGATGTCAGCCCCGATCATCCTGCACGTCGCCACGAATGGGAACGACAGCGCGGCGGGCGCTATGACGCGGCGGGCGGGCGATGGGCCGCTGGCCACCATGGAGGCGGCGTTGCGCAAGGCGCGGGCGGCCGCGACGCGGGATGGCGTCACCATTTTCGTTCACGGCGGGCTTTACCGGCTGGCCGAGCCGATGGTCTTCACGCCGGAAGATTCGGGCGCGAGCGCGGAGAAGCCGTTCACCATCGCGGCTTTCGGAAAGGAAAAACCGGTGCTGAGCGGTGGCGCGCGGCTGGCGGCTTGGAAGCAGATTGGAGCTGACCTCTGGCAAACTGACGCGCGCACGCAGCTCGGCGGGAACTGGCGGTTCCGCTCGCTTTTCGTCAATGGCCGGCGCGCCACTCGCGCGCGCACGCCGAATGAGGGCGAGCTATTGCGCATGGACGGCGAGCGGTTCAACGACAAGCCGTTCCAGTTCAAGTTTCGTGCCGACGACATCAAGCCCGGTTGGGCTGAGCCCGGCGACGTGGAAGTGGTGGCGTTCGAAAAGTGGACGGATATTCGACAGTTCATCCGCGAGGTGAACACCACGAGCAACGTGGTGACGCTTTCGGGGAGCAGCACGGTGCACACGCGCGAGGCGGGCGCCCGTTACTTCATCGAGAACGCCCCCGATGCCGTCGATGTGCCGGGCGAGTGGCGGCTCGATGCGAAGACCGGGGTGGTGACCATGATGTTCCGGGCCGGCGAGAATCCGAATGCGATGGAAATCGTCGTGGCGCGCTTACAGGAATTGGCGCAGTTCAAGGGCGACATCGCGGGCCATAAAGCCGTGAAGCATCTGGTGCTGCGCGGATTGACCTTCGCCGACACCGACTGGACGATTGCCCCGGAGGGTTATCGCGACACGCAGGCGGCGGTGGCGATTCGGGGGGAAGTGTTCGGCGACGGCATGACCGATTGCGTGATTGAAGATTGCACGTTCACGCGGCTGGCGGGCTACGGAATCGATCTCGGGCGGGGCTGCCAGCGGAACCGCATCGTTGGCAATGAAATGTTTGACCTTGGCGCCGGGGGCGTGCGGGTGGGCGAATCAACCGCGCGGAACGATGCCTTCGACGCCACGCACAGCAACGAGATCACGGACAATCACCTGCACCACCTCGGCCGGCTGTATCCGCCCGCGGTAGGGATATTCATCCTGCAAAGCGCCACCAACCGGGTCGCGCACAACCACATTCATGACCTTTACTACACGGCGGTTTCGGTCGGCTGGACTTGGGGCTATCGCGACAGCCCATGCCACGACAATGTGATCGAGTTCAATCACCTGCACGACATCGGGTTGGGACTGCTCAGCGACATGGGTGCGGTCTATACGCTCGGTCCGCAGCCGGGCACAGTTGTGCGGAACAATCTGATCCATGACGTGAATTCGTTCACTTACGGCGGCTGGGGGCTTTATACCGACGAAGGCAGCAGCGGCATTGTGCTGGAGAACAACATCGTTTATGGCTGCAAGAGCGCGGGCTTCCATCAGCATTACGGGAAGGAGAACGTGATCCGGAACAACCTCTTTGCCTTCAACCGGGAGTGCCAGCTCATGCGCTCGCGCGACGAGCCGCACACTTCGTTCTTTTTCACCAATAATATCGTGGTGTTCGACTCGGGGAACCTGCTCGGCAGCACGTGGCAAAACGACCGGTTCATCATCGACGGCAATCTCTACTGGGACACGCGAACGGGGACCGACCTGGCCCGGATGAGCTTCAGTGGCGCCACGTTGGCGCAGTGGCGGGCGCGCGGCCACGACACGAATTCCAGCTTCGCCGACCCGCTGTTCGTGGATGCGGCCAAGCGCGACTTCCGACTTCAACCCGGCTCACCGGCGGCGAAACTGGGGTTCAAACCAATCGATCTGAGCGCCGTGGGGGTGAGGGCCAGGGCTAGCAGCCGGTTAAGAAAGTAGCCGCCGACGTGAGGAGGCTCTCATGTCGCTTCTGTTTCCGAAGAAATGTGAGCCTCGTTACCTCGGCTGCTACGGGAGGTGGCATTCTTGAAAGGGCTGTTAGGCATAGGCAAGCCTATACCAAGCGGCCGCTCCAGCACAGCCAAGCAACGGCAATCCCACAGTAACCCCTAATGCCCAAAGTAAGTTCGATGCAGCTTCCCATGTAGTAGCATGCTCCGGTATCACCAAAAATATAAAAATAAGAATCAAGCCGCACCCTGGAATAGCACCTAGAACCGTCGGAATGCCAAAAAGCCGAGCCTTCCGCACGTCGCTGCGCTGCTTCCAACGTCTCCTTAAGTCAATCAGCCACCCGAACGGGATGGGAATGCCAAACAAGCATACCAAAACGAAGCCCGCGGCTGCACCGACGGCAGCCGGCCCGCCACCGGAGGTATCACGCGCATAAATCCCAAATGCCAACAATGGCAAAATCCAGATCGCAACTGCTACAATCGCTGGCAAAATGTAATAGCGAAGGATGGCTTTCATATCAACGACAAAGCTCAGCGACCCGCGCTGGGGACGCGCTCCGGCTGCGCCGGGCGCGTTGAAATTCCGCCGGACCTGCCGACTGCCCAGCGGGGCGGCGGTTCGCTGCGGCGCGCTGGTTATGCCGCGGTTGGTTCTGTCTGTCCATTTGCTTCTCTGCCTGCATCGAAATCCTGCTTGTGATGCCAACGGATACTACTGACCTGTTGCGAAGATGAAAGCACCGAGTGAACCGCGCGGCCCGCATCCGGCTGAACGCCTCGCTTGCGTCCGCCGAACATCGAACCAAGCAGCCCGGTCTTGCGCTCGAGCCAACCGATCCAAGCTGCCGGGTCGCTACCGTCGGCGGGGCGATGTCCGATGACGAACTGGTAATCCGTGTCGCCAGCGCGAAATCCAAAATACTAACCGAAATCCTCCTGCCCCGGCTCGGCGTCGGTCTGAACGCCGCGACTACGAAGCTGTTCGATAAGCCAGCGGGCCAGATCGTCGCCGTAACAGCCATCGTTGATGAAGTAGTCCTTGCGCTCCGACGTGTTGAAGGCCGGACTCTGGAAAGTAACCACGGTGCGAATTTCGGACATACGTGCGCCGCGGCCTAACGAGAAAGCCCAGGGGCCGGCGCCGGCAGCGCGCGTCCGCCGAAGTCGCTGAGGTTGTAAAACCAGTGACTCACAAACTCAATCGCATAGCGCCGGTTCGCCGCAGCGCCCTTGTTAGGCCAGTCGGCGTCGCTCCAACTCGTCGAGAATACATCTCTCGCACACGCCATGAAGCTGCTCAACCATGTACAAGTCGGCTGCCAATACCGTGTCTGCGTCGGCATGAGGGCAGCGGCACTCAGCGTTGTAAGTACGAAACAGAGTGATACCCTGTACTGGTGCCCGCTGATGCAGCGCCTCTGTGACACGACGCATACACGGGTCGCAAAACCAGAAGAGCTTCGCGTCAACGGGGCGCTCCGCCCTGGAACAGAACTGGCATCGAAGAGTGCGGCGAATACCGTCTGGCTCCCTGACGAATGGAAGGCGCTCAGGGAAAGCAAGGCAGTCGTCGAGTAATGACGGCATCTGCCACTTTGTCTCCGTGGAAAGCCGATCAACCCGTGGCCGCCAGTCCACGCCGCGACGTGCGAGCTCGGCGTGGATAGCGACAACCTCTTGAATGTGCGGCAGGATTCGCTGTCCGTTTGGCAAATCGTGGTCACCAACTCCGACGTGACGTAACTCGACGCACAAATCTTCCAGGAGTTCCTCATCGCGTCGCTTCTGGACCGGTATTGTCGGCGGTGAATTAGCCATGCTCTTAAAGTGGCCTAACATGAGATGTCAGGCACAGCCGCCGGAGCCGGACGTGGCTTGCAATGAGGCTGTTCGAGTTTCATAAACCGGTCAACTGCCCTTTGCGGCGGCTGCGGCCTGCACCGATTTGTTAGGCGTACCCATTTACTTCACTCCTGTGGCAGCAGCTCCGATCATAGCTCCGATGTAACTGACGAAGCCTATCCCTCCCACCCAGGCGCCTGTTTCTCGATCCACCATCTCGCCTCGCTGCTGCTTTCGGAAATCCTCATTCGACAAAGTAAAGGTCTGGCATCCAGCACAACCGACTAAAGCGACTCCAATAATTAGCCTGCCAATCAGTTTCCGCGGGAGTTGCGGCGTAAGAATCGCAGCCATACGCGCGAAGCGGCCTAACAGTTGATTGAACGACCGTGGGGCATTGGTTTTGTCGTCATGTTTTTGCGTCCAGATTATCGGAGTTGGGCAACCTTTTGTCCAGCTTGTACTGGCATGTGTTGGCTGCGCCAGTTGGCGCCGATCACCGAGCCGACACGGCGCCGCCAGCCCAGGGAAACCGAGCGGTGCGACCGGACCGGTGGCAGAGGCAGTGACGCTTCTGAAGCAATGTAGGGCAACCGCATGATGCTCGTGGTTTTCCCACAGCAACGCTGCGAACAGATTCACGTCGAATACGAAGGTCACAGCGTCTGGCTTTCGATCGCTTTGATCGGCCGCTCGCTGATGGCGCCAGCGGACAGTCGAAACCATTGCAATAAACGCAAAGCATTTGGCAAAATCGGTGCAGCGTCATTTCGAATGCTGGGCGTCAATGTCCAAGGAAAGATAGAATTATGCTACCTGTCGTCCTGCTGGTCTTGATCGTTGGATTGTCGGTGCTGTCCCTGATCGGGATAGTGATTTTCCTTCGGGCGGCATTCTGCGGCGAGCAGGACATGGTGGAGGAAGAGAAAGCAGTTCAGACTTGGCGGCCGCCGTTCATGCGTGGCGGGGCGCTGCGGAACTGGGCGGCAACGACCGCCGAGCGATTAGCTCAGAATCGCCTGAGCGGCAAACGGACCGGCCAGACCGCCGCCCAGCTTGCCGCGGAAGTGGAAGAAGGCGCCGTACACGCGATGCTGCCGCTGGCACGGCAGGCGGAACTGGAACGCATCGTGGCGTGCCCCGAAACCGGTCAGGGGATCGTCGGCGTCACGGCGGTCGAGGCGCTCGCCATCGCCGCCCATCTCCGCAAGCACCGCTCACGAGCCGAACAGGAGCGAATTCATGATCTGGCCGTGGAGAACGGGAAAAAGATCGCATCGCGCGCGCGCTGGCACAGTGATCTTCCGCCGCTCCCGTGCCCGCTACAAGGCCAGGACAAGGTGTGCTGTGTTTACGCTGCGCGGCCGTTGCGTTGCCGTCCGCTGCACGCGATATCCGTCGCCAAAGGCATGGGCAGCCGCAGCGTGGAGGTGGCCGGGTCACAGGCCGAGGCGCCGTATGAGGATCGGCACGAACAGGCCGTTGCGCAAGGCATCGAGATCGGTTTGGCTCGGGCACTGAAGTCCGCCGGACTGGATGCGAAGGTTTACGAGATCAACAGCGCTCTGGCAATGGCGCTGGAGACGCCCGACGCGGCAGAACGCTGGGCGAACGGCGAAAACGTGTTTGCTACGTGCGATTGGCGCTAAAGGGAGCAGTTCCTGGTCGCTTAAACGGGTCCCACGGGATGACATTTTTGCTGGCCGCGGCCCCTTCACTTCATTTCTCGGTTGTTTTCTAAGCTTCGTGAGACTGTCGCCCGCCGAAGCGCAGAGGGCAGGAGAGCGGAAATGCAGAAGGCAGAACCTCCTAATTGCGGATTGCAGATTTCAAATTGCAGATTGAGGAAGCCCAAACGTGGGGGCGGGGGCTGCGCGCGGCCACTGGGGGCGGCTCAGAACCGCCCAATTTCAGATTGCAGATTGCAGATTTCAGATTGGGGAACCGAGCAATTGCGGATTGCGGAATGCGGAATGCGGATTGCCGAAAAGATGAATGCAGGAACTCAAGAACGGAGCTTTTAAAATGCGAGACTCCGGATTTCCTGATTTCCTAATGGACGCCTTGGGCTATTTTCTCTCGCCCTTTCAGGGCTTCAGCCCATCTCCAAAGCACCGGGCCACAAGCGCTTAAGCCGATGGCAGCGGGGCTTCTGAAAAACTTCTTGACAGTACCGTAAAGTTGTGGGATGCTGTGCGCAGTAGTGCAAGAATCGTTGTCAGATCAAGGCCGGAGTGAGAGAAGGCAGAAGGCAGAACCTCCTAATTGCGGATTGCAAATTGCGGATTGCGGATCACGAAAGGCGGAAGCGGTGGTTTCGAGGAGGAGGGGCGGGTTTCGGCGATCACAGACCGCCGCAGGGCGAGTAATGGGTTCTTGGTACTGGGCGTCTTGGGGGTCCTGGCTCGACGGGATCGTTGAGGGAGAGTGGGTTATGAAATTTCTCACTGTGAGAAATTTGGTTTCGCGGGCACGGAGCGGGCGCTGGGGTGGCTCGATCTTGTCTTCCTGTTCGGCCGCGCTGAGGCTGGTCCTGCGGACACAGCCGCGCTCCCCGCTCGTGGCTGGCGGGCAGAGGGAATCGGAACAGATTGGACGGTCCTGGTTCGACGAGGTCGTTGAGCCAGAAGGGGTTATCAAATTTCTCACTGTGAGAAGTTTGACAGGCCATTGTGCTGACAGCGGATACGGACATGGAACCGTCCACGTTTAGCCACTTTTGCCACTTTTGCCACGCCGGATCTTGGCGGCGGGCATTCACCGAAGGGTGAACAATATGGCCGTTGGATTCCGTCGGCGAGACGCCGACGGTCGCGCTCCCCTTTCCTTCGCTAAGAGCCTGTTTGGAAACTACGAGGGGCGCTGCGGCGAGGGATTTTGGCTGTGGCCAAGGCGGCGAGTTCCGAGCATCCCCGCAGCGGGCTGTAAGGAACGAGTCAACGCCGGCCACGGACAAAAGACCCGCCGCCCGGAGGGTTTTCGGGGAAAAGGCCGTCTGGCTTCGTTGCTCCTCAGTCGAAGATCCACCAGGGATATTCTCCTTCGTCGCGCCATCCGGCCTTTTCCCCGAAAACAGCCCCGTGGCTTGCGGAACCTGTTGCCGCAACTCGCCGGAGCGAGTAGCTTGGGGAGGCTAAACCGAACCGATCCGTGGACACCGCCTACAGCCAGCTCGTTCTGGACCACTTCCTCAATCCCCGCAATGTGGGCGAGGTGAAGGACGCCGACGGCGTCGGTGAAGTCGGCGCGGCGGCATTCGGCGACGTGATGAAAATCAGTCTGAAGGTCCGCGGCGATCGCATCGCCGAGGCGCGGTTCCAGACGTTCGGCTGCGGCACGGCCATCGCCGCCTCGAGCGTGACGACCGAATTGATAACGGGGCGCACCCTCGAAGAAGCCAAGCAGTTTTCCAATCAAGAAGTCATCGCTGCGCTGGGCGGTCTGCCACCGGAAAAGGTCCATTGCTCGATGCTGGCGGAGGAAGCGGTCCGGGCCGCGCTGAAGAATTATTGGCAGCGGCAAAAGCCCTAGCGGGGCGAGGTTTTCATGCGGCCCATTTACCTGGATCATCAATCGACCACGCCGGTGTCGCCGGAAGTGTTCGCGGCGGTGAAGCCGTATTTTACCGAGGCGTTTGGCAATCCCTCCGCGCTGCACCAGCACGGCCTGCGCGCGCGCGACGCGCTGGCCCGGGCGCGCGAGCAGTGCGCGGCGCTCATCCGCGCCGAATCGCCCGACGACATCCTGTTCACTTCGGGGGGAACGGAGTCGGCCAATCTCGCGGTCAAAGGCGTGGCGTACGCCAGCCGGCGCAAAGGCAATCACATTATCGTCAGCGCCATCGAGCATCCGGCGGTGCTCAACTCGGTGGAGTTTCTCGAAGCCGAAGGGTTCACCTGCACGAGAGTCCCCGTTGACGCGACCGGCTGGGTAGATCCGGAGGCGGTGCGGTCGGCGATCATCGACAAAACGATTTTGATCTGTGTTCATCACGTCAATCACGACCTCGGCGTCATCGAGCCGATCCATGACTTGGGCAAGATTGCTGCCGCAAACGGGATTCCCTTGTTCGTGGATGCGGTGATGAGCGGCGGCTGGCTGCCCATTGATGTGCAGGAAATGGGGGCCAGTTTGCTCTCGCTCGCGCCGCACCGCTTCTATGGGTTGAAGGGCGTGGGCGTGCTTTATCGCCATCGCAAGGCCCGGCTGGCCAGCATCATTCATGGTGGCATTCAGGAAGGCGGGCGGCGGGCGGGAACGGAAAATGTTCCGGCCATCGTCGGGGCCGGCGCGGCGGCCGAACTCGCCCGGCGCGAGCTGCCCCAGCGAAAAGCGAAAACCGAGCGGCTTCAGAAAGAACTATGGGACGGCTTGAGAACAAACATTCCCTACCTCAAGCTCAACGGCCCGGAGCCAGGGCCGCGGCGAATCCCCACCAATCTCAACCTGAGCGTCGAGTTTATTGAAGGTGAAGGACTGGCTTTGCTCGCCGACGTGAATGGCATTGCGCTGGCCAGCGGCGCCGCCTGCGTGGGCAAAGCGGTGAAAATTCCGCCGGTGCTCACCGCCATCGGGCTTGAACCTAGCCTGGCCCAGGGAAACATCATCCTCTCGCTCGGCCAGGAGAACACCGAGGAGGAAATCGATCGCGTTCTCGAAACGCTCCCGAAATTAGTGGCCAAGCTGCGCGGCCTGTCGCCGTTGTGGGATGAATTCCAGCGCGGGCTCATTGACTCGGCCATCAATCCCAAGGCGGGCCGAAAGTCCGCGCCGGGCGAGACGGCCAAAGGACCGCGACCCGCTTGAGTTCATTTCGCTTTGTCTGGTTGGGTCTTTGTGCTTCATTTCCGTTTCGATGTTAACTGAAGAAACCATCACCAACGCCCTGAAAGCGGTGAAGTATCCCGGCTACTCGCGGGACATCGTTTCGTTCGGCCTAGTCAAGAGCGTCGCGGCCAAGCAAGGCGCAGTCAGCGTCATGCTTCAATTGACCTCGGGCAACTCGCAAATAGCGGAGCAACTCAAAGCGGATTGCGAACGGACGCTCAAATCGCTGCCGGAAGTGAAGCTGGCGCACGTCGAGGTTAAACTGCCTTCGAGTCCGCCCGGCTCGGCCGGTGCGCCGAGTCCCTGGGCCAACCAGGGGAAGGTGCCCGGTATCAACCGCCTGGTCGCCGTGGCCAGCGGCAAGGGCGGAGTCGGCAAGTCCACTTGTTCGGTCAACCTGGCGTGCGCCTTCCAGCGGCTTGGCGCGCGCGTCGGGCTGCTGGATTGCGACATTTACGGCCCCAGCATTCCGCTCATGATGGGGATTCGCCAGCGGCCCACCATCAGCGCCCAGGAAAAAATGGTGCCGCCGACCAATCACGGTGTGAAGCTGATGAGCATGGGCTTTCTGCTCGACGGCGATCAGCCGGTCATCTGGCGCGGGCCGATGATCATGAAGACCATCCAGCAATTCTTCAGTTCGGTTGAATGGGGCGAACTGGACTATCTGCTGGTCGATCTGCCGCCGGGCACCGGCGACGCGCAACTTTCCCTTTGCCAGACCGTCCCGCTGGACGGCGGAGTAATCGTCACCACGCCGCAGGAAGCCTCGCTCGGGGTAGTGCGCAAAGGCATCGCTATGTTCAACAAGGTCAACGTGCCGATCCTGGGGATCGTGGAGAATATGAGTTACTTCATGGCGCCCGGCGGTGAGCGGGTGGAGATCTTTGGTCACGGGGGTGGCCGCAGCGAAGCGGAACGGCAAAAAATTCCGTTCCTCGGCGAAATCCCGATCGACACCCAAATCCGCATCGGGGGCGACCAAGGCGTGCCGGTGGTGGTCTCCTCTCCGACGGCTTCCAGCGGACAGGCGTTCACCCGGATCGCCGAGATTCTGCGGCAAGCTATTGGATGACAGGAAGATACGATAAATCTGGCAAGCAGCCCTCAAAAGTCCTTGCGGCCCTGTAATTTAGGGTTGCCTTTTTTGCGGCTGGTGCTATTCTCAGACTATTCAGAAGGATTCGGCTGCGGACTATGGCAATTAACAATCCAGAGGCCACGAGCGGTAATGAGTTGGTGCGGAATTCGTCACTCTATCGTGAATTTCAAGCCGAACGTGACGAAATTCTCAAACACAAGTGGATCGAGTCGGAAAAAGCGGGCTACGATATCGGTTTCGAGCAGGCGTTGACTGACTGGATCATCAAGCACCGCTCCAAGTGGCGCAAGAGCCGTCAGGCGCCCGCGCATTAGCGCAGTAAGCGTAAGCTCTGCATTCCTTTAAGGCGGTCCCGCGAGGTCGCCAAGGAAGCATGAACAAAAAGACAAACGTTTTTAAAGCGAGCCGGTCGTTTCGGCGGGCCGGCTCATTTTTTTGCCGCCGGTCCTTTCGCGTGCCGGCGCGAGGCGGGCCACCGGCTGGCCGCGGGTTCCCATGCCAGACCAGACCATCCTCCTAAACGCCGCCGCCATCAACCGGGTGCTGATGCGCATCGCCCACGAAATCGCGGAACGCCATGAAAACAGCCAGGCGATGGCGCTCATCGGGATTCAACGCGGCGGCGTCCACCTCGCGCATCGCCTCGGCGGGCAGTTGCAAGGCATTTGGGGACACTCCGTTCCGGTGGGAAGTCTGGATGTGAGCATGCATCGCGATGACCTTGGCCGGCAAGCCGCGCCCAAGGTCCACCCGACCGTCATCCCGTTCGACGTGACCGACAAGACGGTCGTGCTCGTGGATGACGTTCTGTTCAGCGGCCGCACCATCCGCGCGGCGATGGACGCGCTCAACGATTTCGGCCGGCCGCGGCGGATTCAACTGGCGGTCTTGATTGACCGCGGCCACCGCGAGCTGCCCATCAAAGCCGATTTTGTGGGCAAGAACGTGCCCACTTCGTTGGATGAACGCGTCGATGTCCGTTTGCTGGAGGATGGCCAGGAAGACGTGGTCCAGCTCGAAAGGCAAGGCAGACCCGCCCGATGATCTGGAATCGAAAACACCTCCTCGACATCGAATCGCTGACGGCGGAGGAGATCAACATCGTGCACGCCACTGCGCGCGCGTTCAAAGCCGTGGGCGAACGCGCCATCAAAAAGGTCCCGGCCCTGCGCGGCAAAACGGTGGTCAACCTCTTCATCGAACCATCGACGCGCACCCGGATCAGCTTCGAGCTGGCCGCGCTCCGCCTCACCGCCGACATCATCAACTTTAGCGCCGAGGCCTCTTCGCTCAAAAAGGGGGAGACCCTCAAAGACACCGCGCGCAACCTCGAGGCCCTCAATGCGGACATCATCATCATCCGCCATAGCGCCACCGGCGCGGCGCATTTTCTCGCGCGCTTTTTGCGCGGCAGTGTGATCAATGCCGGCGACGGGGCGCACGAGCATCCCACGCAGGCCCTGCTCGATACTTTCACCATCCTGGAGCACAAAGGCACAATCGCCGGGCTGAACGTGACGATTCTCGGCGACATCCTCTACAGCCGCGTCGCCCGCTCGAACATCTGGGCGCTGTTGAAACTCGGGGCCAACGTCACCCTCTGCGGTCCCAGCACACTGGTCCCGCGCGTCTTCGAGCAAATGGGCTGCCGCGTCACCTACAACGTGGACGAAGCCATCGCCGCGGCCGACGTGATCAACCTCTTGCGCATCCAGCACGAACGGCAGCGGCAGACCATGTTTCCCAGTCTGGCCGAATACACCAATTTGTTCGGCCTGACCAAAGCGCGCTTCGCGAACACCAAACCGGACGTGCTCATCATGCACCCCGGCCCGATCAACCGCGGGATCGAGATCAACAGCGAAGTGGCCGATTGCGAACGCTCGGTCGTGCTCGAACAAGTCACCAACGGTCTGGCCGTGCGCATGGCGGTGCTCTTCCTGGTCAACGGCGGCAAAGGACCGCAAGAAGTGGCCGCCTAGAATCGCGATTTCGATGGCGGGACTCCTTGAATTTGGGGCGGTTTTTTCTGAACCGGCCCGGTCGAGGAAGTGATACAAGTGTTACGATCTTTTTCTCCCATTAAGCGAAGATACCCGACCCAACGCTGCGCGGTCCGATGTGGCGAAAGTGGCTAGAAGTGGCTGCGTGGACGCTTGCCTTCCTGCTCAGCGCCGCGGGACATCAAATTTCTCACAGTGAGACAATTGCTAACTCCCTCTCGCTCAACGACCCTCCGGACATAGACCGTCCGAGCATAAACCGCAATCTTCAATCCGCAATAGAAGTCCCTCGCCATCAGCAGTTTGCAACTAAAATCTCACCGCTAGAACTTTTATAACTCCCTCTGGCTCAACGCCCCGGTCGGGCCCGCCACCGCAAAACGTCACGTAGGGACACCGGAAATTAGGGGCAATGCCCCTGTACGTGTTTTAGCGGGATGGTAGGGATGCGCTTTCTGCATTCTTCCTTCTGCATTTCCCCTGTCCCGGCCCCCGGCCGCGCCTGCAAGTCTCTTTTGCTTAGGGATATACCTACCAAACGCCATTCCGGTTTGACCTCCGTTCGGGTGGTTTATCGAGCTGGTCGTGATCGTTCACCCGGTATTTTGCGTGATACGACTTCTCCGGGTCTTCCAGCAAAATGCTTGGCTCAGGCCTGGGCCGGTTCACCCTCCCAATCCACGTCAGCTCCAGTTTTTGTCTCTTGGACATCGTTCTTTTAATGGAGCTTGATATTTGAGGCTGAAAAGCCGATTTGTATTACAACTTCTCGCAATTGCGATTGGGTGATCCGAAAGGGTTGCCCTCTTTTTTTTGCCCTGATCGTGCCGGCGAACTGCGAGCGCCTCTGTCGTTGTCATCGCCGTGACCAATGCTAATGCTTAGTTGAGCGGGGTCAATTCAATCTGGCCGCGCGCAGCGCCTGGCCCAGCCTCACGGTTGGTCACGGCTTTGTCATTTGCCGAAAAGCCGCTGCACCAGGTCGTCTCGGCTAATCTCAAAATGACTGGCCACATCCCCAAGGATGCCGGACAAAGTCCCCACCTTGATCGGATCATGGTTCGGGATGGTGACGTGGTGCTGACCTCGCTGGCTCGTGGTGAGCCGCAGGTGGCTTCCAGTCTGCCGCGTGATCTCGTATCCGAGTTTCTTGAGTGCCCGGGCCAGTTCCGGGCCGGAGATATCTCTCGGTAGTTTCATGTTCTACCAAAGGCGTGCGCAACCGGGCGGCGTCAACTGGGAATTTCAATATTTCCTGGTAGCTCCACGTTCTACCAAAGGGGCCACGTCAGCCCGTTCACACCGCCATGACCTCCTCGCGCACGAAGTGGAGCCGGATGATCTTTGGCGCCTGGCCGTCCTCGAAGTGGCATTTCACCGCGTCACGCACCTGATCGCGCAACGCCGACAGCGAATCCGCCTCCGTAAAAATGGACTGACCGAGCGCACGGGCGCTGTAGCCCCCCTCGGCTGCTTCTTCGACGAGAAAGATGAGTTCGTTCATGGTTTCCGGGCCAACAGGCCTTCGATGCCGTCCGGAATGTCGGCCATGCGCCGCCCATTGGCAAGGATATCGTCCGCAATCTGCATTCCGCACTCGGCATTTAGCCTAACTTCCTATCGGCTCGGGCAAAAGGCCCAATGAAATCGAGGTAATCTCGATCTTGTCGGGCTACACGCCTAGGATTTTGGCGGTGCCGCAAAGAGTGAAGCCAGGCCCAGTTTTTGCAACTGCTCGTTCAGG
>WNGG01001671.1_pt1 | contig 33854 bp, 30 predicted proteins | sample 5400661 | NCBI WGS metagenome assembly WNGG01 (sample SAMN13153372, study PRJNA577476) | soil metagenome | isolation source: 100 cm soil or saprolite under Garry oak tree replicate 1 | place: USA:California | collected 2016-06-15
AGATCTACGCACGTCCGTCCGCCCTCGCAGACTACGGCCGCATTTGGCCGGAGTTCGTCCTGCAAGACGTGAAGAAACGGATCGTGCTCTCCGGGCCTCCTGACCAGATCAGGTGGGTGGAAGAGCCGACATGGTCACGGAGAAACAGCGGGGGAACGTCGTGCACCGGTCAGATGCGCAATCTCAAGGTCGCGCCCGGGACGACGCTGCGCTCGTACTACGCCTGGGACGGATTCGTGCGACCGGGCCTTCCCGCGCCACAGGGAACTGTGGACGTGATGGCGTCTTTCTACATGGACAACGAGAAGAACATGACCGGTGACGGTGTGGGCGCGAACGTGCCCCTTCGGGTGAGCGACGGTAGCGCCGTGGTCGTCTCAGAGGGGCGGGCTGTCGACGCCGCCATCGAGGAGGGGACCCTCCGGAAATGGATCCAGGACCGCGCGAAGCCCGATGGGTATGGCCAGCAGTCCGCGTTCGACATCGAAGGATCGCTCAACATTGATGGCGACGTCTGGGTCATCAAGGCGGCGCGGCAGGCAAAGGCCGGCGACACTTACGCGGGAGGCGAGATCGAAATCCGCGTCGATGCGGTCAGCGGCTCGGTCATCTCCGTGGTCCAGCGACCGTGAAGCAGGCCGCGGATTAGCCCAGCGGTCGCACCACGAGACCCGCTGGGACCTTCGGGAAGAAGTACGTGGTCTTCTGCGGAAGTCGCTCACCGGCGTCGGCTACGCGACGCAGCGTTTCCGGATCGACCGCTCGCAACAGCACCGCGGTCGCACCCGCTTCCGTCGCGGCGAGCGCCGCTTTGGTGTCGTGCTCATACGCGATCTCTCCTCGGCCTGCGCAACAGGTAGCTCGCGCCATGCTGACTTCAGGCTGCTGAGGTCCGCGTCCGGTTTGAGCTGCAGCTGCTCGTATCGCCCATCGCGGACCACGACGATCCCGGGTTGGATATCGCCGATGGCCCCCGCGTCGATCCGCGATCGCTCGAAATAGCGGTCGATCGCGCGATCGAGCGCGCCGTTGCCTCGCACGACGCGGTGGGTCGCGAAGATCCGCAGCCCCGGGTCGTCCGCCGAGCAGAGGTAGGCGAGGACGTAGCCGATCGGCGCATCGGCTGATGCGCCCGCGCCCCGTTCGGCGAGGTACGCGAGGGCGGTCTCGTACCGGTGGTGCCCGTCGGCGATGTAGACGCGGCGCTTCGCGAGCCCGTCGCGAAACTCGCCGATCCCCATCCGATCGCCGATCGCCCACACGCGATGCTGCTCGTCGCCGACGGTCGCCTCGGCCGTCGGCTTCGTGCCTTCGATGTGCCGCGAGATTCCCCCGGCGATCTCACCGCGGGCGTCCTCGAAGACGCCGAATATCGCGCTGGTGTTGGTGCGCGTGGCGCGAAGGAGCGCGAGGCGGTCCTCCTTCGCTTTCGGGAAAGTGAGCTCGTGCGGCATCACGATGCCCTCCTCGGGGCGGTGGAGCCGCAGTGCGCAATGGATCCCGCGCCGGCGCACGCGCGTCTTGCCGATCGAGAACTCGTGATCGTGCACGTAGATCGCCGCCGCCGCGTCCTGCTTCATCACGCCCCGAAGGCGCCAGGCCGTCAGATCCGCCGCCGCGCTCGCATAGGGGTCGCCATCGGGCTTCGGAAATTCGACCCGGACGAAGTTGTGCGGGCTCTGCCCGTAGAGGCGCTCGCGCTCTTCCGGGCTGATCACGTCGTAAGGCGGGCACAGGAGCTGACCGAGCTGTTCGGACTGCTCGCCATACCGGAGTGCTCGGAACGGAGCGACGTCGGCCACGTCCGGATTCTGCGGCACGCGAGCCGCGACAATTCCCGAGGTGACGCATCGGGCGCTCGTCGTCGGTGCCGGCAACGCCGGAAAGGCGCACGCCGAAGCCCTCGTGAGCATCGGCATCGATGTGGTCGGCCCGCTTAGCGGCACCGCGACGGTGGCCGATCTGTCGCCGCTGCGAGATCCGGCCGTGGACGTGGTGCACGTTACGACGGCGAACGACCTGCATCCACCGCTCGTGCGTGAAGCACTTCGCGTCGGCAAGCACGTGGTCTGCGAGAAGCCGCTCGCCGGCGATCTCGAGGGTGCGGAGAAGCTTGCCGAATTTGCGGAGCTGAGTGGGCGGCACACGACGATCTGTCAGAACTACCGCTTCCTTCCACTGATCGCGGAGCTCGCATGGCGCGTCGCAGCCGGCGAGCTCGGGCCGGTGCATCTCGCGCGCGGCGCGTTTCTGCAGGATTGGCTGCTCCTCGGAACGGATGACAACTGGCGCCTCGACACCTCGCGGAGCAGCGTCTCACGCACCGCGGCCGACATCGGCGTCCACTGGCTCGATCTCGTGGAAACGATCACCGGCCGTCACGTCGAGGCGGTCGTCGCGCAGCTCGGGTACCTGCACGGCCGCAAGACGGAGGACCACGCCGGCCTTCTCATTCGTTTCACCGGCGGGATGCAGGGCGTCTGTACGCTGTCGCAGGCATCGGCCGGTCGCCGCAATGAGGTCGAGCTCTCCCTCGACGGCACGGCGGGGTCAGCGACGTGGCACAGCGCACGAAGAGACGAGCTCTGGATGGGTGCCCGGGGTCGCGCGCCTGCGGTCGTGACGCGTTCGGGCGTGCGCTCGGCACCCGCTCGCGAGCTTACGAAGCGGCCGCCAGGCGCGGACGAAGGCCGTCGGAATCTGCTTGCCGCCTTTTACGCGGCCCTCGACGGAAAGCCGTCACCCGTGCCGTTGCCGACGTTCGCCGACGGTTTGCGACATGTCCGGTTCGCGGAAGCCGCGATCGTCAGCGCGCGGCGCCGCGCCTGGGTCGAGATCGCAGACATGAAGACGACGGTCGCTCAGGCCCCATCGTGACCCGGGTCGGCATTCAGGACCGCCTCGTGCCCGGCGCGACTCTGGGCGAAAAGTACGACGCCGCACGGCGCTTTGGCTTCGACGCGCTCGAGCTTTCGGAACGTCCGGCGTTCGACGAAGCACGCACCGCCATCCGCGAGAAGATCCCGGTCACCGCGATCGCCGGCGGCTACCGCGGGTGGTTGATCGATCCGGACCCCGACAAGGTCGCCGCCGCGCGGAACGACATCGCCAGCCTTCTCGATCTCGCGGGCGAGCTTGGCACGGGCATCGTCGTCGTGCCGATCTGGGGACGCACACGCCATCTTCCGGGCATCGCGACCGGGCGTACGCGCGAGGAGGACGAGCGGCTTTTCCTCGAAGGTTTGCGGCCGCTCGCGGTGCATGCCGAGCGAGCGGGCGCGCGAATCTTCATCGAGCCGCTGAACCGCTATCAGAACGACGTGTGCGTGACCATCGCCGACGCGATGCGTTTCCGCGACGCCATCGACAGCGCGGCGGTGTTCGTTGTGGGCGACACGTTCCATATGAACATCGAAGAGGCCGACTTGGCCGCGTCGCTTGCCGACGCCGGCGAGAAGCTCGGCTACGTGCAGATGGCGGACTCGCAGCGCTTCGAGCCCGGCGCGGGTCACATCGATTTCTCGTCGATTTTCTCGGCGCTCGCCGGGATCGGCTACGAGGGCGATATCGGAATCGAGTGCTCGTCGCTGTCGGGCGACCCCGCGATCGTGCTGCCACGGACGGCTGGGCTCATACGCGATCTCATCCGAGAGAGCGAGCTTGCCGTGTGACGAGTCACATCGACGAGTTGATCGCCCGCGGCGAGATCGGCGGCCGCACCGTACGGATCCTCGAGACCGGGGAGGTGGACTGCTACACGTACCCGGTGGCACCGCTGAGCGAGGGTGCAGTCCGCGTGAGAAGCGCGTGCACCGCGATCAGTCCCGGTACTGAGCTGACCTACATCGGTCGCGATGCGACGAACCCATACCTCCATCGCCGGTGGGATCCGGCCCTGCGGCTCTTCACCGAGGGAGCGCCTTCGGTCGCGTATCCGATCGTGTTTGGATACCGTGCCGCCGGGGTCGTCGTGGAATCGCGCACCGACCGCGTTCGCGAGGGTGCGCGTCTCTTTGGCAAGTGGCGACACACCGAATTCACCACGCTCGCCGCGGCAGACGCCGAAGCGCAGCTCCTACCGAACGAGCTCTCTTTCGCTGACGGCGTCGATCTCGCGCAGATGCTGCCGATCGCGCTGAACGCCGTCGCCTTCGCCGAAGGCCGGCACGTCGACGGCCCCGTGGTCGTCTTTGGGTGTGGCCCGATCGGTCTTCTGGTCGCGCAGGTCGCGAAGGCCACGGGCGCGAGGGCCGTCTACGCCGTCGATCGCCTCGCCCAGCGTCTCCAGATCGCGCGATCTCTGGGACTCGAACCGATCAGCGCTGACGGGGACGTCGCGGCGCGGCTCAAACAGGATCTCGGAGCGGAGGCCATCGCGGTCGCCTTCGAGTGCACCGGCAGCCCGGCGGCACTCGGTGAGGCCGTGCGCGTGGTCAGACGCCGAGGCACCGTCGTCGCGGTCGGCTTCTACCAGGGCGATGCGGCCGGGCTTCGGCTCGGCGAAGAGTTCCACCACAACGGAGTGGAGATTCGCTCGGGCCAGATCGGCAATCCGCATCCGAGCTTCGATAGCGAGACCGTGCGCGCCCGCTCGCTCGATCTCGCCCGGAGCGGCGAGGTCGTACTCGGCGGCCTGCCGCGGCACGAGCTTCCGGTGGAGGAGGCGAGCGCCGCCTTCGCGGCGCTTCGGCGGCCGGGCGACATCCTGCAGGTCGTGTTCAGATACGTCTAAAGTCACGCAGAAGCGATCCACGCGGGGAGGTACGCACATGCGAGGGATGAGCTCACGCGCATCTGCGCTGGTGGCGGCCGCAGCGATTCTCGTGACCGCTTGCTCCACAACGGGCACACCCGCGGGTGGAGGGGCGGTCGATCAGGGCAAGCCCTTCGTCTTCGCCTCAACGCAGTTCAGTCCTGTCACCGAACAAGAGAACATGCGCAAGAAGATCCTGGCTGCGTATCAGGGCGCGTCGGTGGATTTCATTACCGATCAGAGCGCGGTGATCCTCAACCGAATTTCCGCGGAAGCGAAGGCCGGCGGTGAGCAGCAGATCGGCCTGGTCGGCATCGAGAACGGCGAGTTCGCCGCCCTCGTCGCCGCGGGTGCGTTCGACGACATCACGAAGATCGCGGACAAGCACAAGGATCAGAAGATCCCTCAGGACATGCTCACCCTCGGTAAGGTCGGCGGCAGCGCGCAGGTTTACATCCCGTGGATGCAGGCGACCTATTTCATGGTCGCGAGCAAGCAGGCACTGCAGTACCTGCCGACCGGCGCGGACGTCAACGCCCTCACCTACACGCAGCTCGTCGCTTGGGCAAAGAACATCACCGACAAGACCGGACAGAAGAAGTTCGGCTTCCCGCTGGCGACGGATGGACTCATCCATCGCCTGATCCAGGGCTATTTCTATCCGTCGTACACAGGCGGGCTCGTCACGACATACAAGAGCGCGGACGCGGTCACGATGTGGAACGACATGAAGGAGCTTTGGAAATACTCGAACCCGCAGTCGACGACCTACTCGAAGCTGTCGGAGCCGCTGCAATCGGGTGAGATCTGGCTCGGCATCGACCACGTCGCCCGGCTCATCGATGTTCTGAAGGCGAAGCCGGACGACTTCGTCGCCGTTCCGGCACCGGCCGGCCCGAAGGGCCGGTATTACATGAGTGTCGTGATCGGACTCGGCGTCCCGAAGTCCTCGCCGAACAAGGCCGGCGCGGAGGCGCTCATCGATCACTTGCTCAAGCCCGAGACCCAGATCCTCACACTCCGCGAAAACAGCTTCTTCCCTGTTGTCAGCGTCACGATGCCTTCGGACCTCAACAAGGGCCTGCAGCTCGAAGCAGATGCGGTGGCCAAGCAGGCCAGCGCAAAGGACGCGAAGGTCGTCCCGCTGCCGGTCGGCCTCGGCGCGAAGGGCGGGGAGTTCAACAAGGCGATCACCGACACGTTCGTGCGCATCGTCCTGAAGAACGAAGCCGTGCCGACGGTGCTCGACGAGCAGGGCGCGATCATTCAAAAAATCATGACCGACGGAAGCGTCAAGTGCTGGGGTCCGGACGGATCGTCAAGCGGCCCATGCCAGGTGAAGTGACCTAACAAGAGAGAAGAGGGAGAGGAGATGCGGACGCGCACGGAACAGTTCCTGCCGTTCGCGCTCCTCCTTCCCTCGATCGGATTCCTCGGTCTTCTGATCGTCATCCCCATGGTCCAGGCGCTGCTGCTCGCTGTGATGGCGGAGGGTGGGGGATTCACCCTCGAGAACTTCCAGCGGATGGTCGCCGACGTGAACTTCAGCGACGCGTGGCGCAACACGCTTCTGCTCCTCGTCCTGATCGTGCCCCTGCAGATCGTGCTGGCGCTGGCGATGGCCCTTCTCATAAACTCGCGCTTCCGCGGGCATGGTCTCTTTCTCTACATCTACGCGATCCCGCTTGCGATCTCGGATCTGGCCGCGGGCATTCTCTGGCTCGCGGTCTTCACCGAGCGTGGCTACCTCAACAGCACTCTTCAGAGCGCCGGCGTGATCGACCAGCCGATCCTGTTTCTCTCGTTCGACAATCTTGCGGGCATTCTCACGGCGATCGTGATCGCCGAGGCCTGGCGCGCCACCGCCATCGTTCTCGTCATCCTTATCGCCGGGCTCCAGCTGATCCCGCGTGACTACTTCGAAGCGGCGGACCTCTTCGGGGCAAACCGGCTGCGACGCACGGTGCACGTCGTGCTGCCGCTCCTCCGGCCAAGCCTCCAGTCCGCACTGATCATCCGCACGATCTTCGCGTTCCAGACGTTCGCAGTCGTCTTCGCCCTCGCTGGCCGCAATATGCCGGTCCTCGCGGGCGAGGCGTACACGTGGTACGCGACCAACCGGAATGAGCACGTTGCCGCCGCATACGCGGTGCTCCTGCTCGGCCTGACGATCGTCGCGACGGTCGTGTACCTGCGTGTTCTCGGCCTTCGCGAAGCGGAGGTGCAGCGGTGAACGCACGGGTTCTCGACCGCAGCCTTCTCTACGGTTCCGCGATCTTCCTCGCGATCTGGGTGCTCGTTCCGTTCTATCTGATCGCGATATCCGCCTTCACTCCGCAGGCGAAGATCTTCGACTACCCCAAGCCGCTTGTCCCCACGAGCTTCTCGACCGAGACGATGCAGTTCTTTCTGGAGGCGCGCGGGGTGCTCCCGTCCGTGCTCAACAGCCTCCTGGTCGCCGCGTTCACGATCGTCTTCGGGCTGACGCTCGGCACACCCGCGGGATATGCGTTGGCCCGCTTCCGGTTCCGCGGGCGCGAGGCCTTCCAGGTCATTGTGCTCGCGACGAAGATGTTTCCGATCGCCATCCTCTCGATTCCGCTTGCGGTGACCTTCCTGCAGCTCGGTCTCTACGACAATCTCATCAGCGTCGCCCTCGTTCACACCGCGATGGCCTTGCCGTTCATTGTCCTCGTGACCAGCGGCGTGTTCGTGGCGGTTTCGCACGAGCTCGAGGAGGCCGCCCAGACGCTCGGGTGCAGCCGCTGGGGCGCCTTCCTTCGCGTCGCCCTTCCGCTGGCGCTTCCGGGGCTCGCCGCTGCGGCGATCTTCACGTTCGTGATCTCGTGGAACGAGGTCTTCGCCGCGACGATCCTCACGCTCCGCACACGGACGCTGCCGGCACAGGTACTGGCCTCTCTGTCGACCTCGCCGCTCGCCTTCAAGTTCGCCGGTGGCCTTTTCATGGTCCTTCCCGCGATCGCTTTCATATTCCTCATCCGCAAATACCTGATGAACCTCTGGGGGTCGCGCTGATGGCGGGCATCACCATCGACGGCGTCGGCAAGATCTTTGGGAAGACGCCCGCGCTCAAAGACATCTCGCTCGACGTCCGGGACGGCGAATTCATGGTCCTTCTCGGACCATCCGGTTGCGGCAAGACGACGCTGCTGCGGTGCGTGGCCGGACTTGAGCAGGTCAATGGTGGGCGCATCCGCATCGGCGACCGCGATGTGACCGACCTCGCGCCGCGCGACCGGAACATCGCGATGGTCTTCCAGAGCTATGCGGTGTTTCCGCACATGACCGTTGGCAGCAACATCGGGTTCGGCCTCCGCATGAAGCGTCGTCCCAAGCCCGAGATCGAGAGGCGCGTGCGCGAGGGAGCTGAGCTCCTTGGCCTCGTGCCGTTCCTCGACCGCTACCCGGCGCAGCTCTCGGGCGGCCAGCGTCAGCGGGTCGCCGTCGCGCGGGCGCTCGTCATGGACGCGCCGGTGCTCCTCATGGACGAGCCGCTCTCGAATCTCGACGCGCTTCTCCGACTCCAGGCGCGTGCCGATCTCAAGCGCCTGCACAAAGAGGTGAAGCGCACGACGATCTACGTGACGCACGATCAGGTCGAGGCGATGAGCATGGGCGACCGCATCGCGGTCATGCGCGAGGGCTCGATCGAGCAGCTCGGCGCGCCGATGGAAATCTACGACAACCCCGCGACTCAGTTCGTGGGCGGTTTTATCGGTTCGCCACCGATGAACTTCCTCCGCGGCGCGGTTCGCGACGGCTCCTTCGCGGGCGATGGGTTCGCCGTGCCGATGTCGCGATCGCGAGCCGACCTACAAGGCCGCGAGATGGTCTTGGGCGTTCGGGCGGAGCACATCACGATCGCCGGCGACGGCATCCCCGCCCGCGTGATGGTGATCGAGCCGCTCGGCTCGCATGCTCTCGTGACCGTCCTCGTCGGCAAGACCCCGGTGAAGGTGCAGGCCCCGATCGACGTTGCGGTCCAACCCGACCAGGCGATCAACCTTCGCTTCAACGAGGCGACGCTCCGGTGGATGGACGCCGGCACGGGCTCAGCGATCCCGCGCTGAACGCAGCGCCGCTCGACCGCCGCGGGCCGTACAAGCCGCTCGATGTCGGCAACGGGATCGTCTCCGGATCGCTCACGCCGGGTGGACGTTGGCTCTCGCTCGGGATCGCGCATCCCCTTCATGGCCGGGTGGAACTTACGACGATGGAGCCATTCACCGGCGGCCGCTTCGATCAATCGGAAGTGCGCGCGTACCGCGAATCGCTTGCCGATCCGAAGCGTCCAAGCTTCGGCTTCGACCTGCTGGACGCGGAGCCGAGCTCGGTCTGGCTCGCGGAAGACTCCTTTCCCTCCGCGGTCGTCGATCGCGCCGAGGGCCGCCTCGAGTCGATCGTCGTCGCGCCCGCCGGACGCAGCGGCGCGGTCCAGATCGTCCGGATCAAAGCGAAGATGGAGATCCGCGGCCCCACGTGGACGAGCACGATGCGACTCGGGCGCGCCGAGTACACCCAGCTCACAGCTGGCGGCGCGCTGCCAGACGCGCACGCCCACAACCGGATCTCGATGCATCAGCGCGATGACTGGCCGGACAGTTTGTTCCTCATCGAAGACCGCGCGCTGGGGGCCGCCGCAACGATCGCGGCGACGTATGCGGAGATCGGCGCGGGAAGCGAAGCCGCCGCGATCCTCGTGGTCTCGATCGGGCTCGAGCCGATGGCGACGATGACTGAGGCGCACGAGCTCGCCCGCGACGCCGAGACGCTGGTCGAACAGCACCTGAACGAGCGGCGCAAGCTCTGGACAGGTTTGGATCTCGCCGGCCCGACCGCGCAACCGGCGCGTCGTGGCGTCTCATACGCGATGGACTGCGCCGCATCACGAACCGGCGACGCTATCGCCATCCTCGCGGACCACGAGATCCTGCCGCTCGTATGGACGCGGGATGCGTACTACGTGTGCCGGGCGCTTCTCGCGATCGGCCCTCGCGAGCCGCGGATCGCCGCATTTGTCGATGGGTTCATCCGCTGGAGCTTCGAGGTCGCGGAAACCGTCGATGGGTGGTGGCCGCGCGCTTCGCTCGCGTCGGGGGCCATCAAAGATCCCGTGTTCCAGCTCGACCAGCAGCTCTGGCCGCTCCTGCTGATCTCCGACCACGCCCGCCTTACCGGCGATGCGTCCCTGCGCGAGCACTACGCGGCGTCGTGCGGCAACGTGATCGACCGTCTCCTCGCGGCCCGCTCTTCATTCGGGCTCATCGCCACGGCTGAGACGCCGGCCGACGATCCCCTGGTCCAGCCGTTCCATTTCTCGAGCCACGTTCTGCTGTGGCGCGTGCTCGCGGCGTTCGATCGCCCGGCCGCATCCGAGGTTCGTGACGCGACCCTTCGCCATTTCGCAAGCGATGGCAGGTTCGCGTATGCGATCGCGGGACCCGACGCCGCAAATGCACGCCACTACCACGACGCAAACGATTTTCCGACGGTGTTCGCACCGGGATGGGGGTTCTGCTCCGTGGACGATCCGCGGTGGCGCGCCACGATCGATTTCGCGTGGAGCATCGCGAACGAGGGTTACTTCGCGGGAACGCTCGCCGGGCTCGGCTCGGTGCACACGCCGCATCCGTGGCCGCTCGGCGATCTGCAGGAGATCGTCCTCGCGCGCGTGACGAAGGACGCGGCGCTGGAACAGCGCGCGAGAGTGCGCCTCACGCAGGTGCAGACCTGGGACGGAATGCTTCCCGAGGCGTACGACGAGACGAGCGGTGCCGTCGCGTCGCGGCACTGGTTCGCCTGGCCTGCGGCGTTGCGCGCGCTCCTCGAACGCGACCCTATGCTCACCGCGCCGTGACCCGCCCCACCCTCATCACGATCATCGGCAAGAGCGCGAAGGATCCGCGCGATCCGGTTCCCGAGAAGGCGCTGCGGATGGCCGAGGAGGTGGGGCGTCTCATCGCCGAGCGCAAGGGCATCGTCGTCACCGGCGGGCTCTCCGGTGTCATGGAGGCCGTAAGCCGCGGTGCCAAGAGCGCCGGCGGTGTCGTCATCGGGATCCTGCCGGGATTCGACAAAGGCGACGCCAACCAGTTCGTCGACATCGCGATCACCACCGGCATGGGCTGGATGCGCAATACGCTGACGGTCCGCGCGGCGGACGCCGTGATCATGATCTCGGGCGGGATCGGCACGCTGAACGAGCTGACCGTCGCGTACGAGCTCAAGCCGACAGTGATCCTCGAGGGGACCGGCGGCTGGTCGTCGCGCATTCGGGAAGTCGCGTACGGTGGCAAGCACCTCGAGGAAGCGAAGATCGCCGAGCTCCACTTCGCGCAGACGCCCGAGGAGGCGGTCGAGCTCGCGTTCTCGCTCGCGGCCCATGGTCATGGCGACTCCCGAGTGGCCGAGCGCGAATTCAGGAGCTGACCAACCATGACCAAGGCTCTCGCCGACTGCCTTCGCTACAACCGGTGGGCGAACCTCATCTTGATCGATGCCTGTCGTGGGCTGACGGCGGAGCAGCTGGACACGCGCGCCAAGCACTCGTCGCGTTCGGCGCGGGATCTGCTCTCGCACATCGTCGGTTCGGAGCTGACGTTCGTACTGCGCACGAAGGGTCGACAGAACGAAGGCGAGTCACGGCAGGTGGACACGTGGCCCGGGTTCGAGGTGCTTCGCGAGGTAGCCGCCTCGAGCGGCGAGGACCTCATCGCGATTGCTGCGGGGCTCGATGAGGACGAGCTCGTCGCCCTGCCGTACCAGGGCAAGACGTACGAGTATCCGAAGAGCTTCTTTCTGCTCCACGCGATCGAGCACGGGGTGGAGCACCGGACCGAAATCAAGGTCACGCTCGCGCTGATCGGCATCGAGACCCCCGACCTGGACGCCTGGTTCTATGCCCCAGGAGCCGGATATGGTCGTGAAATCGCGAATAACGCCGATCCTCGCGGCGGGCGCTAGAGAGGCGGAGCGCCGATCCGCGGCAGCGTCGCTTCGCACCACGCCGCGGCCGCGAGGAGGCGCCGGTCATCGCCGGGCGTCGCGACGAGCTGCAGTCCCAACGGCAACCGGCTTGGGCCGAGGCCGCTCGGGATCACGATCGCCGGGGCGCCCACGAGCGACCACCTCGTGCAGAAGCGCGGGTCGCCGGTCGTCTCGGGGGTCGGCGCCTCGCCGACCGTGGCGGGGGTCAGAATCGCGTCGTACGGAGTGGCCCACGATGCGAACGCTTCGATCAACCGCTCGCGCGCGCGGAGCGCGTCGCGGTAAGCAACATCAGAGATCGCCGCGCCGTCGGCAAGATGGCTGCGCACGATCTCGCTCACGAGCGCCTCGCGCCCACTCATATCCCGGTCCATCGCGCGTGCTTCCTCGTACAGCATGATCGTGCGGAGCACGCGCTGGGCGTCGTCGAGTCCGGCCGGCGGAGCCGGCCATTCGATCGGATAGCCGGCGGCCGCGAGCCGATCGACGTCCGCCTGAAATCGCTTCTGGACGGCGTCGTCGGCGTGCTCCCACTCGCCGGTGCGGAGCGCGGCGAGCTTCGGCGGTGTCCTGTCATCCGACCACCAGCGCCCCACGGGCTCGCCGGCCATCGCCGCTGCGAGGCTCGCGGCGTCGTGGACCGATCGCGCGAACCCGCCGACCTGGTCGAGGGTGTCCGATGTCACGAACATCCCTTCGCGTGAGAGCCGCCCGAAGCTGGGCTTGAACCCGACCACGCCGCAGAACGCGGCCGGGCGGATCACCGATCCGTTGGTCTGGCTGCCGACCGCGAGCGGGACCACGCCCGCGGCAACCGCCGCGGCCGATCCCATCGATGACCCGCCGGATGTGCGCGACAGGTCCCATGGATTCCGCGTCGGCCCGGGATGCGCCATCGCGAGCTCGGCCGTGACCGTTTTCCCGACGACGATCGCCCCGGCAGCGCGAAGGTTCCGCACCACCTCCGCGTCGCTCTCCGCGATCCGTCCCGCATAGAGCGCGCTGCCGCGCTCGGCGGGAGCGCCCGCTGTGTCGAAGATGTCCTTCACCCCGACCGGGACGTGCACGAGCGCGCCCGCCGCACGCGTCGCGATGAGCGCCGCGTCCATGAGCAGCGAGTTCTCCGCATCGAAATAGACGAACGCGTGAAGACGCGGCTCGGTCTCACCGAATCGCCGGACGCTGGCCTCGACCGCCGAGCTCACGGCGGGATGATGCTCCGACGCGGTCAGCCTCTCCTGGTGCTGCCCTTTGCGCGGCCCGCTCGGCGCAGGACGAGAAGCTGCCGAAGCTCGGCAAACCGGTCGCGGAGCCAGCGCCGGTCGCGCTCCGCCAAGCGGACCATCGTCGCGGCCATCGCGACGAGCTCGTCGGCCTCCACGTCCACGAGCGACGCGGCCTCGGCCTCGCCTACGCCCGTCGCTGCGAGGAGGAGCGCCGCGGGAATGCCAAGGACCGCCGAGAGACGCGCGAATACGGCGGCGCGTGGCTGCTGGATGCGACCCGCCTCCAGCTCGGCGATCGCCGCGCGCGAGATACCCACCCGGTGGGCGAGCTCGGCCTGAGTGAGGTGCAGCCCCTCGCGCGCGGATCGGACCGCGAGCGCCAGCGGCGGCCGTGACACGGACTTCGGAATGACAGGACGCTAGCATTATGTCAGGGCACGCCAGGACTCTGACAGCGCGTCAGTATACTGACACGATGCTCATGATCGGCGCGGACCACGTCGCGGCGGCAGCCGGCGCCGACGCGATCCTGTTTCTTGCGATCCCGGTGATCTGGATCATCGGGGTCATCGTCATCCTCGCGTTCAAGTTCCACTCTCGCTGACGATGGCCGAGACCCTCCAGGCCATCCTCGCGATCACATTGATCGACCTCGCCATGTCCGGCGACAACGCGCTCGTCATCGGCATGGTGGCGCGAGGCCTGCCCAGGTCGCAGCGCCGCAGGGCGATCGTGTTCGGTGCCGGCGCCGCGGTGGTGATCCGCGTCGCGGCGGCTGCGGTGGTCACCCTGCTCCTGACCATTCAGTACCTGCAGCTTATCGGCGGCCTCGCGCTGGTCGTGATCGCGTACCGGCTCGTCCGACCCGAGGGCGGCGAGGGCCCGAAGGTCCGCGAGGTCACGACCCTCCACGCGGCGATCGTCACCATCCTCGCCGCCGATTTCGCCATGAGCCTCGAGAATATCCTCGGGGTAGGGGCGGCCGCGCACGGGAACATCCTTCTACTGCTCTTCGGCCTGGGTCTGTCGATCCCGATCGTCCTCTTCGGAAGCGGGGTCGTGATCGGACTGCTCGACCGGTTCCCTCAGGCGACCTGGTTGGGCGCGCTCGCCATCCTCTGGACCGCCGCCGATCTCATCGTGAACGAGCCTTCGCTCGCGGTGCTGCACTCGATGCCTTACGTGGGGTTGGTCCTGACCGCCCTCTTTCTTGCGATCGTCGTGGCCGCACGTTTCCGTCACGTAGCGCTTGCGCGCGTGGGTATGCGGCCCTCGAGCCCGGCCGACCGGCGGGAGCGGCGCGCGTCCTGATCGTCCGGCGCATCGTCACGCGCGGTGCCCATCCTTTCGGCAGGTCCCGAATCACGCCTCTGATCCGGCGAAAGCCGGCCTTGCGGAACATCGCGTCGGTGCCGAAGAACGCGAAGTCGTCGTGCACCCGCTTCGCGTCCGCGCGAGGGTAGGCTTCGACGGCCGGCGCGCCGCGGCTTCCCGCATATTCCACCGCCGCGCGGATCATCGCGACCGCGACTCCTTGACCGCGGTGGCCGCGCCTGACAGTGATGCACGGGATCACCCATGCCGCCACCTCGTCGACGGGTGGCGTGGCCTTCGAGTTTCGAATGCGCGCGAAGTCGTACCGCGGCCCGAGCGAGACGAACCCGATCGGCTCGCCGCCCCGGTAGGCCACGAGTCCGGCTGAGTTCTTGCGGCGCCGGGCCAGCTTTGCGAGCACCGCTCGGCGCTTCGCCTCGGCCGTCCCAGGGCCGCCGACGGTGATGCCGAGCTTGCGCTGCTCCGCGGCGGTGTAGCGCGGGAAGAGGTCCCAGCAGGCCGAGCCCCACGTCCCGCGCGTTACGGTCTTCACATCGTCGACGCGCGCCGCCGTGAGGGGCCGGATCGTCAGCTTGCCGTCGGTAGTGTCTTTCGCCATTTCTTTTTTGACAGTCTGCGTATCCGGCTCTCGGCCTGCTCGCGCCAACGCTCGGTGCCGAGGCCGAGCTCGACGAGCGTTTCCATCATCCGCAGGGCTCGGTCGAGGTCTCCACGCCGCTCGAGGTGGCGCGCGTACGCGAGCGCGAGCTTCGCACGGAGCGCGTTGTCGCCGTCGTAGTACGCGCTCTCGTAGCAGGCGAACGCCGCGTCGATCTCGCCGGTGCGCTCGAAGATGCGCGCGAGCGCGAATGCTGCGGGGGCGTGATCGGGAGCACGGCCAGTGCGCGCAGCCATCACCGCGCGAGCCACGCGGTCCGTTATGCGCACGAGCGAGATCACGTCGCGCGCATTGTGCTCGAGGACGGGCGCGATGATCGCCGGATCGCGTTTGCGCAGGTAATGGAAGTACGCATCGGGTATGAGCCACCCGGGGATGTCGGCCGTGCGGCCGTCATCGAGGACGCTCTCCTCGAGCTGCTTCAGAGTGGTCGAGCCGAAGCGGTCGCGCCAGAGCCGTCGAGCGGGATGAAGGAGGTCGAGGTGCGAGTCGTCGACGGTGAGTTCGCTGCGTATAGCCATAACGAACCGGGTGCGGATGATCGGAATGTCGAACGCCTTGCCGTTGTATGACGCGCACGCGCGAAACGGCTCGATCTCTTTCTTGAGGCCCTCGATGAACTCGCGCTCCGCACCGAGGTCAAGGAGCATGTGCTGCCTCAGGATCAATTCCTTCTCGTTGAAGTGAGCGACGCCAATCAGAAAGATGTACGTCCCGGTGCCGCTCGAGAGCCCCGTCGTCTCCGTATCTAGGAACAGCACGTCCTGCCATCGGTCCGGCGACGCGCCTTTGAGACCGAGGTGTGCGATGAGCAGCGGATCGCATGCTCCCCTCGCGACGATCTCGAGCCCGAGATCGTCGATTGCGATCCGCCGCTCGCGCACTTCGAAGCGCGGACCTAATTCAGCGAGGCGTGCCGACCGAGGGCCCCCAGGGGTAGGGGCCCCTGGGCGCGGAGCGACCGATGGGGCGCCGGCCGTAAGGCCGGGGGGTCCCTGTCGCGTAGAGAGGCTTTCGGTCGGCACCCCGAGCGCAGCCTCCGCCGCGTAGAGAGGGTTTCGGTCCGTGCCGACGTCGGCACCACGCTCCCCAGCGGTCCGATGTGCGCGATCGCGCTCGACGATCTGGGCGATCCGAGCTCGGAGGTCGTTCATCGTCGGAGGGAGAGGAGATCCGCGACGGCCTCGCGCACCTCGTCGCCAAGGGCGTAGGCCGGGCCGACGCAGGATGGGCAGCCGGTTCCGCATCCACAGGACGCGAGGTGCTCTCGGGCGCGCTCGAACAATGGGTCGGTCGATTTGAAGAGTCGCTCAGAGAAGCCGATCCCCCCGGGAGTCATGTCGAAGAGGTAGATCGTCGGCCGCTCCGTGTGCGGCGAGCGGACCTCTACGGCAAGCCCGAGATCGTGGGGTGCGCACATGAGGAGGAGCGGGGCGAGGCCGTGCAGCAGGTTCCCGAGACCGGCGAGCGCCATTTCGACGCGCTCCTTCGGCCATCCCGCGACCGCTCTTTCGGGAAGCGAGCACCAGAACGAGGTCGTCTGCAGCTCTTGCTCGGGTAGATGGATCTTGCCCCAGCCGACGTTCTCGTGCGTGTACATCGTGAGCTTCTTGTAGATCGTGGTGAGCGTGGACACGAGCACCTCGCCATGCGCGAGGTCGAAGCCCCGCTCGGCGGGGCGCCGGTCGAACTCGTCGATGACGCGGATGCGCACGGCGAGCTCGGCCTGCGTGTAGTAGTCGACCTTCACCTCGCGCACGTACGCTTTCGCGTTTTCCCAGTCGAGGCGCTCGACCTGGAATTGCTTCGACTCGTGGAGGTAGATGGCCTGCTCGTGCAGCAGCACTTGCGCGGCGAAACGGTCGATCTCGCCGATCACCCGCACCTTGCCGTCGTGATGTTCGGATCCGACCGTCCGCGGGGCCGGACCGGTCGTGTCGACGATGACGACGTTGTCGTTCGTCGCGGTGCGGAGCGACGTCGTCTCGGCGGGGAACGCCTGATCGGACCAGTGGTACTTCCCTCCTGACTCGTGGAGCACGCCCTGCTCGTCGAGGTACGCGAGGACCCCGGGCGTGTCTTCAGTCCCGAATCGCTCGCGCGTCTCGAACGGGATCTCGAATGCGGCGCACTTCAGGTGATGCACCAGCAGATGCAGGTTGTCGGGATTAACGAGGCCGGCCTCCGGCGAACGCTCGAGCACGTACTCCGGATGCTGGATGACGTATTGATCGATCGGCGACGAGGTGGCGACGAGGAAGGCGGCGGACAGATCCTCGCGCCGCCCGGCCCGACCCATCTGCTGCCAGGTCGACGCCACCGTCCCCGGATAGCCGAGAAGCACGGCGGCCTGGAGCGCCCCGATGTCGATGCCGAGCTCGAGTGCGTTCGTCGACACGACGCCGCGGACCGAACCGTCGCGCAGCCCCTGCTCGATCGCGCGCCGCTCGGATGGGAGATATCCGCCGCGATAGCCGCGGATAAGGTCGTGGGGCCATTGCGGTTGCGTGAATCGCGAGCGAAGGTAGGTGAGTAGGAGCTCGGTCTCCACTCGTGAGCGAGCGAACGCGATGGTCTGCACGCCCGAGGCGAGCAGCGTGGCCGCGATGTCACGACCGGTGAACAGCGCGCTCTTGCGGATGCCAAGCGACTGGTTCACGACGGGCGGGTTCACGAAGACCAGCACCTTCTCGCCTCTGGGCGCACCGTTCCGGTCGATGACCACTACGTCGTCCTCGACGTGTCGGCGCGCGAGCTCTTCGGGGTTCGCGATCGTCGCAGACGTGCAGATGAAGATCGGGTGTGATCCATAGAACGCGCAGATGCGCCGGAGGCGGCGGAGGACGTTCGCGACGTTCGATCCGAACACACCGCGGTACGTATGGAGCTCGTCGAGCACCACGTACTTGAGATTTTCGAAGAGCTTCACCCACTTCGTGTGGTGGGGGAGGATCCCGGTGTGGAGCATGTCCGGGTTCGTGATGACGACGTGGCCGGCGCTGCGGATGGCGGCGCGCACCGCGGGCGGCGTGTCGCCGTCGTAGGTGTAGGTCTTGAGGTCGATGTCGACGTCCTTCGCCAAGCGCTCGAGCTCGGCGAGCTGATCCTGGGCGAGCGCCTTCGTCGGGAAGATGTAGAGGGCGCGCGCAGTGGGATCCTTCGCGATCGCGTCGATGACCGGCAGGTCGTAGCAAAGGGTCTTGCCGCTTGCGGTCGGAGTGACCACGACGGTGTGCTTTCCCGCGTGCGTGGTCTCGAGCGCGTCGGCCTGGTGCGAGTAGAGCGAGAGGATGCCGCGGCGTCGCAGCGTGGCCGAGATGCGGCCGTCGAGCCAGGCGGGAAACTCCGCGTACATCGCGCGCCGCGGCGGGATGCGCTCCCAGCGCGTGACCGTCTGCTTGAACTCGGGGTCTCGCGCGAGGGTGTCGAGGATCTGCTCGAGGCTGACTCGTGCGGGGAATCGAACGGCCGTTCGTGAGCTCATGGAAGAGCGACCGCGTATGCGGCGGACCTCTTTCGCACGGGGCGCTGGTCCGCACGGCTTTCTCGGGCCCTCGGCATGTTGCCTACGACGTCCCGAGCCTCACCGAGCTTCACACACGCTTCGCTGGCGAGTCGCTCTGTCCCCGCGTCGGGGCTGGCGACGGATCCGTCACCACTCGCGACTTGTGCCTCAATCCAATCCTCGAAAAGATCGATCGAGACAGGTTTCGATGCCGCCGGCAGGCGCTGCTCCGCACCCGACCACGCGCTACGCGCTTGATCCGCATCGAACCACCGGACAGACCCGGTGGGGTCTGATCGGGTCATGATCGCTAGCCAGGCTGAATAGATGTCACGTTGCACCGGACCGACGCCGCAAACACACACGTGCATTCGGAGATCGAGGTCCTTAGGAACGATGGCACCGCAGCCGTGGCACAACTGCGACATTCGCAACGTCGGAGACACCAGCACAACTTCGCCGCCAGCATTTGCGGCTTTGCGGATTAGGTGCTGAATCATCGCAGCAGGAGCGGCGCTCTGGATCGTCCTGCCGTAGCGACGCTGGAACGCGCGGAAGGAATTCTTCTCGATGTAGAGATTCGTGCCGAGCCTGACGATTGCATTGGCAATTCGTCCGTGGAGATTGCGGCGGGTCTCCATCGACCGGCGATGTTCATCAGCAAGTCGCGACTGGAGATGTCGCAAGCGACGAGATTTCAAGTTTGAATCGCCAGTTGATAGCGCCACCCTTGAGGCTGTTTTTCTGGAGACCGCACGACTGAGTCGCGAGATAGTCCGTTCAATTGACAAAGGCGCAATGTTGATGAGAGCGCCGCTCGTGGTCGTAGCTACCGCTAGATAACGAAGGCCTGGATCGATGCCAACACGTCGCGTTCCGAAGTCAAGCCCGGGCTTGCGGTACGGCGTTCCGGCGCATACCAGTTGGACGTAATAACGATGCCGACTGCGCACGCGACGACGAACGATCCGAATTACACGAACATCTGAAACAACTGCGTGCCGGAGACGCGCCTGATCGCCTCCGTCCTCAAGAGCTAGCGACAGTCCGAGCCAGTGGATTCGCGTGTCGCGAAGTCGGAGCGTGTTCTTGGGCTCTTCCCCGGCGATGCTTGCCATTTGGTTGAGACCTTTGAAGCGCGGACGTCCTTGTTTGCCAAAGTGAAAGTTCATCGTGGCTCGCAGTGCTCTGGTGGCAATGGCGCGGCGCATTTGAGCGTGTATGTGATCCGCGATGCAGCTCCGGCTTAGCTTTCGGGTGCACCAGCGATCCATCTCAAATTTGGTGAGGCCAAATCGGCGATGTAACTCACGGAAAACCCGAGTACGCGGGGCGCCTCGTGGCAACAACCGCGCGGCGCTGTAGGCGCGGGACTGAAGCATGAGATCTCGTCTGCGGAGGCATTCGTGAAGCCCCGCGTTGTATGCCTGCCGACCTGCCTCGAACCGGCTCTGTAGGACTGCGGTGTCCCCGGATGTCATGCGTAGCTCGAACTCCGACGTGAACAGGCCAGATGAACGTATGTTCGACACTGAACGTGCACGATATGGAACATCCGTTCGTAATGTCAAGACACAAACGCTCGCGAAGGGGGGATGCGGTTGCTAACCTCGTATATGCCTTGACAGACATATGTCTATAGAGGTATACACGATCCGTGCGGACCACCTTCAGCGCCCTGGCCGAACCCAACCGCCTCGCGATCGTGGGTCTCCTTCGCCGCAAGCCACTATCGGTGGGAGAGATCGTCGAGCGGCTTGGCCTGCGGCAGCCGCAGGTTTCCAAGCACCTGCGGGTGTTGACCGAGGCAGGACTGGTGGAGGCGCGTCCGCTCGCGCAGCAGCGTATCTACAGCCTCCGCGCGCAGCCACTAAAAGAGCTCGACGACTGGCTCGAGCCGTACCGCCACACATGGGAAGAGCGATTCGATCAGCTCGACGACGTTCTTCGCGACCTGAAGCAAAAAGACAAGGGGAAGAAAGATGTCCATAACAAGTAGCGCCACGACGAAGGTCACGTTGCCCTCCGACAAAGAGATCCTCATCACGCGCGAGTTCGACGCTCCCCGCGATGTCGTCTACAAGGCGATGACCGATCGCAACCTCATCCCGCGGTGGTGGGGTCCGCGCCGGATGACCACGATCGTCGACAAGATGGACGTCAAGCCGGGCGGGTCGTGGCGCTTCGTCACGCGCGAGGCCGACGGCAAGGAAAGCGGCTTCCGGGGCCAGTACCGCGAGATCATCCCCGGGGAGAAGATCGTGCAGACCTTCGAGTGGGAGCCGATGGCAGGCCACATCTCGGTAGAGACCGCGACGTTCAGCGACCTCCCCGACGGCCGGACATTGCTGACCACCCGATCCGTCTTCAGCTCAAAGGAAGACCGGGACGGCATGGTCGCAAGCGGCATGGAGGGCGGCCTGCGGGAGACCTACGACCGGTTCGACGAGCTGCTCGCGAGCCTGAACCGTTAGACGCTGGAGGCGCGCTCCTCTGCTACTCGCGACGGCGCTCGTCGACGGGACGCAGCAGGAGCGCGCCGAGCGCGTAATACAGAAGCGCGAACAGGAAGGCGACCCGCGGGCCGAGCGAGAAGTCGAACGCGCCGACGCGGTCCATGGCGATCCCACCGATCGCGATCGCCAGCGGGCCCGCGGCGCCGGTGACGACGTTAGAGATGCCCATGTACCGGCCGCTCGTGGCCTTCGGGACGATGTCCGTCATCAGAGCCCAGTCGACCGCCAGGAACGCGCCGGCCGCGATGCCGACCGGCACCACGAACAGGACCGCGACGAGGATGTTCGGAGCGAGCGCGACCCCGAGCATCCCGACAGAGCCCAACGCACACGTGAAGTAGACCAGCGTCTTCCGGCCGAGACGGTCCGACAGGCGAGCTGCGGGGAACGTGGTCAGGGCGGTGGTCACTGCTATCAACGCCGTCGCGACGTTGATCCATATCCCGATCTCGGCGTCGCCCAGGCCGATCGATCGGCTCATGTAGAAGAAGATCAGATCGGTGAGCGTGACGGTCGCCATGAGGACGAAGAGCCGGGATCCGAGAAGCCACACGAAGCTCCGCTCCTTGAGGATGTCGAAACCCCACGCGCTGGTCGCGACCTGAAGCCACGAACGTCCCTCCCGCGACGGTGCGGACCGGCCCTCGTCGACGGTGACGACCGTGACGATCGCCGTCGCAAGCTCGAGAAGTCCGAGGCCGATGGTCGCGGCAACGAAATCGCCGGTGAAGAGCCCGATGGATGCGATCGCGACGCCCCCGATGCGACCGAGCACGATCATCACGCCCATAAGGCCGCTCGCGAGACCGACCTGCGGAGCGGGCACGAGGTCCGGGACGTACCCCTGAAATGGGCCCTGAGCGAAGTTGGATGAGATCTGGAGCAGGACGATGAACGCGACGACGGAAACGTACATGTTCGAGCTCGCGACGCCGGCGAGGAACACGACGTCGAGCACGGCGCCGATGACGATGTATGGCTTGCGGCGGCCCCAGCGCGTGATCGTGTAGTCCGAGATCGTTCCGATCGTCGGCTGTACCAGGATTGCGACGATCGCGCCGAGCAACGTGAGAAGCGCGAGCCCCGTTCCCGCGTTCGCTTTTCCGACCAGATCGTCCATCCGCCGCTGGAGGATCACGTTGTTGAGGCCGCCCCAGATCGCGTTGATGCCGAACCAATAGATGGAGAGTTGGAAGATCTGGAAGATCGGCAGCGTACCGACCGGCCTGCCTGTCGCCTGGGCCTGCGCTGTTGCAACGCCCACGGCGGAAGTATCCGCACCAGGCAATCTGCTTGCACGGTGGAGGGCACCGTGCGTCTGCTCGGCGGCCGTTACGAGCTCGCGGACCGCATCGGCGGGGGCGGCATGGCCGATGTGTTTCGCGCGCACGACCGCACGCTTGACCGCGACGTCGCGGTGAAGGTCATGCGGCCGCAGTTCGCGACGGACCCTGAGTTCGTCGAGCGGTTCCACCGTGAGGCCGAGGCACTCGGTGCCATCGACCATCCCAACATCGTTCGCGTGCTCGACTACGGTGCCGGCGCGGATGGCCGGTTCATCGTCATGGAGCTCGTCGGCGGTGGGACCCTGCGCGATCTAATGCGGGCCCGCGGCCGCGTCGATCAGTACGCCGCCGCCAAGATCGCCGCCGCGATCGCCGACGGTCTGGAGGCCGCCCATCTCCGCGGCGTCCTGCATCGAGACCTGAAGCCCGACAACGTGTTGCTGGACGGCGAGGGCCGGCCGAAGATCGCCGACTTCGGGATCGCGCGTCTCGCCGCCGCGACCGCGATCACACGCACCGGTGAGCTCCTCGGCACGCCGCAGTACCTGGCGCCCGAGCAGATGAGCGGGGATGTCGTCGACGAGCGCGCGGACGTCTATGCGCTCGGCGTCATCCTCTACGAGATGCTCACCGGTACGCAGCCCACAGGTGGGACGACGCCGTCGGAGATCGTTTCGCGCCGCCTCCGCGTGGACCCGCGGCCGCCGTCGCGGCTGGTACCACTCGCGCCTGCTCTCAGCGCGCTGGTGATGCGAACGCTCGCCCGCGATCCCGCTCGTCGACCGAGCCGCGCCGCCGATCTCCGCATCGCTCTGCTCGCGATTGCGCCGCCAGCGCCGCGCGTGCCCGCGCCTGCGCGCGTCATTCGGTTGCGATGGCCATCGCCCGCACCCCTCCTCGCATTTCTCGCGCTCGTCGCCGCGTTCGTCCGTGGCATCGCGGTTCGCGCCCACCGATTAGGAAACGTCCGAGTCGCATTGCCGGTGGCCTGGTTGCCCGCAATGGCGCGGGTGCCGGTAGTGAGAATCCGGTTGCCATCGTCGGCCCCCCTCGTGACCGCCCTCGCGCTGATCGCGACGTCGGTCCTCGACCACCTGCGCGAGGTCGGGCGACGCGTGGCTATGGCTGCGAACAAGCCGCTGCCCCCGCCCGCGACCGCCCGCATACGCGTCGTCCGGTCGCGGCAGCGATCGCCGGCGCCGCTCTTGGCCTCTTTCGCCTTGCTCGTGGCGTTTGTCGGCGGAAGCCTCGCGTTCGCCGTGGCGCGGCCGGCGTCCGTCGCTCCGATCGCGCTGCCGACGGCAACGCCCGTGGCGACGGCTGCGGTCCTCGCCAACACCAGTAGTCCCGAGGCGACGCCCGCGCCAAGCGTCGCGCCGGAGCCGACCGCGGAACCCACGCCAGAGCCCACGACTGTGCCTACGGTCGCGCCGACCCTCGATCCGGTCGCGAACGCGAGCGGAGATCCCGCGGGCACGATCATGGCGTTCTATCAGCTGATCTCCGGCCACGACTACGCCTCCGCCTCCGGCCTCTGGAGCGATCGGATGCGCGCCAGCTATCCGCCGCAGACGAACATCTGGGGACGGTTCGATCGGACCAGCTCGATCGTCGCGCGCTCCGCGTCTCTGACCAGCGCGCGGCCAGGTTCCGCGGCGGTCGCGGTCGACCTGATCGAGACGCTGAGCGACGGGACCGTGCGCCACTGGGTCGGAACCTGGTACCTGGTGCGGTCCGGATCTGGTTGGCTCCTCGACCAGCCCGGCCTCCGCGCCGCCTAATTGGTCTGACCTCTCGCCGCGACCCTTCGAAGCCTTGACAGCCGCGCTCCCGACCTGAAAAACTCCGCTGTGAAACCTTTTATGAAAGGTTTTACACGAGCGATGGGGGAAGGCGTGCGCAGGGTCACCATTCACGACGTCGCGGGGAAAGCGGGCGTGTCCCCGGCCGCCGTCTCGCACGCGTTCAACGATCCCGAGCGCCTGCGGGCGACCACGGTGACTCGGATCCTCGATGCGGCGCGGGAGTTAGGGTACGCGCCGAATCCGCACGCGCGGGCGCTGCACTCGCAGCGGGTGGGGGTCCTCGGCGTGCTCTTTCCGCAGCCGATCGCGACGGTCTTCGCCAATCCGTTCTTCTCTTCGTTCCTCGAGGGCATCGGAAGTGTCACCGACGAGCGAGGCATCGGGCTCCTTACAGTGACGCCGCTGGGCGGGTCGCTCGAGCGCGCGATCGCCGCCGCTCCCGTGGACGGGTTCGTGATCATCGGCCTCGACGAGCGCCATGCCGAGGTCGCACCGCTTCGCAAGCGCGGCGTCCCTTTCGTCGTCGTGGACGGCGACGCCGAGACCGCGTCGTCGGTGAACGTCGACGACGAGGGCGGGGCCTACGCGGCGGCGAACCTTCTTCTCGAGCACGGCCATCGCGAGATCCTCGTGTTGACGTTCCATGCGCCGCCCGAGGAGCTCGCCAAGGATCTCGGGGTGCGCGGGCGCCGGCTTCGCGGCTATCGCCGCGCGTTCGTGGACCACGCTGTCGCCCTCGACGATGACGCCGTGGTCCGGACGTTCGTGACCCTCGAGGGCGGCGACACGGCCTTCGCGAAAGCGTGGGCCGAAGGAGCGCGTCCCACCGCGGTGCTCGCGGCGAGCGACATCATGGCGATCGGGGCGATGCGAGCGGCGAAGTGTCTCGGTCTCCGGATCCCCGAAGACCTGGAGGTCATCGGCTTCGACGACATCCCGCTCGCCGCGGCGAGCGACCCCGCGCTCACGACTATCCACCAACCGATCGCCGACAAGGGCCGTGTCGCCACTCGACTCCTCATTCGTGAGCTCGACGAGGGCGGGCCTCGCGAGCGGATCGTTCTACCCACCGAGCTACTCCTGCGCGAGTCGACGCGAGCCGAGCCAAAGAAATCCCGGACCCAACATGTTGCGAAGGGAGGTACCCAGCGGGAGGGGAAGCGAATCTTGAAAGCCGCGGCCCACTAAAACGAATTCGAGCAACTGACGCGCATTGGAAGGAAATACAAAATGAAGCTAAGGGCGATCACGCTGCTCACCCTCGCCTTGGTGCTCGCCGCCGCGTGCGGCGGTACCGGCGGCACCGCTAGTCCGAGCGCAAGCGGCGGCACCGCCGCGGGCGCGATCACCGGAAACATCACGCTCTGGCACGCGTATGGGACGGGCGGCTCGGAGGAGCAGGCCCTCAACCAGCTCATCGACAAGATCCGCACCGCGAACCCGACCGCGAAGATCACGGTCCTCCAGGTCCCGTTCGATCAGGTCTTCAACAAGTTCCAAACCGAAGCCGCGGCGGGAGGCGGCCCCGACCTCTTCACGGCGCCGAACGACGAGCTCGGCAACGAGGTGCGGGCGAACCTCCTGATGGCGCTTGATGGCAAGCTCGCGGGCAAGCTGAGCAACGTCGCGCAGCTCGGCGTTGACGGGCTTACAACAAGGACAAAGTGCCGACCCCGCCGAAGACGACGGACGAGCTGATGACGATGCTCAAGGCGGGCAAGACCCTCGTCCAGAACGAGAACGCGTACCACATGTTCGGATGGTCCACCGCGTTCGGGGGCAACCTCATGGACGCGAGCGGCAAGTGCGTCGCGGACCAGGGCGGCTGGGCCGATGCGTTCACTTATAACCTCGCCCTGAAGGCGGCGGGCGCGAAGTTCGAGACCGACGGCGGCCGCGCGGACACATCGTTCCGCGCCGGCACTGTCGACATGATCATCAACGGGCCGTGGGTCCTCGGCGACTACAAGAAGGACCTCGGCGCGAAGCTCGGCGTGGCCCCGATCCCGGCTGGCCCCAAGGGCAAGGCCGGCCCGCTCACGGGCGTCGATGGTTGGTACATCAACCAGAGCGCCAAGAACGTCGACGGCGCGATCGCCCTCGCGCTGGCCCTCACCAACGCGGATGGCCAGAAGGTCTACGCCGACGTTGCCGGCGACGTGCCGGTCCGCACCGACGTCACGGTCAGCGACCCACTGGTGAAGGCGTTCTCGGACGCCTCCGCTACGGGCTTCGCCCGGCCGCAGACCGTCGAGTTCGGAAACTACTGGACTCCGTTCGGCGACGCGGTCACCAAGATCATCGAAGGCAAGTCCACACCGCAGGCGGGCATCGCCGAGGCCTGCGCCGCGATGAACAAAGCGAACAAGAAATAACCTCTAGCGATCGTGGGGGAGCGCCGCGAGGCGCTCCCCCGAACACTTACGAGGAGTGAGATGGCCAGTTTCGCGATAACGGAAGCCGCGACATGTACATCCTGCCGGCCACTCTCATCATGGCGGCGATCACGTACTGGCCGATCCTCTTCCAGGTCTACATGTCGTTCACCGACTACGGGCTCCGCAACCTGCGGTTCGATGCTCCGGCTCCCAACTTCGTCGGACTCCAGAACTTCATCGATCTCATCACCAATGGCATCACGGTCATCCCCAACTTCAGCTTCTGGGGAATGCTCGCCTTCAACCTCTTCTGGACGTTCTCGAACGTGATCTTCCACGTGACGATCGGAATCCTCATCGCCGTAGTCCTGAACACGCCGGGCCTGCGCTTCCGCGGGTTCTACCGAGCGATCTTCATCCTTCCGATCGTCGTCCCGACGCTCGTCGTCGCCACGGTCTGGCGGAACATGTTCGACACCGACTACGGCGCCATCAACCAGGGTCTCGCGGCGCTCGGCGGGCTCTTCGGCGTCACGCCGGACCATTTCCACATTCGCTGGATCGACCAGATCGACCCGCCGATCCCGGGCATCCCGCTGCCGCTTTCGTACTTCGCCCTTCTCATCACGAATATCTGGCTCGGTTGGCCGTTCATGACGATCGTCGCGACCGGCGCGCTCCAGAGCATCAGCAAGGAGTACTACGAAGCGGCGTCGATCGATGGCGCCTCAGGCCCGCAGCAGTTCTTCCGCATCACCCTCCCTCTGCTGCGCCCCGCGATGATCCCCGCCGCGATGTACGGGTTGATCGTCACGTTCAACCTCTTCAACCTGATCTACATGGTCTCCGGGGGTGGCCCCTTGCGGCAGACCGAAATACTCGTGACCACGGCGTTCCGCCTCGTGAACGAGCAGCGCCTCTACGGCCTGGCCGCGGCCTTCGGGATCTACACCATGATCATCCTGCTCGTCCTCACGCTGCTGACGAATCGGATAACGAAGGCGACCGAGTCGTATGTCTAGTCAGGCCATGACGCTCGCCGTCCCGCGGCGCCGGCGCGCCTTCTTCCGCGCTGGCTGGGGCAAGCAGCTCATGCTGCAGGCAATCCTCGTCTTCATCAGCTTCACGGTCCTGTTCCCGCTCGTCTGGGTGGTCAGCATGTCGCTCGATCCGCGGAACATCTCCCGTCCGACGGAGCTCACGCTCATCCCACCGGGCGCGTCCCTCCAGGCGTACCAGGAGGTGATCGAGCGGCCGACGTCGAACCCAGTGACGCTCTTCCAGCTCGCCTTCAACAGCTTCGGCCTCGCGATGGGGGTCTCGCTCGGATCGCTCGGCCTTGGAGTCCTCGCGGCCTATGCGTTCTCGCGGTTCCACTTCCCGGCCCGGCGCGCGCTGATGATCGCCATCGTGGCGGTCCTCATGGTGCCGTCGGTCGCAGCGCTGGCGCCGCTGTTCGTCTTCCTGAACAAGATCCAGATCAGCTCCGGCGACTTCTCGTTCAACTTGCGCAATTCGCTGCTCGGAGTCGGGCTCGCGCTCACGTCGGGCGCGCTGCCCTTCGCGATCTGGAACCTCAAGGGTTACATCGACACGATCCCGAAGGAGCTCGAGGAAGCTGCGAGCCTCGATGGTGCGTCGCCGACGCAAACGTTCCTCCGGATCATGCTGCCGCTCGCGACGCCGGCGCTCGCGGTGACGGCGTTCCTCGGCTTCCTCACGGGCTGGACCGAGTTCGTCATGAGCTGGCAGTTCCTCACGAATCCCGAGAACTTCACGCTCGCGATGGCGCTCTGGAACATCACCGGGCAATACGCGGGCAACACGCCGTGGTCCAAGTTCTCGGCGATGGCGATCATCGTGGCGCTGCCGGTGTCCGTCGTGTACCTCTCGCTGCAGAAATACATCGTGGGCGGGCTCACCGTCGGCGGGGTGAAGGGCTAGCTCTGAGACTTTCGGCAATACAACACCGGGCGCGTGCGCCGTTCGTGCAGCCGCTCCCCGGTGACCGGTTCTACGTTCGGCTCCTCTGCGAGGCCGGAGATCTCGCTGCGGTGCGCTGCCACTTCGCGGATAAGTACGCCGCGGGCGTCGAGGGAACGCTGTCGCTGTCGCGCGAGACCACGGACGGCGTGAGCGACTACTGGTCCGCGGTGCTTCCGGTCCCGACGTCTCGTCTTCGCTACTTCTTCGAGCTCACCGACAACTCGGGCGAGAGGCGCTTCTTCAACGAGCACGGCTTCCACGACAAGCGCCCGGCCCGCAAGCACCACGCCGGTCATTTCTTTTACCCGTATGACCTACCCATCGATCGCTTCGCCGTGCCGCCCTGGATCGCCGGGCGCACGTTCTACCTGATCTTTCCCGATCGATTCGCGAACGGCGACCAGATGAACGATCCGGCCTGGAAGCGGCCGTGGGGCGAGGCTCCGACGGTAAAGTCGTTCTTCGGCGGGGACCTGCCCGGCATCCGCCAGAACCTCGGCTGGCTCACCGATCTCGGCGTCGGCGGCCTTTACCTCACGCCGGTCTTCGCGGCGCCTTCGAACCACAAGTACGATCCGGCCGACTACGAGCGCGTCGATCCCGGCTTCGGCACGAACGAGGACCTCGCGGCGCTGGTGCGCGACGCGCATGGCCGGGACATCCGCGTGCTCCTCGACGGCGTCTTCAACCACTCGGGTGACCGGTGGTTCGCGTTCAAGGACGTCCGCGAGAAGGGCGAGGCGAGCAAGTACCGCGACTGGTTCTTCCGTATCGAGAGCTTTCCGGTCGACTTCGACGCGGTGAACTACGAGACCTTCGCGAACCGCGCCCGCAGCCACCCGAAGCTGAACACCGCGAACCCCGAGCTGCGCGAGTACCTGGTCGGCATCGGCGAGAAATGGATCCGCGAGGCCGATATCGATGGGTGGCGTCTCGACGTCGCGAACGAAGTCGACCACCGTTTCTGGCGCGCGTTCCGCGACCGCGTGAAGGCTGCGAAGCCGGACGCGTTCATCGTCGGCGAGGCCTGGCACGACGCGATCCGCTGGCTCGACGGCGCGCAGTTCGACTCGGTCATGCATTACCCATGGCGCGACGCGGTCCTCGATTACGTGCGCCGCGACATCACGCCGAGCCGTTTCGCCGGCCGCACCGCCGGCATACGGAACATGTACGACCTCTCGGCGACGCCTGGACTCATGCACCTTCTCGGCAGCCACGACACCGCGCGCGTCCGCACCGAGCTCGGGGGGAGCGCCGACCGCGCGCGTCTCGCTGCTGTGCTGCTCCTGACCGCGACCGGCGCGCCGCTGGTCTACTACGGCGACGAGGTCGGTATGGAAGGTGGCGACGATCCGGACTCGCGCCGCTGCATGGAATGGGATCCGAACAAGCACGACCAGCGGATCCTCGCGACCTACCGCGCCTTGATCCGTGCTCGCCGCGAACGGCCGTGGCTCTCGTGGGGCGCGTTCGAGGATGTGGTCGTCGACGACGACCGGCAGGTCTACGCGTACCGCCGCTCGTCGACCGGTCCGCTCGCGCCCGCGAACGCGTCGCGCGACGAAATGTACGTCGCAGTCAACACCGGCGACTTTCCGAGCGAGGTGTGTCTACCCGACGGCAACCGTGTTGACCTCCTGAGCGGAAAACGGGCGAGCGGCGGCATCACGGTCGGCACCCGCGACGCCGCGGTCCTCGTGCCCTCGACCTAGTCGTGCGCGTACTCTTCTTAGGCGGCACAGGCCCAATCGGTCTCGCGGCTTGCCGCCAAGCGATCTCGCGCGGCTACAAGGTCACTGTCGCGCACACGGGCCAGCACGAACCACCAAATGACGTGGCCGTGGAGCACATCCACGCGGACCGCGAGTTGCTGCTGGCCGCAGATGGTCCGATCGCACGCGTGCGCCCCGACGCGATCGTGGACACTCGCACGACGGCATCGAGCGCCAAGGCGCTGCTGGACTGCGCGCGTCGCGCAGGGACTGGGCGTCTGGTGGTGGTGAGCTCAACAGATGTGTATGACTACTTCGTGGTCGGGTCCGGCCACGAGAAAGCAGGCGGTCGCGCCGTTCTTCCCGCGCAGACGTTACCGATCACCGAGGATGCTCCATTACGAGAGGCGCCGTATCCATGGGCGACGCCGGGACACGACAACGCGGCGATGGAGCGCGCTCTCGCCGGTTCGCGGCTGGATGAATCGATCGCAGTGCTTCGGCCGGGGATGATCTACGGTCCTGGGGCCGCCGGACGTGAGTGGACACTTGTGTCTCGGATCCGCGCAGGAATTCGAAGGTTGGAACTGCCCGACGGCGGAGCCCAATTCTTCGCCCGCGCCGCTGTCGAACGGGTTGGGCGGGCGGTGATCGCTGCCATTGAGAAAGCTCCGGTCGGATGGTGGCCAGTGAACGTCGTCGACCCTTATGGCTGGACGTACGCGGGACTCGCCGGCGAGATCGCGCGAGTCTTGGACTGGAAATGGGAGCCTGTCGTCGTCCCCTGGGAGGCGGCCGCGCATCCGTTCAAGATCCAGTCGCCGTACTTCTGTTCAGATCGGCGTCTACGAGAGGTGCTCGGCGTCACCGAGCCTGATCCCGCCGCAGCACTGGTTGACACGGTCGCATGGCTCTGGAAGCACGGCGCCGAACACTATCCGGATCAATTCGAAAAGTCGGAAGCTACTCATCGAGGTCCCGAGAGCACTCGACAACCCAAGAAATGAAGACGCTAGGCCGGCTCTTCTTGTCGACGCTCGTTGTCGTCGCGAGCCTGATGCCGGCAACGCCGGCGTCGGCGTCCCCGATCGATTGGCGCGACGAAGCGATCTACATGGTGATGACGGACCGGTTCCGCAACGGTGACCCGTCCAACGATCTGGACAGCGTTCGCGGCAAGGCCGACTGGTGGCAGGGCGGTGACCTGCAGGGCGTGATCGACGAGCTCGATTACATCAAGGACCTCGGTATGACCGCCATCTGGATCACCCCAGTCGCCCTGCAAATGAGGGGCGGGTATCACGGCTACTGGACCCTTGACCCGTACGCGATCGATCCGCATCTGGGGACCCTGTCCACGCTTCAGGAGCTCGTCCGTAGGGCCCACGAGAAGGGCCTCAAGATCGTGCTCGACGTCGTCCCCAATCACCTCGGCATCGGCCACCCGTGGCTGACCGACGGCGCGCACGCGGGCTGGTTTCACCCGGACTGCCCCATCAACTTCGCTGACCAGTCGAGCGTCGAGAATTGCTGGCTCGCCGGCCTGCCCGACCTGAATACGGAGAACCCCGTCGTCCGCGCGTACCTCATCGACTGGGCGAACTGGCTCGTGGACCAGACCGGCGTCGACGGCTTCCGCGTCGATGCGGCGCGCCACCTCTCGAAGGACTTCCTGCGCGCGTTCACGAGCGGGGTCCGGGCGAAACACCCGAACTTCTGGATGCTCGGCGAGGTCTATAGCTCCGGATATCGCTACCAGTCGGGCTTCCTGGAGACGGGCCTCGACGCGGTCACGGACTTCCAGACCTACGACAGCGTCCGCATCGGATTGGATCCGCGCGGCAACCTCGGGCAGCTCACGACATCGCCATCGCTCGCTGCCGACCTCGGCGCCGGCAACGAGGATCGGCGCGCGATCTTCATCGACAACCACGACGTCCCACGCTTCGTCGGCGGCGAGGTGCCGGACGCCGCGACGAAGACGCGCCTCGCTCAAGCGCTCGTGTACCTCTTCACGATGCCCGGCACACCGGTCCTCTATTACGGCACCGAGGTCGCCCTTCCGGGCGGCCCCGACCCCGACGATCGTCGTCCTATGCCCTGGACGGGTGGCGACGAGACGGTTCGTCAGCTCGTGCGCGATCTCGCGACGATGCGGCAGGCAATTCCATCGCTGCGCCGCGGTTCGTTCGACGAGCTTCAGACCGAGCGCGGGCTGGTCGTATACGACAGGCGCGGGGGGCCAGATGTCGCAGTGATCGCTATCAACGGCGACGAGCAGCGTTCGGTTGATGTGCCGCTTGCGAAGCTCGGACTCGACGGTGGTGATGTCCACCGCACGATGGGCTCTGGAATAGGTGGAACGATCGACGGCGGCACTCTCCACATGACTCTCGCACCGCGCGCGGCCGGGATTTTCGTCGTCGGCGCGGCGTCGCGAGGATTCGCGCTGCCCCTCTGGTCGATGCTCTTGATCGCGATCGCCCTCCTCGTGATCGCCGCGGCGATCACCGTGACGCGGGCGCGACGACGATCCCTTCATCGGGTCTGAGCTCGACGCGCGCGAGCGCGAGCGGTTCGCCCTCGCGTGTGTGATCGGTCGACAGCGCGACCTTCGCGTCGCCGCTTCCGAGCGCCACGAGCTGGGACGACTTCGTGAAATTGAGCGCGACGAGCGCGCGCTCGCCGTCCGCCTCGCGCGCGAAGGCGAACACGCCGGCCGGCGCGGAAATGGTGCGGTACGAGCCGCGACGCAGCGCCGGCGACGACTTGCGTAGCCGATTGAGGCGGCGATAGAGGGAGAAGAGCGACGCTGGATCGTCGCGCTGCGCCGCCACATTCCGTTTCGCGTGGTCCGCTGCGAGGGGCAGCCAGGGATCGCCGGTCGTGAAGCCCGCGTTCGGCGATGCGTCCCACTGCATCGGGGTGCGCTCGGGATCGCGGCCGTCGATGTCGACGACTCGCGCAGTCGGGATCGGCACGTTGGTCATCCCGATCTCCTCGCCGTAGTAGATGAAGGGCGTCCCTCGAAGAGTGAGGAGCATGACCGCGGCGACGCCGGCTCGCTCCGGACCATAGCGCGACGTTGCACGTGAACGATCGTGGTTCGAGAGCGTGTAGTCGGGCCACGCGTGCGCCGGGAGGAGCCTTTCCCATTCCTCGACCACCGCGCGGAAGCGCTCCGCGACCCACGGCTGCTCGAGGAAATGGAAGTTGAACGAGAGCTGCAGCTCGTCGTCCTCGCCGTAGTAGCGCACGTGGCGACGCAGATTCCGCACGCCGATCTCGCCGACAGCCATCCGGTCACCGTCGTACGAGTCGAGGACCTTACGCCAGCGGCGGTGGATCTCGTGAACCTCGTCGAGGTCCCAGTTGCGCCGCCGCGGCCAGCCTCGAAGCTGGAAGCGCGGGTTGTCGCGCAGGCGCACGTCCCTGATCAGGCCGGAGGCCACGTCGACACGGAACCCATCGACGCCACGATCGAGCCAGAAGCGCATGACGTCGTCGATCTCCTTGCGCACCGCGTCATTGCGCCAATTGAGGTCGGGCTGCTGAGGTAGGAAGTGATGCAGGTAGTACTGGCCCGACTGCTCGTCCCGCGTCCACGCCGGGCCGACGCGACGGAATACCGCGCGCCAGTTGTTCGGAGGACCCCCGCTGCGAGCATCGGCCCACATGTAGTA
>WNGG01000839.1_pt1 | contig 33846 bp, 33 predicted proteins | sample 5400661 | NCBI WGS metagenome assembly WNGG01 (sample SAMN13153372, study PRJNA577476) | soil metagenome | isolation source: 100 cm soil or saprolite under Garry oak tree replicate 1 | place: USA:California | collected 2016-06-15
TAGGTCCGCTCCGGGCACCGCCAGGTGCCGGTTTCTGCCGCCAGTGCAGAGCACCAGCTTGTCGTAGTCCACCGTCTCTCCACTGGCGAGTCGTAGTTGCTTGAGGGCGGTATCCACCTGCCGCACGGTGGACCCGGTGCGCAGCTCAATGTCGTGGTTACCATACCAGTCGGCGGGCTTGACGTACCAGGCGCTGAGATCTTCCTCACCCCGTAGGTACGTTTTGGACAGCGGCGGACGGCCGAAAGGAATGCCTGACTCCGCGCCCAGGAGCACGATGCGGCCCCGCCATCCCTCTTCTCGGAGGGTCACCGCCGCATTGCCACCGGCGAGCCCGGCACCGACAATGACCACGATCTGGTCTCCTGTTGCCTTAGCATTCATCGTAAAGAATCCTCACGATCTCTCCTCGCAAAACAGACATCTGAAACGAAAAGATTTGGTTTCAGCGAACGCGGTGTCGCGTGATCAGATATAAGGGGTAAGCGCCTCTTGTGAAAAGATGGATGGGAACCCTCTGCGCCTATCCGCTCTCCTGATGCTCTTTGCACATGCTCAACCTTCGTAGTGTACCACATCGTATGCCGCCACGAGTATTGGATCGTACACAGAAAACTGTTCAGACGGACCCACTGCTGCACTACTGAAAGCATGACAGCAGAAGAGACAACGGCATCCACCTCTCTTCTAAAAGATTGCTTCCCCGGTCGCGGTCTCGAAGAGGTGCATGTACTCGTTGTCGACATGCAGGCGCACATGAGCGCCGGCTTGACTCATGTATCTCTCCTTCGTTCTTCAGAAATTGTAGACAAACCGGCCAATTCCTCCATGAACTTGATCATGATGGAAAAATCCTCATCCATCCCTTTTGCCATGGCAGCGGTATACATCTGCTGGGCAGCCGCCGTGGCCGGCATGGATACGGATACATCGTAGGCCTGGCTCAACACCAGGCTAAAATCTTTGTGCATAAGCGAGAGGGCAAAGTTCGTGGGATACTGCTCTCGCCTGACATTTTCCAGCTTAGACTTCTGACCGGTGGTGAGCACGGCCGTCTGCCCCAGCACGTCGAGCAGTAATCCCTTCTCTACACCCGCCTTTTCACCCAGAGCAATCGCTTCGGCCAGGGCTTGCATGCCCAGGCCAAGCAGGGTATTGACCACCAGCTTCATCGTGGTCCCCATGCCGCTTGCGCCCATATAGAAGCTGTTTGTCCCCAGCACGTCCAGGAGGGGTTTGCACTCCTGATAGGTCTTTTGCTCTCCGCCGACGAAGATCACCAGGCTGCCCTGTTCCACCTGTGGCACACTCCCCGAGACGGCAGCATCGATCATCGAGAGGCCTTTCTCCTTCGCCGCCTGGTAGAGACGACGTGAGGCGTGTGGAGAAACCGTACTCAGATCGATGATTATCGAACCACCATGCACCCCGGCGAGCGCACCGTCGGGACCGAACATCACGTCGTGCTGGGCCTCGTCATTCGTCACGCAGGCCATCACGACCTGGCCGTTGGCAGCCAGCTCTTTGGGCGTCTGGGCCACCAGCGCTCCCCGTTGTCCCACCTCCTGGGCCTTTTCTTCTGTACGATCATATACGGTCACCTGGTAACCGGCATCGAGCAGCCTCTGAGCCATATGACTGCCCATGTGCCCCATACCGATGAAGCCAATGCTCGGTTTCAACTTGTTGCTTTCTGTATTCATTACAATACCTCTTTCTGTAACAGAACCAAACGACACGCTATCGAAATGTGCGAAGCGCTGAGGGAAGACACAGCAGTTCCTCCTGGCTTGTTGAAACTAACGTGAGGCAATACATGGCCTTCTCCTGAAATACGATACTGTATAATGATTGCATTTCCCTGGCAGTCTGTCCACTCCCTCATCCTCGTTCTCCATTTTTGGATACCCCTGGCTGGAAGCCATGGGGTCCTTGACATATACTATCTTTAACGCGATGACTTAACACTGCAAAGGACAAGGTGCATCCGAGAAGGACCTCGAGAAAGGACGCGTGTACGATGGACGATCAAGTACTCCAGAAGGTCAAGCAATGTGCCGTCGACTATCTGGGCGTGAGAATGGATGATATTGTCTCCGTTTCTGAAATGTTTCGTGACGACACGACCCAGGGCTTTGAAGTCAGCATACGAGGGAGAGCAGTCCCTACTCCACAACGATGCATTGTGGTGGTGAAAGACGGGCAAGCAAGCATTTTGGACGAACCAGATGCGCCTCTGGCATTCCAACCGTGAGAGCAGCAACAAGCTGCTGCGGTGGAGAACCATGTATGACCAGGAGCAGAGCAATCGATGCAATACGGCTGGCTGCTGGCTCCTTCTGGAGCATGAGTCGCTGGTCTCACGCCGGGCTCATACCAGCGCCGTCTTCAGCACCCTCGTTGGAAAGATCAACGATTTTTTTGCCGGACAGGTAAGGTCAAATTTATGGTCCAGGCGATAGGAAAAGAATTGAGACAAATCACAGCCACGTAACCCACAACCGCTGCGTAGGGGCGACCCTTGGGTCGCCCGGTACCCTCTGCTACACTCTTACCTCTTCGTGTATCCACGAAGGCAATCTGCCCCAAAGGTTGAGAGCCATAGGGCGGGTATGCCAGAGACGCGGCGGAGTTGTCACTTCGCGGTCGTAATATTGTTGGAGCTCGGCGGAAAGCTCGATATGGGCGCCCTCAGTGTCTGCTATACGCAAGAAGAGATCGTGGCCGGCGCCATGTCGACCGGGTCCCCATAGCACAGGGGTCTGATAACGGCTCAGGTGATCGGCCCATGTCAATAGCTCTGGACCATTGAAGATGCTGTACCCCACGTGATCGACATCCATCTTTCCCTGGATAAGGGTGACTGTGTGGTGGTCATTGTTGCAGCGCAACCAGGCGCTTTCGCGCAACAACCAGTCCGAGATATCGAATCCCAGCGCCTCGGTGTAAAAGTCCACCATTTGCTCCAGGTGAGGAGTCTGGAGCGCGATATGTTGCAGACCCTGAGGGCGGAGCCGCGTCCGCCGTCCGCCAACTGACACAGAAGAGTTTGCCAGGGTGTCATCAGGCCTCACCGAGATTTCAATGGGATTCCCATCGGGGTCACTGAACCAGAGAGTATCGCCCGACTCGGGATCGCCGTCTCGTTCCGCCAGCCTGAGTTCAATGCCCGACTGGTTGAGGCGAGCCGCCAGTGCGGCAAGTTCTGCGTCAGTGTCAAGCTCGAAGGCCAGGTGGTGCAGCCGAGTGCTCTGGAAAGGGCTGCGTCCATTGCCGGTGCTGGGCCGCGTCTCGCTAAACAGTGCCAGGCAATGGTGTTCCTCGCCAAGAGAGAGAAAAACGTTCGCGTTCTCCAGGTCGATGTCCTGGTCAGTCGGATTTTCAATCGTGTTGCGCAGGTCGAATCCCAGGACCTGGCGATAGAAACGCGCCTGGGCGGCTACGTCACTTGACCACAAACCTACATGTGCCAATCGCTTTACTTTGACCTTCTGTATCTGCTGCTCACTCATTGCTTGCTCTCTTCTCTCCTGCTATATGCTACACCTCGCTGGTATCCATCAATATTAACGTGTATCATACACAGTGATGCACAGAGGGTCAAAGAAACTACCTAAAGGTCATACTAACCTGTCATCCCTGGAAAGCACATCGGCTGATGAGATGTGTCAACCAATCAGCGGCTTGGGATAAAATCTCATCATCGTCTTGTTGTGACTCAATGAGTGTCTGCTTTTCAGGTAGAGCCCAGATCAGGTCCCTGCGAAAATCGATCGACATTCGCCAAAATCGCCAGGAAACACGGATTCTCTGGTAACTCTTTGCGGACAACTCTTTCAAGCACTATCGAGATTCCATGCCTTCCTTACGTGAATGGCTGGCACAAAGAAAAGGAGTATAACCCATGATTGTAAGAATATGGCACGGCGTCACACCTGAATCAAAAGCTGATGCCTATCTCAATTACCTGAAGGCAACAGGCCTGAAGGAGTACCGTGCGACCGAAGGAAACCTGGGAGTGCAATTTCTCAGGAAGATCAGCGCGGGGCATGCGGACTTTCTCACCGTCTCCTACTGGGAGTCGTACGATGCCATTCGCAAGTTTGCCGGGGAAGATATTGATCAACCGGTCTACTATCCTGAGGACAAAGAGTATCTTCTCGAATTTGAGCCCAAAGTCGTTCACTATGAAGTGCTCGTCAGCGAATTTGACCTGGCCAAATAACCCGTCATCGAGAGAGAAGGTCGTCCATGAACCAGATAAACCCTCTAGGAGTTCAAAGGAGCTACATCCTTGCTCTCGGCAGGGTCGCGGATCACCTGAACCGGGCGACGCAGATCACGGATGAGTGCTACCGAAAGCCTCAGCGTCTGCCCAGGGTGGTCGGGTAAGGAGAGGGCGAACCGTGCGGAAGCTACCTCGCGCGTCACCATCCCGTTGCGCTCACGGCACAGCGGCACAAACGCGCCCACGCGATCAGCTTCGACGATCTTCTATCTCCCAGATGTGATCGACCACATGCCACGCCATGCGCCGGACCGCGTAGCTGGCGTTCCATCCCCCAGAAACCAGGGGCTCGCCAGTTGAGGGCTTGCTCAGCACGGCAGCGATCTCTTCCCGCATGGCTTTGAGAGCGCTGAGGTCGTTCACCTCGAACGGTTTGTGTCGCACCCCGATCTTGCGCGCATAAGCCCGTTCGGCTTCGATGATGTGGCACCGGATCTCGTCTCGGTCGCGACCTCCACCACGCGGACCTTTGCGCAGTTCCGCCGGCGAGGCCGCGACGACCTCTTCCAGCATGTCCCACGACGCGCGCAGGAGTGCCACGTTGCGCTGCGCGGTCACAGCATCGATTGGTCTGGTTTCGGCAGAAGCCAGAACCGAAGGCACTCCCCAGGAAGTGTTGGCATCGCCTGGTAAACGTTCAACAACCACGAGATCGCCAGGTGCAAAATCCAGCCCTGTCCGCTGCGCGATCAGTCGATAGCGCGCCTCGGTATCGATCAACGCCTGCACAGCCGCCTCCTCGCTCGTGCGAATTCGGCACCAACCGGGCCACTCCAGCGACCAAGCAATGGCCTTCTTTCCACCCAGCTCTATATAGATATCAGTCATACCTCTTTTCTCCTTCGGAGGATTCGTTGTGATGAGACACCAGCTGCGGTTCCCTCTTGTGGAGCAGCTTTTTATTCTAACACGTTTTGCTCACTCATCGTCATGCTCTGGTGTGAAAGGATTCCACCAATTTCCCACTTTTCAACTCAGAATCTGCCCACCATTGACGCTTTTTACCAACGGACGCACAATATGTCTGACATGCGAAAAATCAGACTGGTACCTGTCCCAAAAAGGGCAGCTCAACCCTCTTTATTTGTGATGATCAAATGTGGTGGTCATCACGACAACGTATCTACTCATAGAATGAGAAGGAACATATGGAAAAAACATCTCAAGTCCCGTTTTATGTACGTCTGGGAAATGCTTTGACATTGACCCTGCTGCGCGCGGGCTTCAAGCTAAGAGGACCTTACATTTTCTTTGGGAACTACCCCATGTACCTGCTCACCGTGCGTGGGCGCAAAAGCGGGCTGCCGCGTACTGTCTCGATAGCGATGATTGAGCGCAATGGGAAGCGCTATGTGGGCTCCGTGTATGGAATCGTGGATTGGGTGCGCAATCTGCGAGCAGCGGGAGAGGCCATCCTCACGCGTGGGCGTCGTTCTGAAACGATCAACGTCAGAGAACTGCCCACAGGCGAGGCGGCCCTCGTTTTGCGAGAAGAAATCAAGGGCGGCAACCCCTTCGCTCGCTCCTATGGCGTCACCGCAGACTCTTCACTGGAGGAATTTGAGCGTGCGGTGCTCACCCATCCAGTGTTTGTGTTGGAAAGGAAATAGCACAGGCGCCCGCCCCGGCAGAAATGCCGGACATCTTCGTTTTGACAAGGCGTCCTCCTGGAAGAGAGGGCCTTGTCGCTCTCGTAGTGTAGAAGAAAGGCATCACTTTTCCATGACAGGAGGAAACAGAGTGGAATCCTTTGAAACCTATCGTCCCTACCTCTTTTCCATCGCCTACCGCATGCTGGGGAGTGCGATGGATGCCGAAGATATGGTGCAGGAAACCTACCTGCGCTCTCAGTCTACGCCCAAAGACGACATTCGCTCGCTCAAAGCGTATCTCACGACCATCCTCACGCGCTTATGCCTGGATCAACTCCAGCTCGCACGCAGGAAGCGAGAACAGTACGTGGGTCCCTGGTTACCGGAGCCGATCCTCACCACCGAGACGGCTGAAACGGGCGACCCGGAAAAGCGCGTTGATCTGCAGGAATCGATCTCGCTGGCGTTCCTGGTGCTGCTGGAGCAGCTCCAACCGTTTGAGCGAGCCGTCTTCCTGCTGCGCGAAGTCTTCGGCTATGACTTTGCCGAGATCGCCACCATGCTTGACAAAAGTGAAGCGGCCTGTCGCCGCTCCTTCAGCCGGGCCAGGCTCCATCTGCGTGCCCATCGGCCCCGCTTCCCTGCCTCTCCCCAACTCCATCGGCAACTGCTCAGCGGGTACTTCCAGGCAGTTGAGACCGGTGAGATGACCCCCTTGATGAACCTGCTCTCGGAAAATGTGACGCTGTGGACGGATGGAGGCGGGAAAACCAAAACCGCCGCGCTGCGTCCAATTCGCGGGCGGGATGCGGTGGCACGCATGAGCCTGGGAACGAAGCGCTTTTGGCCAGAGAACTCTCGCGTCGAGCTCGGGGAGGTCAACGGGCAAGCCGCCCTGATCATCCGCGCTGGCGGTCAAGTATTCTCCGTCCTGACCATTGAGGTGGAGGAAGGGCAGATTCAGACGATCCGCGTCATTGCCAACCCGGAAAAACTCACGCGGATCTGAACTTCATCGCTACACAACAATCGAGACGGCATCGAGAGAAGCTTCATGACAGCTTCTGTGTCACCATCCCTTTCTCTCTCGACTCCCGACGAAGGTGCTGCGGGATGTCCGTGACGGCGATGCCGGGGCGACCAAGCAATGCCGTCTTCAACTGGAATGCCGTCTGGTTATGCAGGGGATACTCCCACCAGTGGGCCACCACGAACTCGGGCAGAATCACGGTCAGGGTGTCCTCCGGGTACATCGCATGCACCGTGTCAATGTAGGCTAGCAGGGGGCGGAGGAGGGAGCGGTACGGCGACTCGATCACCACCAGGTACGTCTCCTCCTCTGGCGCGAGATGCTTTTGCAGCCGCTCCCACTTCGACTGCATCTCCTTCACTTCCTGCTCATCCATGGCCACATGCGCCGCCGTCACATGGGCAGCGATCGAGCGGGCATAGGCCAGGCTCTGCAGCGAAGGCCGGTCCAGTGCGGCAATCGGCACGATAAAGTGGTGGCGGATGTCCTTTGCTCGCAGAGCAAGCACGCTCTCCGGCGTCGGGAGCGTCAGATTAGACACCACGATCGCGGGCCGGAAGAACAACCTGGTCTTCAGTTGCAGGATGATGGGGGTGTGCAGCAAGCGTCCGAGCGGAGTGGCTTCGGCGATCTCCGGCAGCATGACCGTCAGTGTCTCGTTGACATACTGCAACTGCATCGCGTCGATGTAATCGAGCAGACAGCGCACAAGCGAGCGACGCTCTGGCTCGACGAGAGCGAGCTGCATGCGATCGCGTTCGGAGAGCGTGCTTTGCCACTCCTCCCAGGCAGCGCGCAGAGCGTCAGCCTCCCGCCGGTCACGCGCCACATGCAGCGCTGTCACCTCCTGAGTGATCGAGCGGGCATAGGCCAGGCTGCGCTTCGCCGCGGGATTCAGATGCGCCACCGGCACGATGAAACGGTGGCGGATGTCCTTCGGGCGCATGGGGATCTCCGTGGTGCGCTCGCGCTCTACATGCAGGTAGTGCCGGTGGATTCCGAGGAACATGACAACCAGCAAGGGGATAAGGATGACGACGATCCAGGCCCCCGACAGAAATTTGGTGAAGGAGATCACCAGCGCCACCAGCAGCGTGGTGAGCGCGCCCAGCCCGTTGATCGCAAAGCTGCGCCACCAGCCCTTCTTCACGCTGCGCAGACGCCACCAGTGGCGCACCATCCCGCCCTGCGAGAGGGTAAACGACATGAAGACGCCGACTGCGTACAGGTTGATGAGGCTGGTGGTATCTCCCTGGAAGATGACGAGCAGCAGGCTGGCCAGCACCGCCAGGCTGACGATGCCGATCGAGAACGCCAGGCGGTCACCCCGAAAGGCGAACTGATGCGGCAGGAAGTGATCGCGCGCCAGCAGGGAAGACAGGCGAGGGAAGTCGGCGTAGCTGGTGTTGGCCGCCAGCGTCAGGATGAAGAGCGTGGCGAGTTGGAACACCGGAAACATGAAGAACAACGGTCCGGTAAACACCTGCTGCGCGATCTGCCCGATGACGGTGGGATTGCCGGATGGAATGGCTTCGATGTGATAGGACATCGCTAACACGGTCGTGCCGATGAAGAGCGTCCCCAGGATCACAACCATCCAGGTGAGGGTAATAGCGGCATTGCGCGCCTCGGGTTTCTTAAAGGCAGGGATGCCGTTGGAGATGGCCTCCGTTCCCGTTATCGCCGCGCAGCCAGCAGCAAATGACCGCAGGATCAAGAAGAGCGAGAGCGATTCGGTGGCAGCCACGTAATGGAAGTGACCGATGACGGGGTCGTGCTGGAGGACAAAGGATTTGAAGAAGCCCACCGTGATGAGCAGGAGGGCGCTGCCGATGAAAATGTAGGTGGGAACGGCAAAGATCGAGCCCGACTCGCGCACGCCGCGCAGGTTCACCATCATGATCAGCAGGACCAACGTCACATCGATGCTTACAATGACCAGCGTCGGGGAGAGGATGGGGAAGAGCGTGGCGAGCGCCTGCACACCAGCGGCCACGCTGACCGAGACAGTGAGGACGTAATCGATCATAAGCGAGGCGGCGGCAATCAGCCCCGGCACGGTCCCCAGGTTGTCTTTCGCCACGATATAGGACCCGCCGCCATTGGGGTAGGCCGGGATCGTCTGACGGTAGGAAAGCGCCACGATACCCAGCAGGCACACGATGGCAATAGCGATGGGGAAGGTCAACCCCAAATTCCCCGACCCGGCGACGATCAGGGTCGCTAGAATGGCCTCGGTCGCATAGGCGACCGACGAGATTACGTCCGACGAGAGCACAGCCAGAGCCTTGGTTTTGGTCAGCCGTTCGTGTTCTGCCCGCGAGGTGGGGATGGGTGTGCCGATCAACACGCGTTTGATGCGGCCCCACACGCTGTGAGGAGCCTGGGCAGCGGCTGTCGCTTCGAGGACACCCCAGCGGAGGCGTCGCAGCGTGGGCCGGCGCGGATACACAAAGCGGATGCGCTCATTGCCAGGGAGTGTCCCCGGACGCACTTCAGGACGAACGAGCAGGCTCGGATCGGCTTCATCAAGCGCGTGCGGCTGTGCCTTTCGCACAGTGCTCTGCTGATAGCCCTCCAAAGGTGGCTGGTCTTTTTCAATCATCGTGTCTAATCACTTCCAATGCATACTCCTCTCGCCTGTGGCGAAAGAATCAGGGAGAGGGGGACGAGCGTGGCATGATGACTCGCCGCCAGGAGCACGGCGGCTTCGATGGTATCCATCTCTACTTCATGTGTGAATGGGAGCAGCAATCGCGTTGTTCTGGTCCTCTCTTCAAGCTCATCTGGATGGTAGACGCACACGTCGCTTTCGTTGTCTGAACCATAACCGACGGAGGCTCAAGGTGCGCTCAAGAAACAAGAGGGATGACTCAAGATTTGCTCAAAATCTGGTCGAAATAGGGGTTGCTAACAGTTGCGGAAAACCTGTAATTATGCTATGCTACCTACAAATATCTGTAGGTGGTTTTTTGTTCAAGTGAAAGCAGATGAACCGAAGCTGTTGCGGGTGAGTCGTGCGGCTCACGAGTTGGGATTGCATCCCTTCACGGTGCGCAAATGGATCAAGGCTGGCAAGATTCAGGCGATCTGGGTGGGAAAAGAAGCACGGGTGCCCCGATCCGAGATTGAGCGGCTGGTGGGGAAATCGGATGGGCGTTTGCTCGTGTTGTATGGGCGAGTGAGTGGGCAGGGGCAAAAAGGCGATCTGGACACGCAACTCGAACGGCTCCAAGCCTGGGCCAAAGAAGAACGAGCAGGCAAGCAGGTGCTGGTGCTCTCGGATATCGGGTCTGGACTCTCCACCACTCGTCGTCAATTGCAACGACTGCTCCGGTTGGTGCGAGAGGATCAGGTCGCCGAAATCGTGGTGACGTATCCCGATCGGCTGACCCGCTTTGGGCAAGAATATCTTCAGGCTCTCTTTGACAGCTTTAGCGTCACGCTCACGGTGCTTGATCCGGGCGAAGACAAGACCGCCGAGCAAGAACTGACTGATGATATGCTGGCATTACTGGCCTCCTTCTCTGGTCGGTTGTACGGAATGCGATCTCACAAACAGAAGGAACTTTTGAAGTGCGCACAAGCCGTGATCAACAATCCTTAAGTTATCCGCTACGCTTGCCGGACGAGATCCAGGCAGATGCGCTGCGGTTGCTGGATGTTTCCCGCGAGGTCATTAATCTCACAGTCACCGCCTTGTGGGATCGGCTTGACGAGTTTGCCACACGCACGAACAGCTATGCCTACAAACAAGTGGAGGAGATGATCGCCCCGCCAGTTGTCCATGGGCATCGCCAATGGCGCTGCGAGGCAGAGCAAGCGGGAAGGATTCTTCGTGGGCAGGCGGAGCGCAAGCAGCAATTCGCCCTGATTGTCCCTCTCCTTGAACAAGGAATGATCCAGCCGAAGACGGAAACCAAACGGGCAGGTAAGGACCGCAAGGTTATCAAGCAAGCGCTCGCCGATGTGCGCGAGGCCAATTCGGATGGAGGAAAGGCGGTTGAACTGCAAAGCTTGATCGAACAGGCATGTAATTTTTATCTCCACAACGGCTGTTTCCCGGACACCTATGAAGCAATGCAGCGTGCTCCTGTGCTCAAAGCAGGGGTGTTGCCCTATGCTGGCGACGATGGGCATCGGATGGGCCAGACCTACCGTCTGAGTTTTGATCTGGATCAGAAGACGCTCACGCTTGCTCTGCGTACTTCCGATGAGCAGGGAGCGTGGGCACGCAATTGGCGAGAGCAAACGATTCAGATGGCACTGCCGGAGATCGTCGTCGTTCGTGCTCAGGCGGGGAAGCCGTTGGCTCCCAGCTTGCGGGAGATCGTCGAGCCAGGTGGCACACGCTATGCGGTGCTCGACTTCGTCATCGAGGTTCCGGTCGAAAAGCAGGCCACCTTTGAGGAGATGCACACGGTTCTGGGCTTCGATTGGGGCATTCGAGTGCTGGTCACCGCCAGTGTCGTCGATCTCGATGGGCACCAGATCGGGCATCCCTTCTTTTTAGACACTGGCCCCTTTGATGGGAGGCAGGCTCGACTTCGCCGCCAAATTGATCAGCTTAAAGCGAAGGTTGCCCGACTGGAGGCGCAACGCGATCGTTTCCCAGTGGGTGATCCTCGGCGCAAACCCTCCGAAGAAGCTTTGCCCGTCTTGCGTCGGGAGATCAGCCGGTGTTGGCGCAAGTACGAGGCGAGAAACAATGATCTTGGGCATCTAGCAGCGAATATTCTGCTGGTGCTGGCCACTGTCTTCGATTGCAAACTGATCGCGGGCGAGTCTCTCAAGTCGATGAAGTCGGCTGGACGTGGGCGAGGAGCGAAAGGGCGCTGGAGAAACTGGCGGAATAACTCGCAGGTGCGTGGGGACTTGTGGCGAATCTTGCGCTACAAGTGCTTTCTTGCCGGGATACGCCTGGAGTGGCAACAGCCCCGCCAGACCTCACACGTCTGTCCACGCTGTGGAAGCCCCGCCAATACGTATACCTCCCCTTCGCATCGCGACATTCGCAACGATTGGGGTGCCTGGCTCTGCTGCTCGAACCTTGCCTGTCTGTGGAATGGGTCCAGAGACTACGCCGCATCCCTCAATCTTGCGCGCCTAGGCGCAGCGCTGATTCGTCACGCACAAACCACAGGAAAAGTGGTACATCCTTCCATCACGCACACTTCTGTTCAACCCGTCTCGTACATCGGGACGCGGGCGGCGCTACGGTTACCGCCGCCGGCCCCTCGGGGTCGCCTGATCGCATCAGGAAGAATCTACTGCAATGGCTGGTGTTTGTCCGTCCGTCTTCGTTCGTCGTATGCCACCCCCATCATGCTCCGCTTGTGTGGCTAAGACGAACGAAAGCTGAGGATAACATAGCTTAATAGTAGATTTAAGTAACGGTTGCTCGCTTTGACACATATGCTTCGTCATACAATCGTGATGTTTGTAGAGAGCTTTTAAGATTATTATGACTCGCCGGTAGAGCAGCAAATTTATGCATTAAATAGCCCTGGATGTCGGTGCTAGCCTGGGCATTCCTCATCTGGCAATCAAACATGATGAGCAATCAGGCAATGGGCCTGATGATGGGCATGAGTGCGCTCTTGTTCATTGCCATCTGGATTGTCATGATGGTCGCAATGATGTTCCCCACGGCAGCCAAGGCTTTGTTGATCAGCCCTGCATCTCGTTATTGAGACGCAAATGATCCCATCCCGTAGATAGCAATGGAGAGGGCTTTCCCTCACGGAAAAGGGTAATGGCTGACCCCATACAAATGGTGCCAATAGCAGTCGCTTTGACGCCAGTCGCGTCAAATAGCTCACGAGCGAGGGCATGAGCGCGATCCGTAGAGACGGTGAAGAGTAATTCGTAGTCCTCCCCTCCAAATAGTGCCAGGTTTTGTGGATCTTGCCCGGCGAGAGCAGCAACGCTAGCCGTCTCTGGCTGAATCGGGAGTGACTCGGCTTCAATCTGCACACCAACCCCGCTCGCTTCGCAGATATGGGAGATATCCGCAGCAAGCCCATCGCTCACGTCTATACCCGTCGTAACAGCATGCTGAGCGAGCCATTGGCCCGCCGCAACTCGTGGCGTCGGTGTGCGTTGCGCAGCTAGCACTCCAACCAGGTTCTCTGGAGCCACCTTTGCAGCAAGCTGCTCATCCTCTAATACAAGCAATCCAGCAGCAGCCGATCCCAGGCTACCCGTCACCATGACCATATCTCCCGGTTTAGCGCTATTCCGCCGTAGCAGTCTATTCCGCATGCCTGTTCCCAGAAGCGTAATATCAATGATCAGCCGCTCTGCATTCCGTGCAATGTTTCCACCGACAAGCGCCACATCAAATTGAGCGGCTTCTTCTCGCAATCCTGCGTAGATGCCATCGAGTACAGCTACATCTAACGTAGGGGGTACCAACAAGGAAATCAGAGCGAAACGTGGCCTGGCTCCCATGGCCGCAATATCGCTTAAATTCACCGCGAGTGCTCGCCGTCCGATGTCGTGAGGGGTTATACCGCGCAGTCGAAAGTGCGTATCTTCAACCTGCACATCACATGTCGCCACTAAGACATCGTTGCTCCCTATATCGAGTATGGCCGCATCGTCGCCAACTCCTGCAATGACATCAGAAGATGGAGGGAGGCCAGCCGTAAGACGTGCAATCAGCCCAAACTCGCCAAGTTCTGCAATTTTGGTCAATGTAGACCCTCGATTTATCGAGGGACGAGTAGTCAATGTAGACCCTCGATTTATCGAGGGGCGAGCGAAGCGAGGCACACTTTCGACAGCCATACGCAATTGACGCGAGGCAGCAGTAATATCCTCAGCGTTGACGACCGCAGTAATCACTGCTACACCAGCAGCACCTGCTCGCACAACCGCCGGCGTATTCTCAGCGGTGATGCCGCCGATAGCGACAAGCGGCGTCGCGTAGCGCCTTGCCAACTCGGTCAGCAACTGTACACCTGTGGCTGGTCCCGCATCAGCCTTGCCGCGTGTGGGGAAGATGGGGCCAACGCCCAGGTAGTCCGCGCCTCCTGCAACAGCCACCTCAGCCTCTTCCATAGTGGCTGCTGATACCCCCAGGATGCGATGTGGACCCAGCAGTCGCCTCGCGAGCGCAGCAGGCATGTCATCCTGGCCAACATGAACGCCGTCGGCCTCAATTGCGAGTGCCACGTCTACACGGTCGTTCACGATCAGGAGAGCACCTCGCTCTCTGGTCAACGCACGTAACGCCAGGCCTTCCTCGATGAGCACGCGAGTGCTGGCCGTCTTATCACGTAACTGGATAATTGTCGCACCGCCATCAAGCGCCGCTGTCGCCACACTGAGCATGTCGCGTCCACGCGACCATTCGCGATCAGTTAACACATGTAGCATCAGGCAATGCTCACTTTCTGGCCGCGAACCATGGTTTCCTCATCCAACGCAGCTACAGCATCGAGTAGGTGAGAGCGAAAGGTGCCAGGTCCACCCGCCTTTGGGGCGGCCATTTCACCTGCCAGCCCCATCGCTACCAGGCCGGCAGTAGTCGCAAGCCAGACATCCGACTCGACAGCAAGGAACGCTGCCACCAGGGTCGTCGCCATACAGCCGCTCCCAGTGATAGTGGCTAGAAGCGGATGCCCATTCTCTACGCTGGCCAAACGTTGACCATCGGCGATAACGTCGCGTGCACCAGTAATGGCAACGGTGCAACCAAACTCACGCGCTGCACGGCTGGCAACCACCTCGCGATCTTCGGAAAGAGAGATAGAATCAACCCCCCGGGTCTCGGCAGCTACTCCCACCAGTGTGCCAACCTCGGATGCATTTCCACGGATAGCAGAGATGTGTAGTTCACGCAGGAGACGCAGGGCACTTTGGGTACGCAAGTTGGTAGCCCCTGCACCCACCGGGTCGAGTACAATAGGTACGCCAAGTTCGTTCGCCCGCTTCCCCGCACGCACCATCGCCTCGATCTGCTCGGGCGTTAGGGTTCCAATGTTGAGTACCAGTGCCCTGGCCAATTTGACCATCTCCTCAACCTCTTCGAGCGCGTGTGCCATCACTGGTGAGGCTCCAACGGCAAGGGTAATGTTCGCTGTATCGTTCATTACCACCATATTCGTGATGTGGTGGACGAGAGGCCGTTGCTCGCGAATACGACCAAGCAGGGGTGCCAGAGATGCTAGTGTCTGATTCTTCTCGCTATTACTCATCTAATTCTCTCTCTTCATGATAGCTGTGTGGCTTGTCAGGGCTTAGACAGTCCTAAGAATGTAGCGTCCACAACGCCACACAGGCAAAGCTCACACTATGTTTGTTGCCATTGCCAAAAATGTCCGACGGGGCCGTGCCCACTTCCTAAGCCGGGAGCATGTCGGATGGCTTCAGTAATGTAGTGCTTGGCACCGGCGATGGCGGCATCCACAGACAAACCACGCGCCATGAAAGCTGCGATAGCAGCGGAGAAGGTACAGCCGGTACCATGGGTATGGCGTGTCTGGATACGCTCCGCACGCAGTTCAGTAAAGCGTTCACCGTCGAAGTACACATCGACAGGATCAGCAGCACGATGGCCTCCCTTTACCACAACGTGGCGGGGACCCAACGCATGAATGGCTTGTGCCGCCGCACGCATATCGTCCAGCGTCTCAATCCGTTGTCCCGTCAGCACTTCGGCCTCGAACAGATTGGGCGTAATCACTTCGGCCAGCGGCAAGAGCACAGTAGAGAGTGTCGTGACCGCTTCGGGCTGAAGCAGCGAGTCTCCACCTTTGGCGACCATCACTGGGTCTACCACCAATCGCACGTTCCATCTCGAGATGCACCTGGCAACCGCTTCGATGATGGCCGGACTGGAGAGCATGCCCGTCTTGGCAGCATCAGCACCAATATCTTCAAGTACCGCGTCAATCTGTGCCTCGATCAGTTCTGGCGGAAGGTCCTGGACAGCACGCACTCCCATGGTATTCTGTGCCGTGATGGCGGTCAAAGCTGAGAGCCCATAAACCCCCAGGGCTGCGAAGGTTTTCAGGTCGGCTTGGATGCCAGCGCCGCCCCCTGAGTCAGAACCCGCAATCGTCAATGCCCGCGGGATGGCGGATTTGCCTTGCGACGTATTTCCACTCGTACTCATCATGATGGCCACTCCTCCAGACGCCAGGCCATTTCCCAGAAGAGCCACTCGTAGCGCGTACTGATCAGGAAAATTTCGTGCAAGCGCGCTTCCTCTTCAGGGCTGAGGGAGGCAGCGCGTGCATCGAGCCGCTCGCGTATCCACCTGCCTACAGCGTCGAAGTCTGGCGAGGCATAGGTAGCCAGCCAGTCCACGTAGGGATGATCAGGTGCAGGAGGAGTATTCCCAACAAGATGACGCCCAACCTCGGCATAGATCCAGGCGCAAGGGAGAATAGCAGTGAGTAACTCAGGCAATGTTCCCGTGGTGGCGATGGACAGCAGATGACGTGTGTATGCGTAGTTTGTCGGAGCCATTCGGGTGGTAGACATCTCACCTGGTGTGAGTCCAAAGCGCTCACCATAGCGATGATGCAGGTCAGCCTCGACGAGGAGCGTGTTCAAGAGAAATTTGCCAAACTGCTCCATCTCCTCATGGTCGGTGGTCTTGGTCGTCGCATAGGCAAAGGTTTTCGTCAGTTCATCAAGGAAAAGCGCATCCTGGCGAATGTAGAACTCAAAGTTAGCACGTGGTAGAGAGCCACTACCCACTGCAACCACAAAAGGATGTTCCAGCTGGCGCTGCCAGAGCGAAAACACACTCTCGCGCAGGCGTTCACTCAGTCTCTGCCTCGTGATCTCCGGTACTGTCGGAATAGTTTCAAGTGGCATACTCGACCTCCAGTGTGCAGAAGCATGGGGAGTTCAAGCATAGGGGCAGTCGACGCTTTCCCTTCGCTGGCATTATCCAGATCAAGTTGAGGGTCCACCACACACTTCGGTGGTGCTCTCAGCCCGGCTGCACCGAGCTCCCCTAGCGGACGATATGTAATTGTACAACATAGTATAGTACATAGGAGCATCCATATGCAACAAGCGGGAAGTGAGTGCAGGTTTTTTGCGTATGCCCACCTCTTTCGCAAAAAATAAATGAAATGATGGTGAGGGCTGGTTCTCCGTGGCTGTGCCAGGAGAACCAGCCCTCACTCCTTGATATTATCCTGATATTATCCTATGTTGACAGCAAGTGCGGGTACCGCATTTCCTTGCGAAGCGAGTTGGGGAGCAGCGCGGTCAAGTATCTTGTTGATATCGCCTATCTGCCGTGTAAGCCAGGTATTGAGATCATAGCGTTCCACGACTTGTCGCGTCATTTTTGCCTTGGTCGCCCTTTCTTCATCGGGCAGCATTAGCGCTTTGTACAGCGCGTGTGCAGTCTCTGTGACATCTGTAGGTGAAGTGGGAATAGAGGCCTTGCCAAGTTGTTGGAATGCCCCGGCTGTGCGCGAAAGTACTAGTACGCCTTTGCGCTGGTTGACCACCGGACCTTCTTTGGCGACCAGGTTCATGCCGTCGATAATCGGATTCACCAGGAGCACATCGTACCATTGCATGGCAGCCAGCGCTCTTGTACGGTCATTTTCACAGAAGGCCTGGATGGGTTTCCATTCATCCGTGCCGTATTTCAGGTTGATTTCGTCAATGATTTTTAACACGTCCGCGTTGTAACGTTGATACACGGGCAGAGACTGGCGTGAGGGAACAAGAAAGGCCAGGAAATTTACCTTACCCAGCAGTTCAGGGTGTTCATCGAGCACCTGGGCATACGCCTGGAAGCCCCGTAAGATATTCTTGGTTGGCTCAATGCGATCCACACGCATAATAGTTTTTTCGCCCAACAAAGGCTTAATTTTTTCAGACGCGCGTCTCCCTGCCGCGCTTTCTATGATGCGGCGTTCTCCGGTCACCGAAATGGAGATAGGGTAGGCACGTGCCTGTGTCCGGCGCCCTTGCCACCAGATCGCTCCCTCCTCGAAATCAACAACAGCGCCTTCGAGCAACGTGCGCGCTCCATCTAAAAAGTTACGAGCATCACGCTCTGTCTGGAAGCCAACGATATCGTTGCCGACCAGGCCACTATAAATGGCATGGGCAATGTTGCTGGGTAAGAAATGCCAGCAGCGGATATCTGGCCAGGGAATGTGGATGAACTGCTGCATGACAATGGACGGGTGATGCTTGCGAATCATCGCTGATGCCAGGTAGAGGTGGTAATCATGCAGCATGACAACGGCGGAACTGTCTTCACGCGCAATTTCTGCAATTACGGCGTCGGCAATGGCCTGATTAGCGACACAGTAGCCGTTGGTCCAGGAATCTTGAATTCTACGAGTAACTGCGGAAGAATCGGAAGGATTGAAGAGGTAGTGCTGTAAAAACCAGAGGATCTGGTTGCTGAATCCTTCGTAATGTTTGCGGTACGCCGATTTTGTGAGCGCAACATAGCGAAGCTGCATCTTCTGGCCGCGCAGTGGTGAAGTGAGTAGCCCATCATTTTGCTGCTGCGCTTCCTTCAATGCAATGCGATCACCCTCGGTCATAGCCGTTGCTACCCAGGTTACCTCCATACGGTTTCCCGCATCTATCAATGCGGTTACCATGCCTCCTGCGCCGCGCCGGTATTTCAAGGTTTTGCCCTGACTCAAATAGTATTCGACAGGGCCCCGATTTGAAGCAATAATAAGGCGGTGGGCATGCATCTGTTGTGGTTGGGAATGTGCAGGTGTCGGTTGTACGTTTATCTGCGTATGCATAGGTTGCACGGGTTCATCCTTTCTTAACAGGCGCGTACTTCTCTTGTCTTAAGGCGGTATGACGTCCATTCCGGCCATTTCATCGCAGACCCTCAAACTAACATTGGTATGGCCTGATACAAGAAAATAATAAAACGCGCATGTTGATGTATAAAAAACCCTTTAGTATCATAACATATCCAGGGGGCAATTTGGAAAGGGTTGGTAGGTTACAACTCCCAAATTAGTACCAATTCTTGTGTTTCTCCCTGTCGGTCCTTGCCAGCCTCCATGGTTTTGCGCCCCATACCCTCCAGTTGTTTCACGTTTCTTCAGGTCTTTTGGACTCAAGTATTCTTTACTGATGACCTTCATGCAGAGCGCCGTCCTGTCATGCTGAGCGCAGCGAAGCATCTCGTGCGCCATGCGAGAGAGACCCTTCGCTACGCTCAGAGCTTGCCCTGAACGAAGTGAATGGGGTGATACCAAAGGGAAACACGAGTACATTGAGGCTGAATAAACCCCATGAGAAGCACCAGCCAGGTTGGGCGTACACCAGCAGCGATTAGCATGGACATGTTTCCGCCTCAGTGTACTGGTAGGCTCTTGCGAACTGGCCTGGGAAGGGACTTTATCCCGTAGAAATAACACAGCCATGCTGGACGCTGGACGAAAATCTGAGTATAATAGTATTGGTTAGCGCTTGTTTTATGAGAGCGCAATGCGCACGTGAGAGACATATCGAATTGGAGTGGCAGTATCTATGCAACAGCAACATAAAAGGATTTGGTGGATGGAAACATCACGAGGTGTCATCACCATCACTTTCGCCATTCTGTTTCTTTTTGTACGCGGATTCTCAGTTCGCTTGTTAATCTACTTACTGGGATTCTATCTGATAATCGATGGCTCTATCGATATTTATAAAATTGCAACGAGAAAGCGCATCTCCAACCACAAAGTTATTCATTATCTCGGCAGTACCATCAGCATAGTAGTCGGCCTGATTAGCTTTGTGTTGCCCACCTTGACCATATTCCTCCTGATTCTCATGCTGGCTATCCGCATTTTTATCCGAGGAATTAGAGTATTCAATGACGCGAGAAGGATACATGGAAAATCCGCAGGTTTAACCTGGCTGTACGGAGGCCTGCTGGTGCTATGCAGTCTTGCTCTCTTAATCAGACCGACTTTCACGTTTCTCTTCCTGGTCTATTTTATCATCGTTTACGCCCTCTGCGATGGTGCCTATTTACTGTCAAGAGGTCTGCTTCTTCGCTTTGCCCCGTATGTCTTTACTGCGCGCTACAAACCGGGTTTAGAAAAACTCCTGGATTTGCCCGGTGATCTTCCTGCAACGACACGGAGGGCGCTGGTCTTCGTCCGGCGTACAGGCGCATCTGGCCTGGGCCATATCTCCTGGGCCTTTGAATGGCCAAACGGCTGGTTTAACGCCGGGTCGGTCGAGGACATTGAAGGGAGGCCTTTTGCAAAGCCGGATGAGATGGGATTCTGGAACCTGCATACGCTGGACCCTATCGGAGCAATGCAGAAACAACAATTCCCTTACGACGAGTACAAGGTTTATTATGTGCAACAGCCTCTAACGAAAGATGCCTGGAAAACAGTCGTATGGGAAAGCCGGGAACCATATTCTCTCTTACGCCACAATTGTAATGATGTGGCCTATGATATACTACGAGCATACGGTGTTACTCAGCTACTCGATCCGGCAAAAGAAGATGTGCCCAATGACTGGTACGATGCCTTACCTGGCACATCCTTTTCGATCGATAAATTTCCAGTTGTTCCGGTGCACCTGCACAAGATGTCGCAGCGCGAACTGGCGACAAAGGAGATCAACATCGCTATCCCGGCCCATATTGTGGGAACCCCACCGGCGTGGCGCGAACAGGGCTTCCGTGCCATAACAGAAATTACCGATGCCTGGGATAAGATGCTTGCCGACGTGGGTGGGCTCTTCGTCTCGGCAGAGAAGACTGTGGTGAGGCGATAGATACTTCCGCCTGCTGAATACTTCTGAAAATTATGGAGCAATTTCCGCGGTATTTGCTCGAAATTCGCGCGCACGTGCAAAAGTCCCACTTTTAGAACCCTGAGCGCTTATCTGTATTTGCCTTGTAGTACAATACCTTAAGAAAAAAGGCTGAAAGAGGATCATTGTATGACACGGATTGATGGACGCCCCCCAGATCAGTTGCGACCACTGCGCTTCACCATCGATTTCCTGGATTATGCCGAAGGATCGGTGTTGATAGAGACTGGCAAAACACGCGTTCTCTGTGCCGCCAGCGTAGAAGAGAAGGTCCCCCCCTTTTTAGAAGGGAAAGGACAGGGCTGGGTTACAGCCGAGTATAATATGTTGCCGCGCGCAACCCATACGCGCACTGCTCGCGAGCGCAGCGGCAAGGTGAGTGGGCGCACGCAGGAGATCCAGCGCTTGATTGGGCGTTCCCTACGTGCCGTTGTGGATATGCAGGCGCTGGGCGAACGCACCATCACCCTTGACTGTGATGTCTTGCAAGCTGATGGAGGAACGCGTACTGCCTCCATCACCGGCGCTTACGTGGCTCTCTACCACGCCTGTACTCTGCTGCTGCAGCGCGGTTTGCTGACGGTACACCCTATACGCACGGCGGTTGCAGCTACCAGTGTCGGGGTTGTCGATGGCGAAATTTTACTGGACCTGTGTTATGCCGAAGATTCGCGTGCCGAGGTGGATTTTAATGTGGTAATGACCGCGGAGCGTGAGTTTATTGAGGTGCAGGGCACCGGCGAAGGCGGCGTTTTTAGCCGCGCAACAATGGATAGTATTATTGACCTGGCGGAACAGGGCATCGCAGAGCTATTAGAGGCGCAGAAACACGCTATGTAATACTGTAAGCTCAATCCCCCATTGCTTTTGTAGACGGTACCAAAGTACCGTCTGCCTGTAGAGAATCTGGTACAATACGTTTTGGTAATTGAGAAGTAGCGTAGTTTAGCAACATAACCCATTATTACCGGAAAGTTTGCAAAACTTGCACATGTACAGGGCTCATGTTAGAATTTCCCTTCGAGAACCTGTTATGTTATTGTCCTGTCGGACCAGCGGCGGGGTCGAGAGGAGCTCGTATTGAAAACGAAGATAGACCGAAGATGGTTTTGGCGCATCGTGGACTTTATCAATCCATTACGTGACCCGAGCCTGACCGTAGCTGTCGTTCTAACGTTTATTGAAGAAGCGGGACAACCCCACGATACCTGGTATTGGATCATTATCATAGGGCTGGTGAACTGGCTGGCCGTGCGAGGGATAGTGTGGTTGGTAGTGAATTTCACCTTTGCCAGTACATTTATTGCTCGGCGAGTCTGGTGGGCTATCAAACATCCTCGTCTGGCCTGGCGCATCCTCGACGCTGTAGGTCACGAAGAAATCGTGATCGGTGGTTTGCCCAATTATTCCGAGAGTATGATGCTGTCCGACGGTACCACCGTATTGGGTTCAATGCTGGGCGCCAGCGGTATCCATGTGCTGGGTGAGTTGCCGGCAGGTACGGAAATACCCATGTTGGGAATGCATAATGGGCAGGTAGCGCCGGATTTCGCGGCACTGGCCGGCTCAGGCATTTTCCCAGGGGCCACATCGGGAATGTATCCCCAGCCTGGTTCTGCAGCGTATCCCGGGTTGGCTGGCTATAATAACAATCAGCCAACGATGGGTTTCCCACAAACTGGTAGCAATGAATTTGTCAGTCAGCAATCTACTGGCGAGCTTCCACAAACTTTCCCGCAACGTCCTTCGGATGAAGAAGAGCGCCTCCGTCAACAGCTAGCAGCTTATTCGCGGCTTCTGGATGACTGGACACAATTCACAGAAGAAAAATGGCGTACTGTCAGTGATAGCCAGCTTGGGTGGAAGCCTTTGCGCGGCAGGTGGTCCGGGTGGGAGGACATTTTCCAGGATGCTTATGCCGCCAAGACCTCGGATCCTATGGCGCAAGCGGCGCAGGACGCCGGTGAGGCAACATCCAGGCGTTTTGAAAACTCCAGGGAAAAAGGTTCTGCCGCCTCCGCGGTAGCCTGCTTCCTGCGAGATATGATGACTCTGCGTCGCGGCTTAGAGATGATGCAATCTTCATCAGAGCGCTTGCCTGAGACCACTGCTGTCCAACCCGCTGTACAATCACCTCAGAAGGTGAAGTTTTCAGGCAATGGGGGATTGCTGCACCACAAGGGAACTGGTTCTGGGAATTCTTCCCAGCGTAATTCACTCATTCGTCGGCCAGCCCCAATCTATGTAGATGCCGGCGCAGATAAATAGGACGCTTCATGAACACGTATATTCCGCGCAATGTTCATGTACGCCCGGAACTAGACCGCATGGCCGAGTATATCCCTGGTGAATCGCCTGAAGCCTTCAGCATTCGCACAGGGATAGCTGTTGATTGTTTGATTAAATTAAATAGCAATGAAAGTCCATACGGTCCTTCACCGTCCGTACTTAGCGCATTAAGCGATCATAGATGGTACAATAATTACCCCGATACGAATGCAACTGCTTTACGCGGAGCGCTCTCTGCTTATACAGGACTCGATGCACGTTATATTGTATTAGGTCATGGGAGCATGGAGGTGATTAGCCTCCTCTGGCATATCTTTCTTGCTGTTGGCGATAATATCATTTGTTGTCCCCCTACGTTCTCTCTTTATACCTCTATCACGACACTCTGTGGTGCCTATGTCTTAGAAGTGCCACGTACTGCTGACTATGAAGTAGACGTCGAGGAAATCCTTGAAGCTCTGACCCCTGAAACAAAAATGATTGTCTTATGCTCACCGAATAATCCTACAGGTAATCCTGTTGCTAAAGACGACGTACTGGCTCTGCTTGAGACAGGGCGTATAGTGATAGTGGATGAGGCGTATGTTGAGTTTTCTAAACAACCTCGGGGACTTGCTCATCTGGTTCCGCACTATCGTAATCTCGTTGTCCTGCGGACATTCAGCAAATGGGCGGGGCTGGCGGGTCTGCGTATTGGCTATGGCCTGTTCCCCGAATGGATTGGTGAATATATGCGGCGTGCGCAATGCCCTTTCGAGGTCAATGTCGCGGGCCATATCGCAGCTATCGAAACGCTCAATGACCTGGAGTATGTCCTTGGCAATGTGCGCAAGATTGTGAGAGAACGTGATCGTGTCTTTAACGTGCTTGCTGGCCAGGTGTACCTGGAACCAATTCCATCACAGGGAAATTTTATCCTGGCTCGTATCTCTAGCGATGAAGTAGACATTCGTCAAGTTCGTATGGTAGTCGAATCGTATGGTATCTTGTTACGCTATTTTCACCATCCATATCTGCGCGACTTTGTACGTGTGACGGTGGGTTTGCCGGAGCATACGGATAAGCTGGCCTGCGCGCTGTCAAAGGTACTGGCCTGAGCGAGCAAGTAAGTAATAGGGATGCTGTCTTTTACTGGCAGCATCCCTTTCGCTTGTTTATGGGGTCTGAACCTTGCTCGAATGTCCTCATAAGAGATACAATAGTTCAGGAAGTATGTATCATAGTAGAGGAGCTATTTTTATGCCAAATACCATAAATGGGACAACCACAATTGAAGACGTAGTCGCACGCGAGATTCTGGATTCCCGCGGTAGCCCCACCATAGAAGTTGAAGTACTATTGATGGGGGGAGAACGTGGAGTAGCGGCGGTGCCCTCTGGCGCATCAACAGGAGTCCATGAAGCGGTGGAGTTGCGTGACGGTGATAAGAGTCGCTATGGCGGCAAGGGCGTGCTCAACGCCGTTCGCAATGTGAATGATACCATCAGTGACGCAATCATCGGACTTGATGCCACTGACCAGATTATGCTGGATGAAGTGTTGATCGGGTTAGATGGTACCCCGAACAAGGCGAACCTCGGGGCAAACGCGATCCTTGGTGTCTCCCTGGCGGTGGCAAAGGCGGCAGCCAATGCACTGCAAGAGCCGCTTTACCGCTATCTAGGCGGCGTTTCAGCTCGCACCTTGCCGGTACCCATGATGAATATTTTGAATGGGGGCAAACACGCCGATAACTCGACCGATATGCAGGAATACATGGTTCTCCCGGTAGGTGCATCAACGTTTCGTGATGCGCTGCGCATGGGTGCCGAAGTGTATCAGGGTTTGAAAAAAGTACTCCATGGGAAAAAGCTCAATACCAATGTCGGCGACGAAGGCGGTTTCGCGCCGTCACTCAGCTCCAACCGCGAGGCATTAGAGGTTATTGTGGATGCCATAGACGCGGCTGGTTATAAAGCGGGCGTTGATATTTTCCTGGGGATGGATCCCGCCGCCTCGGAGTTCTATGAAAACGGTAAGTATGTGCTGGCGCGGGAAGGACGAACGCTGAGTTCCAGCGAGATGGTCGACCTGTATGCCCAGTGGATTTCCGAGTACCCAATCATCACTATCGAAGATGGTTTGGCTGAAGACGACTGGGAGGGGTGGAAGCTCTTACGTCAACACCTGGGCAATCGCATTCAGCTGGTTGGAGATGATCTTTTTGTGACGAATACGAAGCGCCTGAAACGCGGTATCCAGGAGCAGTCAGCAAACTCGATACTTATCAAGCTGAATCAGATTGGTACCCTGACCGAGACGCTGGAGGCCATTGAGATGGCAAAGCGTGCCTCTTTTAGCGCGGTTGTGTCCCATCGTTCAGGCGAGACAGAGGATACCACGATAGCCGACCTGGTGGTTGCCACCAACGCTGGACAGATAAAAACGGGTGCCCCTGCACGCAGTGAGCGCGTCGCGAAATATAACCGGTTGCTGGTGATCGAGGATGAACTTGGCGAAGAAACTGCACGCTATGCCGGGTTCAGTGCGTTCTACAACGTGTCTTCTCTCTATGCTAAGGCGTAGGGAAGAATGGCCTGATATAACCAGGAATGCAGGCGACTACAAGGATCCCCTCCCAGCCCTACCTTTAGCCTGCTCCTGGGGGATATCCATTGCTCTCAAAAAAATACGTTGACGAGAGGTTTGTATGATAGATAAGAGTGTGTCAGAGGTTAGCAAATCTCAGGAACGACAGGTTGCTCATGTGATTCACTACAACATGAGCTATGTTGTTCAGGGGGCAGAGTACGGAAACGATGGAGCCATTGTGCTGCTTCATGATATCCCGGCGGGAGCCTTTGCATGGGCAGATAGTATGCCCCAGCTTGCCGCTACTGGCCGGGCCGTCTATGCCATTGATTTGCTTGGTTATGGGCAATCAGATCAGCCCTGGCCCGCTGATACTTCAAACTGGGGTCATGCTGATGGGCTGAAAATCTTATTTGACCAGCTCAATCTCACAAATATTGTGCTGGTGGGACACGGTCTTGGTGGGAGTGTAGCGCAGGTACTGGCTACACGCTTAAGCCGGGAGCGCGCTGCCGCGTTAGTGCTGATCGATTCAATCTGTTACGAGCATAGTTTTGCGGAGAACTGGCCCTTATCGGAAATGAAGAAACGCCAGGATACTAATGCTCCCAAAGAGACAAAGCTCGAAGATATGATGGCAGACCTGCGTGAAACACTTCCAAATGGTTCCGCCAATCCACAACGCTTCCGGGACTTCATGGCGGAGTATATTGATCCATGGGATAGCGAACTGGGCAAGGAGCTGCTTTTCCAGCACGTGCGCCTGCTGCTTCCCAACTATTCGAACTCAGTAGCCTCTGATCTCAAGGTAATGGGAAAGCCCACGCTGATTATCTGGGGCGAAAAAGACCAGCAAATGCCTTTGAAGCTGGCCTATCGACTCAATCGTGAAATTCCAGGGTCGCGCCTAACGGTCATTCCTGACGCGGGTCACCTGGTACTCTTTGATGCGCCTGCGGCAGTGGCGAGTGCATTAGTGGATTTTGTTGGAAGCTTATAGTGGCTGTTAGTGGTCTGGTCGTAGCGTAGATTTCCGCTTTCCAGGGCAAAGGAAGATGGCTGGCATGCCAACCATCTTCCTTTGCCTTTCTAAAGGCTTGCCGATGAGACGCGCCTTGAATAAGCGATGTGATACAATTCTTGCACATCATTTAAGAGGAGATCACTGTATGTCAATAGCCATTGTTGTCCATGGTGGTGCCGGAACCATTACGCCTGAGCGCGCTGAGATAGCTCAGGCGGGCTGTAAAGAGGCCGCGCAGATAGGATGGCGCGTTTTAGAAAACGGCGGCTGCGCACTGGATGCCGTTGAAGCGGCTGTTCGGGCACTTGAGAATAATCCCGACTACAACGCGGGAACAGGATCTTGCCTGACCGCGGACGGTAGAATCGAATTGGATGCAGGAATCATGGAGGGAGAGGGGCTACACGTCGGAGCAGTCGCGAGTGTCGAATTCATCAAAAATCCTATTTCACTGGCGCGTAAGGTTATGGATAGTCCGCACGTCTTGCTCGTGGGCAAAGGAGCACAAACATTTGCGCAGGAGCAAGGGATGCCCCTATGTACCTTTGAAGACCTGCTGACAGAGCGCCAGTATCTGAGATGGAAAGAAGGTCAAAGCGAGGGGGCTACCTCAGAAGAGGAACCACGCTACCACAGGCGTGAGGTGAACGCGAGACCTGATCGAAAAGAGAAGCATGGTACCGTGGGGGCTGTGGCCGTCGACTCCAAGGGGATTCTGGCTGCCGCTACTTCGACAGGAGGAATTCCCAATAAATATTCTGGTCGGATAGGTGATTCTCCACTGGTAGGCTGTGGCTTCTATGCTGATGAGAATGCCGCGATCTCCTGTACTGGTGATGGTGAAGAATTTATACGCCTGCTCATCGCTAAGCGAGCAGCTGATTTTGTGGCCTCAGGCATGACTGCACGTGATGCTGCCGGAGCAGCGATAGCCGTGCTTGGGGCGAAAGCTGAGGGCACAGGTGGGCTGATTGTTGTTGATCGGCTAGGTAATGTCGGCTTTGCCTGGAACAGCGAAAATATGGCTCACGCCTTTATGACAGAGAATCTTGAACAACCCGTTACTGGTGTGTAAAGAGGGTAATGGCTATGAGGACCCTGCGGGATATACAGCAAGCAGTAGATACACTGATCAAAGAAGAATGGCATAGCGATTATTGGGCGCCACTCTCGAGCCTGGCGAGACTTACAGAAGAGGTGGGGGAGCTTGCCCGCGAGATTAATCACAACTATGGTGAGAAACCGAAGAAAACCAGTGAAGGAGAGGGAAGTGTCGCGACCGAGATGGGCGATATCCTCTTCATCCTTGCTTCTATGGCGAACTCCATCGGCGTTGATCTTGACGCAGCATTCGAGCAGGTCATGACGAAATACCAGCGCCGCGATGCCCACCGCTGGCAATAGAATCCCCACGATACCCTCGTGGTCGCCCAATTGCCGGACGACATGTGGTCGCCCGTCCAGTAGGGGCGACCCTTGGGTCGCCCTGTTCCCTCTAGTGAGGCCCCAGTAGCGTAACGCCATAAAAGCCTATGGCGAAACAGATCGCGAAAATAAGCAGGCCAAGCAGCAGGAGCAAGATGAGTGAAGAACGGCGCACTTTAGGAGTGGCTTCTGTGTTGGGGGAAGATTGTAGGGGACGCGCAATGGCCGGCATGAGCGAAGGGTCGGCTACAGTTAAGGCTGATGGGTCAGCGGTTCCCATAGGGGTCGCAATCGGATTTTCGCTCTGTGTTTGCCGGTAAGCGGAGAGACCTACGGCAGGTTGACCCACGGGAAACGTGTTCGGACCTTTGCCTGTGACTGCCGGAGCAAATTGCCTGGGTTTAGAAACCTCCGGCAGGGCTACCTGTGCTACTGGAGCCACTTGAGGAGCTTGAAAAGCAGGATTATTGACTATTGGGATGGCTGGTTCTAGTATCTCCGCTAGTATTTTCAATTCATCATTCAGCACTTCAACGGAATCTATATACTGGGGATGGCTGCGTATCACCGTGCGAGCAACCACGTCACACAGTTCCGGGGGGGTATTGTTGCGGAAGCGCAAACGTCCATCGGTGGGTGGCTCAACCATGTTGCTACTCTGAGGGCGTCCTGTCAGCAACTGGTAGAGAAGTATGCCAACTGCGCGTGTATCGTCGGCGCGGCGCCCCTGGCTCTCAAGGCCCCAGGGGAGGTTTCTATCAGAGAGAGGTAACCCCTCACCACCAACGTCACTCCATGCGGTAAAATAGCTCACATCACTTGGCAGGGCAAAGTTATTGACGCGAATCATCCCTCGTCGATCACGCATAATCGCGGTGGGAGTGAGATCACCATGGCAAGTTCTGCGAGAAGGGCTAGCGGAGTAAAGTAAAGCCTGGCAGATCTGGTGTCCGTAGTCGGCAACTTCGTGGGGCTGAAGGTGCGATTGTAATATCGTGGCAAAATCGTCGCCATCAATGTACTCTTGTATGAGATAGAGCCTGTCCTGTTCGAAAACAAGATCATAGAGGCCAACCATATTGGAGAAAGTAAATTGAGAGGTTCTACGAACGGCTGCTCTATAGACTGGGATCTGGGCGTTATCTACAGCCTTGACAGCCACAGCACGCTGAAATGCCTGGTCGACTCCCTGATAAACGGTGGCATACTGACCCTGCTTGATCAAACGCTGTATCAGGTAATGTCCGCCAATGACCCTGCCTATTTCCACAATTTGCCTCGCAATTAGTAAGAACCTAAACGTCCTGTAGGGCCAGGGTAACTGCCCCTATGATATTTGCCTCTGAACCATGCTTACTTTGAACGATGCGCGCCGGCTGACCAACTGCCGGCAGGCACATGGTATTTATACGCTCCTGGAGTGGTGCTATCAATAGCTCTCCGGCCAGGGCTACCTGACCGCCCAGGATAATCATCCCCGGGTTCATTACAAAGACGATATTGGCCAGAGCTATGCCTAAATAGGTATGAACATCCTCAACGATGCGCCGCGCGATTGTATCGCCTGCTGCGGAGAGTTGAAATACCTGTTCGGCAGTAATACGTTCGGCTCTTGCTTCTGTGACCCTGCGAATGGCATCTTCTGTCTCAGGATATTCTACAGAGAGTCCGATCATCGCACGTGAAATTGCATGAGCAGATGCAATAGCCTCGAGGTGGCCAAAGCCACCACAAGAACATTTTGGTCCATTTTCTTTGACCAGCATGTGTCCTATTTCGCCAGCAGTACACGTCGCGCCATGATAAATCTTGCCATTCACCACCAGACCACTCCCAATCCCGCGGCCTAATCCAACATAAAGCACGATGCGTTCGGCTCTCCTGGCGCCTCCATCTAGCACAGTAGGAGAGGCTGCACCAGACTGTACTTCTGCCAATGCAGCTGCATTAGCATTGTTATCTATTATACAAGGTACATCAAGTCTCTCGGTGAGATAATCTTGCAGAGGGAAATTATCCCAGCCATGTGCATGGTGCAATGTGCGTACTACGCCAAGAGAAGCATCGACTAATCCGCCAACGGCGACGCCTACGCGTAAGATGCGTCCGTCATCTAGTCTTTCCGGTGCCGTAACCTCCGCGAGCATATCATCAAGTAGTCGCAAGACAGTTTCGGTATCGGGGATATATTCAAGAGGGCGGCGCACCTGGTAGAGTATGTTACCGTTCAAGTCTGCCAATGCAACAGCCTGTCGCGAGCCGCTACCACTAATTTCCACACCAATCACATAACCCTGTGTCGCTAGCAGTTTACCTGTCGTTCTCTGCCTTTCCATTTCATTCCCTCCTACGAGATGACGTAACGACAACGACTACAGGTTCCAATTGTCCAATTGCGGTTAAACCCAATGGAGACAGCGGCATAAGTATATCATATACACAAGGATACGCAAAGTGATATAGGAGGTGGCGCTGAATGACTAACTTGACAAAGGGGGTAATCCAAATTATATTCTTACCGTTTAGCATTCCACAAGGTAGTACGTGCATCCATGCTGGATGTTTTGCCAGCTTCAACCATAGTGCGCCGCAAGAAGTAACCACCTACCAGCACGCACAGAGAAATGAGCAAGCCGCCGCCCATGGCGGCCCGTTTCTCAGCACGATGACCTAACAGCAGAAACAGGGACTGCAAGAGCCAGGGCAGTACCAATCCGCCTCCAAACATAAAGCGCCAGAATGTTGCTCCATGTTCTCCTGGCCCATTACCCACCAGTGGGCGGGCGGCACGTCCGGAGTTACGCAGGAAGGCCAGTAATTCGGTCATTTCCACCAGCATGGCCGTCCATTCCAGACGCTCCAGCTTATGCAATACCTTCTCTGGTGCGCCTATTAACCGCAGTACTATTGAGATCAATGCTGTACTGGTAGAGAGGGCCGAGGTGATAAAAAGGGCTCCCATCAGTTTACTGCGCGACCAGAGGGGAATGCTGGTGGCGGACAACAATACACCAGTATAACCTGCCACAAAAGCGGCAGACCCCATTCCTGGTAAAGCGAGTAGTTTTTGCGGCAGTGCTGCAAGCAGCCTGGCACCCCACCACTTTCCCAATATTCCATCTCTTGCGGCTTGAATAACCGCTGCAACCCCGCTAAACAATGAGAACATGAACAGTGCCCACGATCCCATAGACATCGGCGATCTCACTTTGATGATACGTAACATATTCAGGAAGCGTTCTGGATGCCCCAGATCTTTGATCAGGAGTGGGGTGCAGGGCAATAATGCCAGCAATGAGAGATAGTAGCCTGTGCGTACGACCACCCGGTCGTCTCGTGAGCCGAACAAGGAAGCAATGCTGGCTACGACATACATGCCTGCCGCCAGGCCTCCGAAAAAGAAATACCAGATAATCTCCCAGCCCCAGAAAGGTCGCTTGAGTACCGGATAATCATAATAGGACGGCTCTGCCTGCTCTTTCTCCACATTGGGACGGTACCCTGTAGTCAGCACTGCCAGCCGCTCAAACAGACCTGCTCCTGGCAATGGCTTGACAATGGTGTGCGAAAACTCTTTTACTGTCACCTCTGGTGTAAACTCTGTATCTGCCATCGACAATCCCCCTTTTCTTTCTATTCGTGGAAGAAGAATATCCCCATCAATCCCACGATCATGGCTGCCACTATCGTCCAAAACGACGCTGGTACCACATTATTTGAGGGACGTAAGGGATTTTCTGGAAGGTTATACACTTCTGGCTTGTCCAGCAGTAAAAAGGATGAGTTCAGCCCACCATCCAGGATGTTATCATCTACTCCATATAAGCGTGCCTCTTGCACTCCTCGTTCGTGCAGGATGCCCAGGCGTTCGCGTGCGTGCGCTTTCAACTGTTCCACCTCGCCGAACTGAATCGATTCGGTTGGACACGCCTTTGCGCAGGCTGGTACCAGACCATCCTTCATGCGGTCATAGCATAGCGTGCATTTGTGCGCCCGGTGATCTCCCTGCTCGTCGCGTGCAATCACTCCGAAGGGGCAAGCCAACGTACAATAGCCACAACCATTGCAAATGTCCTGCTGTACATAGACCGTGTCAAACTCTGTACGGATAATGGCTCCTGTTGGGCAAGCTTCGTGGCAGGGCGCGTGAGCGCAATGTTTACATACATCGCTGCGCATCAGCCAGCCATCTGTGTTGAAGAAGGGCAATGCTGTTCCGGGTGCTGTCTCTGGAATACTGCCATTCTCTTTGGCCTCGGCGATGCGGTCTTCAAATAAGGGCAACGAAGGTATAGCCTGAACCTTTTCGAATTTCTCAATAAACTGTACGTGTCGCCAGGTAATGGCACTTAACCCTTCTGTATTATCATAGCTTGTCCCCGTCCAACCCGGTTGCTTGGCAGGCAACTGATTCCATTGCTTACAAGCCACTTCACATGCCTTACAGCCAATACACAAACTCGTATCCGTAAAAAATCCCATCTTTGGCTGAGGTGACGGAGCTGGCTCCCTGTTGAGAATGCCTAACATGCTCTGCTTGTAGGCACGCAACGCTGTATTGCCTTTAGAAGTTTGAACCGCCATACGCATGCTCCTTAACATACAGGCTTTTTGTACCAGCGTATTCGTCTAACTCAATGGGCAGACTGAACACGTTGGTACAAATTTACCTACGGCAACCGTCCAGGCCGCACATTACAGGTAAACGCTTTGGCCTCTTCGATACTCACATTTGGCTCCAGCACCATGTGTGTAAGATCGTTGGTAATGCTTCCCGTACTCTTGCCCTGGAAGCCCCAATGGAAAGGCATCCCGATCTGATGTACCGTACGTCCACTAATACGCAAGGGCCGCATGCGCCGTGTCACCATGGCCCGTGCTTCGATCTCGCCACGTGGCGTACTCACTATCAGCCAGTCGCCATTCTTAATGCCACGTTCAGCCGCCAGTTCAGGGCTTAGCTCCACGAAGAGTGCCGGTTGCAAGGCATTCAGCCAGGGCATCCAGCGCGTCATTGGCCCACTCACATGATGTTCCGTCAACCGGTAAGTCGTGATGACCACGGGATAGCGTTCGTCACCGACCTCTGCCAGACGGTTATCCGAGCGGTCGCGGAAGTACTTAGCGGCTGGATTGCTCTGTTGCCTGTAGATCGCATTATGCACAGGGGACTCTGCCGCCTCGTAGTGAGCCGGTAGTGGGCCATCCTTTAGCCCTTTAGGCGCAAACAGCCATGCTCTGCCGTCTGGCTTCATGAGGAATGGATCACTACCCGCATGGGCATCAATGCCACTTGCCCCCAGTTTTGGCTGAAAGTCGGGTGGCTTATTTACCGGGAAGTCCGGTATGTCATAGCCTGTCCACTTCTTTTGTTCCTCATCCCACCAGACATACTTCTTGCGCTCCGACCATGGACGTCCCTGTGGATTTGCCGAGGCGCGGTTGTAGAGAATACGCCGGTTGGCAGGCCATGCAAAACCCCAATCCAGAAACGTATATCCCTCCCCATTGCGGGAAGCGGCACGGTTCTTCCCTGGTTCTGGATAGACACCACTATAAATCCACGAGCCACAGGCTGTGCTACCATCACCCTTCAAAGCGGCAAACGCCGGTACATGCGGTGCATCACGCAGACTATAGACCCCTTGCTCTCCTTGCTTTTCACCATCTGGTTGTGGCGGACGCACATAATAGCCATTGATCTCTTTCAAAACCAGTAGCACATCGGGTTCATCGAGAATGCGTGAGCCTTCCTCTGGCTCCTCACGCTCATAATCCCATGTCAACGCCTGAATGGCACGATCTCTTGGCTCTGTACTATTGGCATAGAGTTCTT
>WNGG01002647.1_pt1 | contig 33817 bp, 30 predicted proteins | sample 5400661 | NCBI WGS metagenome assembly WNGG01 (sample SAMN13153372, study PRJNA577476) | soil metagenome | isolation source: 100 cm soil or saprolite under Garry oak tree replicate 1 | place: USA:California | collected 2016-06-15
TGGGGTTGTCGCTGGTCGGGCAGGTGAGGTCGGCGCGCAGGCCGCCCGAGTTGGTGATGGCGAACTCGGTGCCGTAGGCGGTCCGCATTGCGTCGGCGGTGAGGTTGCCCTCCAGCGACTCGCAGGTCCGCCCGGCCGTGTTGCCGCAGGCGTCGGTGCGGGGCACGAACACCGTGGACTGGCCGATGACGGTCGACAGGATGGGGGCGAGCTGGGCGTTGAGCTGGTCGATGCGGGCCTGGATGGCCGCGTCCGGGGTGACGCCGATGTCCCAGGGCTTGTGGAAGTCGGCGGTCTTGTAGACGACCCGCTTGGTCGAGGCGTTGACCGTGTCGCACGGTCCCCCGCGGTGCCCCTTCCGTGCCCCTCGTTGTCCGCTGCGAAGCCGCCAAGCCAGAGCCTTCCTGGCCGTGTGGCTGGGCTTCACACGACTACGGTCGGGCTGGTGAGGTGGTGTCCGCCGGCCTGGCGCTGGCTTCCGACGATCGGAGGCTGCCGGAGTACCGCGGCGAGGTCCGCGCCGCGACCGGTGACCCGAAGGGGGCACTGGCGACTGGCGCCGCGCGGTCGACCCCGACCACAACATCGGCCCGTCCGCTCCAGCGCCTTCCTGCAGGAGCGCTTGGGTAGCGGGCAAGGGCCGCGGGCATGCCGATGGCCAACATGCGGTCATCCAGGCCAGCGCCACTGCGGCTGTGGGGGGAACACTCTGGAGACAGCCGAGGAACACACTCCGCGCCGACGCGGGGGTACCCGCCGCCACTCTTCGCGGCTCTCGATCTGTCCCTGATCTGTCCCGTGCCTCGGTAGTGTTCGAGTCACGCATTCGGGTCGTGCACCCCTGGCCACCATCTCGAATGCGGACCGCTCCAATGCATCAGTGCGATGGACTCCGGAAGCCAGTGGTCCGATCGGACCAGAAATTCAAGCCTCCGCTGGCCGCGATACAGGTGCGGAATCTCGCCGGATGGTGGGCAGATTTCGCTCCACTTTCCCTCCATTTTCCCTCCGCCCGACGCCCGGCCGCGCGGGACGGGGCGAAACGGGCGGGGTCGCGGGGTGACGGCCGGGGCTGTCGGCGGGCCGTTTGCGCACGTCACGGCCGATGATCGGGGCCGGGAGGGGATAGGAGGGGACCCGCGGGGAGACTGCTTTGCACACTGTAAAATCGCTGGCATCGCCTACATCCGGTACGAAGAGCCGCCGTCCGGCAGGGTTCGAGCCTCGCCGAGAGCGGATTGGCTCGTTGTAAGGGTCGTCTATAGCGCCACCGGCGTGGTGAACTCTGGTAGGCCCAGTGGTCCAGTCGGCCCTCCGACACGACCCCAGGGTGACTCGAGCGCGAAGAAGTGGGCGCCGATCGTGGTCGTGCTCCTATCGATCAGCTCGCCGATACTTGGGTGGCAACGGGATCTCGGTGGTCGTGAGGGTCACCGATGTTCTTTCTAGGGTGTGGTTTGCTCCGTGCCGCCGGAGCAGACCAGAGGTACAACCTGATGATCGCCCTGGCCCAGCGCGGCCAGGGTGATCTCTATCTGGACAGAATGCTCCTTGTGGTCATAGCGGATCGCCAGGTGCAGGCTCTCCAGCAACTCGCGCAGCCGCTCGGCGGGCAGCGCGCGCAAGTCGTCGCCGTGCAGCGGCAGCGTGGCCAGTAGGTCGCGCACGACTGCGGGTCGGGAGGCGGCGGTGGGGGTATCTCGTCCCCGAGCTTGGCCAGCGCGGACTGGCCCTCAGCGAGGTCGCGGCGGAGTTCGGCGATGCGCTCGGCGATCGGCTGTCGCGCTTCCGCCGAGGTCTGCTCGTCCTCCAGCGCCAGCACCTGCCGGCCGAGCCGCGCCTGGAGGTCGGCGACCTCGCACTCCAGCTCTGCCGCGCCGGCGCGGCGGGTGCGGCAGGGTCGGGGACGTCGGCGGCGGCGAGCACGCGCTCCCAGTAGCTGGCTCGCTCCTTGCCATAGACGGCGATGGCCAGGAATCCGGTCACGCCGTCCAGCAGGGCGGCCTCCGCGAGGTAGACGCCGGAGGGGTGGCCTGCGGGGAGCGGGCGGCCGCGGAGCCGGCTCGGCTGGCACTGGTAGTACAGGATCGTCTGCTTCCGCCGGCACCCACGCATCCGCAGCCCGCAGTCGCGGCGGACCATGCCATGGAGGAGGTAGTGCGCTGGTCTGGGGTCGGGTTGGGCGGGTGCGTATGTGCGCCGCGAGCGGGCCTTGCTGGCGGCGACCGCGTCGACCTGCTGGAACTCCTCGGTGGTCACGATCGCCGGGTGGGCCGGCTCGGTGGACCAGGTCCACTCCGCGGGGTCGTGCGGCTGCCACGGCGGGGACGTCAACTCTTCCAGAGAACCCCGTGCAGAGGATCGATGGCCTTCGCTTCACTGTCACGGGTTGCTCTTTCGCCTTGGTCAGCCTGCGCCGCGATCCTGACGGTGGCTGACGGCAGACACGTGCTCGGGCATCGCCGTGGGTGAGCGCCGGAGCTTCCTGCAGCCTGAACCCGGCTGCGCTGAGCGCCTCGGCATCATCGCGGTCTCTGTCTCCAGCCTCGATAGGCTGACCCCCTTGTCATCGACGTCTGGTCGGCACGCCACTCGACCCATGTGGCTCGTTCACGGGCCGGATTCGTCGCTATAGCCCGTCAGGCTGGCTTATAGGCTCTGACAACGTTGTCAGAGCCTATAAGTAACCTCCATCACAAGTGTACTGACTTGTCAATTCTCTCCAGAGACTGGCCCAATACGCTCTCAGGGCGGAAAGCCGGATTCGCACCAGCAGGCCGTACGGTTTCACGACTCAGCCGCGTGCGCTCAGGGTGCTGGGTATCGATCAACAGCGGATCCGGCGTCCTGTAGGAGACGACGTGGCACGGCTGGGGCGCCGCGAGGGAACTGGCGGCACCCCGGCCGGTCGTGGCGCCGTTTCGCAGGTCGAGAGTGTGGTAGCTGGTATCTGCTCAGCAGCTCGACTTGTAGAGGTACTTGGAAACGGCGGGGTCGTTGATGTTCTGCTGGGTCGCGACGATGAAGCCGGTCTCGATCTGCTTCTGCACGGCCTCGCCCTTGAGGGCGTGAACAGCCTGCTCGACGCGTGAACAGCCTGCTCGACCCCGAACTTGCCGATGTCGAAGGGCTTTTGCGACACCAGCGCGCTAATGGTCCCGGCCTTGAGATCCTCGACCTCCTTGGGGCTCGCGTCGAAGGCGATGATCTTGACGCCCGTGGCACCCGTGTTCTTCACGCCTGTGGCCGAGCCCTCCGCCGAGAACAGGTTGGCCGCGAAGATTCCGACGAGGTCCTTGTGGGCGGCGTAAGTCGCCTTCACGATCTGGGCGGCCTTTGCCGGGTCGTCGTCATCGTATTGCACCCCAAGGTACTTGAGGTTCGGGTAGTTCTTGATCTCCTCCTCGAAGCCCTGGGCGCGCTGGTCGGTTGTCGAGATGCCGGGCTTGACGTTGACGACCAGCACCGACCCGGACGCACTGCCGACCTGCTGCGCCAACGCCTTGGCGGCCTGCTTGCCAGCGCCGAGGTTGTCGGTGGCGATCTGCGACAGCGAGATCGAGCTGTCGTTCACGTGCGTGTCGACCTCGATCACCTTGACGCCCGCCTGCTTCATCTGCTGGAGCGGCTGGATTGAGGCGCTGACGTCATTGGGCGCCACCAGCACGGCGTCGGGACGCTTGGCCGTCACCGCGTTGATGATCGGAGTCTGCACCGGCGCCCCCCAGGTGTCGCCACCGGTTACTGTCAGATTCACCCCCAGCTGGCTGGCCGCCTCCTTGGCGCCGCAGGCCATCGAGATGTAGAACTCGTCGCCGCGAACGCCCTGGATGAGCGTGACGTTGAACTTCTTGGACGTGGCACCACCGCCGCTCGAGCTGCTCGAGGTTCTCGAGCAGCCGGCCGCTAGCAGCAGGCAGGTAAGTCCTACCAGGAACAACCTTGTTCGCACACGAGCCTCCTTTTACTCTCGTTCGCTCGACCGACGCTTGATCTGGTCGACGTAGACGGCGGCGATCAGCACGGCACCGACAGCCACCGGCTGCCAGAACGCCTGGACGCCAACGATCACGAAGCCGTTTTGCAGCACGGCGGGGATGAACACGCCCACGACCGTGCCGATGACGCTGCCAATTCCGCCGAACAGGCTTGTCCCACCAATCACCACCGCGGCGATGGCCTGCAGGTTGTCGGTCGAATGACCGCCCAGCGTCGTGGTGGTGAAGTGGGCCAGGTTCAGGAACCCGGCCAGCCCGGCGAGCAGCCCTGAGAGCCCGTAGATCCTGATCAGGTGGCGGTCCACGGCGATGCCGGCGCGGCGGGCAGCCTCGGCATTGGACCCGATGGCGTAGGTGTGGCGACCGAAGCGGGTCGCGGCCAAGGTGATCCCTCCGAGGATCGTGACTCCAGCCGCCACGAACACAATCCACGGGATGCGGAAGAGGAACCCCATCCCGGTCAGCTCGAGGTCGCCGTTGCCGATAGTGTTGCCGAGCATGAGCGGCAGCCCGCGCACGTCGACGCCGCCGGTGATGAGCTGAGCGGAACCGAGCGCCATGCCGAGCGTGCCGAGCGTCACGATCAGCGCAGGAATGCGCCCCTTCGCGATCAGCACGCCGTTCAGCAGCCCCCAGCCGAGACCGACCGCGAGCGCCGCCAGCAGGCCGAGCAGGATCTGGCTGACACTGCCGTTCTGGGAGTGGTCCACGGCTGCCATGACCTTGGCGGCGATGACCCCTGAGAAGATCAGGACCGAGCCGATCGACAGGTCGATGCCGCCGGTGATGATCACGAAGGTCATGCCGACGGACATCACCAGCAGGGTGGCCCCGTCGATGGCGATGTTACGGAAGTTGAACAGCGTCCCGAACTGGGTCGGCCGTGCCAGCGTGAAGCTGAGCACCAGACCGAACAGCACCAGCAGCGTCCATGAGGTGTTGGCGGTGAGCAGGCGGCGCATCAGCGAGCGCTGTTCCTCCTCCACCTCCTCGACGGCGCCGGCCTCACCCGGCTCCGCCTCGGCCCGGACCGTCTCGGGGTCTGCTCGAAGGTCGGTCGGGTCTGCCATGCTCACCCCACCCCCTGGTCCGACCGTGAGTCCACGGCTTGGCCACTGGAGTCCGCCGGACGTGCGGCCTGGGAGATAGCTCCGGTCATGGCGCCGACGAGGTCCTCCATCGACGCCTTGCTGGCCTTGAAGGTCGCCACCCGCCGTCCCAGCCGGAGCACCTCGATCCGGTCGGAGACCTGGAGCACCTCGGGCATGTTGTGGCTGACGAGGACGACCGCCAGCCCCTGGTCGCGGACGCGCCGGATGAGGTCGAGCACCTTGCCGGTGGCCACCACTCCGAGCGCCGCGGTCGGCTCGTCCAGGAACAGCACCTTGTTTGCCCAAGTGACCGCTCGCGACACCGCTACGCTCTGGCGCTGGCCGCCCGAGAGGCTTTTGACCGCGGCGGTTGTGGTCTGCACCCCGATGCCGAGGCTCCTGAACGAGTCGTCGGTCTGCCGGCGCATCGCCTTGTTGTCGAGTAGGCCGAACCAGCCGAGCACGCCGGTGCGGACCTGCTCCCTGCCAAGGAACAGGTTGGCGGCCGAATCGAGGTCAGGGGCCAGGGCCAGGTCCTGGTAGACGGTCTCGATCCCGAGCGAGCGGGCGGCGACCGGACTCGGCAGCGCGACCCGTCTGCCCTCGAAGCGGATCTCGCCGCCGTCGGGTTGCAGCGTGCCGGACAGGACCTTGACCAGGGTCGACTTACCCGCGCCGTTGTCGCCGATCAGGGCGATCACCTCCCCGGCGGAGGCGGCGAAGTCGGCACCATGTAGTGCGCGGACGTGCCCGAACCGCTTCACGATACCGCGCGCCTCGAGGAGTGGCTCGGTCATCCAGCGTCCCTTTCGTCGAGTGCGGTGATGCCCCCGGGTCGGGGCACGGCGGCCATCTCCGGGTACAGACCGGCGGCGCAGCCGGCCACCAAGGCGGCACCGCGCGCGCCGGCTTCGACCACCGGCGGGTATTCGAGCTGGCCGAGCCGCTCGGCCTTGACCGCTCGCAGGGTCGGGCTGCGCGACCAGCCGCCGGCCGCCGCGACCCGTGCCGCCGGCCCTGCGACTCGCTCGATGGTGGCGATCAGCTCGGCGCTGCGAGCGGTGACGGCCTCGGCGGCCGCGCGCCACAGCAGTCCTGGCGAGGGGTGTCGACCGATACCTCTGAGCACGGCCCGGTCCGTCTCGGCCCGCTCGATGGTGAGTCCGTCCGCGCCCGGCGGTGTGGCCACACCGGCGGCTTCGAGCTCCTCGACGCGCTCGGGCGCCACCCCGAGCAGGTCGAGGAAGCGCTGCAGGACAAGACCGGCCCGCTGCGCGCCGAGCAGCGCCTGGAGGCCGGGCACGACGTGCCAGCCGACGGTCACGTGACCGGCCAGGGCGGTGCGCACCCGGTCTGCCTCGACCGGCGGTGGCACCGCGCGGACCAGTGCTTCGGCCGTGCCGCAGGAGTCGAACAGCTCCCCGGGTTCGGCCGTGCCGGCCCCGACCGCGGCGCAGAAATGGTCGTGGCCCGCCACGGTGAGCACCGCGCCGTCCAGCCGACCGCCGCGCCGGCTGGCCCTGCCTGCCGGCGTACCGGCGGGAGCCACCGGCGGCAGCAGCCCGGCCGGGCCCCCGGCCCAGGCGAGCGCCTCGTCCCACCAGTCTCCAGCGTCGCGGTCGAGCGCGCCGGTACGGGAGGCGAGCGACAGCTCGGCGAGTTGCTCGCCGCCGAGCCGGTGCACGACCCACTCGGCCACGCTGAGCAGTCGCGTGCCCTGCAGGGCGGCGGGCAGGTGGCGGCGCAGCCAGCGGTACTTGGCCAGCGTGCACAGCGCGCTCGCCGGCAGGCCGACGCGGATGGCGAACCGGTCGGCGCCGAGCCCGCTCGCCAGCGCCGCAGCCTCCTCCTGGCCTCGCAGGTCGTGCCAGGCGATCGCCGGCGCCACCGGCTCGCCGTCGGCACCGAGCAGCGCGCACGTCTCCGCCATGCTGGTGACGCCCACGGCCAGCACCGGACCGTCCGGAGTCCGTGCCAGCGCCCGCTCCGCCGCGCCGAGGGCCGCGTCCACGAGCACGCGCGGGTCGGTCTCGGCACCGCTGGGCACCGCCCGCCACGGGGTGGGCACGGCGCCGTGGGCCAATTCGGCGCCGCCGGCCGAGACCACGACCGCTTTACAGGTCGTGGTGCCGAGGTCGATGCCGACGAGCAGCGGCTCGGAGGCATTCCGACGAGGCTGGCCTGCCTGCGCGAACCGGGTCGAGAGCTCTGGCGACTGCATGGGCATGCCTCGCTGGCTACGAGCCTGCGTCCAGTGGTCTGGAGCCGGTGGCAGCGGTGACCGGCTGGGCGGGCGGCAGGCGGCGGATGGCGGGGAGGGGACCGGACAGGCGAGCCGGGCCAGCGCCGTGGGGCACCAGCGCCGCGTCGCCGGGTGCGACCGGCATCCGGTTGAGCGCGGCGAGCAGGCGGTCGGTGTCCTGCCGCTCGACCCAGCCCGCCAGGACCGCCTCCGGGACCGCTTCGCGGAAGCCAAGGAACACCTCGCCGGTCCTGCCCTCGGCGTCGGCGATCACCCAGGCTTCGGTCTTCCCGGATGGGGCACCGAGCTGCGAGCGCGTGAAGGCGTCGTCCGGATCCTCGTCGTCTGCGATGCCGCGCAGCCTGGCGATGGCCGCGCCGCCCCGATAGAAGCGGCGTACCCGGTTGGGGGCGAGCGGGATCGGCCTCACGGCGGCACCTCGCCGGAGCCTCGCGGTAACACACTGACCGGGAGCCGGATCCATCGGGGCGGTGTCTTGTCGCCAGCCAGGCGCCGGCACAGCAGCTCCGCCGCCTGGCGGCCCATCTCGGCCGGGCTGTGGGTGACCACACTTACAGGGGTGGCCAGCATGTCGGCCAGCTCGAAATCGTCGAACCCGATCAGCGCGATACGGCTGCCGGTGGCCTGGATCGCGCGCAGCGCGCCGATGGTGTTGCGGTTGTTGGCGGCGAAGATCGCGGTCGGCGGGTCCGGCAGGCAAAGCAGCTCCCTGGTGGCCTTCTCGGCCGCGGTCACGTCATGCGGGCCGAGCTTGACCAGCAGCTCATCCACGCCGATGCCGGCGGCCTTCATCGTCTCGGCGTAGCCCTGGTGGCGCTCGACCGCCGTGAAGATCCGTGGCAGGTCGCCGACCATACCAATGCGGTGGTGGCCGTGAGCCAGCAGGTGCTCGGTCGCCTGGCGGGCGCCGTCCACGTTGTCGATCAGGATGGTGTCGGCCTGGATGCGGCCGGGCGGGCGGTCCATGAACACCACCGCCATGCCCATATACAGGTCGGGTAGGAGGAACCGGTGGTCGTCGCCGGCGGGCGCGATCAGCAGGCCCTCCACGCGCCGCTCACTGAGCGTGCGGACGAGGTCGCGCTCGCGCTCGGGGTCCTCCTCGGAGCTGCCAGCGATGACGAGGTAGCCCCTGGAGCGGGCGACCTCCTCCACCGCCCTGGTGATGGCCGAGTAGAAAGGGTTGGCAACGTCCTCGATCACCAGGCCGAGGGTCCCAGACGAGCGTCCCTGGCGCAGCACTCGCGCCATGTCGTTGCGGCGAAAGCCGAGCGTGACGATCGCCTCGTGGACGCGAGCGGCCGTCTCGGGGCGTACACCGCCCTCGTCGTTGACCACTCGGGAGACGGTTTTGAGGCTGACGGCCGCGACCTTGGCGACGTCCCGCATTGTCGGTCGTGGCACTCCTCGAGGTCGTGACACGGGCGAGACCCTTTGCGGCGGAGGTGAGCTGGTCGGCGCGGACCGCGAAGCACGGAGCGGCAGGGCGAGCCGCCAGGGGCGAAGAGACTAACGGTGAACCGACGAGGAGCAATGAGCGGACGGACGGACCGACCAGGCTTGAGTTGACTCGGCGCAGACGCGGCGCCGACTACCGTGACCCTGTCTGCCTCATGGTTTCGACAACGTTGTCATCCCAGGCGTGCATCAAGCCATGACAGGGCCGGAGCTGTCAAGAAGCAGACGAGTCAACAGACGAGTCGAAACTTCACGACGGCTCCACACCGCCTGCGCGGAGGCTCCGGCTGATGGTCTCACGCCTCATCAATGGTCTCGCCGAGGTTTGGCTGGCAGCCGCCTGGAACCAGGGGTGCTCGTCAGAGGTGTGGTTGACGACCAGGTCGGTGATCACCCGGTCTGCCCACCTTCCGGTGCGGCCAAGAGCGCGGTCGCTTCGGAGGGAGTGGCCTCGCGCCCGCCGCAGCCCGGAGCCCAGGCGGTCAGCGCCGCCGAGCCCGAGGGGCCACGCTGGTCACCCGCGCGTGAGCACGACCTTGCCGGTGGACTGCCGGGAGCGCAGCGCGTCCAGGGCCTCGACCGTTTCGGACCAGTCGCGGACGACGCCGAGCTGCGGGTCCAGCCGTCCGTCGGCGACCATCCCCGCGAGCGTGGCGAGGTCCCCTCCGAAGGTCTCCTCGCCGGTGAGGTAGACGCGGAAGCCTTCGAGCCGCCCGCCGGGCTGCGCGTTGTTGAAGTCGAAGAAGGCGATCTGGCTGCGCTCACCGCTTGCGACGCCGTAGGCGGTGGCCAGGCCGCCCGGCGCGAGCCGGTGGATGGCGTCGACCAGCACGGACCCGCCGACGCCGTCGACGACGAGGTGGAACGGCCCGCTGTCCTCGCCGATCTGGGTGATCACGGCGTCGGCGCCGAGCGCGCGCGCCTGCTCGACCCGCGAGGGCCCGCTGACGTGGGCGGTGACGATCGCTCCGGCGGCGCGGGCCAACTGCACAGCGAAGCTCCCGACGCCACCGCTGGCGCCGGTGACCAGCACGCGCCGGCCGAGGAGTGCACCGCCGGTGCGCAGCGTCCGCAGCGCCGTCAGCCCGGCGACCGGCAGCGCGGCGGCACGCGGAAAGGTGACCGTCTCCGGCAGCGGGGCGATCCGGTGGGTCGGCACCGCGACCCGCTCGCTCCAGCCGCCCCAGTCGGCGAGGCCGACCACCCGGGTGCCGGCCGAGGGCCCGGTGCCGTCGGCGGCCGCGGCGACCACCACGCCGGCGAGGTCCTGGCCGGGCGTCCACCCGTCGGCGCGCCGGGAGAGCAGCGCCAGCTCGCCGCGGTTGATCGCATAGGCGGCGACCTCGATCACGGCCTGGTGGGGGGTAGGCTCTGGCTCCGGCAGGTCGCGGCGGTCGAGGCCATTGGGCGCGGCGGAATCGGTGATGTAGCCGAGCATTCTGTCGCTCCTTTGCCGTGGATGGACCTCGGTGCCAACGATCGGCACCTGCCGCGATCTTCCACACCGGCGTGAGCCGCCGTCACGGCCGGGAACCCGGCGGGGAAAAGGAAGCGGGCGCTGGTACGCGAATGCGCGCCCTGCTACAGTGGGCAATTCGTACGGCTGTAGCGAGAGGCGCGCACAAAAATAGACGGACGCAATTCCGTCCTCAAATAGGATAGCGGAGGAGATGGTCGCCGTCAAGACCGAGCTCGAGCACGAGCAGGCGTACGTTTCCATGTTGTACCAGCGGCTGGACACCCTGCGGGCCCGGGCGGCCGACCGGGTGGCCCAGGTGCTGCGGCAGGCGGGGGAGGGTGGCACCTACCAGGGGCGGCTGGAGCGCGACGCCCTGGTGACCAGGTACCGGGACCGGCTCTCGCAGCTCTGGGCGGCGGAGGGCAGCCTCTGTTTCGGCCGGCTCGACCTGGCGGACGGCACCCGGCGCTACATCGGGCGGCTCGGCCTCGCCGACGACGACCGCGAGCCCCTGCTGGTCGACTGGCGGGCACCGGCGGCCCGCCCGTTCTACCGCGCCACGCCTGCCGACCCCTCGGGGGTGGTGCGCCGCCGGCACCTGCGGACCAGAGGCCGGGTGGTGGTCGACTTCGAGGACGACGTGCTGGACCTGGACGCGTTGAGCGACGACCAGCGGTCGGGTCTCAGCGGCGAGGCGGCGCTGCTGGCCGCCCTGAACGCGAGCCGGACGGGCAGGATGGGCGACATCGTCGCCACCATCCAGGCGGAGCAGGACCGCATCATCCGCTCGGAGCTCGCCGGCATCCTGGTGGTCGAGGGTGGCCCCGGCACCGGCAAGACCGCCGTGGCGCTGCACCGGGCGGCCTACCTGCTCTACTCGCACCGCGAGCGGCTGGCCAGGCGGGGCGTCCTGGTGGTCGGGCCGAACCCGACCTTCCTCCGCTACATCGAGCAGGTGCTGCCGTCGCTCGGTGAGACCGGCGTGCTGCTGGCCACCACCGGCGAGCTGTACCCGGGCGTGACCGCGACCGCCGCGGAAACGCCGGAGGCCGCCGCGCTCAAGGGCCACCCGCGCATGGTCGAGGTGCTGGCCGCCGCCGTGGCCGACCGCCAGCGCCTGCCCGACGAGGACCTGGAGATCCCCTTCGACGGCCAGGTGCTGCGGCTGGACCGGGCGACCTGCCGCCACGCCCGCCAGCGGGCACGCGCGGCCGGCACGCCGCACAACCAGGCCAGGGCGGCGTTCCGGCGTGAGCTGCTGGAGGCCCTCAGCCGGCAGGTGGTGGCCCGCCTGGTCGCCGACCTGCCCGAGGTGGACCTGCCGGACGACGACCTCGTCAACGACGACGTCCCCAGCGAGCGGCTGCTGGACGCCGAGCTGGAGGAGATCCGGGCGGAGCTGGCCGCCGCGCCGCGGGTGCGCGCCGCCATCGACGGTCGCTGGCCGCGCCTCACCCCGGAGCAGCTGCTCACCGGCCTGCTCACCTCGCCGGAGCGGCTGGCTGCGGCCGCACCCGAGCTGCGCGCTGCCGAGCGCGCCTGGCTGTTGCGCGAGCCGCCGGACGGGCGGGCCGCCCGCGGGGCGGGGTGGTGGACGCCTGCGGACGTGCCGCTGCTCGACGAGGCCGCCGTCCTGCTCGGCGAGAAGGACGGCGGCGCCGCGCGCGAGGCGCTCCTGGCCGAGCAGCGCCGCCGCGAGCTCGCCTACGCGCGCGGGGTCCTGAGCATGGTCGGGATCGATGAGCACCGCTACGGCGGCGCGGGGCTGCTGGTGGCCCGGCAGGGCGACAGCGGGCCCGGCAGCGGCATCGCGGATCGCGCACGGCAGGACCGCACCTGGACCTTCGGGCACGTGATCGTGGACGAGGCGCAGGAGCTCTCGGCGATGGCCTGGCGGATGCTGATGCGGCGCTGCCCGGCCCGGTCGATGACCGTGGCGGGGGACACCGCCCAGCGGGGCGCGGCCTGGGGCGTGCGGTCCTGGGCGGACGCGCTGGGGCCGCACGCGCCGGGCGCCTGGCGGGTGGAGGAGCTGACCGTCAACTACCGGACGCCGGTGGAGATCATCGAGGTCGCCGCGGACGTGCTCGCCGCCATCTCGCCGGAGCTGCGGCCGCCGAGGTCGGTCCGCGAGACGGGCGTGGCCCCGTGGGCGCTGCGGCTGGACGAGGCGGAGCTCGGCGCGCGGCTCCCGGAGGTCGTCGCCGGCGAGGCGTCGACCATCGAGGGCGGCAAGCTGGCGGTGCTGGTCCCGGCCGAGCGCGCCGAGGAGCTGGGCCGCCGCGTGGCCGCCGTGCCGGGGGCCGCTGCCGAGCGTGGGCCCGCGGCGCTGGACGCGAGGATCGCGGTGCTGACCGTGGCCGAGTCCAAGGGCCTGGAGTTCGACTCGGTGGTGGTCGTCGACCCCGCCGGGATCGTCGCCGAGTCCCCGCGGGGCATCGCCGACCTCTACGTCGCGCTCACCCGCGCGACCCAGCGCCTCGGCGTGGTCCACAGCGGCGACCTCCCCGCAATGCTCGGGCGCCTGCGCGAGGTGGCGGCCGCCGGGCCGGGCCCGGGTGACCGCCCGGGCCCGCCCCCGGGCCCGCCCGCGGGCCCGGGCGGCGCCGCGGCGGCGCTCAGCGCACCACGAAGTTGACGAGCTGGTCGTCGACCACGATGACCCTGCGGACCTCCCTGCCGTCCAGGTGCCGGCGGACCCGCTCGTCGGCGCGTGCGGCGGCCTCCAGGTCGGTTCCGGCGGTACCCGCCGGCACGGACACCGTCGCCCGGAGCTTGCCGTTGACCTGCACCGGGACGGTCACGGTCTCCTCCGTCAGATAGGCGGGGTCGGCCCGCGGGAACGGCTCGAAGGCCAGCGAGCCGGCGTGGCCCATGCGCGACCAGAGCTCCTCGGCGACGTGGGGGGCCAGCGGCGCCAGCATCAGCACCAGCGGCTCGGCGACCACTCGCGGCGGGCCGTCGGGATACGCCGAGGTCAGGTGGCTGCTCAGCTCGGTGATCCGGGCGATGGCGGTGTTGAAGCGCAGCGCCTCGATGCCCGCCCGCACGGCGGCCACGGTGCGGTGCAGCACGCGCAGCGTCTCCGCCGCCGGCGGCCCGTCGGTCACCCTGGAGGCGCCGGTCTGCTCGTCGACGAGGTTGCGCCAGATTCGCTGCAGCAGGCGGTGCGAGCCGACGATCGCCCTGGTCTCCCACGGCCGCGACTGCTCGAGCGGACCGCTGAACATCAGGTGCAGGCGGAAGGTGTCGGCCCCGTAGCTGGCGTACAGCTCGTCGGGGCTGACCGCGTTCTTCAGGCTCTTGCCCATCTTGCCGTACTCGCGCCGGACCGGCTGGCCGCGCCAGCGGAAGCCCCCGTCCACCTCGGTGACCTCGGCGGCCGGCACGTGGATGCCACGCCGGTCCGCGAACGCGTACGCCTCCACGTAGCCCTGGTTGACCAGGCGGTGGAACGGCTCGGCGGCGCTCACCTCGCCCAGGTCGTACAGCACCTTCTGCCAGAAGCGCGCGTACAGCAGGTGCAGGACCGCCTGCTCGACCCCGCCGACGTACAGGTCGACGCCGCCCGCGTCGCCGGGCCGGCGCGGGCCCATCCAGTAGCGCTCGTTGGCGGCGTCGACGAACCGGTCGCGGTCGTGCGGATCGATGTAGCGCATCTCGTACCAGCAGGAGCCCGCCCACTGCGGCATGATGTCCAGCTCGCGGCGGTAGCGCCTGGGCCCCTCCCCCAGGTCCAGGGTGACCTCGGCCCAGCCGGCGGCGCGCGCCAGCGGTGGCTGTGGCGCGCTGGTGGCGTCGTCGGGGTCGAGCGCCGGCGGGAAGTCGCTCAGGTCGAGGTCCGGCAGCTCCAGCGGCAGCATCGACTCGGGCAGGGCGACCGGCATGCCGTGCTCGTCGTAGACGATCGGGAACGGCTCGCCCCAGTAGCGCTGGCGCGAGAACAGCCAGTCGCGCAGCTTCCAGGTCACCTCCGCGCGCCCGGCACCGCGCTCCACCAGCCAGTCGACGGTCCGCCGCTTGGCCTCGGCGATCGGCAGCCCGTCCAGGAAGCCCGAGTTGATCGCCGGCCCGTCGCCCAGGTACTCCCGGCCGTCGAAACCCTCGGGCGGAGCCACGGTCCGCACGATCGGCAGGCCGTGCTCCTCCGCGAACGCCCAGTCGCGGCCGTCCTGCCCAGGCACCGCCATGATCGCCCCGGTGCCGTAGCCCATCAGCACGTAGTCGGCGACGAACACCGGGATGGTCGCGCCGCTGGCCGGGTTGGTGGCGTGCGAGCCGGTGAACACGCCCGTCTTCGGCATGGCCTCGGCCTGCCGGTCCAGCTCCGAGCGCCGCGACGCCGCCAGGCGGTAGGCGGCGATCGCCTCGGCCGGACTGGCGGCGCCACCGGTCCAGCCCGGCGGCGTGCCAGGCGGCCAGGCTGGGGCCTGGAGCGCGTCGACCATGGGGTGCTCCGGCGCCAGCACCATGAAGGTCGCGCCGAAGACGGTGTCGGGGCGGGTGGTGAACACCTCGATCTCGCCGGCGGGGGAGGGGAAGCGGAGCAGCGCGCCCTCGGAGCGGCCGATCCAGTTGCGCTGGATCTGCTTGACCGACTCCGGCCAGTCGAGCTGGTCCAGGTCGGCCAGCAGCCGCTCGGCGTAGGCGGTGATCCGCAGCATCCACTGGCGCAGCGGCCGGCGGAACACCGGGAAGTTGCCGCGCTCGCTGCGGCCGTCGGCGGTGACCTCCTCGTTGGCCAGCACCGTGCCCAGGCCCGGGCACCAGTTCACCGGCGCCTCGTGCAGGAACGCCAGGCGGTGGGCGTCCACCACCTGCCGGCGCTCCAGCTCCGACAGGCGCTCCCAGGGCCGGCCGAACGGGTTGGTGCCCTCGCCCGGCTCGCGGTCGCCGGCGTCCAGCTCGGTCACCAGCTCGGCGATCGGCCGGGCGCGGCCCGCGCGGCGGTCGTACCAGGCGTTGAAGATCCGCAGGAAGATCCACTGGGTCCAGCGGTAGTACTCGACGTCGGAGGTGCGCACGCTCCGGCGGGGGTCGTGGGCCAGGCCGAGGCGCCGGAGCTGCGCTCCGAAGACCTCGACGTTGCGCTCGATGGTGACGCGCGGGTGCCTGCCCGTGGTGACGGCGTGCTGCTCGGCCGGCAGCCCGAAGGCGTCGAAGCCCATGGCGTGCAGCACGTTGTGGCCGGTCATCCGCAGGTAGCGGCCGTAGACGTCGGTGCCGACGTAGCCGAGCGTGTTGCCCACGTGCAGCCGGTCGTCGCTGGGGTACGGCAGCATGTCGTTGATGAAGAACTTGGGCCGCGCCGCCACCGCGTCGAAGCCCTCGCGCAGCGGCCCGGCCGGGTTGGGGGCGTGGAAGGTGCCGTCGCGCTCCCAGCGGTCCTGCCAGGCCAGCTCGATCCGCTCGGCCAGCGCGGCCGTGTAGCGAAACGTCGGGATCTCGGATTCCGTCATCAGGCGCTCCTCATGAGTCAGCGGGTACGGGTGCGGCCGCGCTGACGATGCCGAGGTCAGCGCGGCCCGGTAAGGAGCTGCATGCCGATGACGTGCATGTGACCGATGGTAGCGTGAACCGCCCGAACGGGAAATCGGCTTAGATGCGCCGCAGCCCGTCCAGGACGCGTTCCAGCAGGGCTCGGCTCGGGCCCTGGCCGGGGCCGGCCGGGCCATGGACCTGGACCAGGCCCTCGTCGGCCAGGTCGCCGACCAGTACGCGGACGACCCCGAGCGGCAGGCTGAGCAGCGCCGACAGCTCGGCCACCGACTGCGGCTGCCTGCAGAGCAGCGCGATCGAGCGCCGCTCCAACGTCTGGCGCCCGGCCAGCTCGCCGAGCAGCGTGGTGCTCACCAGCGACTCGATCTCCAGCTCCGCCCGGCGCGGCCGCACCCTGCCGCCGGTCATGGCGTAGGGCCGCAGCAGCCCGCCGCCCTCCGCCGGGTCGTTGCCCCCTGGCGCGGCCGGCGTCATGCAATATCAGTCATCCTTTTGTTTTCACCTACCGCTTGACGATGACGTGCATTGTGTGCGGATTATACGCAAGCAGCACAGATCGCAAGCATCTAACTGAGATAAACAGTAATACTTCTTATTTGTCGTTCGTCAATTCCGATCGGTGGCAGTGATGGCATCGTCTCCGCAGTCGCCCGTCCTGGAGCTTGAGGGGGTTGGCAAGCGGTTCAGCGACGGGACGCCGGCGCTGGACGGCATCGACCTGGAGGTCCGGCGGGGCGAGCTGGTCAGCGTCGTGGGCCCGTCCGGCTGCGGCAAGAGCACCCTGCTGCGGATCGTGGCCGGGCTGACCATGCCGAGCAGCGGCATGGTGGTCCTGCGGACCCGCAGGATCGGCTTCGTCTTCCAGGAACCGACGCCGCTGCCCTGGCGCAGTCTGCGCGCGAACGTGGAGCGGCTCGGCGAGCTCGAGGGCATCCCGAGGTCCGAGCGCCAGCGCCTGGCCGGCGAGGCGATCGTGGTCGTCGGGCTGGGGGAGTTCGCCGGGCACCCGCCGCGGGCGCTGTCGGGCGGGACACGCATGCGCGCGTCGCTCGCCCGCTCGCTGACGCTGCGTCCCGATCTGTTCCTGCTGGACGAGCCCTTCGGCGCGCTCGACGAGCTGACCCGCCACCGCCTCACCGACGAGCTGGCCCAGCTCCTCCTGGAGCGGGGCTTCGCCGCCCTGCTGGTGACCCACTCGGTGACCGAGGCGGTGTTCTTGTCGAGCCGGGTGGTGGTGCTGTCGGCCCCGCCCGGCCGGGTGGTCGGGGCGTTCCCGGTGCCGTTCCCGTACCCGAGGGCGCCGCGGCTGCGCTACTCGGGCGCCTTCGCCCGGGTCGCCGGCGAGGTCTCCGCTTGCCTCCGCGCCGTCGGCCAGCGCCCGGCGGGGGTGGAGCGGGGGTGAGCCGGCTCGCCAAGTGGGGTCCGCCGCTCGGGGTGCTCGGGGGCTTCATCGGCTGCTGGTACGCGGTCAGCTTCCTGCTGCTGTCGCCAGAGCGCCGCTTCCTGGTCCCGCCGCCCCAGGCCGTGGTCGAGACCGGCTTCCTCGACCGCGCCAACCTCGTCGAGCTGCTGGAGGGACTGGCGCAGTCAGCCAGGGTGGCGATGCTCGGCCTCGGCATCGCCACCGGGCTCGGCACCGGGCTGGCGGTCCTCATGCACCAGGCGCGCTGGATCGAACGGTCGCTCTATCCCTACGCGGTGGTGCTGCAGACCGTCCCGATCCTGGCGCTGGTGCCGCTGCTCGGCTTCTGGTTCGGCTTCGGCCTGCGCAGCCGGGTGCTGGTCTGCGTGCTGATCGCCCTGTTCCCGATCATCGCCAACACCCTGTTCGGGCTCCAATCCGTCGAGCGCGGCTACCACGACCTGTTCACCCTGCACCGCGCCACCCGGCCGGCGCGCCTGTGGAAGCTGGAGCTGCCGGCCGCCCTGCCGGCGATCCTCACGGGTCTCCGCATCTCCGCCGGGCTGTCGGTCATCGGGGCGATCGTCGGCGACTTCTTCTTCGGCCAGGGCCAGCCGGGCATCGGCATCCTCATCGACCTCTACCGTGCGCGCCTGCAATCCGAGCAGCTCTTCGCCGCCGTGATCCTGTCCTCCCTGCTCGGCGTCGCCACCTTCACCGCCTTCGGCGTCCTCGCCCGCCGGCTGATCGGCCGCTGGCACGCCTCCAGCGCCTCCGCACCCAACCCCTGACCAACCCGAAGGAGCACCATGCCCATCGAGCAGAGCAAGCGTAGTCGGATGCGCCAGCGCCGCGGTGGCGCCGCCGCGGCGCGCACGGCCAGCCGGCGCTCCCTCGTGCTGGCCGCCGCGCTCGCCGTGGCGCTGGCCGCCGGCGCCTGCAGCGCCTCCCCGGACGCCGCCACCGGCGCCGCGGCGCCCTCCGGCCGGGGGACGCTGGTCGGTGTCTGCCCGGCGACCGTGGTGGTGCAGACCAACTGGTTCCCGCAGTCGGAGCACGGCGCCGCCTACCGGCTGGTCGGCCCCGGCTACCGGATCGACGCCGCGCACAAGCGCGTGACCGGCCCGCTGGTGGCCGGCGGCCAGGATACCGGCGTGCGCATCGAGGTCAGGGCCGGTGGGCCGGCGGTCGGCTTCCAGTCGTCGGCCGCCCTGATGTACCAGGACCCCGGCATCACCCTCGGGATGCTGCAGAGCGACGAGATCGTGCAGTTCTCCAAGACCCAGCCCGTGGTCGGGGTGATGGCGCCGCTGGAGCTGGACCCGCAGATCCTGCTCTGGGACCCCAAGGCCCATCCCGACTGGCACACCATCGCCGACATCGGCCAGAGCGACGCGCAGGTGCTGTACTTCCAGGGGTCCGCCTACATGGAGTACCTGGTCGGCGCCGGCATCCTCCGGCGAGCGCAGATCGACGGCCGCTACGACGGCTCGCCGTCGCGCTTCGTCGCCTCCGACGGCAAGATCGCGGTCCAGGGCTACGCCACCAACGAGCCCTACCTCTACGAGCACGAGGTCAGGGCCTGGGGCAGGGCGGTCGCGTTCCAGCTCATCGTCGACACCGGCTACCCCAATTATGCCAACGTGCTGTCGGTGCGCGCCGACCAGAAGGCCAAGCTGGCGCCGTGCCTGAAGCGGCTGGTGCCGATGCTCCAGCAGGCGCAGGTCGATTTCATGCGCGACCCCGGCCGCACGCTCGACCTGATCGTCAAGCTCGACCAGACCTACAAGGGTGGATTTGTCTACTCGCCGGGGCTGGCGCGGTTCGCGGTCACCCAGATGCGGCAGCTCGGGATCGTCGACAACGGCCACGACGCCACCCTCGGCAACTTCGACAACGACCGCATGCAGCACCTGATCAACATCGACGTCCCGATCTTCGCCGGCCAGCACAAGCCCATCCGGCCCAACCTGACCCCCGGCGACGTCACCACCAACGAGTTCATCGACCCCTCCATCAGCCTGCGATGAGCGCGCCGCCGGAGGGTCGGGCGCGCGGGTCGTTCGACGCCTGTGCGGAGGTGTTCGACCGGCTCGGCGAGCTGATCGGCGGCCCGCTCAGCGCCTACCTGGACGGCGTGCTCCACCAACGGGGCGAGCGAGCCGTGGACCTCGGCTGCGGCACCGGGCGGCACGCGGCGCTGCTGGCGGGCCGCTACCGCGAGGTGCTCGGCGTCGACCTGTCCGAGCCGATGCTCGAGATCGCCAACCGCCGCCGCGCCGGAGCGGGCGTGCGCTTCGTCCGGCGCGACCTCCGCGACCTGCGCCCCGATCGCGACGGGCGCTTCGACCTGGTGCTCTCCGCCCACACGCTCCACCACCTCGAAGACCTTGACGCAACGCTGGAGCGCATCCGCGAGCTGGTCGCGCCGGGCGGGCGGGCCGTGCTGGTCGACAACGTCGCAGCGCGGCCCGCCGTTCCCCGCCGCTGGTTCCTCGCAGAGGCCGTGCGGGCGCTCGGGCGGGACCTTGCGTTGCGACGCCGCCCTCCCGGCGAGGCGCTGGAGCTGTACCGCCTGAGCATCCACCCCGCCTGGCTCGATCACGTCACCGCCGACCGGTTCCTGAGCCCTGCCGAGTTCGACCGCCGCTACGGCCGGGTCTTCCCCGGCGCTCGCTACAGCGACCTCTACCGCGCCCGCGCCCTGTGCTGGGACGCCCTCGCCCCGTAGCGGAGGCGGTCGCCGGGCCGCGAAGCGCGGGGCGGGTGTAGGCTAAGTTGTCTGACAACCTGATGTCTTTCTCTGACCCTGCGGCGGAGGTTCACATGGCGCTCACCGAGCTGCGGCGCAGCCCGCTGGTCGAGCAGGCGATCGACCGGCTGCGCGAGCAGGTCACCAGCGGTGCGTGGCCGGTCGGCACGCGACTTCCCTCGGAGGCGACGCTCGCGGCTGAGCTCGGCGTCGGCCGTTCCACCATCCGCGAGGCGATCCGCGCCCTGGCCAGCACCGGCATGGTCGAGTCCCGGCAGGGCGCGGGCACGTTCGTGCGCGCCGCCGCCGCGGCCGAGGTCGGGCTCGAGACACGCCTGCGGCGCGCGGCGCTGCTCGACGTCTACGAGGTGCGCCACGCCCTGGAACTCCAGGCCGCCCGCCTGGCGGCGACCCGGCGGGACGCCGACGACCTCGCCAGCCTCCAGCGCACGCTCGACCGCCGCCAGGCCGCGCTCGCCGTCGCCAAGGACGCCACCTTCGTCGAGGCCGACCTCGGCTTCCACCAATGCGTCGTCGACGCCGCGCACAACCCGATCCTCACCGAGCTGTTCGCCAGCTTCACCAGCGCCGTGCGCGAGGCGATGTTCGACGTCTTCGCCGACCGCGACCTCCGGCTCGACGCCAACCCCGCGCACCTCCAGCTCGCCGCCGCCATCCGCGCGGCCGATCCCGAGGCGGCAGCCGCCGCCACCAGCGCGCATCTCGACGCCACCATCCGGACGCTCAAGGCGCTGCTGGACCATCCCGGGCAGGCTGCCCGGTGAACCGGGTCGGCGTCGCGCTGCTCACCATCGGCCACACCGTCGACGACCTCTACCAGGGAGCGGTGCCAGCGCTCCTGCCCTTCCTGGTCGCCGAGCGGCACTACAGCTATGCGGCGGTCTCCGGGCTGGTGCTGGCCGGCAACCTCTTCAGCTCCATCGCCCAGCCAGCCTTCGGCGCCCTGACCGACCGCTTCCGCCTCTGGTGGCTGGTGGGCCTGGGCATGAGCTTCGCCGGCATCGGGGTCGGCCTGGCCGGGCTGTCCAGCAGCTACCGGCTCACCTGGCTCGCGATCGCGCTGTCGGGCCTGGGCGTCGCCGCGTTCCATCCGGAGGCGGCCCGCTCCGCGCGGATCGCCAGCGGCGGCCGCCAGACCGCCATGAGCTGGTTCGGGTTCGGGGGCAACATCGGGCTGACCATCGGGCCCCTGCTGGTCACGCCCGTGCTGCTCGCGCTCGGCCTGCGGGGGACGGCGGTGCTGGCCGTGCCGGCGGTGCTGGTCGGCGCCACGATGCTCTTCCTCCATCCGCGCCTGCTGCCACGAGCGGCCGCCGCGGCGAAGAGGAGCGCGGAGCGTGCTGGACGCGACGACTGGCCCGGCTTCGCCCGGCTCACCGCCGTGATCGTGACCCGCGCCGTGCTGTTCTTCGGGCTGACCTCGTTCCTGGCGCTGTATGTGACCAGGCAGCTGGGCGGCAGCCAGACGCTGGGCGAGGCGGCGCTGGCGACGTTCCTCGGCTGCGGCGCGCTCGGTACCCTGCTGGGCGGCCACCTGGCCGACCGCTTCGGCAGGCTGCCGGTGCTGCGCACCGGCTACGTGCTGATGATCCCGTCGCTGATCGGGCTGGTGGCGGTGGGCAGGCCCTGGATCTTCGTGTTCATCGTCCTGTCGGCGCTCACCGTCTACCTGCCCTTCTCGGTCCAGGTGACGCTCAGCCAGGACCTGCTGCCCAACCGCGTCGGCACCGCCTCGGGCGTCAGCCTCGGGCTGGCGATCACCGCCGGCGGGCTGCTCGCGCCGCTGTTCGGCGCGCTCGCGGACGCCACCAGCCTGCGCCTCACCCTCACGGTGCTGATCGGCCTGCCCGTGCTGGCCCTGCTGATGTCGACCACGCTGCGCGACCCGCGCGCCCAAGAGGCGCCAGCCAGCACCCTCAGCGAGAGGTCCCGGCAAGGAGCAGCGCGAGCTGGGTGAGGTCGAACAGGCCGTGGGCGATGATGATCGGCCACAGCCGCCTGGTCTTGTAGAAATACCAGGCGTAGAGCATGCCGAGGCAGAAGATCGTCAGCGCGGCGCCGGCGCCCTCGTAGAGGTGCAGCACCCCCCACAGCGCCGTCGGCAGCACCAGCACCACCGCGGTCGGCACCCTGAGCTGCTCCAACCGTGTCTGAGCGTAGCCGCGCACCACCACCTCTTCGGTGACCCCGGCAGTGACCGCGATGACCAGCGCGTCGATCCACCGGAACCAGAGCGGCAGCTCGGGGGGCAGGAAGTCGACCTCTCGCTGGCCGAACGGCGAGAAGATCCAGGCCAGGATCAGCACCAGCACGAAACTGGCGATCCACAGCCCTAGCCCGACCAGGCCGTCGGCACGCCCGTCGAAGCGGCCGAGCCCGATGCCACGGCGGCCCTCACCGCTGCGGACCAGCAGGTAGCCGATCAGCAGCACTGGCGACCAGGACAGGAACGCGCTGAACAGCCCGCTGACGATCGCCGGCACGAGCTGCTCCGAGCCGGTGGTGTCCGCGCCCGTGCCGAGCGCCAGCACCAGCAGGCTGAGCGCGCCCGGTGCGAACGCCAGCACCAGCACCAGGCCGAGCTCGAGCCAGAGCACCCGCGGCGCCGCCGGTGGGGGCGGCAGCGGCTGGCGCTCGGGCCGCGCGGGCGGCCCGCCCGGGCTCGGGGGAGCGCCTTGCGGCTGGCCGGGGTACCAGTCCTGTCGTTGCCCCTGATCGAGCCCGGCACCCCAGCCGTTCCGCTCGTTCGCGCCCCAGCCGGGCTCGTCCCGGAAGTCCGGGCGGTCGGCTTCCTTCTGATGGTCAGGTGGGTCCGGCTGATCCGAGCGCTGCTCCGACCAGGGCCCGGCCCACGATGGCGCACCGGGCTCGCCCGGGCGCGACGGGCGGGACCACGGATCCGGTTGCGGCGAAACTGGCTGGTCGGGTCGGTCGCTCACGAGCGCTCCTGAGAGTTCGGAGGAGACTCCAGCCTACCCCAGGGTGTCGGAGATGCTCGGCTGGTGCCCTCCGCCGTCACGTAGCCTCGAGCCCTCACCCCCAACGCTCCCAGGCGGTCGACCGGTCCCGGCCGCGCCTCACGCCGTGACGCATCCCAGAGGGCGGCAACGCCCCTCCACTGACTCCGGGACGCTACGATGCAGCACAACGCCGTGGAGGTCTTCCGCGCGGGGCTGTAGCTCAGTCGGTCAGAGCAAGCGACTCATAATCGCTAGGTCGCAGGTTCGAGGCCTGCCAGCCCCACCTATGCCGGCATCGATCCCGTGACCGGCAGGCAACGCCAGATCAGCCGGCAGGTGCAGGGCAGCCGGAAGCAGGCAGAGAGGGAAGAGACCAGACTCAAGGCCGAGGTGATGGCCGGGCGCCATCGCGGCACCGCGGCGAAGACGCTGGGCGAGATGGTCGAGTTCTATCTCGACTGGCGTGAGTACACCGGCAAGCCGATCGGGCCGCAGACGATCCGGAGCTACCGGGGGCTGTACGAGGCCAGGATCAAGCCGGGCCTCGGGAAGCTGCGCCTTCCCCAGGTCGACCCTCCCACGCTGGACCGCTTCTACACCGCGCTGCGCAAGAGCGGGAGCTCCGCAAGCCTGGCAAGCCGCTGTCCACCAGCCGGCTCCGCGACGTGCAGGCGGTCATCTCCGGTGCGCTCGGATTGGCAGCTCGCTACGGCTGGATTGCCTATAACCCTGCGGCGCTAATAAAGCCTCCAGCGCAACAGAGCGCCAAACGCGCGATGCCGACCACGAAGCAGGCGCGGGCAGCGCTCCAAGCTGCTGAGCGGCAAGACCCTGAGCTGTACCTGTTTTTGCGGTTGGAGGCGACAACAGGTCTCCGGCCGGGCGAGATCTGCGCGCTGTGGTGGGCGGACCTCGACCTGGTGGCGGCCCAGGTGGTCGTCGGCCACAACGTGGTGCACGCCAAGGGACTGCCGGACGGCTACGTCCGGAAGCGCACCAAGAGCCGCTACGGCGATGACCGGCCGGTCGCGCTCGACAGCCAGACGGTCGAGTTGCTCAAGAAGCACCGGGCGCGCTGCGAGGCTCGGGCGCGCGAGTGGGGTGGCGAGCTTCAGTCCGATGCCTACGTCCTCAGCGCGGACGAGGCCGGGCATCGCCCCCTGCGAGTGGACTCGATGGGCAAGCGATTCGGCAAGCTCGCGGCCGAGCTTGGTCACGGCTACACCCTGTACGGCTTCCGCCACTTCATGGCCACCCAGCTCGGCGCCGTGGCGACCACCGCGACCATCCGTGAGCGGATGGGTCACGTCAGCCTTGAGGTTACGGGCGGCTATGTGCATCGGGTCAGCGAGGCCGACCGGGAGGCCGCCCGGCACATGGGAGAGCTGTTCGACAGGCAGGAGTCGGACACAGAGGTAAGGGGGTCAGGAAACGAGTGAAAGTAAAGCCAAAGTCGGCGGACTGCCCGTTAAACAAGAGCGGTTTAGGCTCATCTAGAGACGATCCAACGTCATCGTATTAGGCTTTCGGAAGCCCCGTCAGACCCATTGCTCTATCAGCCTCAGCGTCCCCCAGCCGTATCCCTTTACCACGCGCATCAGCCTCTCTACCTGCATCGATACCTCTGATCCCTACTTACGCCAACACCCATCGAACTCGACCCTGCATACACTGGCATTTGCCTTTCCAGTGACGCTTCCTGCCCTATACTTTTTAGTACGACAGATATGCATCGGGGATGCCGCCAGGCTCCCGGTGTGCACCGGGAGGCGAAGCATCGTGGCCCTTGGAACCCGTGACCCGGAGACGCCGGCGCCGGCGCTGGTGACCGGCTCGGAGCTGGTGAGGATCAACCGCTGGCAGGCCCGCGCCTGGGAGCACGCCATCAGCGCCGCCTACCACCCTGACACCCCGCCCGCAGTGGGCGGCTGGAACCCGGCCGGCGAGCACGGCGCCCCGGTCGGCTACGACCTGGTGCTGGCCACCCCCCGGACGTTGAGCGCGCTTGGCCGGTGCTTCTTTTCGACCGACCGGGGCGTGTCGGACGAGATCATGCGCGCCGACCACCGCGCCATGCAGGATGTCGCGGTCGAGTTCTCCGTCACGACCGGGTCGGAGGTGCCCGTCCTGGTGGCCCACCAGTTCGACTCGGCCGGGCAGCCGTGGCTGCACACCCATGTGATCGTCGGCGCGCTGGCCCGCCCGGAGCGGCCTGGTTGGACCGGGCCGCAGCGCGAGCGCGAGGTGTGGGCGCCGCTGGACCCGGTCACGCTGGCGGGGATGGCCGAGCGGCTGATCTTCGGCTACCACCTGCTGCTGCGCCGCACCGTGTCGCCGACGCTGCGGGAGCTGGGGTTGAACTGGCAGCAGATGGCCCAGGATGGCTCCTGTGAGGTGTGGGGCATGACGGCACCGATGCTGGCGTGCGTCAGCCAGCCAGCCCGCCGGCTTGGCGAGATCCACGCCTGCCAGGTCGAGTAGCGAGCCGGATCTGTGGTTGCGGATCTGCACAAGCTGGCGGTCGGGCGGGAGGACTACTACACCCGCGAGATCGCCCGCAACCGCGAGGAGTACCTGTCGGGTCATGGCGAGTCTCCGGGGGTGTTCCACGGGGGCACCGGGCGGCATGGTGCCGAGCATGTGCAGGGCGAGGGGCTGCTGGCGGTGGGGTTCACTCATAGGACCAGCCGGGCCGGCGACCCGCTGCTGCACACCCATCTGATCGTCACCAACCGCACTCAGGGTCCGGACGGTGGGTGGCGCACGCTGGACTCGCGGGACCTGCTGACCCATCGGGCGACCGCGGACGCGATGTACCAGGCCGCCTACCAGCAGGAGTTGACCAAGACCCTCGGAGTCCGCTGGGAGGCGCCGGACCGGTGGGGCAACCGCGATGGTGGGGATGCCGGAGGAGGTGCGGCGGGGGTTCTCCAAGCGGCACGAGCAGATCAGCGCCGAGCTGGAGCGCCAGGAGGCGCAGGGCAAGCACCGCACGGCCAAGCTGGTGCAGAAGGTGGTGCATGAGACCCGGCCGGCCAAGTCCCACGAGACGCCCGAGACGCTGTACGGCCGCTGGCAGCAGGAGGCCCGTGACCTCGGCTACGAGCCTGAGCGGCTGGTGCGCCAGGTGACCGGGCGGGAGCGGTCCCGCGAGCAGGACCCGGCCGGGACAGCAGAACGGGATGGTGAGTCTGCGGACGCACCGGGCGGGACAGCGGGGCACCTGGAGCGCTCGGCCGGGACGCCGGCAGGACTGGCCGGGACGCTGACCGCCACGGCGGGACTGCCCGAGCGGACCGTCGCCACGATGTTCGACCGGCTCGCCAGCCCCGAAGGACTCACCGCGCAGGCATCGACGTTCACCCGCCCCCAGGTGCTGTGCGCGGTCGGCCGCGAGCTGCCGGCGAGGCCGCCGGCACGGTCGGCCCCGCCGAGCTTGAGGCCCTGGCCGACCGGTTCCTCGCCGAGCGCGCCGTGAGCGTGGTCGGCGAGCACGCGATCGGGGAGCGCCACTACGCCACCCCCGAGCTGCTCGGGGTCGAGCAACGCCTAACCCTAATCGAAACCGCGGTCAGCCGGGCGAGCGAGCAGACGGGCACCTGCTCCCACGACACCCTGCGGGCCACGCTGGCGGCCCACCCGACCATCGGCGAGGACCAGGCGGCGATGGTCCGCGACATCACCCAGGGCGGCCAGGGCGTCTCGGTCGTGGTCGGCAAGGCGGGCACCGGCAAGACCTACGCCCTTGCGCCCGGCACGCCTGGCAGCTTGACGGCTACCGGGTCCTCGGCGCAGCGCCGACCGGGATCGCCACGGTGTGCCTGGACGCCGAGGGGTTCGAGCGGTCCCGCACGGTGGACGCGCTGCTTGGCGAGCTGGACCAGGAGCGCGCCACCCAGGGGCGACGTCGGCCGGGCGGGCGACAACCAACGTTGTCGCTTAACGTTAAGCGTCAACCACCCGGCGCTGCGGTTGATACGAGGCGTATCACGCAGGCCGGTCAGGATGAGCGTGTGTTGGACGGCAGGACGGTGCTGGTGGTGGACGAGGCAGGGATGCTCGGCTCTCGCAAGCTCGCCCGCCTGCTGGACTACGCCACCGAGGCACGCTGCAAGATCGTGCTGGTGGGCGACGACAAGCAGCTCGCCTCGATCGAGGCCGGCGGCGGGTTCCGGGGACTCAGGCTGCGGCTTGGCGCCTCCACCCTGATCGAGAACCGCCGGCAAGCCGAGCCGTGGGAGCGCGAGGCGGTCGAGCACCTGCGCGACGGCAACATCGACGCCGCCCTGTCGGCCTACCGTGAGCATGACCGGCTGGTAGCCGTCGAGACCCCGGGGCAGCTCAAGGAGACGATGCTGGCGGACTGGTGGCAGTCGTTCCAGCAGGGCAACCGCGTGGTGATCCCTGCGTACCGGCGGGATGAGGTGGACCAGTTCAACACCGCCTGCCAGCAACTCCGCGACACCCATGGCCAGCTCGGCCCGGAGCGGCTGACCGTCAGGGATCGCAGCTTCGCGGTAGGCGACCAGGTCGTGTGCGGCAAGAACGCCATCAAGTCCCTTGGGGTCGCCAACGCCAGCCGCGGCCAGGTCGTCGCCCTCGACACCGAGCAGCGTTCCATGACCCTGAAGCTGGAGGATGGTCGCGAGGTGACCCTGCCCAGGGCGTACCTGGACCAGCGGCCCGCCCGGTGGCTGCGCGGCAACCCCGACCGGCGCACTGTGGACCTGGCCTATGCGACGACGGGGCACAAGTCGCAGGGGATCACCCGCGACGAGGTGCTGGTCAGGGTCACCAGCGCCGAGGACCGCCAATGGCTCCACGTCGCCGGGTCGCGCGCGATCGGGCGCACCCGCTACTACAGCGTCATCAGCCCCGAACCCGCCCTCCAGCGCCCTGACCCGGAGCGTGAGGTGGTGGACGTGCCCGCGGCCGACCGCACCCCCAAGCAGCAGGCCGAGCAGTTCGCCACGGTCGCACGCCGCGACGGCAGCAAGCGGCTCGCCACCGACAGCACCGAGGTGCTGGATGGGCGGAGCATGAGCAAGCACGACCTGCGCGCCGAGCTGGACCGGCTGAACCGGCTGATCGACAACGCGCCACGCGACCAGTCCCGGTTGCTTGACCTGGCGACCAAGCGACGCGAACAGCACGAACAGCGGCTCGCCAATGCGACCACCCGGCAGGAGCAGGCCCACGACCAACTCGGGCCGGCCACGTCCGCACCTGGGCCGAGCATGACGCCGTGCTCGACGCCGCCTGGAGGGGCCTCGGCGTCTCCGACGTCCGCGACGACCTCTACATCACCGGCTGACCGCTTCAATCAACGCTGCCGCTCCCCTGCTGGCTCACGGCGGTCGTGGTGACCGTGCTTGGTGTAGGTCCCGGTGCTGGGGGCAAGGTATGCAGTTCGGCGGTGATTGGTCGGCCGGATGTCCGGCTGGGCTCGGCGCGGGTGGACGAGCGGGTGATTTCGCACCCGGCGGTTGGCGATAATGCGTTGACCGAGGCCGGGACCTCCCACCGTGCGTGCCCGATCGGCTCACGGTGTCGCTACCAGCCGACGCGCGGGTGCTGGTGTGTGGCGATCTGCATCTGGACAGCGCGCCACAGCGGCGTCGGCGCAGATGGACCGTGACCTGGTCGGCCGGCTGGCCGGTTGGCAGGGCCGGGAGCGGTGGTGCTCAACGGCGACGTGGTCGAGCTGTGGGGTGAGCCGGCGGGAACGGTCGAGGCCGCGCTCGACGCCCATCCTGGGCTGACCGGCGCGCTGTGGGCCTTCGCGGCGCAGCCGGGGGCGGCAGGTGATCGTGGTGGTAGGCAACCATGATGCGCCGATCGCCTGGGATGGTGTCTCCGCCGGTCTCCTGACGCGGCGGCTCGGGCCTGCTGCGCCTTGTCGGTGGACCTGATCCTGGATGCTCCGGCCGGACACAGGGTGATGCGCTGCGAGCATCGGCATGCCTTCGACCCGGCCAACGTATTGCACGACCCGCGCAATCCGCTGGACTCGCCGCTGGGTCAGCACATCGTGCAGGAGGTGCTGCCGGAGGTCCGCCGTACGCCGTTGTTGAGCGACCTGGTGGCGTTGGCCGACCCGAATGCGGTTGGGCAGTTCGTGGCCTCTCGGCTGGTCCACCGCGAGTTGAGCCGGCGGGCTTGGTGGCTGCTGCTGCCGCTGCTGGTGGCGCTGCTGCTGCGGATACCAGCGGCGGTGCGGCTGCTGTCGCGTTCGGACGTGAGCTAAGCGGTCCGCCTGAAGTCCCGCACGTAATTGAGTGTCATGCCACCCGAGTGGAGCTTGGGTTTACCAATGGGATCAGCGAATCAGCCCGGCGATGAGGCTGACGGAGCCTCCCACGATCACCACGCCGAACAGGTACGACAGCAGGGCGTGGAACAGCACGGTGCGCCGGATCCGGGGATCGCGCAGCGTCGTGTCGGACACCTGGTAGCACATGCCGATCGTGAAGGCGACGTAGGCGAAGTCGCGGTAGGTGGGGCGCTCCTGCCCGGCGTCATCCCCGAAGGCGATGCCCATGGCCCTGGATCGGTAGTGCAGGTCGGCGTAGCGCAGGGTGTACACCGTGTTGACCACCGTCCACGACAGCACCACGGTCAGGACGGCGACGCCGATCAGCAGCACCCGAAGCGGGCCACCGTGGCGCCCCGCAAGGTCGAGGACGAGGCCGACGCCCAGCAGGCTGGTCACGCTCGCCCCCAGCAGCAGCGCCGTCGCCGAGCCGCGGGTCTCGTCCTCGCGGGTGGCGAGCTGCGCGGCGTGCGAGCCGTCCGCTCGGAGGATGATCAGCCAGACGCTGATGAGGAAGGTGAGCGCGGCGGCGTCCCAGCCCCCGACCACGGCCATCCCCCAGGTCACAAACCACACGAGCACCAGCGCGACAATCAGCCCGACGGAGGACACGATCACGGTTCGCCGCAGAGCAGGGGCGTACCAGCCCAGCCATCGCTGGTACAGCGTCTCTGGCGGGATGGCGGTCATCGTGCGAGTGTTGCCGATCGCATCGCGCCATGCCATCACTCCTGGTCGGCAGGTCATTCCCCCCGACCGCGTTACGGACCGAACTTCTGGCTGCCTGCTTAGGCCCCTGCGGTCAACGTCAAAGTCAATGAGTGCGGCTGAGCCGCTGCCCGGTCAAGGCGGGTCAGCCGGCCATCCGCTCCACCCGCCTGCCGGCCTCCCGCACCGAGAACGCGGCGAAGATCTCGCTCACCCCAAGAAAGATCGCCCACACCCCCACCAGCGTCACCAGCGTCAGCAGCGATCGCTGCCAGGCGCGCACCGCCCACACCCCCAACACCAGCTCGGCGGCCCCAAGCAGCAGCTGCGTCCACCAATAGTCCACCTTGGGACCGGCCAGCGCGCTGATCACGTGCATGATCCCGAAGATGATCAGGTACCAGGCCACAAAGATCGACACCACGTACAGCGTCCGCCCCGGCCAGGCGAAGGTGACGATCCCGGCGATGATCCCCAGGATCCCCCCGACGATGAACAGCCAGCGCCAGCTCTGCACCCGGCCGGCGACCGCGAGCTGGGTGACGCCGCCGAACAGGAAGGCCACGCCGACCAGCGCGGCCACCGCGGCCAGGCTGCCGACCCGGTAGGACAGCACGTACATGCCGAACAGGGTCCAAAAGACCCCCAGGATCAAAAACCACCACCAGACCGCCGACACGTCCCGCACGCCCGCCCGCATCGTGTCCCGTAGTGTGCCAGTAGGTGTCGCGTCGCCCGTCATGGCAACCTCCCTTGCCGCTCGCCGCCGCGCGCGGGTCCCCATCACCGTTCCCATTCCGCGGGCCCGTGGCGGCTGGCCGGTTCCATCTTGTGCCGTGTTAGGTCATGCCAGCCGATCGGCGGCCAAGGCTAGGAGCCCGCTGCCTTGGCGCGCTCATCGGCGTAGGCGCGGGCGTCGATGGCGTCGAGCACCGCCAGCCGCGCGTCGTCGACCGTCCACTCGGCGTAGTCGATGGCGTCGGCGGCGTCGGATTCTGCCCGGTCCGCGTCGCTGGCGGCGGCCCTGGCGTCCAGCTGGCGATTTCGCTTGTCGATTTTGGCCTTGACGTCGTCCATCCTCGCGGCGGCGTCGGTCTTCATCTGCGCCCACTTGCTCCGTGCGCTGGCGGCGGCCGCACCGGCCTGCTGCTGTGCGTCTTTGACGGCCAGGTTGAGGTCGACCTGGGCCTGGTCGATCCGCTGCCTGAGCTGCTCACGCGACTCGCTGGCGGCAGCCTGCGCTGCCGACTTGGCCGCCGCGACGTGCTGCTGTAGCGCGTCGAGTTGTGCGGAGAAGTCCATGCTTCCTCCTTGGGTTGCCTCGATTGCCGGTCCGGCTGCTAGCACACGCTTATCGGCTGCTCACCCCTTTCCCGTTCTGCCCCGACGGTAGCGCCACGGCGCAGTCCTGCCATTGGGCGCGCGTCACGAACCAGCCGCCCCGCGTGGTGCCCCGCGCACAGCCGCCCGCGACGCGACTGCCAGCGTGTTGTCCTCCCGAGCCGTCACGGGCAACGTTTGTCGTGCCCGCGTCACGATGCCGCGTGCCGTCGGCGTCCTTACGCTGCGGTCACGGCTAGCGATGATATGCCCATCCGGTCGATCGACGACTCCGGCAGGCGGCTCGGCATCCCGGACGGGACGCGCGTGGAGTCGACATGAGCGAACCGACATGACTTGGCCACCCCCCGATTGGAGGACAGCTCCGGACCCAGCGGCGTACGATCCGTCGGTGGACAGATCAAGTCCAACCGTGGCCCAAAGCGCCGCAGACGTCGCCGGCGCGCTTGCCCCCCGCACCGCAGAGCTGTCCGCCGACATTTACGACCTGATCGTGCGGGAGATCCCGCAGCTGCGTGCCGATAGCCGGGTCCTCACGCTGCTGGAAGCCAGTGTCGGGGAGAACGTGGCCACTATGCTGCACGTCCTTCAGCACGGCATCGACATCGACCATGTGCGCGCCCCGGCGGCCGCCGAGGAATACGCCCGCCGACTGGCGCAACGCGATGTCCCCATTGCACCGCTGCTGCGCGCCTATCGCATCGGCTCGGCCCGGTTCCAGGACTGGTGCCTGCAAGAACTCGGGCGGCGCACCGACAACGCATCGATCGTCAGCGCAACTGGGCTGCGCATCGCCGAGATCACCGCCCTCTACATCGACCAGGTGTCGGAAGAGGTTGTGTCCGCCTACGAAGCCGAGAAGGAGAACTGGCTGCGCAACCTCAGCGCGGCCCGAGCCGCCCGCGTCCGGGCGCTGCTGAAAGGCGAGCGGGTTGATGTCGATTCCTCCGAGGCGATCTTGGGATACCGGCTCAGGCAGCACCACGTCGGTGTCGTGTGCTGGGTCGGCGAGGCAGAAGCGGGCGGCGGCGCGCTCGAGCGGCTGGAACACGCGACCGCGGAGGTGGCACGCCGGGCGGAGTGCGAGGGGCGGCCGATCTTCCTTCCCCAGGACGAGTCCAGTGCCTGGGCCTGGCTCCCGCTCGGCGCCGGGGACACCTTCGCCATTCGGGCTGCGCGCACCGGCGCTGGCGGGGCAGAACCCGGGATCCGGTTCGCCTTCGGCGCTGCCGGCGCCGGCGTGTCCGGCTTTCGCCGCACCCACCGGCAGGCGCTGGGTGCTCACGCTGTCGCGCTGGCCGCCGGTCCATCGGGACAGCTCATGACCAGCTTCGGGGAGGTTGCTCCGCTGGCACTGATGTCGAGCTCGGTGGAGCTGCTGCGGGCCTGGGTCGTCGAGACGCTCGGGTCGCTGGCCGACGATGACGACCACCACGCCATGCTGCGCGACACCCTGCGGGTCTTCCTGCAGGAGAACGGCAGCTACAAGGCCACCGCCGAACGGCTCACGCTGCACAAGAACAGTGTCCAGTACCGGGTGCGCAAGGCCAGGGAGGGTCTTGGTCGTCCCATCGACGAGAACCGCCTGCACGTTGAGCTGGCCCTGCTCGCAAGCCACTGGCTCGGCGCGACCGTCCTGCGGCACGTGGGAGCGCCCCGGCCATGACGGCCCGCGATGTCGATCGACTCCATCTCTGCGGTTCGTACCCTAAGCCGTCGGCCCGCCTCCGGCGGACCAGGATCCGAAGGAGGACAGCGTGAGCATTCGGGCGCTTCCCATGCCAATCAATCCGGCGTTGATCAAGCACGCCGACCAGCGGAGGCAGAGCCTTGAGAACCGCGTCGCCGACCAGATCACGCGGTTCGCCGGGTCGATGCAATTCGTCTACCTGCACGTCATCTGGTTCGCCGCCTGGATCGGCTTCCGCGTCGAGCACTACCCCTTCGGGCTGCTGACGATGATCGTGTCGCTGGAGGCGATTTTCCTGTCGACGTTCGTGATGATCAGCCAGAACCGCGCCGACGAAAAGCGGCAGGTGCTGGCCGACCACCAGTGGCAGACGGTCCTGGAGGAGGATCGGCAGAACCAACAGCTGCTCAACCTGTCCAACCAGATCCTCGAGCTCACCAAGGCCATCCACGAGATGGCCTCGGCACGGTCACCTGCCGGCACGGCCGAATCGGACGGCACGTAACCGACGGGTCCTCCCTTGGGGCCCTAAAGCCCGGAAAGAGTCGGCGGTAGATGCCCGATGACGGCTTTCCCGCGATGGCCTATTGGGCCCGCGTCACCCTGACCGTCGTCGGCGCGCTCGTCCTGCTCGCGGCGGCCTGGAGGGTCCGGAACATCCTCTTGCTCGTGCTCGTCGCGGCGGTGCTCGCCGTGGGCCTGGACCCGCAGGTCCGCTGGCTCCAGCGTCGGCGCCTGTCCCGCGGCTGGGCGGTGACGATCATCCTCCTGGTGAGCGTTGGGCTCCTGATGCTGTTCGCCTGGCTGGTCATCCCGTCGGCGGTCCGCCAGACCCAGGCGCTGGCCAAGCACACCCCCGACT
>WNGG01001280.1_pt1 | contig 33812 bp, 31 predicted proteins | sample 5400661 | NCBI WGS metagenome assembly WNGG01 (sample SAMN13153372, study PRJNA577476) | soil metagenome | isolation source: 100 cm soil or saprolite under Garry oak tree replicate 1 | place: USA:California | collected 2016-06-15
ATTGGAGGCATCTTCTTTGCCCCCAAACAACGCCCACAGCCAACTCTTTGGTGAATCTATTTACGCAATCAAGTCAGCAACTGCCTACAAAAGAAGGAACATCATCAGCTGAAATGTGAATAGGCCGTAGACCAACGATTTCGTTTTGGAGTAACTCGGCTACAACTCGTCGGTGGCATTTTTTCCAATCGGCGCATGCACAGAGCAAGCACACATCACGGCCAGCTTGGAGGAAGTTTGCAAGCCAGGAGATGCCTGCTGCGGCATCTCCTAGCTTAATAGGTAATGTTGAGGATCGATAATTGATATTCCCTAGCTCGCGTAGATGACAATAGTTTGTCGAAAATCGTTCAATGAGTCTCTTGCGTGACCACTCGGGTCGCCAACGCGATGCTGGATAATAGCGAATGTCGACGATCAAAACCTGCTGAGCAAAAAGCCCTTGAAGCTGCTCTACCCCTTCAAGAGTAGCATAGCCTATTGTGTAGAGTTTGCCACGATCTATCATTTTGGCCTTCATCACTTATTAAAGTTGACGACAGGACAGGTGCCCGTCTCTCAATATGCATGCCTCCTCCTAACAAATCGTGAGACAGGCACAAGAACCTGTGTTCTATGTATTTAGTATACCATATGAGGCCTTGTCATAATAAAATCGACGAAAAAGCCAACAGTGGGTAACTTATCAAAGAACAATGTGCCGTCCGGCACAACTTTAGAATAGAATGGGCGTGTAGATGTTCAGCGACAAATAAGAAGTGACGAAGGATACTCACTACCCTTGCTGGTCTAGCCATAAACAATGTAGCTCCTCCATTTTACCCTCTCCACTTATCCTCAAATGGCCTATCATAAGCTCACTAATACAGATCCTTTTCTTCTCTGTAGATACATTTCTGACTTTTTATATTATTTTTCAAGTCCGAGTTCGCGTCGAGCGGCATGCCAGGTGGTAAGCCCTTTTACTGTACGCATTATTCCAGGGTCTGAAAGCCTGCTTGCCACTTGCCGCGCGCTCGGATTGGTTCCTTCTGCATACAACATCAGGGTCACTTGATGCACCTCATTGCTCCCGCGTTCTATTCGTTGTCTCGCCTGCTCTGCGCGGTAGGCTTGATATTGGTCGGTAATGAGAGCACATTCTCGAGGGAAGTGATAAACGAGGGTCCTTGGTCCGAGGCCCAGGCGTCTTTCTACCTGGCGTACTCCTATTGGAGCTTCCCGGCCGTCAAGCACCGCCTGAATGAGTGCTAAAGCCTGCTCACGGTTCACTGGGTGGGGAGCGTAATGTTTAGGGCGCGGCTGTCGATGTCTCTCCCTTGTCTGCAGGGCTTCGTTCAAATCATCCTGGCTAGCTGTCATAAGTTGGAGCGGAGAAATGTCCAGAACATAACAGAACTCAAGCATTCTCTCGAACGAAGGTGTTTGCTTTCGATTTGTCCAGCTTGAGAGCAACTGTTTTGGTATACCCGCTAGAGAAGCGAGTTGCTTAGCGCTGCCTACAATTTCAGCGCAGAGAGCAAGCCTATGTGAAAGCTGTTCCCAAGGAGGGAATCCAGAAGTGGTACTTGCATTGCGAAGTTCACCGACGGCACCCACTACCCATTGCTGCCAGTCTCGTGTCTCCTCATCGACCTCATCCTCTGTTTCTGAACTTGATAGCGTTCCCAGCCAGGTCATGCACTGCGTACAGCATCCTGGCTGTGTCCTGGCTGCAATCACAGATTGTTTCTTCTGACAATGGGGACATCGCACTTCCAGCCGTCTCCTGTGGCGTAGGCAGACGGTCATGATTTGGAGCATCCACAGCAGCGGCTGATAGATGGGGAGTCCTTTCTCTCGCCATTCGTGGTAACAGACAGGACACCAGGAGGGAGCAGTGCGCAGAAGGCCTTGGGATGGGATATCGCCCGCCCACGAACATAGGGTCAAGTTCCGCAGATCCGTTCTCATCGTCAACCGTTCGAGTGTATCAGACCAATCAACGGCAAATCCTCCGGCGCCATTGACGCTCACTGCCTCTGAGCGGCAAAATGCACCTATCAGGCTTAGAGATGATCGAAAATGATACGATCCGTTGAGGTGGGGAACAATCTCCAGGGCTACTAAAACACGAGGTCCAACCCGGTACATCCAAGCCAGGCGATTGACATAGCTTGTTAGGCACTCTATCCAGGGAGTTCCTATTCCCTCTGGAGCAAGACAGTAGAGTTTGCTTCGGGGTGGGAACTCATCAGTTGCATATTCCCTTCCAGCGTGTTCCCAGATTTCTATACCATTCTGATCGTCCACGCTTTCCTTCCACGTGGTTACTCCTGCTTTTAGGAAGGAGTCTCATCTTCTGCCAGAAAGTGCTGCCACCATGCCAGCATGTACCCGTTCGTGGTCCATGCTTGCAACACACGGTAGTGAGGATAAGTCCTTCGTGCATCGACAGTAGCATAACAGTCCAAGGCGAAATCAATGTGGGAGAGACACTCCATTTCTTCAGGATGGACTATGGCGCGGGCAAGGTCTTCCTGAAACAGCGCTTGTCCACGCTCCCAGGCAGCTTGTATCTGAAGCATCAGCCGGTGCAGCCTGCGCCATTCCTGCTCAAAGCGCCTGGCCTTGTGGGCGTTCTCTACAGCGCGAGCAAGAAAGGCTTCGAGGTGGTGCGGATACAGTACCTCCTCATCATCAGGCCGCTTAACTCTGCCTCCACCAGCAGCGATCAACCTGCGAATGGAATGTACCGCTGCGGCTGCGGCAAACAGCTCAGGGTCACTATCTGCCCGACGCAAATCGAGGCAGCGTTGCAGATCATCGCTCGTCATGTGCTCTCCTTTGCTTTCGTGGGTCCTCTTCCTCGGTTTATGATCGAACACGCAGTCAGCGTTCTGCTATCCTTCCTCACCATCGTGGTCCACCTGTCGTGAGAGAGCCTGCTTTTTCAAAAACACCGCCAGGTCGCAATACCAGAGGGTCAGCCTATCGATCGATGCGAAGAACTGCTCGCTCTCCTCTTCTGGTATGATGGGAAATAAAGGCATCGAGCCAACCTCGGTCGCATGCCCTTCGGCATCGATCGTCACGACATTCATGATCGGGGTCGTGGCTTGGTCCTGCAGGATTGCCTGTGCATGGACTGTGGCCTCGTCGATGAGTGTGCAACCTTCCTCAATGAGTAAGTCGAGAGCTGCGGAGGAAGCAGCATCAAGACGCGGATGTATGCCCGCTGCCAGCTGCTGGAGGTGGGTCGTGGCATCCGCATGGTCCGTCAGAAAGCGGAAGAGCAGCTGGCGCATCAGCCGATAGCGCGTCAACATCTCCTGGTGAGCCTGCTCCAGGTGCTTGAGCCCGGCCTCGGTCGCCTGCTGCAACTGTACCCGGCGTTCGGCAGAGACGAGTGACCAGTTGAAACTTGAGCACCAGAAGAACAAGGCGCCCAGGTGCAGGCACCAGACGATCCTCGTCCCTCGCGTTTCCGTCCGCATGGGCAATTTGCGTGCGTGTTCCCACAGGAACAACCGGCGCCAGCGGGGGATATGCGTCTCGGATCGCAGGTCGAGCATGCGGCAGAGCGCCACCACAGGAATGTAGCGAGTCCCATCGGGAAGAGAGAGCACTGGCACCTCATAATCAAAATAGGGTAGCGTCATCGTCCCTTGCTGGACGTCGTGTCGTTCCTTTTCCACCGCTCTATCCTCCACTTCTCTGTATCTCGTGTTCAGGCGTCATGCTACGTCTCTTTGTCCGGGTTCTTCCGCAGGAGACAAGGGCTCCTATGCGTTGAGCAGCACCTTTGTGCCCAGGAAGCTTCTTGTGCTGGGCTCATCAGTACCACAATTGACTGACCAGTGGACTATCATCAGCGTTACACTGCATCGCCACGTGGGTAGATGAGATCCTTCATGACCACAGGGCTACTTGCCCACCGCAGGATATGTTCGGCCTGCTGCAACAGCAGCTCTTCATGGACAATGGCGCAACGCTTCCTCAAGTCATATCCATGAAAGAGCGGGCGCGACAGCTCAAACTGCACGTGCTCGAACTGGTGGCGAGGCGAGACCACATATAACTGCACCTGCCGCTTTGGGAAGAGCGCAGCGAGATCGAAGAGGCGCAGCAGGTCGGCAGACATGTTGGTTGTGGCATGGACGATCTCATAGGCGGCAACAACATCCTGCTTGAGCAGCCAGAGCACATCAATATGCCGGATAACCTGCTGGAAGTGTGAGTTCTCCAGCACTGGCAGCGCTTCCAGACTGAGATTGCCCAACCGCTCGTTCTGCCAGACCTTGTCGTGATCCTCACTGGCAATCCAGACCCGGCAGCCCACCTTGTGTCCAATCTTGGCGAGCAGCCACTGGAGCTGGGTATGCAGTGTCGTCATGTGCTTCTCTTTGCGAGGCGTGTCCATATGTCCTCCTCTGGCCGTCAAAACCTTGTTCTCTCCTTCCACGAACTGCTCCATCGAACTGGTTTGCCTCTCGACGTACGCCCAGGGGCGATGGGTCTGGGAATCAGATGGTGTGTGTTCGTCGTCGGGCGTGATGCTTCTAGAGGATCGTTGTCCATACCACATGCAGAGATATTCGAGTTCCCTCGATGACACGCCGAGTCCTTGCAAGAGTGAAAGAAAGCGTGCTCGAAATGTAAAATAGGCATGAATGGCGTCTCGTCCTGGTCCTGCTGTCTCTTCTCCAGTCAGGAGCACCTTCCGGAGGTCGAGATAAAAGATGGGCCAGTGCTCAGGGGCTTGCACATGCCACCAGAAACTGAGGAAAAAAGGCACGCGCGTAGGCTGCAATTGTGATCGTTGGACCTGCTGTGAAGCGATGAGTCCCTCTAAAAAGCGAACGAACGCCTGCATCTGCCATTGTCCGTCGCGTTCTTCCTCAGGAAGACGAAGGATCATGCGCAAGAGATGCGCGAAGGTCTCTTCATTGGGTATGTACTTGACCAGTTTATTGAAGAACAATCCTCCTGACATCCCCTGCAAATGGAAGTCGCTCCATGCATGATGTGTCTTCTGCTGGAAGACCGTATTGAATTCTTTGAGTGTGAATGCACCGTCGAGAAAAGAGTTCAAGCATTGGATCATCTCCTGTTGCGCTTGAGATCGCCGTACCTCTCTCTCTTTATCAGAGGTGACACGTGAGGGGTTACTCGTGTAGATGCGGTGAAAGCCTCTCCAATGTTCTATCTGCTCGTTTGACCATATCATATTGTTTCCTCTTACCACTTCTCTGCCTGTGAAGCCTGTTGTCGTGCATCGGCCAGTTGAAGGGAGCATTCCTGAGAGTGTTATGTGGTGTGCCCTAGAGATTCAACTCGAAACCCGGTGACCCTTCACGCTCATCGTTCCATCGTTTGTACGTTTCTCTCTGTTTCCCCAATGCCACATCCTCCAAGAGTATCCCAATCTCCACTAGCCGATGAGGACAAGTATATCACAAATTAGTTACTTTCAAAAATACATAGAAGCAAAGCTTAGTCAAAAAGTACCAAATATCACTAGACTGCGAATATGCGTAATGACAGTGATCAGCCAGGTGTCCCGGGCTACATTTCAATCAAAGAAGCAGCGGGAATGCTCGGCCTCTCGCCTAGTAGGGTCTATGAATACGTCGAGGACGGCCGTCTCTCCTCCGTGCGAGCCGCTCACGTAATCCTGATTCCACTGGAAGAAGTTAAAAACTTCAAGCCCAAACTCTCTGGACGCCCACGCCGCAGCATACCTCGTTGGCGTAACTCACCCAAGGAGAATATGCTGCTCTCCACCACTATTGTCGTACAGATGCGGACGAAGCAACTTGCCCCACTAATGAAGCGGCTAGAAGAGATAAAGCAGGATGAACGCTACCTCTTCCCTGGGACAGTTGCGCGCTTCATCATAAAAAGCGAGACAATTCCTGGGCAAATAGAGATATCGTTGATTTGGAGGCGTTCTGTCGCTCCCCCTGAGGAAGTGCGTGATCAAGCTCTAGGGGAGCTCCGGCGAGCATTGGCTGACGTATTAGATTGGAGTACTGCTCAGTACAACAATGGACAGATACTGATGCATACCTGAGCTTGCTTCTTGTACGATTAGTGGCGCTCTTGCCCCACTCAGAGCAACGGAGACATCTTGAAACTCCGACTCTTAATACCCAGGCATATGTTGTCACTATAGAGGCTTATGTTGATGAGCCTCGTAGTAGGCAAGCGCCGCGTCTATTTCCTTGGTGCTTAGGTCAAAGTCCTCCATGATCTCTGATCCTGATTGCCCAGTACGGGTCCATTGCACGACATTAAGCCGTATGAAGCTTGACATATGCGTAACCATCATATAAATCGATTCCATGAGTGCTCCTAGCTGAGTGTCATTACCGTACTAACAGAAATCTGCAAATTATCATCAGACGTTCCTCCTGGTTAGTCACGCTATTTCGTCAATTACCTGGTATATTTATACCAGGTAATTGACGAAATAGTTCATAGTACTAAAGTAATAATTAAATTGAACGAATGCATAATAAAGGTTATTCTTAACCATAGGAAGGTATCATCAATTCAAAGTGGTAATCACTCAGGTAGAATCGATGGTGAAGTGTGCCCCTGAGGCAAATCATAAAATATCATCGTTCTATCTTGGAGTTTGAGTCCAGTAGTGAATACGAAAAGGTGGATTATTTGGGAGAGATACAACTACAAGAGTGCGTTGCTTGAAGAAGGAGACATACAATGAGAAGGGCTTTAGATGGCATTGCCTTTAAGACCTACTGCCGTCGACTCGGTTTCTTAAAGAAAACTGACGATGAAGCTCAGGATGAAGCTCAAGATGTGCTTATTAAAATTCGTTCTGCGCCTCCCACCCGTACGCCGGGAAGCAATTGGGGGAATGTTGCGGTCTGGTATCCGAGTAAAAAGATGGGTTTTATCGTCAAGGCGGAAAGCCATAAAGTAGAATTTGCGCGTGTTCTCCAACATGAACACGACGATGATGTGCTCGAATATTATGACCAACCCCCATCGATTCCCATCGAATATCTCGACAAAAATAAGCACCTCCAGCGAGTAATTCATACTCCTGATTACTTTGTCTTCCGCTATGGTTCGGCTGGTTGGGAGGAATGCAAACCAGAACAGGAACTCATCCGCCAGGCTCAGCAGCGACCAAATCGGTATAGGCTTGATGAGAAGGGACGATGGCGCTGCCCGCCGGGTGAGGCTTTCGCTGCAAAATACGGACTCTTCTACCGAGTGTGGTCATCAGACGAGATCAACTGGGCCGCACAAAGTAACTGGCAGTATCTTGAAGACTACTACCAAGATCTCGAGGGCTTACAAGTGCCTGATGCTGCATTGGAGACGCTTCATACGATTGTTGTCGCTACTCCTGGCATCAAGCTTGCTGACCTTCGTTTTGAGGCTCAAGGTATCCCTTCTGATCTCATCAATATTGCCATTGCCCGGCACGACCTCTATGTCGATATGAACTCCTATCGTCTTTGCGAACCGGAGCGCATGCCCGTTTTCCGCGATCAGAAAGCAGCGCTCGAACATGGTCACAGTCGAGAAAGTCCGGAAAATATTGGGCTTGAAGCGCATCCCGTCGTGATTGCGCGAGGCAGCAGGATTTTGTTGGATAACAGAGAATGGTGTATTGCCAGTGATGGGCAGACTGAAATCATATTAACATGCGATGTCGGCGATCCGTTTCTCATTCCACGAGCTACCTTTGAGACATGGGTGAATAGTGGCAAAATAGTCGGAGCAGAACAAGAAACCTATTCCAGTACTACTGATGAAGGCCAGGAACGGATTAATAGAGCCAGGGCAATCGATTCAGCGACGGCTGTATTCCGCAACCGCGTGATCCATCCCGAAGATTATGATGATGATGAGCAAATCGCGACGACTGAAGCGCGAGCAAAGATTTCTGAAAAGACCAAACGTACCTGGCGTCAATGGTACCGAGAAGCAGAGATTCGCTACGGCAATGGATTAGTTGGGCTCATCCCCGATTATTCCAAGTGCGGGCGCAAAGGGAATCTTGAAGCGCGTAAACTCATCGACGAAGTACTGAAAATCCATTATAACACCGTGACCAGAAAACCCAAACGCGGTGCCTATGGAGCGTACCTCAAGTTATGTGAAGAGGAAGGTGCCGCAAGCGTGACCCAGCGTGCTTTTTATGCGGAGACACAACGCTGGAAGACAGTGTACGAACTAACGGTTGCACGTGAAGGCACAAGGGCAGCCTATCCATTCAAGAATTACCATCGTCCAGGAGAAAAGACGATCAATCGGCATGGCGACTATGCCTGGGCTAAGGGCCACCTCGATCACCTGGAAGTTGACTTGGCGTTGCTCGACTCTAAGACGCGGAAGCCTCTTGGTAAATGCTGGCTGACTCTGCTGATTCTTGCACATCCACGGCGTATTGCCGCTTTCTATCTTTCATTCGATCCACCGAGCTATCGGTCGTGCATGATGGTGCTGCGGCTGTGCGTCAAGCGGCATAATCGGCTCCCATCAGCGATCGTTGTGGATGGCGGTCCCGAGTTCAAGAGCATATACTTTGAGCAACTGTTAGCACTCAACCGGGTGAGGAAAGAGCGACGACCTACTGCTGAACCGCGCTTTGGCTCTCCGCTCGAACGCCTGTTTGGCACAGCGGAGACTGAGTTCATCCATCACTTGCTAGGCAACACACAAGCGTCGAAGCAGTCGCGACTTGGGACGAAGGCAACTGATCCCAAACGCCACGCAGTATGGACGCTTGAAGCACTTGCCGAACATATGGAGCAGTGGGCCTATGAGGATTATGACACCATACCTCATCCGGCGCTGCACGGACAAAGTCCGCGTGAGGCCTATAAGCAGAGCATGGAGCGAGATGGGGAACGGTCTCACAAAAAAATTCCTTATGATAAGCACTTCATTCGAGCGACGTATCCAAGCACTCGGGCAGGGGAGGCAATGGTGCATCCGGGACCAGGTGTGCGGATGAACTATCTGGACTACTGGTGTGCCGAGATGCTCGATGCGGAAGTTGAGAACACAAAGATTCCCGTGCGCTTTGACCCATTCGATTTAAGCACTGGCTACGCCTATATTGATGGTAAGTGGCGGGAGTGTAAATGTGCCGACGACGAGTTTGTTGGATGCAGTGAACGTGAACTCCACATCCTCGCTGAGGAGCTGCGTCAGGAATATCGTAAACTGTATGGACGAGAGCAAGTGGAAGTCACGCAGAAGAAACTGGCAGAAAGACGGCGCAAAGCCGATTCTAAGCAAGTTCTACTTCAGCAACAGAAGAATCGGGAAACAAAAGCAGCGTTTGAAGTCCTCGAAGGGAAGCGGAGAAAGCAGGGATCTCCCGATTCATCCAGTCCATCTATTACTTCAGCTTCTACAGGTGAGAATGGCCAGGGCAGCACGCAAACCCATTTGCGGTCCCGCAAAACTCAGACGGCTCAGCCTGTTGAGAAACTGATTGTTCTGAGGAGGTACCGTTAATGGGGAGGAAGAAGCGTAAGGACGTGCCTAAATCTGTCGATCCGACACCACAATCAGATGACAAACAAGAGGAGCCGGAATACTTCGATCCTTCACTGCTCAAGCAGCCAGTAGCAGTAAGGCAGCGCTACTTTGAGGATGAGTGCATCATAGAGCATCCATACCTCGAGAAAGCTCTCGATGAGATTCTTCATGCTATTTGCTCTCCCGGCAAAGAACTTGATTTGAAGCGGCTTGGTCTCATGGCGCTGGTTATTGGGCCTACCCGTGTTGGCAAGACAACCCTCATTAAGCAACTTCAGGAGAAGTTATCCGAGCGCGCGAAGAAGAGGATGCTGAGTGATCCTGATTTCATACCGTTCGCGTTCATTGACCTACACGGATCAGGTCGCTTCGAATGGATAGGCTACTACAAAGCTGTACTTCGGCAATTAAGAGATCCATTTCTTGATCTCAGAATCGCTTCCTTGCGCACACGAGATTTCCTGGAGGCGATGGAAGAGGCTTTAATTCGGCGCAAGCCCTATGCAGTGATTGTTGATGAAGCACAACATCTAGCGAAGGCGGCAAGTGATCGCATGCGCCAGGAGCAGCTCGATCAACTCAAGTCCATCGAGAATCGGACGGGAGTTAGCCATGTCCTGGTTGGCACATATCAAATGCGGCCTTTCAGAAAGGCTAATGCTCAACTGGCAGGGAGGAGCATCGACGTGCATTTCCCGCGCTATGATGCTACCAAGCCGGCGGAGGCGGCAATTTTCCAAAGTGTACTCTGGGCGTTGCAGCGGCAGCTTCCCGTAAAGCAGGAGCCCCTATTGGTAGAGAAGTATTGGGAATTTCTCTACGCTCGGAGTATCGGCTGCATCGGATTTCTCAAAATGCATCTCAACCTGGCGCTTGAACGAGCCCTATCTGAAGAGGCCACAACGGTTACAGAAGATCACTTGCGGGCAACCGCGCCTGCAGAAGACCGCGTGAACAAGTGGATGAGGGAGGCCTTGGAGGGTGAAGAGGAACTCTTTGAGAAGGAAGGTGCCGATGAACGTCTTCTAAAATCGTTAGGACTCAGGGATGAGAAGGAAGCTCAGAAGGCTGCCGTGACCACTACTCCAGCCTCTGAGGGTGATTCCTCTTCGCACCGTCGCAGAAGAAATAGAAAGCCGGGAGACAGGATTCCAGGACGCGACAAAACTGGAGAACACACGCATGAAGGAGACGATGCCCTAGCAGGCGATGCAGACGAGGAGGAAGCAGCAGGATAAAACTGTACGCTAAGAGTTTATAAGACGCGCTGCTTGATATGACAGCAGCGTCGTTTAGACATGTAATCTCTGTTCTCTCTTGATGTTAAGAACACCAAGCTACAATTTCAGGCCTTCATTTTGGGCTTCTTGTCAGGTCGTCCTGGCTTCTTTCGTAGGTTTCTGCCCCGATCAGAGAGCAGAAACGCCCCTGGTAAGCCGAAAGATTCTCGGAAAGCGCCGACAGGTATTACCTGATGTATTGGCTCACCCACTGCCCAGAAGAACAATAGGCAAGAACCAATGCATGATAACCTATGTGCATCGCCCCCAGGCGGAGAGATAACAGAAGCTCGGCGTGATTGAAGCTCAAATTTAAATAATCTATCCTAGAAGATGGGATGAAGAAAGCGATGAAAGATGATAGCAACTGTTCTCGTTAGGAAAAGCACCTTTTCCGTTGACCTTCCACCTCGCAGTCGCCTCTATTGTCTTGCGCCTATAGGGGTCGGAACACCTATGGTCGAATGTCTCACCAGTTATATCAATCGATTAGCATGGTTGTACAGAATCAGTCCGCGTATTCTAGTAGCCGAGGAAATTATGCCGCATCTCAGCGGTTCTTACTATTTTCAACCTTCTCCGTGGGGTATAAGTAATTACTCTCGTCAAGCTGCGATGAGCGTCAATAGTTTTGGAGAGACCTCTGTTGACTGGTCCGCCACGATCGAAGCATTAACGCAGCAGCCTGATCTTCAGAAACTCACTTTAGGAGAGTGGGCAAGCAGTATGCCATCTCGGCGTCTCTTAAGAGGAACACCAGCTTGGTGTCCTGTGTGCTATGCTGAGCGGCAAGAGAAGAAACTTCCTATCTATCTGCCTCTTCTCTGGATGCTCCAGATCGTCACGTCCTGTACGCGGCATAGGAGGAAACTGGAGGAACAATGCAAGAAGTGTCAAAAAAGACAATCAGTTTTCCCGAGCAAGACGCAACCAGGGCATTGTACACAGTGCGGTGTCTGGTTAGGAGTATCCGTAGAAATTGCAGAAGAACCCGAGATTGATGAAGAAGAGCTGCTATGGCAAGATTGGGTCGTGAAGACGATCGAAGAAATTCGCACAGTGAGTGTTGCCTCCGAAGCCATTTCATGGGAGAGAATTTCGATAAATCTTGCTGCGTGTCTTGAGGTGAAAGGGGAGGCCGCGAGATTTTCGCGTTTGATGGGCATGTCAATGCAGCGCATCTCCGAGTGGCAACATTTCGAGAAGATCCCTTCGTTTCAGAAAGTGTTAGAAATCTGTTATGCATCTGAAATTTCTCCGCTTCAGCTGATGAGTGATCCTGCTGGCATGAGAAATGCTCTACAGGCGATAAGTGAACATCCACGAAGGCGACCAGTCCATCATAGACTTCAGACTGTAAACCGAGAAGAAATCAGAGAGTATCTCCAGGCGGTGCTTGATGGCCGAGAGCTGTGCCGCGCCATATATCAAATAGAGCGCCACCTGGGCATCGGTTATAAGACCCTCAAAAATTGCTTCCCTTTGGAGTGTTCCCTAATTTCTACTCGATATAAAGCTCAGCGAGCTCAACAATCGAAACAGCGTATCGCGCAAATGTATGATGAGGTGAGGCGAATAACGCTGGATCTCTATGCGCAAAGGATCCATCCAAGTGAAAGGCGAGTCAAGTCTCTGCTCTCGAATCCAGGTATCTTTCAGCGGCCGGAATGCCGTACTACCTGGCATACTGTCCTACATGAGCTAGGCCTCGAAGAATGAAGTAAAGATGGGTATTTTGGATGTATCAAACCGGAAGAAATGTTTGGCCGTGGTAAATCGGAAGGAAAGTTTGGCCGATTCGGCCAAACATTTCTTCCATTTGCAAAAAGACACCATTTGCAAAAAAGAGACCGGTCGTTGTCCTGGGGGAAACACGACCGGTTGACCCAGATAAGGGGTGTGTGGGGGAAGTCCTGGGTACTGAATACTTTCTACCGAAACAACTTCAACGACCAAGGGTAGAGGCGACCTTTACGGACACCCTGTATTTGTATGAGCGACCGCAAAGGTCGCCTCTACAAAACGTGATCTATCGGGCTGCTGCTCGGCTTTCCGTATACTCTCTATCAAGATAAACGACCGGTTCTCATATTTTGGGGGAGGTTTTTAAGATTTCCTCCACACCAATTATATGATATGATAATGATTAGCTTAGCATAGTGGGATAAGCAGCAAGGAGCCTTTATGGGCGGGTTTCACATCTTCGATTTAATAGTAATTGCTCTCATTGGCCTGGCAATCTTTGGCCCCAAGGCTCTTCAGTCAATGTCTCGCAGCGCGGGCAAAGGCCTGGGTCACGTGAAAGAGGCAAAGGACAAAGTGATGTCCGAACTGCCCCTGGAGGAATTATCCAAGGTATCGCAGAAAGTTCCTATGAATACCCAACAAGCGATCCAAATGTTAATGACGCCAGAAGAAAAGGCAAAGGACGAATAAGCATGGGATGGCGGTGCGGTCTCAGTTCCTCACATTCCTGTACCGCACCACAGTCTTAACCAGGGCTACCAGAGATGCCTTTTTCGTCTTACACTGGTTGTGCTACCGGAGCCTGGACTGCTGCCAGGTCGATCTCAATAGAGACTTTATCACCCACAAGGACGCCGCCTGACTCAAGCGCCTGGTTCCAGTTCAATCCCCAATCTTTGCGATTAATAGTAGCCTTGGCGCTCAAACCTGCCCGCTGCATTCCGTAGAGGTCTTTAAGCTGTCCGCTATATTCGGCCTCGAAAGTAACTCGCTTGGTGATGTCACGGATCGTCAAATCACCAGTTACACGATATTCATGGTCGCCTTCAGGCTCAACCTTTGTACTCTTGAATGTAATTTTGGGATAGGTTGTCGCGTCGAAGAAATCGGGCGAGCGTAGATGCCCATCGCGCCTTTCGTCGCGGGTGTCAATGCTGGTAGCGTCTACTTCAGCCTCAACCCAGGAATTTTCCGGGTGCTGCTCGTCGATTTCTAGCTTGCCACTGAGCACGCGAAAATGACCTCTCACTGTGCTCACCATCATGTGCCTTACTGAGAACGTGGCCTGCGAGTGCGTGTTATCAATTTGCCAAGCCATTATTAAAATCCTCCATTGTCTGCTTCTACTGAACTAATAGTTGCTATCTTGAAATAGTTAGCAACTATACTAACTGAAGTAAATATACTATTAAAACCTACATATGTCAAGTAACTAATATTTTGTTAGATGCCAGCAAATTCTTCAGCAGTGTTCAAGGCTGGAAAAAGGGAGTCGGGGCGTTTCTGAATCTCGCGCGGCTACTTTTCGATCAGAGTCACAGCATAGCACGCTATACCTTCGCCGCGGCCGGCAAAACCGAGCCCGTCGGTAGTGGTCGCCTTCACACTGACTTGATCTAGTTGCACGTGCAAGTGTTCGGCCAGGTGGGCACGCATGTCCTGAATATGGGTGGCTAGCCTGGGATGTTCGGCAACGATGGTTGCGTCGATGTTGCTGATTGCCCAATTTTGCTGACGTAATAAAGCGCAGGTGTAATCAAGGAAGACTGTACTTGGCTGATCCCTCCAACGTATGTCACTAGAGGGAAAATGGCTGCCAATGTCTCCTAGAGCGGCTGCGCCTAACAGAGCATCAATGATGGCGTGGAGGACCGCGTCGGCATCGGAGTGACCGGAAAGACCATATTCGTACGGGATGAAGATGCCTCCAAGCACCAGCGGGCGGCCTGGAGCGAAGGCATGAACGTCGTAGCCGAAGCCGATACGAGTTGTCATAAGGCTCCTTGTAGCAGCGCCTCGGCAAGAAGTACATCTTCTTGATTGGTGATCTTGACGTTAGTGTACGATCCGGGGAAGATAGCGACGCGCTGACCAAGGCGCTCTACAAGGGCCACGTCGTCGGTTGCCTCCTGCTGCGCATCCGCGAGGTGATGTGCCTGGTGAATGAGCGAGTAGCTAAAGACCTGTGGCGTCTGAACCAACCAGAGATGGGAGCGATCAAGCGTGCCAGTAATTTGCCCTAGCTGTACCTGCTTGATGGTATCTTTCACCAGCACAGCACTGGTGGCGGCCTGGTGTTCCTGGGCCGCCTTCAGACCGGCCTCCAGTATGGCAGGAGTGACCAGTGGACGAGCCCCATCATGAATCATCACCCATGCGCTGCCTGGCGCGGCTTTTGCAAGAGCATCGAGGCCGTTATGCGCGGAGTCCTGCCTGCGTGGACCTCCTGCGATGACGGTAACGATCTTGCGCCATCCCTCTGCCTGGCAGAGCATAGTGGCATCTGCTATAAGCCCGGCACTGGACACGAGAATAATGCCGTGTATGCAGGGGGAAGCCTCAAATACATCAATAGTACGAGCCAGGGTAATGCGTCCCGCCAGAGGTGTCCAGAGCTTGTCTTGCCCGCCCGTGCGGCGGCTAGAACCCGCGGCAACGATAATGGCGGCAGCAGTGTCTTGCATGTCTCAACCCTGTCTCTGTCTGGAGGGAAACTGAGATGCTGAACTGCTACCACCGTTCTGTTTAGGATGGGCAAAAATCATACGCCCCGCGACAGTTTGCAACACCCGCGTCACTGTAACTTCAATAGTCGTGTTCATATATTGTCTCCCACCCTCAACGACGATCATTGTGCCGTCATCCAGGTAACCTACCCCCTGGCCTAATTCCTTGCCATCCTGCATGATTTTGATCTCGATATCTTCGCCGGGCAAGAGAACGGGTTTGACGGCATTAGCGAGTTCATTGATGTTGAGGACTTTGACGCCCTGCAACTCTGCGACGCGATTGAGGTTAAAGTCGTTGGTAATGATAGGGCAGTGCAGTGTGCGAGCCATTTTAACAAGCTTGCTATCGACCTCGGCGACGCCTTCTACATCAGCGTCGATGATCTCGATGGGAACAGTCGTGTCTTTCTGCAGGCGGTTGAGCATGTCCAGGCCTCGCCGGCCACGATTGCGACGCATGGCATCGGGCGAATCGGCGATGTGCTGTAGTTCATTCAGGACAAAGCGGGGCACGATTAGCGAAGCGGAGACGAACCCTGTCTGGCTGATGTCCGCAATGCGCCCATCGATGATGGCGCTGGTATCCAGCAGTATCTGTGTCACCGGCACTGGGGACGAGGTACGGTCCTTGTCGCGCTCCTTGTGACGGTCCTTGTCGTGCTCTTCGTCGCGGTCGCGCTCACGGTTGCGGCGCGAGAAGATGGATGTTTGAAAGAAGTGCGCGAGGTCGTTTTTGCGTAGTACCGCTACGGTGACCCCAAGGTAGCCGAAGAGGACAGCTCCCACCAGAGGTAGGATGCGTCCCAGGCTGTCAGGTAGATAGGACAGGGGGAAGCCAAGGAAGAATGATATGATCAGTCCGACGAAAAGGCCTATGACTGCTGCAACCAGGTCACTGGCGGCGGCGCCCCGTATCTGATCCCGCAGCCAGCGGTATGGAATGACCGAGATGTAAGGAGATATGAGAAAAGCGATGATAGCTGCTAGCAGAGCGATAATGCCATAGACCCCCACACGCCACCAGAAGTTGTTGTGCAGGAGGGCTTCGAGCAGCACTATATGGTTGAAAAAGAAGAGCCAGACGACAATAGCAATAGCGACCAGGGCGCCTATAATGCGAGCGACAGTATTTTTAGACATCCCTTCATCCTCCGATGCGGTACGCGCGGGATACTCTTTATGGGTATCCTTCAACGCACCTGTGAGGGCGGTGCGAGGTAAGGTATGCTGGCAAGGTTGGTGATGATAACAATAATAATGATGGCAAATTGATGTTGCCTGGCCGGTATACCATACTACGAGACACGCCTATAGAATTGCAAAAAATCTCTATAACGATTATGGAGTATACACCGTTAGAGCATAGGAATCAATAGCTATTCTCTAATGTAAGGCTACTTCTAACGCGACTGCAAGCGAACTGGAAGGAAAAACTTCAAAGTCGGATGGGACACTGGAGTTGAGTTCAGTGCGCACCTGGGCGCCGCCACCAGCCTTGGGAACGATGCAGCGTTTGAAACCAAGTTTAGCAGCCTCGCGCACGCGCAATCCCAGGCGGCTGACGGCGCGCAGTTCACCTGAGAGGCCTACCTCACCGATGAGCGCGGTCTCAGGTGCGATACGTTTCTCACGATAGCTCGATGCGATCGCGATTGCTACTCCCAGGTCGATGGCCGGCTCCTCCAGGGTAAAACCGCCGACAACGTTTGCGTAGACATCATGGTTGCCGATGGCCAACCCTACTCTTTTGGTCAGCACTGCGAGCAGCATAAGAATGCGGTTGTGCTCAATGCCGTTGGTGGTGCAGCGTGCGATGCCAAAGTTGCTTGGTGTGACCAGCGCCTGCACCTCTACTAATAGAGGTCGAGTACCCTCCATGCTGACGACCACCGCTGAACCTGTGGCTCCCGCGACCCGGTCGGCAAGAAAAACAGCAGAAGGGTTGGTTACTTCTAAGAGCCCATCTCCATGCATCTCAAATACACCAATCTCGTGTGTTGCGCCGAAACGATTCTTGACTCCGCGCAGCAGGCGATAGGTATGGTAGCGTTCTCCCTCGAGGTAAAGCACGGCGTCTGCGATGTGTTCAAGAGCCTTGGGTCCGGCGACGGTGCCTTCTTTGGTGACATGGCCAATGATGAAAACAGGCGTGAGAGTGTTTTTGGCCAGTTGCATCAACTGGAGTGTGCATTCGCGTACCTGGCTGATACTGCCCGGAGCAGCCGTCAGGTGGCTGGAGAGGACAGTCTGGATCGAGTCGATAACGACGAGAGCTGGTTTAAGTTGATGTATAGCCTCGGTGATTACATCCATCTCGATGGCTGCCAGCAAATAGAGCCGCTCACCGCTGATATTCAGGCGTTCAGCGCGCATCTTAACCTGCTCGATCGATTCTTCGCCGGAGACATAAAGGACGGGACCCAAGTTTTTAGCGATGGCGCCTGAGGCCTGTAGGAGCAGAGTGGATTTGCCAATACCAGGTTCGCCGCCAATGAGGATGAGCGAGCCCGCTACAAGACCTCCACCAAGCACCCGGTCCATCTCGGGGTAGCCAACTGTGATGCGCTCTTGCCTGAGTGGCTTGATGTCTGGAAGGACGAGCGGAGTGCTGGTTCCCTGCGCGATGGGGGAATTTCTAAGTAAGGATTGGCGGCGCTGCTGAGCGGAATTTTGTGGGAGCTGGATCTCTGCCACTTCTTCCAGGGTGTTCCATGCCCCGCAGTCGGGGCACTTGCCCATCCATTTGCTTTGCTCAGCACCACATTGCTGGCAAATATATTTCGTGCGTGTTTTTGGCATGAATATATAGTGCGGGCGACCATCGCGGTCGCCCGTCTAGTGATTCCGTAATTTTACAATGGCTCGCTGCCCTCGCCACCTGCCGAGAGGGCTGCTTCGGGAGTTGCGGGTGCGGGTAACTGCTCGATGCGGTTACGCACTTGCAAGACGAGTTCACCATCAACGACGATGGCTTCCACCAGGTCGTCGGGGCGGAACTTGCCCTCCAGGAGTCCCTCTGCCAGCGGGTCCTCGACCATGCGTTGGATGGTACGGCGTAACGGACGCGCGCCATACTGAGCATCGAAGCCCTTTTCAATCAAGAAGTCCTTAGAGGCTTGCGGTACAACCAGCTCCAACTGTTGCTCGGTCAATTGGGTGCGGACACGATTGAGAAGTAATTCAACGATGGAGTACATCTCTTCGATCCGCAGGGAGTGGAAGACGATGACCTCATCGATACGGTTGAGGAACTCGGGCTTGAAGGTATTCTTCAGTTCGCCCAGGACCTTCGACTTCATTGTTTCGTACTCGCTCTGGTGGGCCTTGTCCTTGTCCTTGGATTGTTTGAAGCCGATGGAGGCTTCCCTGTTCAGCAAAGCCGCGCCGACATTGGAAGTCATAATGACAATCGTGTTACGGAAATCGACTGTGCGCCCCTTGGCGTCGGTCAGCTTGCCGTCCTCCAGGATCTGGAGCAGCATGTTGAAGACGTCTGGATGGGCCTTTTCGATCTCGTCGAGCAGGATGACACTATAGGACTTACGCCGTACCGCCTCGGTCAATTGACCGCCCTCTTCGTAACCTACGTATCCGGGAGGAGCACCGACCAGGCGAGCAGCCGCATGGCGCTCCATGAACTCTGACATGTCAATTTTGATGAGTGCGTCTTCACTGCCAAACATGAATTCAGCAAGAGTACGCGCCAGTTCGGTTTTACCCACGCCAGTAGGTCCCATAAAGATGAAGGAACCGATGGGGCGTTTGGGATCTTTCAGTCCAGCACGAGCGCGACGCACAGCGCGGGAGATCTTCTCGATGGCCTCGTTCTGAGCGATGACACGAGCATGCAGGGCCTCTTCCATCTGGAGCAGGCGCTGCGATTCCTCCTGAGCGATGCGCATGACGGGGATGCCAGTCCACATTGAGACGATCTGGGCAATCTCCTCTTCACCAACTGCAGGCTTATCGCTGCCACGCTCGCGGTGCCAGCCAGACTCTAGCTTGGCAATGCGATCGCGCAACTTCACCTCGCGGTCGCGCAGTTCGGCTGCTAATTCGTACTCCTGTTGCTGGATAGCCGCTTCTTTTTCGCGCAGTATTGCATCCAGTGCCTTAGTTGCCTCTTTTAGATTGAGGGGAGCCAGCGAGTTCTGCATGCGAACGCGGCTGGCAGCCTCGTCAATCAGGTCGATGGCTTTGTCAGGCATGAAGCGATCGGTAATGTAGCGGCTTGCCATCTCGGTGGCGGCTTTGAGCGCCTCATCGGTTATGACGAGACGATGATGCGCCTCGTAACGTTCGCGAATACCCTTAAGGATTTCTAGTGTCTCCTCAACGCTTGGTTCGCGCACGATCACTTCCTGGAAGCGCCTTTGCAAGGCAGCATCACGCTCGATGTACTTGCGGTATTCATCCAGCGTGGTAGCACCAATACATTGTAATTCGCCGCGGGCCAGCGCTGGCTTTAAGATGTTGGCGGCATCAACCGCACCTTCCGCCGCTCCGGCACCAACGAGCGTATGAACTTCGTCGATGAAGATAATACAATCTTTGCTGCTGCGAATTTCTTCGATGATTTTCTTCAGGCGCTCTTCGAACTCACCGCGATATTTCGTCCCTGCTACCAGTGAGCCCACGTCAAGCGTCAGCAAGCGTTTGCCAGCCAGGGTCTCTGGTACTTCTCCGGCGACGAGCCGTTGTGCCAACCCGTCAACGATGGCCGATTTACCAACGCCAGGCTCACCGATGAGCGCCGGGTTGTTTTTGGTGCGTCGAGAGAGTATCTGGATGACACGCTCGATTTCCTGGTGGCGACCAATGACCGGATCCAGGGTTCCTGCGCGGGCAGCGGCGGTGAGGTCGATACCCATCTGGTCGATGGTAGGTGTTTTGGAATGCTTAGCATCGCGCTCGTGAGGAGCGCCTGATTGGCTGAGCACCTGGATCGTCTGAGTGCGCACCTTCTCGAGGTTGACTCCCAGGCTTTCCAATACACCTGCAGCGATGCCTTCACCTTCACGTACCAGTCCCAGCAGGAGGTGCTCTGTGCCGATATAGTGATGGTTCAGGCGACGAGCTTCATCAACTGCCAGCTCAATCACCTTTTTGGCACGAGGAGTAAGACCGATCTCGCCGAGCACAATGCGGTCTCCACGGCCAATGATAAATTCAACGGCGCTGCGAACTTTGTTGAGTTCAACGCCGAGGTTACTCAGTACTTTTGCGGCAACACCCTCGCCTTCGCGTACGAGCCCAAGTAGAAGATGTTCTGTGCCAATGTAGTTGTGTTGGAAGCGCTGGGCTTCCTCTTGAGCAAGACTCAGAACTTTCCTGGCTCGCTCTGTGAATTTGTCGAACCTATCTTTATCGTTCACCTGTTTGTCACCCCCCTTTCAATGGCAGAGGGTGGAACCGAGCCCTCTGTGTCGCTCAGGTAAACTTCGTACTTCATCATACAATACCCACCATATGGCGTCAAGGATAACAACCCTGGCCTCCCATCTGATTGAAATACGCTCAGAACTACTTACGATAAACAATCGACCTCCTCGCTGCTCTACCATATGGTATCACAGGAAGGAGGTCTCGAGATCATCTGTTCAGGTGCAACAAACGCAACAGGCTAAGGATTGTTTACTCTTCAGGCGCCTCCGTATCTTCTTTGGTACGCTGGCGGTCGGCTCGGCGAAATGCTTCAGCCATAGCCGTGGTTTCTCCTTGGCCACCTGGCGGCAAATTGCTCAGAAGTGGGTTCTCGCTGGGGCGCTCTGAGCGCTCACGCCGCTCCCCTCTTCCTTCGCCGCGTCGCGGGGTGCTGTTCTCTGTCTGGTTTGTAACAGCCTCCTGGTGTGCTGGAGTTTCCTCCAATGACATCATATCACCTGCAACACCTTTGCCGCCACTATCTGCTGATGGCTCGCTGGGTACCTCTTTGGCATCGACCTCGTCGGCCTGGCGCAGGCTCAATCCCAGCCGGCGTCGCTCGGCATCGATGCGCAAGATACGCAACTGGAGCTGCATCCCTTCGTGCAGCGCTGCCTTTGGATCCATCCCGGGCGTCAGTTCAGACAGGTGGATCAAGCCCTCGATGCCATCCTCGATGCGTGCAAATGCGCCAAAGGGGGCGATCTTGGTAATGGTCCCGGTCACAAGCTGGCCGGGTGTATAGCGCTGTTCCACGGTGGTCCAGGGATCGACCTCTGCGCGCTTGATCGAGAGGGCGATCTTCTTTTTCTCTTTATCAACGCTCAAGACCTGGACTTCGACCTCCTGGCCGACATGGAGCACCTCGCTGGGGTGATTGACGCGGCTCCAGGCTAACTGGCTGATATGCACCAGTCCGTCAGCGCCTCCCAGGTCGACAAACGCACCGAAGTTTGCGAGATTGCTGACGACGCCCCTGCGTACTTCCCCAGGTTTGAGTTCATCGAGCAACTCTTCGCGCCGCCGCTGGCGCCATTCTTGCACTGCCAGGCGCTCTGAGAGGATGAGGCGATTGCGCGTGCGGTTGATCTCGATGATCTTGAGCTGGAGTTCTTTGTCCCTCATGCTCGCCAGCTTGGCTGCTGTCTCCTGGCTTTCGCCACCAGCAGCGACCTCTTCGCGCTTGAGATTGAGGATTTGAGAGATGGGCACGAACCCGCGAATGCCGGCGACATCAACGATGAGGCCGCCCTTGTTATAATCGATCACCCGTGCCTGGAGCAGTTCATTGTCACGATATTGCTGATCGGCGATGCGCCACTGCCGCTCGGCGTGGGCTCGTTTGAGCGAGAGCAGCGCGTGGCCATCGGGTGTTTCGGGCTGCATGACGTACACGAGGATTTTATCATCGATGTGCAGTTCATTGAAGGAGCCGTAGCCATTGGCCGGCAGTTCTTTGGTCGAGAGAACGCCTTCGGATTTGAGGCCAATATCAACCAGGATCTCGTCCTGGTCTATCCGCACGATTACGCCCTCGACGACATCGCCGCGTTTGATGGTGATGGGAGTGGCAGATTCGCGCAACAACACTTCCATCTCGTTGATCTCGCTCGTCTCCTCCGGTGTGTTGTTGTTTTGCTCTTCTGGGTCATTTCCTTCGTACATCGTCTGTACCCGTCCGCTCTTAAGATTTGCCGCTGGCATTGTCGAAAGGTCGTCGTGCTGTTGTGCTTGCATGGGTAAAATACCCCCTTCGATCCACGGTATTTGCCAGTCCTATCTGAGTCATCTCACCTGCTGATCAAGGCAGTTCCGGGCGAAATCCTGCCCAAAGGGGACGAATTCATCTTCACGCCGGGACTCTGGGGAGTGCACTTTCGGACATTGGCTTTATCGGAGGAGGATGCTTTAGGCCCTGATCGTTTCAGTCTTCAGGCTTCTTCAATCTCAAATATTCACGAGATTGGCTACGTGACTACTCTTGCCCTATTTCTAGAACGTTCATACGAAACGATGCTTGCAGATAGGGAAGCCGCCATACGAACACAAAATGAGCCCGGACGTTAGCATACCCCCACTCGATGCTCTAATTATACCAAAAGCCGTACCTGAATGCAAGCAATCTTTGACCATTTAGCACATCTCCCCGATGTGTTTTTGTTTGTCACATTGTATCACAGCGATGCAAGTAATATGAGAACCAGATCATGCTCTATTTGAGCTTGTGCTACAATGGACGATATGAATTTACACGATAGCGCGGAAGTCATTTCGATCCTAAAAGAGCGGTTGGAGCCTGCAGAGCGCGCTGACTCTTTAGCCGATGTGATCGAAGCCCAGTACCCTCATGCTCGCAAGGCAGCCGTTTTATTGGGGTTATTTGATCATGCAGGGGAGACCCACCTGGCCTTTGTTCGCAGGGCTGCTACTCTGCGTTCACATAGTGGCGAGATCGCCTTTCCCGGTGGAGCTGTTGAATCTGGCGATGATACAGTGGTTATGACTGCCCTGCGCGAGGCGCAGGAGGAAGTCGGGCTAGATCCTGCTAGGGTAGAGGTGCTGGGTGTTTTGTCGCCGGGGTTCACTGCTGTCAGCAATTTCGTGATTATACCTGTGGTTGCTTTTCTTCCACAAGGGTTGGGGGTGTTGTATTTACAGGAAGCTGAGGTCACAGAGCTGATTCTTGCTTCGTTGCAAGGCCTTGCCGACCCGGCTATTTTTCATACGGAGGAGTGGACGCGCAGTGGTGTGACACACACGGTCTATTTTTACGAATATGGCTCCTATACTATCTGGGGAGCCACTGCACGTATGCTCAATGCCCTCCTGGAAGTGCTGGATGTTGTATGAAGTGTACCCAATAGTCATGGTCCCTTGACTCTTTCAACTCATTAACTACAATAGAAACAGAAGAAGTAGGTTGTAGAGCGTTCACTGTACACTGACCCTTTAGAGACGCGGTTGGCCGTCAGTGCCCCGAGCGGAGAGAAGTTGTGACACTACCCGTACCTGACGCTCAGTCTCCAAGATTCCTGTCTGATCACCCGCACTCGATTTCTATTGCCCACTCGATGCCTGCCCCTATCTCATCATCTGCATATGCATCTTCTTCGATGCAGCTCTCTCCTTCACAGATGCACAGTACAGGACTCTCAGGAGCGATTGTTCATGATCATGGCAATGATTTTACAGTTCACTCGTGGGATCTGGCGACGGGTGGTTTGAAGGCATTGACCGCTAAGCGGGAACTACCACCCCGACTTGACCGGCGTCCGAGCGGAAATTTGCAGGAGTTTACACCTGCTCCTCACAGCTATACGTTCGCTCTTGTATTGCTAGCGTGTATTGTAGTCATGCTGATTAGTGGAGGTGTTGTACTGTTTATGATGATACAACCCTGATGCCCGGCACAGCCATTTTCCGCAATTTCAGTTCAGGACATAGGACCTGCAGCCGGTATGCCATGCAATGCAGTTGCATGGCGAATGGCTTTGACAATGGCTCGCGCTAATGTGGTAGCTGCCACTGCGCCTATCATGCTGACCTGTAGTGGATCAAGCTGCACCTGTGGCTGGGAACCTGATGCCAGGGCAAAGATGGTGTCGCCATCGAACATAGTGTGTGCGGGACGAATAGCCTGCGCAATGCCATTATGTGCCATTTGAGCTACTTTGTTGACAGCTACTTTGGATAGTGGAGCGTTCGTGGCGACGACGGCAATAGTGGTGTTCCCAAAGGGACCGGAGCCAAGGAATAGCAGGCCCGGTTCTATAGGACTGCGTGTCCCAGCGATGACCTGCTGTGTCTGTGGGTCAACCACGTCGCCAAACGCATTGACGACAACCAGCGCCCCGACAACTATGTCGTTCGCCAGTTGCGTGCTGGCGGACCCAAGCCCTCCTTTCATGGCAAACTCAGGGCCTAGTGTTTTGCCCACGGTGGCGCCTGTGCCCGCGCCAACGTTGCCTTGCTTAATTGGGCCTGTCGTTGCTTGCTCGCATGCCCGATAACCCGCAGCGTCGTCGGGACGAACACTGGCTGAACCAAAGGCCAGGTCCAAAATTGCTGCGGCCGGGACGAGGGGCACGCGTGCTACTCCGATATCAAAGCCAATACTATGTTCTTCGAGATAGCGCATGACTCCACTGGCCGCACCGAGGCCAAAGGCGCTTCCTCCCGTCAAAAGAATGGCGTGAACCTCCTCTACCATTTGCATCGGATGCAGCATATCGGTTTCATGGGTCGCTGGAGCGCCTCCGCGAACATCAACGCCCCCAATGACCAGCACATCACAGAGCACGACCGTGCATCCTGTCCCTGCCTCCAGATTGGTATCGTGGCCAACGCGCATACCAGGAACATCGGTGATGTCATCGTGCATAGTCATACTAGTGCCTTCCTAATTCTGCTGCTTTTTGTTCGGCTGGTTTGATAATTCTGGCTTCGAGTGACGCAATCAGGTCTGTCAGGTTTTTGTAGCGGTATCCAGGCAGCACCCAGGGGTATTTCTTGAACTCAGGGAACATGCTATAGACGTTCTTTGAGCTGCTCAGTAACGGTTGGACTGGTACCGCAATATGGGGCACAAAGGTTTGCAATTCCCGCGCGATGCTTTTGTGATAGGTGAGGTCAGCAATGATGAAGCGGGCTATGTGTGCCAGCGTGCTGACCATGACGCTGAAATCGCGGCTAAGCGGCCTCTCGAAATCGAACAAAACGGGTAAATAGTGCTGCTTCCGTAACTCATCCCGAATGGCCTCCAGCGCTGGTTTCCGCTCGGGCGTAAAGCGGCCCAGAATGAGTACTATGTTGGAGTTGATAATGGTGATGACTTCGCGCACCTTTTCATTGTGCAGCAGTAAATAGAGGAATTGCGCTATTTCAAGGCTGTCCACGGTGATGATAGGTTCATTGGGAAGCGTGATCACCAGGTTTGCCTGGATCGCACCTTGCAGGTGAACATCCCAGATAGAGATGCCATAAATAGAGCAGCCAGTCAGGTTGGCTTCCTTAAGGTTTGTCTCGACCAGGATGGCATAGTTTAACTCTGCGCCGTTGAGGTTTGCCGTGGAAAGGTCGGTTTCACGAAGCGTTGCTATGGAGAGGTTCGCGGTAGCGAAGTTCGCACCGGCGCATTTGGCCGCGGTGAGATCAGTCTTCCAGAGCCTTGCTGATGTGAGATCTGCCTTGCTGAGGTCTGCAAAGGTGAGGTCCGCGAAGCCGAGGTCGGCCTTGTGGAGATTGGCTTCGTACAGGTTGGCATCGTTGAGAGATGCGCCCGCGAGAGTGGCTTCGCGCAGGTCCGCCCCAGAGAGGTTTGCTTCATTCAGATTGGCGGAGGTCAGGTCGGCCCGGCTGAGATTCATACCAGCCAATGCAGCTTCATGCAGTTCGGGTCGAACATCGGGGTTTTCCTTCCTCCATTGATTCCAGGCAGCAACGCCCTGCTTGAGCGTGCTGAGATGCTGTCGGTTTGCCACGTCGGTAGCCTCCTAAACTCACAGAGATCGGGAAAAAGAGCACAAGAGATATGCCAGCATTAAATTGCTTTGCGCAGCCTCTCCATAGCCTGGGCAACGCTCTCATGCTCGTTGTATACAGCGGAGCCTGCAACGAGCAGGTTAGCCCCTGCTTGCACAACCAGCGGCGCTGTTGCTTCGTGAATGCCACCATCGACCTCTATATCACAATGCAAATTCCGCTGGGCAATCATCTGGCGCGCACGTGCAATTTTGGGCAGTGTCTCTGGTATGAATTCCTGGCCGCCAAAGCCAGGATTTATAGTCATAATCAACACCAGGTCGAGGAAGGAGAGTATGTCTTCGAGCATGAAGACGGGCGTTGAAGGATTCAGGGCTACGCCAGCCATTTTCCCGGCTGTTTTGATCTGGTGAATAACGCGGTTCAGGTGCGGACAAACTTCCTGGTGCACGATGATAACATCTGCTCCGGCCATCGCGAAATTCTCTATGTATTGTTCCGGGTTGGTAATCATCAGATGGGCTTCGAGAGGGAGACCAGTACAACGGCGCACAGCTTCGACAACCATGGGTCCCATAGTGATATTGGGCACGAAGTGGCCGTCCATAACGTCAACTTGAATACGCTGGGCTCCTGCCGCCTCTGCCTCGCGCACCTGTTCTCCCAGGCGGGTAAAGTCGGCTGAGAGGATTGATGGGACTAATCCAACCATAAGAGAACCTTCCTTAAATTATGTTTTTCGATGACAAGTATATCACAGGAAAGGGAATTCAGAAGTAGGAAATTGGCTTGGCCGAGGTATCAAGAAAGTAGGTTTCCATCAATATGGGCCTCTGTCTTCGATGACCATTTCAGACATAGGTTTACCGCCAGAGAATACTCGACCGAGGCGCTCACGCTCAGCTTTTTCCTCCTGGGTCAGGTGTCGTCGTGTAGGAATATTGAGGATTTTCCCTTCACGATAAAGTTTTTCCTCAAACTCATCAGCTGTCAACGGACGTTTTACCTGAGGGGAAGGTCGTAGACGTTGTATCATGTCATATAGAAGCGCTTCGGGCTTCTTCCCGTTCTTAGCTGCTTCTACGACCAGTGTTTCATATTCCTGGTCTGTCAATGTTAAGGTCATTTCATGAGCCATAAAGGTACCTCCTACCACGAGGTGACGTGTAGTTTTATACAAGTATATCATCTTTACCAATATACTTTATCTGACAGGACGAGTGTGTTAGAATCAATGACCCTGCTCCCGCTCCTACCGCTGCAGAGATTACGCCGTTTTATTTAGAGGCTACACCTTCTCCGCTTCAGCCAGGCTCGCCAGTTCCGTTCCCTGCGATTCCACGGGCAGGACCTGGCAGGCCTGGGGTGGGAAAGAAAGCTGCACGTGCTGGGCAACGAAGTAATCTCTTGCCTGCTGGCTGGGGATGTCGGCAGTCAGGATTGCACTGTCGCTCACCCGCACATGGAAGCGCGTGAAGGGCCCAAGGAAGGTACGTAACTCAATCACGCCTGCGATATGGTTTCCGAGGCCGTCAGCGCTTGCACCGGCTGTCTCCCTGGCGTCCTGTATAGTCACCTCTTCGGGTCGGACGATGACCAGCACATGGTCGCCGTTATGCAGATCAGGCATAGGCGGGACATGCAGGGTATATTGGTCGGCCTGGCACAGGCCTTCAGCAGCGGAGGTCAGCACTCCCCGGAAGTGATTGCTGGTGCCAACGAAGGTGGCGGCGAAGACCGTACGCGGGTTGCTGTAAATCTCTTCGGGATGGTCGAGTTGCTCAATCTTGCCCTTGGCCATGACTGCTATGCGGTCGGAGATGGCAAGAGCTTCTTCCTGGTCGTGAGTGACATAGATGGCGGTCATCTTGAGCTGCTGTTGAATGCGGCGGATCTCGTTGCGCAGCGAGACGCGCACCTTAGCATCCAGGGCCGAGAGGGGCTCGTCGAGCAAGAGCACTTTTGGTTCGATGGCCAATGCGCGAGCCAGGGCAACGCGCTGCTGCTGGCCTCCGGAGAGCTGGTGTGGATAGCTGCGGCCCTTGTCGCTCAACCCGACGAGTTCGAGTAACTCAGCACAACGCTGCTTGATCTGGTCCTGGGGTAATTTTTTGATACTCATGCCGAAGGCAATGTTTTGCTCGGCGGTCATATGCGGAAAGAGAGCATAGGACTGGAACACCATGCCCATAGGCCGTTTGCTGGCTGAACGATTAGTAATATCGTCGCCCTTGCCGCACCCACTCGGACCAAGCAAGGTGAGAAATTCGCCTTGTTCAACCTCGAGACTGACATGATCGACGGCAGTGACGCGCCCAAAATATTTAGTAACTTCTTCTAGTTCAAGAAAAGCCACGCTATGCTCCTTACTACTTTGCAGCTACAATGTCGAGCTTGTCTCCTCTGCTTACACCGCCAGCTCCCCGTCGTACGAAGAAGATAATGCCGAGTACACAAATGAGTGTAAATATGAAACTAAGGATAGAAAGGGAAGCTGCCTCGTGAGGTTCGTTCTGCCCAACCGCGTTGTTCAGGTAGACCGGGAAGGTAACGATACCGAAGAGGCTGGCCAGCGTAAATTCGCCCATAACCGTAGAAAAGGTCAACAGGGCAGCACTGATTACTCCTGGCCAGATGTTGGGTAGAATCACCATCAAAAATGCTCGCCACCATCCGCTCCCCAGGCTATATGCTGCCTCGGTGAGTACGGCCGTATTGATTGCACGCAGGCTGTTGTCGATAGGGCGGTACACGAACGGCAATGAAATGATTACATAACTGCATACCAGTAGAGGTGCCGTATTGACGATGTTGAAGGGGGGGTTGCTCAATAGTGGGACCAGCCCGAAGGAAAGGACGTTCAACACGGTGTTGTTGCTTCCGTATACCTCGACCAGGCCTAGCGAAAGGACAATGGCAGGCACCGCAAATGGTACCAGAGAGAGAAAGTCCATCAATGGACGAGCTTGAGGCAGGCGCAGGTGAACCCAATAGGCCGTGGGTGTGACCAGCACGACGCCGAGGATAGTAGCTGTGAATGCCAGCCCAAGCGAAAGCACTAATGTTGCTGAAAGGTTAGGATCGCTGAAAATTTGCTGATATGTAGAAAAATCTATGCTCTTGCCATTAGAGAGGCCAAAAGCCAGTGTCGCTCCTAAAGGTACGATGAGATAGAGTACAACGAGGATGAGGAAGAGCTTATCCAGCCCAAAACCTCGACGGGATGAATGGTCTCTCCGTTCCGCTGCTGCCATAGTTTTTTGCGTGGTGTTTACCGTCTGCCCGTCATTCATATCACATTTACCTCCCCTGCCAGGTGTTGACGCGCCGCAGCATGGTGGTATACAGCGAGACCGCTACGAGCAATACAACGATCATGCCAACGGCCAGCGCATTTCCCAGGCCCGTGTCAATGTCTACGTTGCCCGCAACCACAAAACCTATTATGACAGGTACGATGTTAATGTTCCCCTGCGCGAGTGCGACTGCTGTAGCATAGGCTCCGAAAGAGTTAGCAAACAATAGCATAGCAGCTGCAATGAGCGAAGGCAGCAAAATAGGCAGCGCCACTCGTCGCCAGTAGGTAAAGCTGGATGCTCCCAGGTTCGTAGCTGCCTCGCGCCACTCTGGCCGGAGAGCGCTCAGAGCGGGAACTGTGACCAGGATCATCAATGGGAGTTGAAAATAGGTGTAGACGAGTACCAATCCCCCAAAAGTATAGAGATTGAAGCCGAGATCATACACGCTGATGTGTAGCCAGTTTTGAATGGCCACTGTGACAAACCCCGTCACTCCGAGTGTAGCGACAAAAGCGAAGGCCAGTGGTACGCCGGCGAAATTCGCGGCGATGCTGGAGAAGCCAATCAAAAAATTGCGCAGCCAGCCTGTGCGTAAATTATAGACACCCAGGGAGGCTAAAAATCCGAAAATGGCCCCTGACAATGCAGTCACCAGGGAGATAGAAATACTGGTTTGAAAGGCATGCAGGTTGCTAATTTGAGAGAACATGCGTTGGTAATTATTGAGCGTCGTTGCATTTGTATTACTATCGGTGAAACTCCCCTGGATGATTACTACGGCAGGCAAGAGTTCAAAGAGCAGGCAGAATAATAAAAATGGCACAAGCCCCAGCCAGCTCGTGATGGTATAACTCCACCCTCTGCTCGATAGTCGCCTGGTCTTGACGGCAGGTTGAGCCGTGTGTGCCCTGGTTATTACATCGGCTACAGCCCGCGCCTCACCCGGTCCTTTTTGCATCAAACCACCTCCTGAAAGCTGTTGGTAGTGTATAGTTTACTACAAAACTATACACTACTAGCATATTTGTTACTGTCCGAGCACCTGTGTGCCCCAGTTCTGGGTGATGACGCTGGATGCAGCGTTCAACTGGTCAGGACTTGGAGACTTGACATTGGCATATTGCGCTGCTGGGGGCAGTTTAGCTGCCAGGTCGGCAGGCACTTTGCCCGCGCTCACCAACGCCTGGTAACGTGCCGGGTGTGCGTAGCCAGTCAGGTAAAACAACTGCCCTTCGTCTGAGAAGATGTACTCAATCCATAGGCGCGCGGCGTAGGGATGCGGTGCGGTCTTGTTGACGATCGAGACGTATGGGCCAATCAGTGACCCGTCCGATGGTATGACAACCTGCAAATTTGGCTTGCCTGCAAGCTGATCGCGGAAGCCCAGGCCCAGGTAATCCCACATGATAGCAATAGCTACCTCGCCTTTGCTGATGTTAGCAACGCTCGAACGAGCTGCACTGAAGTTTCCATTTTTCTTCAGCTTAGCAAAGAAATCGATGCCGGGCTGAATGTTATCCAGGCTGCCACCGTTTGCCAGTGCTGATGAGAAGACAGCGATGAAGGCATCGTTGGCCTGGCGAGGATCACCGTCGATGCCTATCATGTTCTTGTAAGCAGGTTTGAGCAGGTCCTGGAAAGTGGCCGGTGGCTGCTTGACCAGGTCGGTATTGATGACGAAAGCCTGCGCACCATAATACTCGGTACACCAGTTGCCCTTGGGGTCCTTGAGTTCAGCCGCAATGTCGCCCCAGTGCGAATGTATATAAGGAGTAACTAATCCCTGTTGGACAGAGGTAGGGCCAAACTTAAAGCCTACATCCCCGATGTCGCCGTGGGGATGCTTGATCGAATTCTTGAAGACCTCCAGTTCCTGGGCGGAAGAAAACTCAGCTTCAGCCTGGTAGGCGATTGTAAGGCCATAGTTCTTGGTGTAGCCAGCCAGGATGTCCTTGTAGTCTGCCCACTCGGGCGGGATACCAATTGCTTGTAGCTGACCCTCTTTCTTGGCGTTGGTAGTCAACGTTTGCAGGTCAATGGGGCCTAATGGGATAGCAGCTGGCGTCGAGCCTGTCGTGGTAGTGCCGCCGCACGCCTCTAGGAAAGCAGTGAGTGCAGTTCCAGAAAGGCCAAGCGCACCTGCCCGCTTAAGAAAACTACGACGGCTGTGCGGGGTGAAGATGGTGTCAAATAGTCCGTGCTCTTGACTGTTCATAAAGGCTTCCTCCATGTGTCTGAATGAGCTGTCACAACTAAAAATGACGCACTACGCGTAAAACACATAGCACAGTAGAATGTCCATTCCTTTTTCGTAGGTGTTTGCCTTCTACGTCCTTAAAATACGCAACTATCAGTTCGGTAATTCTCAGGCAGAGCAGAGAGGATGCGGGGAAGTTGAGTATCCCTATTGATGAGGATTACTCATGACAAGTATAGCAAACAGAATAGAAAAATACAATGGTAAGTGGAGCGTTAGAACCATTCTTAAGCTATTGTTTACAAAGTAACTCATTTTTTGTAACTTTTAACACAAATACCTCCGTTTGTTAAAGTTGGTTTAACTCAACAGGAGTATAGTTTCTAGTGCGGAGAAGGATACAATAACAGGCAGACCCAGAGAAACATAACTCAGGTTGGTGGTCCTCAAGAACAGCCAGCCTCTGAGTATTTTTTCATGTGCCGAAGAGTTAAAAAACCTGGGGAAGCCGCGTATGCTAAAATAGAGACATGAACGTTTCCATTCATATCTCCATGCAAACGATTCACCGTCTCGAACGGATGCAAGAGCTACTTGAGCAACTAGACCCCAATGCTCCGCCGCAAGCCCTGGTCGCGCCTGGCTCACCACTCCCTCGCGGTGAGATCATTGTCTTCCCGGGTTCCTTCAACCCACCCACGACGGCTCACCTGGCTCTTCTGAAACGGGCAAGGCATTTTGCCCGGCTCGAAGCCGTACACGGGCGGGGGTCGATGCAACTTTACGCTGCCCTGAGCAAACACATCGTTGACAAGGAAACGGTCGAACGTCCTCTGCTGCTTGATCGCATTCTACTGCTCGATAACTTGCTGCGACGGCGTTTCCCGCATGCAGGCATCCTGCTTTTTAACCGGGGGCTCTACGTAGAACAAGCCGAGGCGGTGCATACTGCTTTCCCACAGGTGAGGCGGTTACTGTTTTTGATGGGTTTCGATAAGATCGTGCAGATACTTGATCCCCACTACTATGAAGATCGCGATGCCGCGCTTCATGATCTTTTTGCTCTGGCTGAGCTGCTGGTCGCGCCAAGAGGAGATGAAGGTGAACTCTCTTTGGATGAATTGCTGCAACGCCCCGAGAATCAGCCCTTCGCTCGTTATATTCATACCCTCCCTTTTGATCCCGCCTACCGCGAGATCTCCTCGACCCAGGTCCGCCAGCATGCCAGCATGCACCGGCGTGAGATACCACGCGAGGTACGACGTTTCATGCGCGAAACCCGCGCCTATGCGCCACCGCTGCGCCTACCTGGTGGCACAGAAATCGATTTCTATGCTGAACGCGTAAAGCTTTTAGAGAAACTGCTCAGGAACGTGTGAAGCGAAAAATAAGCCTGTTCGAACCGATCTGCACAACGTCACCTTCATTCAGACGGGAGCGGGTAACTGCCTGCCCATTCACTAGTGTGCCCGTAGCAGAGCGGTGGTCCTCCAGCTCGTATCCTCCATCGGGTAGCTGGTGAAGTGTCGCGTGCAGGCGACTGACAGCCAGGTCTTCCAGGAAGATGTCGCATTCACGGCTGCGCCCAATAGTCATCTCAGGCTGTATTTCAAACGAAGAGCAGTTGATCGCCATCGGTGAGCAACTGCTCCTTGACAGACCTGCCATTGACGAAACTGTCGCCACTGCCATGATCATCGCATAGTATATAGCCAGCGGCAGTGAGGACGATGCTGGCCTGTTTTCGATGAACGGCAATATCCTCTAGAAAAATGTCGCATTCGCGGCTGCGGCCAATGGTAGTACGGTCCTTCCAGATCTCTATGCGCTTCCCAGCCTGTGGTCCCTGCTGGATGATGAGGTATGTTGTCGATGTCTGCTCGTACTGCTCTTGTGTCACTAGCACACCAGGTATCTAGAATGGCTTCTTTGCTGGTTTCGTGACTTGACCGTACTGCATTGCAACATCTGAAGGTACCTGCTTCTGAACTACACCGTATCTGCTGTTCAGCATACTACGGAATTGATAAAAAAGCAACCCCAACTTAAGGCGTATGACCGTTTGGAGGTGCAATCCATAGAAATCCAGCAGCACCTGTTTTTTCGCGCTTACGTTGGAATTTTTCATAGTTGGAATGGTATG
>WNGG01009903.1_pt1 | contig 33811 bp, 36 predicted proteins | sample 5400661 | NCBI WGS metagenome assembly WNGG01 (sample SAMN13153372, study PRJNA577476) | soil metagenome | isolation source: 100 cm soil or saprolite under Garry oak tree replicate 1 | place: USA:California | collected 2016-06-15
AGGTCTTCACCACCGCATCCGACGCGCAGACGCAGGTGGAGATCCACGTCACGCAGGGCGAGCGCGAGCTCGCGGGTGACAACAAGAGCCTCGCGCGCTTCATCCTCGATGGGATCGCGCCCGCACCGCGGGGCATTCCGCAGATCGAGGTGACGTTCGACATCGACGCGAACGGCATCGTGAACGTGAAGGCGCGTGACAAAGCTACGGGCCGTGAGCAGCACGTCACGATCACGGCGTCGAGTGGCCTTTCCAAGGACGAGGTCCAGCGCCTCGTCAAGGACGCCGAGATGCACGCCGAGGAAGACCGCCGGAACCGCGAGAAGATCGAAGCCCGGAACCAGGGCGACACGATGGCCTACTCCATCGAGAAGACGCTCCAGGACCTCGGCGACAAGATCCCGGCCGATACCAAAAAGGACGTCGAAGAGAAGATCGCGGCGCTACGCGATGCCCTCAAGACGGACGACGTCGAGCGGATCAAGTCCGCGACGGAAGCACTGCGGACATCCTCGACGAAGATCGGCGAGATCATGTACCAGCAGGAGCAGGCCAAGCAGCAGGCGGAGCAGCCGGGTCAGCCGGGTCAGCCCGGCGCCGAGCAGCCTGAGGGCGAGCCCGCCGGGGCGGGCGCGAAGCGCGACGGCGACACGATCGAAGGCGAGTTCAAAGAGCAGAACTAACACGGCGATGCTCTACAGCTGAAGACGGCGCGGTAAAAACCGCGCCGTCTTTTGGTTTCGCCCGGCGACAATTGCCTTTAAGAAGCCTGGACGTATGCTCAACAAGCAAGCGGCAGGTAACCGGTAGGGGGCGTGGGATGAACACCAATCTCGTCCGTTTCGTGTGCCGCGCGAAGGTCCACGTCGGTGGCAGTCGGAGCGCGACATCGGCGTTGGGCAGCCCTGTCACGATCCACGACGGCGCGTGGGCCTACTGCGCCGCCGGGTCGCGCGCAGGACACGAGTGGGAAGCGATCGAGCCGGTCAGCCTCACGGACCTCAAGCTCATCGGGGCCCTTCGACCGCGCGAAGCCGCGCCAGAGGACTCGCGAAGCTAGGTCACTCCGACCAGTCCCACTCGCTCGGGCCCGGATCCCACCCGGAGTAGCCGAAGCCCCTCGTGATCCGCACCAGCGCTGTGCCATGGGCACCGTCCGCGTCGGTCAGCCAAACCTCGAGCGGCGCGTCAGCGATCGAGCGCAGATCTGTCGAGACGACTGTCTTGCGGCGTAACACCAGGAGCCGCGTGCCATCGTGGGAGGGACGCGCACCCTCCTCAACATAGCCAGGCTCATGTGCGAGCGAACGTCGCGCGCCCGTCGCGATATTCAGCACCGCAATTCGCCGGTCTCCGACCCCTCGTCCGGCGAACACCACGAGCGGGTCGTACTCGCCCGCCGGTCCGCCCGCGAAGTAAAGCGATTGGCCATCGCCGCTCCACGCAGGCGCGTAGCTGGCGGTCCCCTCAGCGGTCAGGTCCCGGGTCCCGTTTTCGGGCGACCACAGCGTGAGCCGCTTGTCGTCCCAGATTGCCCGCCCGAAACCGGCGACGAAGGCCAGCGTGTGCGGCGGTGCCCAGGCCGTGCTGCCGTACAGGAGCGTCCGCCCGAGCACGGCTCTTGTCCCCGTCGCGGCGTCGATGACCAGCAGCGGACGGCCATCGAGGTCGACCGAGCCGCTATAGAAGTCGACCTCCCAGACGGCGATGTACCGGCCATCGGGCGACCAGCCCGACCAGTAGAAGAGCTCCGGCGCGCGGTAGACGACCCGCTCAGGTCCGCTAGCTCCGTCGCGGATCGCGAGCTCGTTGGACATCGCGTATCCGCCGGGGGTCCGCCCCTGGCGCTCGATAGCCACGAGCGTCCCCGAAGGCGCCGGATGCTCCAGAGGTTCGTCGATCGCGGCAGCTTGCTCGAGCGTCCCGTGCACGCCGTCGTACCGCCACCGTCCACGGGCTATGAAGGTCCCGGCCTCTGGCAGAGCACGCAGCAGGATCGGCGGGTCGCCGCCGTACGGCGCTGCGGGACGGGTCAGGCGCTGTGACGGCCGCGCGGCCGTCGCGCTCGGGGCCGCCACAAGCGATGGGGAGGCTGGGAGGGCAGTCGCTGTTGGGGCTACGGGCGCCGGGACGCATGCATTCGCAAGCACGACGACGAGGATCGCGACGATCGAGACGCGCACCGTCATGAGCATTGCTTGTTTAGTCACGTCCGTCATCCGAGTTCTGGGACCGAACTCGTACGCGCTTAGCCGGGTTTCACCATCACCACGCCGACCATCCCGTAGGCCTCGTGCTGCGGGAAATGGCAGATGAACGTGAGCGGCCCGGGCCGCTCGAACGTGAGCGTCGTCGTCCTCACGCTGAAGGGCGGGAGCGAGATCTCGTTCGGGCGGTCGCCGTGCACGGCCTCTGTCCCGGCGCGGTGGCGCGCATGAAAGGCCTCGTCGCCGATCAGCCATTCGTGGTCGATCGGGTCGTCGTTGATCAACGTGAACGTGACCGGTACGCCCATTGGAACGTCGATCTTTGTCTGGTCGAAATGCGAGTAGTGGATGCGGATCGCGATATGGGTCGGGAGCTGCGCGGCGCTTGCCGTCGTGCAGGCGCTCGCCGCGAGTGCGGCGAGCGCCAATGCGACGAGGGTCCGGATGATCACCCGATCACCGGCTGTGACTTGCGCAGAAGGAAGATCGCGCCGAGGGCGGCCAAACCGATTCCGATAAGCGCGATCTGATCGTTCGAGGGCCCGCCGGTCGAGGAGCTCGTCTGGCCCGCGGGCGCTTGAAGGCCGGCCGCGACACGCGAGGGGCTTGCGCCTTTCGCGTCGACGGCCAGGTCGTACGTGAGCTGGCTCGCGGACGCGTCGATCGCGATCTTCGAAAGCCACCCCGCCTGCGGGACCCAGTCCATGCCCTTGTCCGACCGAAGGTCGTCGAGGAGCGAGGTCGTCGCGACCGCGCTGTGGTCGAGGCGCATGCCGTTGCCGAGCGGGTAGGGCAGCAGAGCCGGGCGCTGATCGGTGAGCAGGTAGACGTCTGCGTCGATGCGGTCGTCGGCGCTCTTACCGAGACCGAGGATGCGCAGGGGCACCCACGGGTTCGCGGTGGGGATCGTCACGTGGACCGGCGTGCCGTCACCGATCCGCTGGCCGCGTGCCTTTGCCGCGTCGGCGTCGAACACGGCGGCGAGGAAGATCGGGCTGCGGTTCGCGTAGAAGTCGAGGACCTCCGGCGCGGCCGGCGGAAGACGGAAGCCGTGCTCGGTGGCCCACTGGCCGACCTCGGCGCCACCGCCTTTGAGCACGGTGATGTCAAGAGCGTCGATGCGGACTTCCATGAGGACCTGCGCGCCCTGGGGCGCCGCGATAGCCGAACGAACGAGCCGGCTGTCGAAACCCTTGATCGGCGTGGTTTCGCGGATGAGGCGCTGGAGCGTCCAGGCGCCGCCCTTCTCGACCTTGTCCGGAACACCCGGCAAGGGGATGAGCGACCCGAACTGTCCCGAGCCACCGGCGAACTGGAACGAGGTGACGTAGTGCTCCACGCCGTTGTGGTAGCCCGCGAACGTCGTCGTGCGGAGCAGGTTGACCGCGCCGTTCGGGCCGATGAGGCCCGCGCACGCCGCGGCCGGCTGCGTCGTTGCGATGAGCGCCGCGGCGACCGCGGCAAAGCCAGCGAGGAACCGTCGCATACCAGCCTCCTCTCCGGCCTTGGGCCGGGATGCTCCTATGACGCCGGCTGGCGCGCGGCGGTTCCCGACCCTATCTGGGCGCGCGAAACCGGGTAATGCGGGCGGAGGTGATCTCCCGAAGCTTGGGGCCTACAAGATACCGGCGGGTACGAGTCTGCCCGGTCGGCTCGAGGTAGCCGAGGCGCACGGCAAGTTGAAGGTCCCGACTTGTGCCCGGACCATTTCTACCGGTGATGCGCATGTAATCGGCGGGCCGAATATTGCCGTTAACCCAGACATATGCGAGTCCGTCCAGGAGACCCGCGGGCATGCTTCCTCTCACTGCGATCCCGCGAAGCTGATTGACCAATCGACCCAATCCCTTGACCTGCGCGAGCACATGTTCCGCTGAGGATGCGATCGCGCCGACGAAGTAAACGACGAAGGGCGTCGCGTCATATCCCGGCTTGTATGTCCGGCCTACCGCCGCCCGAATCGCGGCGAAGTAAGAGCGCCTCTGCAAGTCGAGGTAAGCGTCCAACGAAACAATGCCGTTCAGTGCATACCCGCCGCGAACCAGCAGATACCGGGCCAGTGCTCGGGCCGTGCGGCCGTTCCCGTCATAAAACGGATGGATCGCGACTAGCTCCAGGTGCGCGAGAGCAGCCACGATCGGCGCCGGCCGCCGATCCCCACCGGCCCGAAGCCAGTCACCGAACTCATGCATGAGCTCCGGTACATCACCTGACACGGGCGTGGTGAAAATCGGCCGACCTTCCGCGTCGGCGACGCGATTCTCCCCGCGCCGATATTCACCCGGCCGCAGCATTGGGTCGATGTCGTCAAGGACCCGTCGATGGATCTCGCGTACGAGCCGCTCATCGGCGTCTACGCCACGACGCCGGGCGACGCTGTCGGCGAACGCGAGCGCGTCCCGAGTCGCGAGTACTTCGCGGACGTCCTTCTGGCTGAGGGCCGGCGATTTCTCCAAGACTTCTTCAACCTCGAGGTCGCTCAGGCTGTTCCCCTCGATTCGCGTTGTCCCGTGGACCGTTCGAACCCACGCGCGATGCCGGAACCATTCCTCGTACTGCGGATCGAGCCCGAGGTTGTCAAAGAGCCACCGCAGCCGCTCAATGTTTTGGAGAGGCTTCGCGAGGCGAGTCGCGGTGACGTAGTAGTTCACGATGAAAGAATACCGCTCTTTCTTTCAGTCAGGGCAATAATCCGAGTGTTTCTTTCGTTCGTCGCCGCCGAGCGGTCGGATCAGCTAAAGCGGGCGGTCACCATCGCGAGGAGGATCAGCGCGCCGATCGCGAGCTGGAAGTACCCAAATCGGCGAATACGCGCTGCTAGCAGGGGCATTTGCGCCGCGGCCGCGGCGTCGCCGCTCGCGGCGAGCGGCCCGATCGCCACGAGCCGATAAGCCCACCGCCCGACGGTCGCGCGGCTCGCCGCGTAGATGCCCACCGCGAGGATGATCCCCGCGAGGATCGCCCACGACCACCGCGTGTCGAGCCGCGTGAGCTCCTGAGCGCGTCCGGACACGAACAGGTTGAGCACCCCGGTGAGGATCGTGAACTCGGCGACTCGGAAGGTGTAGTTCAGCTGCCTCGGCACGAGGTTCGGCATGACGGCGCCTCGTGCGGCCGGCGGGCTGGCGAGCAGCGCCGGGAGCTGTACCAGGATCGTGTAGAAGCCGCCGCCGATCCATAGAACACCGGCCGTTACGTGCAGCCACTGCACACCGATGCGGAAAACGGCATCCATGTCCCCCGATAATGACAGGAGATGGCCACGCAGACCGACTACTACGTCCTCCTCGGTGTCCCGCGCTCGGCGACGGACGAGCAGATCCGGAGCGCCTACCGGAAGCTGGCTCGCCAGTTCCACCCGGACGTGAACAGCGCGTCGGACGCCTCCGAGCGGTTCAAAGCGGTCACCGAGGCGTACGAGGTGCTCACCGACCCGCAGCGCCGCCAGCGCTACGACATGTTCGGCTCGGCGACCGGCGGGCTCGGCGACTTCGGGATCGGCGATCTCTTCGAGACCTTCTTCGGCGGAGACCTGCGCCGCCGCGAGGCCCGCGGCCCGATGCGCGGCGCCGACCTGCGCATGGAGATCGAGATCGACCTACTCGACGCCGTTCAAGGTCGCGAGCGCGTCATCACCGTCCCGCGCCTCGAGACGTGCGAGCGATGTCACGGGAACGGCGCTGAGCCGGGCACGTCGACCTCGACCTGCGCCACGTGCAACGGTCGCGGCGAGGTCCGCCAGGTCCAGCAGTCGGTGTTCGGTCGCTTCGTGAACGTCTCCACCTGCCCGCGCTGCGGCGGGGCGGGGAAGACCGTCGACAAGCAGTGCACCCATTGCCGCGGCGAAGGCCGCGAGCGCAAGGACCGCGAGATCGGGCTCACCATCCCAGCGGGGATCGATGACGGGCAGCAGCTGCGCGTCGCCGGTGAGGGCGAGGCAGGGATGCGCGGCGGACCTACCGGCGACCTCTACGTCCTCATTCGCCTCAAGGAGCACCAGCTCTTCCGCCGCGAGGGTGACGACCTCGTGCACCTCGCTCGTCTTTCGCCGTCGCAGGCGGCGCTCGGCGACGAGATCAGCGTGCCGACGATCGAGGGTGTGGAAACGAAGGTCCGCGTCCCTGCCGGTGCGCAGCACGGCCAGATGGTCCGTGTCCGCGGCAAGGGCGTGCCTCATCTTGGAAGCTCGGGTCGCGGCGATCAGATCGTGTATCTCGACGTCGTCGTACCGCGCACGCTCTCGAAGGACCAGCGCCGTCTTTACGGCCAGCTTCGGGACCTCGAAGGTCCGACGTCGCAGGACGGGGACACGCAGGACTTCTTCGGTCGCATCAAAGACGCGATGGGTGGCAGCGGTTGAGGGGGCTCTGCCCCCTCAGACCCGCAGCGTGAGCGCACATCCGCGCTGGCTCGAGATCGCCGTTCCGGCCCACGCGGAGGCGGTCGAAGCGGTGAGCGAGATCCTGAGCCGCTTCGGCGTCAACGGCATCGCCGTCGACATGCCTGTCGGGGGAGGGGGGGCAGTGCCCCCCGAGTTCTTGGTGAAGGCGTATCTCGTCGAGGACGTGGATGCCGTCGCGAAAGTCGCCGATGCCCGCGACGCGCTTGGCCACCTGCAGGCGTTCGGCCTCGGACCGATCGGTGAGCTCGCGGTCCGCTCGGTCGACGACGAGGACTGGCTCGAGGCATGGAAGGCGACGGTCACGCCGATCCACATCGGCAGGTTCCTCGTCCGGCCGACGTGGTCCGACGCGCAGGAGGCAGGCGCGATCACCATCGCGCTCGATCCGGGGATGGCGTTCGGCACCGGTCTCCACCCCACGACGCAGCAATGCCTCGAGGCGGTCTCGTACCTCGACTTAGAGGGGCTTCGCGTTCTCGACGTCGGCACCGGCTCCGGCATTCTCGCGATCGCCGCCGCCAAGCGTGGCGCGCGGGAGGTCGTCGGCGTCGACACAGATCCGCTCGCGGTGCGCGCGGCCAAAGAGAATGCCGAGACGAACGGTGTCGCGATCGACGCGCGAGCGGGATCGGCCGCGGATGTCGACGGCGCATTCGACGTCGTACTCGCGAACCTCGTCGGGCCGGTCCTCGTGCAGGTCGCGCCGCACCTTCGCGCGCGGCTACGGACGTCCGGCTCGCTCGTCGCCGCGGGCATCACGACGCAAGCAGAGCGCGACGTGCTCTCCGCCTTCGTCGCGGAGGGGCTCGGAATCGTCGACCGCGACGAGCGCTCCGATTGGGTCCGTCTCGTCATGACTGCTTGACGCACCGGTTCTTCGTCGAGGAGGACGTCGCAGACGCAGTCGTCCTTCGCGGTGAGCAGGCCCACCAGATCGCGAACGTCCTGCGCATCAAGGCCGGCGAACAGATCATGCTTGTACGCAACGATGTCGAGTCGTTGGTCGTGGTCGACAGTGTCGACCCGGATCGGGTGCGAGGTCGGTGCATCTCGAAGCGGTCTGTGGCCGCCGAGCCGAGGGTGCGTCTGACTCTCGCGCTGCCGATCCTGCGCGGGGACCGCACCGAGGAGGTGATCGAGGCGGTGACCCAGCTCGGCGTCTCGCGCATCGTCCCCTTCGTGTCGGCGCGCTCCGTCGTGCGGTCGCTCCCAGACGCGAAGCGCGAGCGCTGGATGCGAGTCGCCCGTGAGTCTGCCGAGACCGCTCGTCGCGGCCGCATTCCCATGATCGATGAGCCCCGCAAATGGGATCGGCTCTTCGATGCACTGGACGCCCCGGTGCTCGTCGCATGGGAGACCGAAGTCCTGGTGAAGCTGCGAGATGCCGTGCCAGACGCGGCGCAGCTCTCGCTCGTGATCGGCCCCGAGGGCGGGTTCGCGATGGAGGAAATCGTCCTCGCCCGGGCGCACGACGCGGTCACTGTGTCGCTCGGACCGCGCAACCTCCGAAGCGAGACGGCGGCGATCGCCGCAGTAGCGCTGCTGATGGACGCCGCGGAGCGCTAGGGGATCGCGGTTCGGTCCCGCACCGAGGTCACGAGGTAGCCGATTAGCACCGCGAAGTACACGGCGTAGCCGAGGGGCGGGCTGAAGAGCGCGAGGACGATCGCGAGAACCCAGGCAGCGGGACCGACGAGGATCCGCATGCTGACGGCGCGGGCTGTCGCCGCGTCGATCGGCCCCCGTGCCAGGTGCTGGTTGCGGAGTACATAGACCCAATGGGCGTACTGGGTGAGGCCTAGCGCTTCGAGGTGCACGCCGTACAGGATCACGGCGGCCGCCTCGTCGGGATAGCGCCCGACCACGGCCGTCGTGAATGGCAGGAGCGAGATAAAGAAGAGCTGGAGCACATTGAGAAAGAGCGCGGCACGATCGACACGCGCGAGGTGGCTCAGGTTGACGGCGTTCCCGACCCAATACGTGCCTAGCACGGCGAACGACAAAGCGAAGCCAAAGAGGCTCGGAGCCTGCGCCGCCAGTCCGGCGACGAGCTCGGAAGATGATCTCGCGTCGGGTACGTGAAGCTCGAGGACGAGGATCGTCATCGCGATGGCGTACACGCCATCGGTCAGCGCGTGAAGGCGGTTCACGTGATTGCGACGAGCCCGCGCTCCTGGAGCTCGCTCCGGTCGAACAGTGCGCGGTTGAGAATGACCCTGACCTTGGAAGCGTCCGTTGCCAGGTCGTCACTGATTCCCGCGGTGAGACGTCGGATAACGATGAGCAGCAGAGCGGCGATCCCAGCGAGCACGGTCGAGGTCACGCCCTCCTGCTCCCAGATGACCGCGGGAAAAACGGCGTACGAGAGAAGATTCGCGAGCGGCAGCAGTCGTTTCGGCCGCGGACGCACCGTGATCCGAAGGACCGCGGCGACGATCACAGGTATCCACGCGATGAAGAACGCGATGAAATCGGCGGCCAGTTGAAAACCCCAGGCAGTTGCGTTCGCGCGGCCGCCATCGAACTGGTGGAAGACCGGCCACATCTGTCCTCCGATCGCGGCGAGGCCGCACAGGAGCTGCGTCTCAAGGGGAAAGCCGAGCGCGCGCGCGAGCACCACGGCAGCGAAGCCCTTCGCGCCATCGAGCAGGCCGCCCGCAATGCCGTGGAGCGGCGTCACGGCCTTCGCGAGATTGGAGCCACCGAGCTTGCGCGAGCCGAACGCGCGGAGATCGACCCCCTTCGCGCGCGCGATCCAGTAGGGGAACGAGATCGAGGCCAGGATGTAGGACGCCACGACGGCGAACGCGTCGATCATCGATGGGTAGAGTACGGACGTGGATCGGCGGGTCATCATCGTCGAGCCCAAGGCGACCTGGCCCGCCGAGTTCGACGCGATCTCCACGACGGTCCGCGAGGCGCTCGGAGCGCTCGCGCTCCGCATCGACCACATCGGCTCGACCTCGGTGCCGGGTCTGCCGGCGAAGGATGTCATCGACGTTCAGGTGACGGTCGCCGCGCTCGACCGCGAGCGGGTTGCGCCCGCGCTCGCGCGCGCGGGGTTCGTCCTTCAGAACATCGAGAACGACCATCGCCCGCCAGGAGCGACCGGCCCGGATGAGGATTGGCGCAAGCTCTTCTTTCACGCAGGGTCGGGTCGGCCGGTGAACCTGCACGTCCGCGCCGCGGGCCGGCCCAACCAGCGTTACCCGCTCCTCTTCCGCGATTACCTCCGCGCTCACCCGGACTCGGCCGCCGCGTATGCCGCCTTGAAGCGGGCTCTCGCCGCGCTGGGGATCGATCGCGGGGTCTACGCCGACGTGAAGGACCCGGCCTGCGACCTGATCTTCATCGCGGCGGAGGACTGGGCCGCGCAGACCCGCTGGTCCGTTCGGTAAACATGCGCATCTTTACACAGTCGCCGCTCCCTCTATTATTCGATGGTCCGGCCTCTGCGGGGCCGGTTTCCTTTTGAAAAGAAGGCGGGGTGACCAGTAGCCGTTGTCGGAAGTGATCATTGGTGAAGGCGAGTCTTTTGAGGCAGCGCTTCGCCGATTCAACAAGAAGATCCAGCAGGCCGGGATTCTCGCGGAGGCCCGCCGCCGCGAGTTTTACGAGAGGCCCGCAGCACGCCGCAAGCGCAAGGAAGCGAAGCGCCGCAAGCGCTGACGCGGAGCTAGGCGCATAAGCGCGCAATTGAAGCAGCGGCTCGAGAGCGATCTCAAGTCCGCGATGCGCTCGGGCGAGACCCTTCGTCGTGACACCGCCCAGCACAAACCCGGTGACCTCGACGACGTCGCGGTCACCGATGTGCTCACGAAGCAGGCGAAGATGCGCCGCGACTCCATCGAGGCATTTCGCAAAGGCGAACGACATGATCTCGTGCAAAAAGAGGAGAAGGAGCTGGCGCTCATCAGCGCGTACCTACCCGCGCAGCTCGACGAGGCGAAGATTCGCGAGATCGCGACCCGTGTGATCGGCGAGACCGGAGCGAAGGGTCCGCAGGACACGAAGGTCGTGATGCCGAAGGTCATCGCCGAGACGAAGGGCCGGGCCGATGGCAAGGTCGTGTCCGGCGTCGTCGCCGCACTATTGAAGGAGCGAGCGTCGTGACCGTGTCCGGTTCGCAGATCACGATCCTCATTCCCGACCCCGACGAGATGATGTTCGTCGCGGGCGACAACGAAGCGAACATCGACCGCATCGAGCGCGAGTTCGGCGTCAAGATCGTCTCGCGCGGCGCGGAGCTCCGCATCAGCGGTGACGCGCCGGCGGTCGCGCGCGTCGGGGATCTCGTCGGCGCGATGCGCACTCTTTCCGGACGCGATCAGCCGCTGCGCAAACCCGCATTGGAGCGGCTCATCGGCGATGCGAAGGACACGCCGGTCGCCGCTCCGGCCGAGATGCGCGAGGTCGTCGCGACGACGGTCCGGGGCAAACGGATCTCGCCGCAATCGGAGAACCAGCGCGCGTACATCGACGCGATCCGCAAGCACGATCTCGTTTTCGCAGTAGGTCCTGCCGGCACGGGCAAGTGCATCGCTGGACGGTCCCTCGTCCTCACGGACCGGGGAATGGTCCGGATCGGCTCACTCGCTGTCGGTCTCGAGCGCGACGAGACTGACTCGATCGCCGTCACGGTCCACGGTCTGGACGGCACCGAGCCGGCGTCGCTTGTGTACTCCGGAGGAGTTGCGGACACTTTTGTGATCACGACGAAGTTCGGCTACTCGATTGAGGTCACACCCGAACATCCGCTTCTTGTGAGGACATCAAATGGTGCTCTCGAGTGGCGCCGAGCCGATGCGCTGGAATACGGCGACACCGTGGCTCTGCAGCGGGGTCAGCGCATGTGGGGGAACACGACTCAGGTCGATTTCTTCTATGACCGAAAGTCGCCTCAGGATCACTCTCGCCTGATCGCGATCGGCCATTTGGATGAGGACCTCGGTTATTTCATGGGGATCCTCACCGGTGATGGCAACCTGACGGCCCGCAATCGGATCGGCCTTTCCTCGATCGAGCCCGAGGTCGTCGCCGCATTCAAGCGAACCGCGAATCGATTCAATCTTCACGTGTTCCGCAACTACAACGATCGATTCGAGGGTAGAGATCAGCCCGATCACATCATCGCGAGCTCTCAGCTCTATCAATTGCTGATCCATCTCGGCTTCTCGACAAGGACATCACCGCACAAGCACATTCCCAGATCGATCCTCAGGGCTCCGGAAGGGGTCGTTCGGGCGTTCCTACGAGGCCTCTACGACACCGACGGTTCGATCGAACGCAACAACGTTGTCTCGCTAACGCTGACGTCCGAGCGTCTGATACGCGAGGTTCAAATCGCCCTTCTCAATCTGGGCATCGTCTCGACTAAGAACGTGAAACATGGTCGGTATCGGGGCCGGCCACACATATCCCATCGCCTGGTCATCGCAGGCGCCGAGGTCGAGCGTTTCTTCGACCTTGTCGGCTTTGCGGTCCAGCGGAAATGCAGTCTCGCCCTCCCATCCGTGCGGAACTCGAATGTCGACCTGATTCCGTTCGTAGGACCCCAGCTCGTCGCAGCCATCAGAAGCACGACTCTTACGCACGAGGAGCACGGCCGCTTCGACGACTATCGCCGCGGCAGACGCAGACCGTCCTACGGAAAGCTGGCTGATCTCGTCGGTCTCCTCGAAGCCCGTCAAGCTGATCCGGTCCTTCTCGCACCCCTCCAGGAGGTCCTTCGACGACAGCTGCTCTTTCTACCGGTCGTCTCGATACTTCCGGGGCGCGCGTTGGTGTACGACCTCACTGTGCCCGGCTCCCACTCCTTCGTCGCGAACGGATTCGTAAATCACAACTCGTACCTCGCCGTCGCGATGGGTGTCGCCGCGCTGCGCGATCGGAAAGTCAGTCGGCTCATCCTCACGCGGCCCGCGGTCGAAGCGGGGGAACGGCTCGGCTTCCTGCCTGGCGATATGCAGGAAAAGATCGACCCCTATCTGCGGCCGCTGTACGACGCACTGTACGAGCTCATGCCGCCGGAGCGTTTCACGCGCGCGCAGGAGCGCGGCGAGATCGAGGTCGCGCCGCTGGCCTTTATGCGCGGTAGAAGCCTTAACGAGGCTTTCATCATCCTTGACGAAGCCCAGAACACGACCGCACCGCAAATGAAAATGTTCCTGACGCGTCTCGGCTTTGGCTCGCAGGCCGTCGTCACCGGCGACATCACTCAGATCGACCTCGCCGGGGATAAGAGCGGGCTGGTGCTGGCGCGGGAGATCCTCCGCGACGTCGAGGGCATCGCGATGGTCGACTTCAACGATCGCGACGTGATCCGCCACGAGCTCGTGGCGCGCATCGTCCGGGCGTACGATCGCTTTGAAAAGGGGAACGCCCCGAAATGATTCGCCGGCTTCAGGTGAACGACCCGCGACTGGTGCGGCTCCGGGCGGCCGTGCGCACCGACCCGCGCGCGCGGGCAATGGCGTTCGTCGTCATCGCCGGACTGCTGACCGCGGTCGCGCTGCTCATCGCGCCGCCGGCGACGGTCACGTACAGCGTCGGCGAGGTCGCCAAGGGTGCGATCCGCGCCCCGCGCAGCGTCTCCTTCATATCGGAGTCGTTGACCGAGGCCGAGCGGAGCAAGGCCGAAGCCGCGGTACCAAAACAGGTCGCGACCGATTCGACCATCCTGGCGAACGCCGCCGCTCGGATCCAGAGCGCGGTCACCGCGATCGGTCGGATCCGCGCTGACGCCACGCAGCAGCGGGACCAGAAGATCGCCGCGCTCGTCCGGCTTCCTGATGTCGCGCTGACGGCCGCGATCGCGACGGACATCGTCGACATGACACAGCCGGAGTGGGATCAAGTCGCGGCGACTCTCGATGGCGCGCTGCGCACGCTCTACACCCAGGGCATCCGCGCCGAGCAGCTCGACGCGGTGAAGGCCGATGCCGCGAAGGCGCTTCCCGCGGGCTGGACCGAGCGGCAGAAGCGCGCCGGGACCGAAATCCTGAAGCAGAACCTCGACGTCAACGTCAAGGTGGATGAGCTCGCGACGAGCCTCGCGCGGCAGGACGCCCGAAATGGCGTGACGCCGGTGCAGGTCCAGGTGACCGCCGGCGAGGCTGTCGTGCGCACCGACGAGGTCGTCACGACGCTCGAGGTCGAGAAGCTCCGCGCGCTCGGTCTCGCGAATGAAGGGAACGACTGGCGGGGCGCGATCGGGCTCTTGCTCTGGGCGGGGCTGATCGCCGGGGTGCTCGCGCTTTTCCTCGAGCGCTACGCGACGGAGGCGTGGCTCGAGGACCGCAAGATGATCCTGGTCATCCTGTCGCTCGTCGCGCTGACCGCCGCCGGCCGCGCGCTCGTTCCAGGGCACACGATCGCCGTGTACTTCGCGCCGTTCGCCGCGATCGCGATGATGCTCACGGTCCTCGTCGGCGGGCGTACCGCGCTCGCCACGCAGATTGCAGGCGCGCTGCATGTCGGAATCATGTCCAGTCAGGTCGAGCTCGTCGCCTATGTCCTGGTGCCGGCCCTTCTCGGCATGGCCGCGGTCCGGCGCGCGACGACGGCACGTGAATTCGCCGTCGGCGCGGTGGCGGTCGCGGCCGGCGCCATCGGAGTCATTCTGTCGTTCGTCCTTGTGAATCGCGCGGCCGACGCGCTCGGCATCGCGCAGCTCCTCGCGGGCGCGCTCGTGAGCGGTCTCGGCTCGGGACTGCTCGCGTTCGCCGGGATGGCGATCCTCGGTCACGTCTTCGGGATCTCAACGGTGTTCGAGCTTCGCGAGCTCGGCGATCCGAATCACCCGCTTCTGCGGCAGCTTCTGCTGCGAACGCCGGGCACCTATCACCACTCGCTGCTCGTCGGAAATCTCGCGGAGCGTGCCGCCGAGGTCATCGGAGCCGATCCGCTCGTCGCTCGAGTGGGCGCGTACTACCACGACATCGGAAAAATGCGGAACCCGACCGCGTTCATCGAGAACCAGACTGGGCAAAACCCGCACGACGAGCTCGACCCCCTTGTCTCTGCCGGCATCGTCGCCGCGCACGTCAAGGATGGGCTGGCCCTCGCCGACCGCTACCGGCTTCCGGCACGGATCCGCGAGATGATCCCCGGGCATCACGGAACGAGCGTCGTGAAGTACTTCTTCCAGATCGCCCAGCAGCGGGGCCAGTCGCCGGACGAGCGCTCGTTCCGCTATCCGGGGCCGCGTCCTCACAGCAAGGAGGCGGGGATCGTCATGCTCGCCGACGGCACCGAGGCGTCGGTCCGCTCGCTCAGCGAGAAGAATCCCGAGACGATCCGCGCGATGGTCGACCGCATGATCGATGAGCGCGTCGCCGACGGGCAGCTCGACGAATGCGATCTCACGTTCCGCGACGTCGAGCGCATCAAGGACGCGTTCTGCGAGCTCCTCCTCGGTGTGTACCACGAGCGCATCCCGTATCCCGAGGACCGGATCACCCGCATCAAGCCAGCCGCGAGCGGCTAGCACGATGCGCATCGCCATCGCCGGCGAGGCGCCTTGCGAGCACGCGCCGATCCGCCAAGCGATCCGCCGCGCCGCCCGGCCGTACGGCCTTCCGCGCGATGCCGAGGTGCACGTTGCATTCGTGTCCGACGCCGAGATGCGCGCGTTGAACAAGCGTTTCCGTCGGATCGACAAGACGACCGACGTGCTCTCGTTCGGCGAGGCGATCCCGGCCCGCGACCGCGGCTCCGGTGCCATCGCGCACATAAACGGTCGCAGGGCCGAGAACGGCGGCCGCTTCGACCTGGGCGAGATCCTGATCAGTCCCGAACAGGCTTCCAGGCAAGCCCGGCGCCGGAAAAGACCGGTCATGGAGGAGGTCGCTTTCCTGGCGGCCCACGGAGTGCTTCATCTCCTGGGATATGAGGACGAGACACCGGCTGGCTACCGGGAAATGCTCCGGCTCGGGCAGGATGCGGCTCGTCAAAAGTCGGCTAAGCGGTGAACCAAACGCATCACGTGGCCGTTACCTCTCGTGGGTGCGCACGGTCGGTGTCGTTCTTGTCGTCTCCCTTGTCATCGCCGTCTCGGCGCCTGCCCCGGCGCGGGCGAGCACCGCGGACCTCGTCCAGCAGCTCGACGGCCTGATCTCGTCCTTCCCCGGCGGCGCGGGGATCTGGATCGCGGACCCGACCGTCGCGACTCCGCTGTTCGCCCACGATCCGGACGAACAGGTCATCGCCGCGTCGCTCTACAAGCTGGGCGTTCTCGCCGAGGCGGAGCGCCGCGTCGACGCCGGAGACCTCCATTACAACGACGCGATCACCATCCAGCCCGAGGACATCACGCTCGACGGATCGTTCGAGGATGCCGGCACCCAGCTCACGCTCGACGACGCGCTCGAGGCGATGATCACGATCTCCGACAATGGCTCCGCGCTCGCGCTCTGGCGCATCCTCGGCGGCTCGAACATCGACGCGACGCTCGAAAAGGCCGGCATCGAGAATTTCCATGTGGCCTTCGACGACACCGAGGACAACTGGGCGACACCGCACGCGATCGGCACATTCTTCGCGCTGCTCGCGAAGCGGCAGCTCATCTCAGGCGCGGCCTCGGACCGGATGCTCGCGCGGCTCGAGCGCCAGCAGATCAACGACCGTCTGCCGGCACAGCTCCCGCCGGGCGTCGTCGTCGCCCACAAGACCGGCAATCTCACCAGCGTCACGCACGACGCGGGCATCATCTTCACGAAGACAGGCCCACGCGTCGTCGTCGCGATGACCTGGGATGCTCCCGACGAAGATGCCGCGAACTTCATCTCATCCATCGGCTCGCTCGTGTATAGCGCGAACCTGCAGCCTGTCGCGAACGCGCGCTACCAGGTGGCGAAGAGCGCGATCGCGGTGGATGTCGCCACCGATACGCGCGTGTCGGTCCCGATCACGAACATCGGTACGCGCGCGTGGACGTCAAGCGGTCCCGGCGCGGTCGGTCTCATCTGGGACCTGAGCAACAGCCAAGGTGCTCTGCTCATGCGGTCGCCGAAGCCACTACCGCTTCCCGCCCTGCAGCCGCAACAGACACAGAGTGTCGCCATCCCCATCCCGATTCCGGCACAGCCGGGGACGTACACGGTCACCATCGGCCTGGCCGACGCGAGCGGCACAGCCCTTGCCCCCGCGGGCGCGGCGACCGCGACCTTTGCTCTTCGCGCGCATCAGCCGTACCTCGTCACGGCGCAGGTCGGGATGCCGCACACCCTCCATCGCGGCGAGGCCTCCCTCGTCGTCGTGAGCTACAGCGAGTTCGCGAGTAACTCGGACCGTCCGCTCTTGATGGGCTGGCGGCTCGTCGACCCGCGCACGAACCGCACCGCACAGCAGGGCTCGAGTCCGGTCGGGACGTTCAAACCTGGGGTGACGGGGACGTTCTTCGTGCCCTTCGTCGCGCCAAGCATCCTTGGCACATACAAGCTCACCTACGAGCTTCGTGACGGCTCGGTCTCGGTGAGCGAGCCGGTCACGACGACGGTGGAGATCATGGGACCGCGTACGTACCCCGATGAGGGGCTCCCCGCGCCGTCCGACGAGCTCGGCACGCTTCCGACCGCGTCGCCGCGTTTCCAGTTCCCGACGATCACGATCCCGAAGCCATCGTTCGATATTCCGTTCCTGCACGGGCGGCCGCCGAGTCCCTCGCCGGTTCCCTAGAGATGGCCTCGCATTGACCGAGATGAACGAGCACCAGAGGCGCATATGGAAAAGGATGATCTCGTCGATCGATGCCTACAGGTCAAGCCGGACGGGGTTCTACAAAATGGTTGGGGACCTTGAGGGCGGTCTTGACGCCGGAGAATTCCGGGACAACCAACTCATTCGCGATTTCTACGATGTTTGGGGAGACCTCGAAATCGCCAGGGCTCGCCGAGGCAGAAGGAAGCTTCTAGGGCTTATTTCGGTAGAGCGACAGCCATCCTGCGTAACCGATCGAGCCAGCTGTTGCGACGCGGCTCCGGCTCGGGTCGAGGCGATCCTGAGAACTCTTCGTCGATGATCTCGCGACACAACGCGACACACTGGTCGCAGATGTAGACGCCGCGCGGACCGGCGATGAGCTTCTTCACCTGTTCCTGGAGCTTGCCGCAGAAGGAGCAGCGATAGTCAGCCACGGCGCTCACCTCCAGCGGACGAGTATGTTCTCCCGCTGGAACGCGAGCCGCGCGAGCCAGAAGACCGCGAGGTCGACCACGATGAGCACGATCGTCATCTCGAGGAATGCGCCGTTATCGAGCACGACGCGTCCGGTCACCTGAGCGATCCCGAGTCCCACCACCGGAACGACGACGAGACCGCCGATCTGCTGCGCGACGCGCACGTCGTTCACGCGCGTCGAGATGAGGATGCCCAGGTTCACCGAGAGCAGCGTGAGCAGCGGGACGAGCACGACGATCGCGAGGATCCACCGTGGCGCGGTCACCGCGTTGACCGCCGCGCGAGAACCGATAGCGATCACCGTTGCGAGATAGATCCCGTACGCGGCCCACGTCACGATCACACTCGGGATCGTCGACGCGAGGCTCTTCGCGAAGAGGAGATCGCCGACGCCAACGGGTGTTGCGAGCAATGGTTCGAGCGTGCGCGACGCCTTCTCGCCGATGACCGAGTAGATCGCCATCGTGAGCGGCACGACGGTCGGAATGAGCATGAAGAGGATGAGGAAGTACGTCGCGATGAATCCTTGCACCGCGTCCTTCGGATCGAGACCTGCGACCGCGGGCGCCGAGGCGTAGAGCGCCTGCACGTCGCGATCGCTCGGCGGGTTGACCGCGGCCGCGGCGACGGCGCCGATGCCGGCAACGAGGATGACGACTGGCGGCAGAAGGGTCATGCCGACGAGGAGCTTGTTCCCTAGCGCCTCACGCCACTCGCGCACGCACACGGCGCGCACGAGGGTCGGGCGCGCGGGGCTCATGGCGAGGACGGTCATTCGATCGGCTCCACGATCTGGAGGTAGACGTCCTCGAGGTGCGCCTTGCGCTCGGTGACGAAGGCGATCTCCGCGCCACCGTCGACGAGCGCCCTCACGAGCAGCGGGTTCGTCAAAAGCGGATCCGCCGAGGCCACGACGATCGAGCCATTCTCGAGATGGGCTTCATGCACGCCGGGCACGGCCTGCACGCGCGCCAGATCCTCGGCCCGCGGCTTCGGCAGGAGGCGGATCTCTGTAGCGCGCCCGTAGAGCTCGGCGCGGAGCTCGTCCGGCTGGGCGATGCGGATGACGCGATGCCGGAAGAACGCGATGCGGTCGCAGAGCCGATCCGCCTCGTCAAGGTTGTGCGTGCACAGGAACACGGTCCGTCCCTCGCCGCGTAGCGCGACGATGAACTCGCGTACTGTCTTCGCGGCGTCGGGGTCGAGTCCGGTGGTCGGTTCGTCCAGGAAGAGGACGCGCGGCTCGTGCAGCGCGGCGCGAGCGATCGCCATCTTCTGCTTCATGCCGCGGGAGAACGTCACCACGGCTTCGGTCCGCCGCTCCCACAGGCCCATCATCCGGAGGTAACGCTCGGCCTGTGCCTTCGCCACAGAGGGCGGAAGCCCGTACAGGGTGGCGTAAAAGACGAGGTTGTCCCAGGCCGACTGCCGCTCGTAGAGGCCAGGCTGCTCGGTGAGGATCCCGACCGCCGCGCGGATCTTGGCGTCCTCGCGGCCGAGCCGGAATCCGGCGATCTCGGCGGTCCCCGAGCTCGGCGCGATGAGCGCGCAGAGGAGGCGCAGGGTCGTCGTTTTGCCCGCGCCATTGGGTCCGAGGAAGCCGAAGACCTCGCCCTCGTGCACGTCGAGATCGATGCCGTCCACCGCGGTGAGGTCGCCGAATCGCTTGGTCAGCTTCTCAGTGCGGATGACGGTCTTCATGGGATTCGGAGTCTATTTCTAGAATTCACCGATGACCGCGTCTGACGCGGAGCGAAAGCTCCGCGAGCTCTCATTTCTTCACGAGGTCGCGCAGCTCGCGTCGTCCGCGCGCGACTGGGACGAGATGCTTCGCGTGGTTATCGGCCGAACCACCGACGCGATGGGCGCCGAAGTGTCATCTCTGTATCTCCTCGAGCGCTCCGATGGTCTGCTGCGTCTCGTCGCGACGAACGGGCTCAATCGCGGCGGAATCGGGCGCGCGACGCTGCGCGTCGGCGAAGGGATCGTCGGCTGGGTCGCGAATGCCCGCGTGCCGCTGGCCACGCGCGACGTGCGCAGCGAGCCGCGCTGGAAGTGGGTGCCCGAGGTCGACGAAAAGCGTTTCACGTCGATGCTGTCGGTCCCCGTGGTCGCGCGCGACGAGGTCATCGGCGTGATGAACGTGCAGACGGTGCAGCCGCGGGAGTTCGGCCGCGAGGAGATCGACTTCCTGCAGACGATCGCGAACCAGGTCGGGCCGCGAGGAGATCGACTTCCTGCAGACGATCGCGAACCAGGTCGCCGGGATCATCGAGAAGGGCCGGTTGCAGCGCGAGTCGGACCGAAAGCTGCGCGAGGTGTCGGCGCTCTTCGAGGTCTCGAACGTCCTCACGTCGACCCTGGATCTCGATGAAGTGCTGTCGCTCATCGTCGACCGCCTCGTCCGCGTATACCCGGGCGCGTCCGGCGCGATCGTGCTGCGCGAGGAGGGCGAGGTCGTCCGCGAACGTGCGCGTGGGGGCGAACTCGGCAAGACCGCGAGCGCAGCCGCGCAGCGCGCGCTCGACGAGCGCCGGCCGATCGTCGCGTTCGACCACATCGCGGTCCCGCTCATCGCGAACGACCGCCTTCTCGGCGCCGTGGTGCTTCAAGTTCCCGACTACAAGGAGTTCCTCGAGGAGGAGGTTCGTTTCGTCGGCGCGCTCGCGAACCAGGCGGCGCTCGCGATCGACAAAGCGTCCCTCTACGCGCTCGAGCGCCAGACCACCGAGAGGCTCCGCGATCTCGAGCGCGCGCGCGCCGACTTCGTCGCGGTCGTGACGCACGACCTGCGCACGCCGCTTTCGGTGATCCGCGGCCACCTCGAGATGCTCGCGGAGAAGAACGGCAGATCGAAGCGGCCGATCTCCGAGGCGACTTCGCAGGTGCTGCGACTCGACGAGCTCGTCGACCGGATCCTCGCGGGGGTCCGCACCGATCGACCGGAGCTATCCCTCCGGCGAACGCGCTTCGATCTGCGCGCGACCGTTACCGCTGCGCTGAAGGAGGTCGCTCCGATGGCGCGCAGGCACAAGCTCACCGGTCCGCGCGGCGGGCAGCCGGTCTTCGTCCGTGGCGATCGGCGGCGCACCGCCGAGGTCGTCGCGGGGCTCGTGCACAACGCGACCAAGTACACGCCGGAGGGCACGCGCATCGCCGTGAAGATCGAGCGGGGCGACGATCGCGCGACCGTGCGCGTCCAGGACCAGGGTCGCGGCGTCCCGCCCAACGAGCGTTCGCGGATCTTCGAGCCCTACGCGCGCGGCGCGGGCAACGACGAGGTGCCGGGCTCGGGCATCGGTCTGTTCGCATCGCGGCGGGTCGTCGAGGGTCAGGGTGGCGACATCTGGGTCGAGGAGGCGCCGGAGGGCGGCGCAGTCTTTGCGTTCACCGTGCCGCTCGCGCGCGCGACCGCCGACGCGGCCTCACGTTGAGCAGCGTCCTCGTCGTCGACGACGAGCGCGCGCTCGTCGGGATGGTCGCGTCGCTGCTCGGCGAGGACGGCTACGAGGTCGTCACCGCGTACGACGGCGAAACAGCGCTGCGCCGGCACGCCGAAGAGTCGCCGGACCTGGTGATCCTCGACCGCAAGCTGCCGCGGCTCTCCGGCGACGAGGTCTGCAAGCGGATCCGCGCGATCTCGTCGACTCCGATCCTCATGCTCACCGGCGAGCGCGGCGCGGACGAGCGGGCGAAGCTGCTCGATCTCGGCGCGGACGACTATCTCGAAAAGCCGTTCAGCTCGAAAGAGCTCCGCTCTCGCGTGCGTGCGCTGCTCCGCCGCGCCGCGCCGGCGAACGCCGCGCGGGCCGCGACATCGATCGGTCGCCTGCGTGTGGATCCGAAGACGCACGTCGCGAGCGTCGACGGGGATGCCCTCGATCTGACCCCCACGGAATTCCGTCTTCTTGCCGCGCTCGTCGCGCGCCCCGGCGAGGTGCTCGAGCGCCGCGCGCTGCTGCGCGCGGGATGGCCCGAGGAACGCGACCCTGATCCCGAGTGGTTGAAGGCGCATCTCGCGCGACTTCGCTCGAAGCTCGATTCCGCGGGTGCGCCGACGCTCGCGAACGTGCGAGGGGTTGGATATCGCCTCGGGTAACCCGAAGCGCGCACCTACCTCCTATGAGGGCTCCGCACGCGGAGATCTCGAATGCGGTCTAAGTCCCGGCGGTTGCGGGTCATGAGTTCGAGGCCGTGCTCCAGTGCCGTCGCCGCGACGAGGGCATCTGGCATGCGGACCTCCGATGCGCGCCGGAGGCGACCTGCGCGCTCGGCGATCATGGCGTCGACCGCGATTTCTGTATGGAGCGCGAGCAGAGCACGTACGGCGGGCTCGTCCTTTTCGTTCCCTGCGAACAGCTCAGCGCAGGTGATCACGGAGTAGAAACCAGAGAAATCGGGCAGTCTGCGTGCTCCCCGCAGGTGATCGACGAAGACGTCGGTATCGAAGAGGACGTTACGTGCGCCTGCGCCGACCACGCTCTCCCCACTCGTTGCGGGACGGAACGCTCAAGCGCGGATCGACGCCAAACGTGTCGTCCAAGATCTTCCGGGCCTCTGCAGGCGTTTCCTTGCCGACGTACGCGTCGATCGCATCCCGAACGACCGCGGCCAGCGACTTGCGTTCGCGCTTGCGGCGGGAGTCGAGCTTCGTGCGCTGTTCCGCGGTAAGGTAGATCTGAGTGCGAGTGGCTGGCATATACAGCGCAGTATACAGCAGACTGCCCCCGGCCAGCTGCTCCGTCGCTTGGGCCCTCCGCGGCCGCTAGGCATCCCGCCGACCGAGCATGAAGAGCGTGAGCACGACGAGCCCTGCCGTCAGAGCGAGGTAGAGGCCGGACTCGGTGAACTGGAATCGCCAGTAGCGATCAGCGGGCTGATAGAGCAGGCGCGGATAGACGTCGTGCTCATTCAAGTAGGCGATGTTGTCGCAACTGGTCGGCTGACCGGCCCTTGGCCGTCCACAGCGTCGTAGCCCACCTGCCAGGCATCGGTCGGCACTGGCGACACGACAGGCGACGGGAATGTCCCTGTAAAGACGACGGCGTCTGTAGGACGGCGATCGGCGGCCGCACAAGAAACCGCACAGCCCGCAAGTCCGGCGGTCCGCGCGAGCAACTGCTTGGCGGGCAGGCGACTTTCACGCGACGCCGCGCCCTGACTGTCTCGGCCAGGTCTCAGCAAGTCACGCGACCGCTCCTGCCGTCGACACCATGACCGATCCGGGCCGAAAGCGCATGCTCGTGCGGGCGGCAGCGGGAGCGAGACAGGCGTCTCGTGTTCTCAGCGCCAACTTCAAGGAGGAATTCATGGAGCAAACCAAGGAATTCACATTGACGCTGGACGACCGGCCGGGCACGCTCGCGAAGGCGACCGACGCGATCGCCAAAGCGGGCATCAACATCGAGGGCTACTGCGCCGTGCCGTCGAAGGATGGAAAAGGCACCTTCCGCGTCGTCACGTCGGATCCGGCGACCACACGCAAGGCACTCGAGACGGCCGGGTTCAAGGTCCAGGAAGAGCGTGACGTCGCGATCATCGATGCCGAGGACCGACCCGGCTTCCTCGCACAAGTCCTTCGCCGGCTCGCCGACAACGAGCTGAACGTCGGGCCGACGTACTCGATCACGCAGAACCGCATCGCCATCAGCGCCGACAACTTCGCGAAGCTGCGCGAGTCCCTGCAGGAAGTGGCTTCGACCGCGCGACGTAAGTAGAGACCGACACTCCCGCTGCCGCCCATCGCTCTGAACTCTTAGCCCGTGGAGGCGGGTACCTCCGCGAGGGCATCGTCGCGAACTCGAAGGCGCCTGAAGTCAGCCGGCGGCACTCCTATTAATAGGAGCGCCCTCATCCCAGTACCGTCCGGAGCGCGCCGACCGATGCCGAAAGCAGCAGCAGCGCCGTGGTCGTGATGGCAGCGCCAATCACGAAGAGCGCATCATCCCAGGCGAGTCGGGCCTCGCGGTAGTACGTCCGTTCCGTCGCGGCCGCGAAGCCGCGCGCGTCCATCGCGATCGCGATCCGAGTGGCGCGCCGCGTCGCGTCGGAGAGCAGCGTCACGAGCTCGCCGACCGCCTCGCGACCGCGGCCGAGCAGGCCGCGGGGAGGCGCGCCGCGCACCCGTCGGGCGAGCCGCGCCTGCGCGTACTCGTCGGTGAAAAACGGCAGGAAGCGATAGGCCGCGAGCAAGGGATAGCCGATGCGGAACGGCAGACGGGCGTGCCGGATCAGGCTAATGACGAGATCGGTCGGGTCGGTCGTCCACACGAACGCCAGCGAGAGGATCCCGATGGCGATACCGCGAATCGCGATCGCGAGGCCGAAGCGGAGGCCTGATTCGCTCGCGTGGAAGGGTCCGATCGTCCAGGTCGCCGGTCCTTGGGTCGCGGCGAACACGGCGTTGCTCCACACAAAGCCCGCGCCGAGCACGGTGAGCGGTACAAGCGCGCGCGCGATCGTCACCGGCCGTGCTCCGCCGGCGAGCGCGGCGGCGAGGGCAATCGCGAGGAACAGGGTCGGCGTGACCGGATCGAAAGAGCTCATCGGGTCGTCCCGCGAACCCGATCGCACCCTCGGCCATCGCGACGGCGCGGTCGGCGAGCTCGGCGACGAGCGAGAGATCGTGGGTGATGAGAACGACGGTCGTCCCGCGGTCGCGCTCCTCGCGCAGGATCGTGACGAGCTCGCGTGTGTTCCGCAGGTCCTGCCCGAACGTCGGCTCATCGAGGATCAACACGCTCGGGCTTTTGACGAGGGCGCTCGCGACGGACAGGCGTCGCTTCTCGCCATGCGAGAGCGAGTGCGGATTCGCTCCCGCGAGACGCGCGAGGCCGAACCGCTCCAGGAGCGCATCCGGATCGCGCGCGATCCGTCGGCCGATCGTCGCCGCGTAGCGCACCTCATCGCGAACGGTCGTCGCGAGGAAGCCGCGTTCGGGGTACTGAAAGACATAGGCGACGTCGCCGCTCACATCGACCGTGCCGCGAGATGGACGCAGGACTCCCGCGAGGAGCAGGCCAAGCGTGCTCTTCCCGGCGCCGTTGGCGCCGACGATCGCGGAGATCTCGCCCTCGTGCAGATCGAGCGACGCGCCGGTCACCGCGTCGCGGTCGTCCCCGCGGTAACGATGGACGAGGCCGCGTGCGGCGACGGTGATCGGTCCGAACGCGCGCTCCTCGCGCTGGACCGAAGCGCCGCGCGGCCAGCGGTCGATGAGCAGGGCCGCGGCCTCGCCGACGTCGCGCGGCATCTGTTCCGCGCCCAGGAGCCGTGCGAGCTCTGCGAGCTCCGGCTGCCAGATCCCGAGTCGATCGAGCTCGCCGGCGCGTCCCATGAAGATCGCCTCGGGATCGCCCGCGAACGCGAGGCGGCCTTCTTCGCCGAGCACCGCAACGCGGTCGATGAATCGAAGGAGTGGGTCGAGGCGGTGCTCGACCACCAGGAGCGAACGCTCGCGGCGCATGGCGAGCGCGGCGAACGCGGTGACGACCTCGCGCGCGCCGATCGGGTCGAGATTCGCCGTCGGCTCGTCGAGCACAAGTGCTCGCGGGCGCATGGCGAGCAGCGAGGCGAGTGCGACGCGCTGCTTCGTACCGCCGGAGAGGGTGTCCAGACGTCGCGGCGTCGCGGGGCCAAGGCCGGTGGACGCGCGAGCCTCCGCGACGCGCTCGACCATCTCGTCGCGCGGGAGGCCGAGGTTCTCGAGCCCGAAGGCGATCTCGTCGTCGGTCTCGAGCATCACGAGCTGCGTCTCGGGATCCTGGAAGAGCACGCCGACGTCCCGCGTGAGATCCGCGAGCGAAGCACTGCGGGTGTCGCGGCCGCCGACCGTCAGCGCGCCGCTTTCCCAGTGCGCGTCGAGGGCGTGTGGGATCAGGCCATCGAGGCAGAGCGCGAGCGTGCTCTTCCCCGCGCCGCTCGGACCGAGCAAGAGCAGGCGCTCGCCCACTTCCCATTCGAAGTCGAGATCGTGGAGCGCCGGTCGTTTCCGTCCGATGTGCCGGACGGTGAGCGACTGGGCGCGCGCGAACATGCTCAGACTTCCCGCACTCGCTCCCGGCCGAGCGCGAAGTAGTTGAGCGATCCCGTCGCCGCGACGAGGTCGCCGATGGCCTTAGCCGCGAGACCCGCGAGAATGCCGGCGATGACGCGGGTGATGAAGAGCCCGAGCATCACCCCGGGATCGAGGGCGAAGTACCCGAGGCGCAGCCAGTTCCACGGCAACGCGACGATTCCGGCCGCCGCACCCGCGATGGCCATCGTGCCCCAACCCCAGCGGCGGTAACCGGTCGCCGCGAACGTGAGCTCAGGTCCGAGCGCCTGCATGAAGCCGGTGACGATGAGCACCGGACCGGCCGGCGCGCCGAGGAGCACCTCGGCGAACGCGGCGAGCGTCTCGGAGAGGAACGCCGCCCCGGGCCGGCGAATGATGTAGCCGCCGAGCAGGCCGCTCACGTACCAGAGACCGAACAGCAGCTCCTGCCCGAGCTGCGCGCTGACGCCGGCAAGTATTGTCTCGATCCCGAGGTACGGGCCGAGCCATGCCCAGTAGATGGCGCCGAACACCACCGCGAGCACGGCGAGAAGCACGTAGTCCTGCGTGCGCCAAGTGCGCTCGTCGGTCGCCGGACGCGCGAGGATCGCGCCGATCGCCGCGACCGCGAAGCCCGCGATCGCGAGGTACACGCCGATGCCGATGCCCACGAAGTCACCTGCGCCGATCGCCTTCGCGATCGTTGCCTTCACCGCGTTGTCCGTCCGGATCGCGGCGGGCGCGAAATTGATGTCCGGCGTTCCGCCGAGAAGGCCGCTCGCAAGGAACAGGACCGCGAAGGCGAGACCGGTGATCGCCGCCGCCGCCGCCCAGAGACGGTAGCGGCCTTCGTTCGGATCGGCTGCGCGAACCCACGAGACGAGGATGAAGATCCCGGCGAGCGCGGCCGCGAGCGCGACCGCCCACAGCCCGAAGTCGAGCCCCTTGATGCCACCCCCCTTCACGGCGGCGAGCGCGGGGGAGAGCGTCGTCGCGAGATCCGCGCCGCTGAAGCTGCGCTGCACGTATGCGACCCAAGGCAGGAAGAACGCGACAAGCGCGACGAGAGCGCCGGCGAGCGCGACCGCGCGTGCGACGCTGAAGGAGCGATTCATGAGGACCGCCCGGTGGGCGAGTTCGCCGAGACGGTCGCGTGGGCGACGACGTGTCCCGCGTCCGCGCACGCGGCGTCGAACGAAGCGCGGATCGCGCCGATGACGTCGGTCAGCTCGCCGCGCAGTCCTGAGACGAAGTGCGCGCCCTTCGCGAAGACACCCGCGCGCTTCGTGCGGTCGATCTCGCGGTAGATGACGTCCATATAGCCATCGCTGCCCAGCGGGTAGAGCGACCACTGCGCGCTCACGGCCACGCCGCTCTGGGCTTTTCTTGCGGCGGCCTGAGCGGGCACGCGGATCTCGCCGGTCGATTCGCAGTATGTCTCTCCAGGACAGCCGTGCGAGAGGAGGACCGTCATGACCACGTGCTCGCCCGTTCGCGCGGCAGCGGCGAAGACTCGCGTGAGCTCGCCGAAGACGCGGTCGCGATCGCCGCCGATGAACGTGCTCACGTCGTCGGTCTCGACCTCCAAGCCGGCGTCGCGGAGACCCTTGATCGCGTCCAGGATGACCGCGACGTAGCGGTCGGTCATCGGGTACAGCGAGAAGCGCGCGCCGAAGAACGGCGGCGCCCCCGTCGCGGTGTCCTCGGATCGTGTTTGTGTCTCGGTCATGTCGCGCCTCCCTGTGGTGTTTCGAAAACGAGCAACGTTCCCTTGTCGAGCGAGACCTTTGCGGGCAGCGACGCGACCTCGTTGCTCAGACCGCGCGCGCGGCCGAAGCGGAGCGTCTCGTTGCGCAGCGCGTAGCGCAGCCCCTCCGTGGTGACGCCGTCGGCGTTGCCGTTCACCGGCAGGAGGGTCACGAGGGCGCCGACTGGTCCGGCGAGCGAGAGCGATCCCTCTCCGCGAACGGCACGTATCCGAAGCGCCCCGCGGCGCGCTTCGAGCCGGACCCCGTCGTAGCCGGGATCGGCGAGGAGCAGGAGGTTCGCGGTCTCGTGATCGAGGCGCTCGCCGCCGAGCACGCCGAGCAGCACGATCTCGGTCGCGCCCGCGGCGATCGCCTGCGCGACCGCGAGCTCGAGATCGGATTCGTCCTTGGCCGCCGAGAATTTCGCGACCGGAATGACCTGCCGCGCCATCCGCTCGACGCCGGCATCGCCGAGCGAGTCCATGTCGCCGACGATGAGGTGGGGAAGGAGCTTCCATCGTTCGAGCGCGAGCGCGCCGCCATCGGCAGCGACGACGTAGTCCTGCGCACCGATGACCGCACGGTCAGACGGCAGAACATCACCGTGTGCGACGACGACGGCCCTCATGGGCAAAATAAAAGCGGCGCCTGAGCGCCGCTCGTAGGTGGTCGTCCGTCGCTTCGCTCCGTCCGACCGTCCTGCTGCGCCCAGCTTCGCCGGGACGCAGTAAGTGTCTCCACGCGTCTCGACTCCCTACGCTGACATTACTCAGATCAGGTTCTGGGGTCTGCGGCTGTCCGCACTCTCAGCGCCCCCTTCGTCGGGCGCTCCCCCGTCGTATTCAGTTGTGTGCGTTTCAAGTGTATGCCGATTCCGGCGAAAACGAAGAGGACCAAGCCCGTCGCCGAGCCTGGTCCTCAATCGACCGTAATGAGTGGGGTGGCTATGCCGCTTTGCGGTCCTCCGACTTGCGGGTCACCACGATCACGTCGCCGCGCGACGGCGCGACGAGCCATGCGACGACCAGGACCGCGAACGACGCGAATGCGAGGATCTCCATCTCCGCCTCCTTAAATCTGGTACGCGGCTTCGCGGTGCTGCGACGCGTCGAGACCGAGGACTTCCTCGCTCTCGGGCACGCGAAGCCCGACGAAGACATCGATGAGCTTCAAGATCACGAACGTCATGACCGCCGAGTAGACGATCGACGCGCCGACAGCGATCGCCTGGATGCCCAGCTGTCCCGGATTACCGGCGAGGAGGCCGTCCTTCGCGCCGCTGTTGATCGCGACGGTCGCGAAGATGCCTGTCGCGAGCGCGCCCCACGCACCGCCCACGCCGTGGACGCCGAAGACGTCGAGGGCGTCGTCAACGCGGAGACGCTTCGTGAGCTGGATCGCGGTGTAGCAGAAGATGCCGGCGCCGAGCCCGATGAGGATCGACGCCGAGACGTCGACGTAGCCGGACGCGGGCGTGATCGCGACGAGACCCGCGACCGCACCGGCCGCCGCACCGAGCACGCTTGGCGCGCCCTTGTGCAGCCACGAGACCGTCATCCAGGTCAGCGCGGCCATCGCCGCGGCGGTGTTCGTCACGACGAACGCGTTCGCCGCGAGACCGCCGGCCGTGATCGCGCTCCCCGCGTTGAAGCCGAACCAGCCGAACCAAAGCAGCGACGCGCCTAGGACGGTCATCGTCGCGTCGTGCGGCTCGAGCGCCTCGCGGCCGTATCCGACGCGCCGACCGAGGACGAGCGCGGCAACGAGCGCGGAGACGCCGCTCGTGATGTGCACGACGGTGCCGCCGGCGAAGTCGAGCGCGCCGAGCTGACCGAGCCATCCGCCGCCCCAGACCCAGTGCGCGATCGGGTCGTAGACGAACGTGGCCCAGAGCAGAGTGAAGATGACGAACGCCTTGAAGCGCTTGCGCTCGGCGAACGCGCCGGTGATGAGCGCCGGCGTGATCACCGCGAACATCATCTGGAAGACCATGAACGCCTGGTGCGGAACGGTCGCCGCATACGGACCCGGCTCCTGACCGACACCCCGGAGCGCGAGCCAGTCAAGGCCGCCGATGATCCCGCCCTTGTCCGGACCGAACGCAAGCGTGTAGCCCCAGAGGACCCACTGCACGCTGATGAGGCAGAGGATGAAGAAGCTGTGCATGATCGTCGCGAGGACGTTCTTCCTCCGGACGAGACCGCCGTAGAAGAAACCGAGCGCAGGGGTCATGAGCATCACGAGAGCGGCTGACATGAGAAGCCATGCGGTGTCGCCGGCGGAAATGGTTGTCGGCATTCGTACCTCCCGCCGCAGAGCCTGAGCGACCGCCGTGCCTCGGTCAGCGGCGAGAGGGCGTTACGAGGGTTGCGGTTAGGTCGTGGACTCGGTGTGTTGCGGTGCCTCGCGCGCCGGTCGTCCCTCGGCCACGTCTGTGAGACGCGGGAGGAAGTAGTCCCAACCTTCGGTATGGCTCGCGACCGCCTCTTGCGGCAACCCGCGATGCACGAGACGGAGGCGGGTTCCCGATCCCATCGGCTGAAGGTCGATCTCGACGGTGCTCGATCCCGGCGGGACCATCTCGTTACCTTCCCAACCCCAGGTGAAGACGACGCGCCGATCGCGGACGACCTCGACGTACTTCCCGGCCGCGATGTCCTTCGCGCTCCCGAACTCGACGCGGAACGCGCCGCCGCGCCGAGGCTCGAGCTCCGCAAGCCGGCCCTTCCACCGGACGTACTGCACCGGATCGGTCAGCAGGCGGAAGACGGTCTCCGGCGGGGCATCGATCGTGATCACCCGCTCAATGACTTTCGTGTCGAGGGCCATGCCTCCTTGACCTCCTCTGTTGGTCTTCGCGCTCCGCGGCGGCCTTCAGCGTACGCAGACTCTCGGACCAGAAGACCTCGAGGGAGGCCCAGAGCTGCGCGATGGTCTCGGGTCGCGCGCGGTACAGGCGCTTCGTCCCGTCCCGCCTCTCGGTGACGAGGCCGGCCTCCTTCAGGACGCGGAGGTGCTGGGAGATCGCCGGCCGCGTGACGTCGAAGCGGCGCGCGATGTCGCCGACCGAGAGCTCCTTGCTCGAGACGAGCCGAAGGATCTCGCGGCGTCGGGGTTCGCCGAGAGCGGCAAATGCGTCGATTTTTTGAGAGTAAGTCGGCGCTTACTCATCGTCAAGGCAACTTGCGACCCGTCGTCACCGATTCACGACTCAATCACGACCGATCGGACCGTTCACCTCGCACAGCGCTGGCGTCAGCCTTGTCCCTCGAAGAGTGATGATGCGCGGCGACGTCTTCACGGACGACCCCATCGAGGCCTGGCTCTTGCTTAAGCCAAGAGCGCGAAGGACGTCGCGCTACGGCCGCACCCCGACGAGTTCTACTTGTACTCAGACGTTCAGCTGGAGGTAACGGACAGATGGCCGCGAGCGCCCAAGATCTCACGCAAGTGCAGGCGAGGCACTGGGCCGCGCGGCCACTCCCCGAGCCCCCGCGCTCCCACCGGATGTCTAAGAGCGCTCCGCCTCAGCACGACCGGATCGGACTTCTCCTCGAGGATTGGATGCGCGAGCTGACGGTGGGGAACACGCTCGACGGCGAATAGCGAGCTCGAGACTCTCGCCGGCCGGCTGGCCGGTGACCCCGGGACGCTCGACGCTCCGCTACGGAAGCTGTTCGCGACGACCGATGTCCGCGTGCTTGGGGCGAGTCACGCTCCGCTGACCTGGATCGGGATGGCTCCCAGCATGCGCGCGCTCTACCGCTGGACCGGCCGCGCGTTGGTCGAAGGAATCGATCACGGCTTCTCGGTGATCCTCAAAGCGTGGGTCCGCGACACGGAGACGGATGTCCCGGTCCAGTGGAACTACTGGAAGCGTGAGTTCCTTGCGTACAACTCGGGGATGCTCGAGGAGCTACTGGGGATCGAAGCTCCGCGGCTTTTGGGCGCGGTCGACGAGGACGAGCACGTCTACGTGTGGCTGGAGGACGTCCGCGCAGCGTCGGAGTCGCGGTGGCTGACCGATCGGTACGTCCTCGCTGCGCGCCATCTCGGACGATTCAACGGTGTCTACGCCCAGGGCCGACCCGTGCCCGACGTGACTTTCCTCACCCGCACATACCTCCGCTCCTGGACGACCTGGATCCCTTGGCTGGATTCGGTCCGCTCTCCGGCCACCTGGTCGGATCCGCTTGTGGCGGTCGCGATCCCCTCGCCGCCTATCGCCCGCCTGGAGCGTCTTCACTCGATGATCGCGCCACTCTTCGATCGGCTAGAGGCCCTTCCGCAGACGCTCGCACATCTCGATGCGTGGCGAGCGAACCTCATCGGCTCGCGGCGGGCCAGTGGCGATCTCCGCACCGTGGCCATCGATTGGTCATTCGTGGGCACAGCGCCTCTCGGTCAGGAGGTCGCGATCCTCGTCGGTGGAAGCCATATCTGGCTCGACGCGGAACCAGACGAGCTCGGGACAATGAGCGAAAGATCGTTCGCGGCATACGTCGACGGTCTGCGCGATGCCGGATGGCGTGGAGACGGGCGCGCTGTGCGTTTCGCGTACGCCGCGTCGGCCGCGCTCTACATGGTGCCGCCGCTTCCATTCTGGTTCGCACGCATCGCCGACCCCGCACGTCGGGAATGGCTCGAACGCAAATGTCGCCGCGACGCGCATGAGGTCGTTCGGGCCTGGACGCTGCTTCTCGATCACATGCTCGGGCTCGCCGATGAGGCATACGCGCTCGCCGACCGCCTCGACTAGCGACATATAAGGACAGCGCTCTCGCCGACGACCCGAATCTTTCGAAGATCGTTGTTGCGTTGTTGTTACGTGCACCGCATGATTCGCCAGGTCGCGTTTGGGGATGGCGCGAGGCGCGCGTGAGAGAAGGGGAAGTCTGGTGGGGCTCAGTACGCATTGATCGCTCCCAGTTACCTCGTGTCTGGGAGCGGTTCATCGCGGACGATCGGGATCGCCGAATGGCGATCTTTTGTCTACGCGTTTGTGGTGCTGTACGTGCTCTTCATCAGCATGCCGCTCACGAGCGCGCTCCTGATCGATCAGCCCGCATCTGCCAAACCAGCGGCGCCCCTCGTTACGACTCAGAACTCCACTCAGGCGATCGCATCACCTTCAGCCTCTCCTCTTGCTTCGACTCCCCTCAAGCTCACGATCGAACAAGGCACCGACCCCGACACGATCGTGATGGTCTTCCCCGCCGGCACCGCGCAATCGATCGTCGACGCGACCGTCGGCTCGCTCGAGCTCTCGATCATCTCGGGCGACACTTCGAGCGGACGATTCGTCGTCGCGATCCCGAAGGTCCGCGTGTACGCGGATCCCGATTCGAGCGACAACGCGTGGGTGTACTTCCCGAAGGTCTACACAAGCGCCGATAGCGACGCATACCTCGCGGCGAACGGCCTCGTCCTCATTCGTTGGGCCCGCGACCCCGAGACCAACGATCGCTTCGCGCTCGTGCAGGTGCCGCGTCTCGAAGCGACGCTCGTCGACGCGACGCGCGGCTACTACAGCATCACGCTCCGACCGACGGATGCAGCGAGCCTGGCTGCATGGGCAGCCGAGTCGGGCGTTCGCATCATTCAATACGACGCGACGACAGGCGTGACGTTGGTGCAGCCACTCGATTGGCAACCACCCGCGCCGCGTCCCGTTACGACCCCTGCTCCCGCGCCGAGTGCCGCACCGATCGCGAAGCCGTCCGCGATCCCATCAGCGACCGCAGCGCCGAGCGTGAAGCCGTCGGCGACCGCGGCGCCGTCGACCTCCGCGCAGCCATCCACGACCGCGAGGCCGTCAGCGACGCCGGCGCCCAGCGCGGCGCCATCGAGGACACCGGCACCCACGTATGCACCCGCGGGCGCAGCCGAGTCTTCGAACACCGTCGCGGCTGCGCAGACGTTCTCCGGAATCGGATCGAAGATGGCGAGCTTGTGGACTCCTACGTCCGCATCGATGTCTGACGATGGGCCGACACCTCCGCCTTCGCCGACTCCAAGCGACCCGCCTCCGCCATCGACCTCTCCGGATCCATCGCCATCGGCGACACCCGAGCCATCGCCTTCGACCCCACCCGCGCCATCGCCCTCAGCGACGCCCGAGCCATCGCCTTCCGCGACGCCCGAGCCATCGCCTTCGACGACACCCGCGCCATCGCCCTCCGCGACACCTGAACCATCACCGAGTCCGTCGCCGACACCGAGCGCGTCTCCTGATCCGACA
>WNGG01000847.1_pt1 | contig 33755 bp, 28 predicted proteins | sample 5400661 | NCBI WGS metagenome assembly WNGG01 (sample SAMN13153372, study PRJNA577476) | soil metagenome | isolation source: 100 cm soil or saprolite under Garry oak tree replicate 1 | place: USA:California | collected 2016-06-15
CCGTCTCCTGAACCTTGACGCGGTCGGAAGCAACGGACGAGGCAAGCAAGTGAGGCAGATCGGGTGGGTTCTTGGGCATCGGAAACCTCCGCAGCACAGCCTGGAAGAAACGATCGGACGACTCTACCTCTTGGCAGCAGTGTTGACCAGTTACCGCAAGGCAATGCCACGGCCTCTTCAGGTAACCTCTCGTCAACCGGGGACGCAACGCCGCGCGTCGATTATCGGCAGCTCGGCTCCACATTTGATCACGAGAACGCGGCGTTATCGTGAGCACAGCGCCGGCATTCACGAATTTAAGGACGCGCGCGCGAGGTCAGGGGGCATCTGAAAGCCATGGCTCACGGTCCTGGCCCGTGCGTCGCCAGGTGGGAGCACTCGGCAGCTAGAGGTCCGGCTCAACCCAATACGCTCGCGATATGGGGGTCTTATCAGTACCAAGGCTAGCGCCCAAAGCCCTTTAGGTGGTATTCAGACCGCTCGGCCCGTACCCCTAGGGCACGCTCTTTCCCTCAGTCCAATCTAACCATGGCGCTTCACGTTGTATCGAAAGCGAGCGGCCATAGCCTGGATATTGCACAAGCCGGTGATTCATGGCTGATGTCAAGCTGGCGGCTGCGGACGCGTCGCGCGAGGTAGACACCGCCTGAACTAGAAAGCTGACCTCGAAGATGATTACGGCCATTAGGTGAGACTTCCGGCCGACCTTCGCCTGTGCGGCAAGGACGTCAGTCACGGCTGCTTCAAGGCTGTCGAGCCCCTCAGTTCCGAGGTGAAAGGCGCCGATCGCAACGATTCCTGAATGCTGAGGGTCGAGCTGGCCACCAGTTGTCGCGGCTGCCCTATCAATGACTCCGGTGACGAGCTTCTTGACGTCAACACGCTTGAAAGCCTGGACGTTGCGCAGGACAAGAGGTGTCTTCACCTCGATCTCAAGTCGTTCAATGATTCGGGGAATAAGAACTAGGTCACACACACGATGCTCAGCAGCCGAGTGATCGACGAGCTCAACACCGTTTCCTGCATCAACTAGGAGACTTGCGATACCCAAAGTCATAACGGAATGCTGTACCTCAACTCCGTCTATGAGTGAGTCTCGCAGCGCATGCCATGCAGGGTGATGTCGCCAGCGGTCGAACAACTCGACTATCGCTAGCAGCTCGTTTAAGGCATCGCCGTCAAGCGTAATTGGCTCATCTCCCTTGCGCGCCGCTAGGATTCGGGCAGCTTCTTCCGCGTACTGGATCAATTCGACCATCCGATGCCGCCGTGTAGGTGGGGTTTTGGACCTGTGGCCCCGCCTGTCGACCTCAACGAGTTCTTCGTAATTCGAACCGAGCAGCAAGGTGGCAGCCCTCGAAAGGCGGGTTAACACGGCAGCGTCAAGGTCTTGGCCCAGCCTTGGAGGAGCACCCTGGTCATACCTGGCGCCCGTCTCTCTGACATAGCCAGCGAATGCCGATTCGCCAGCCATCACAACCGGCTTGTCACGAACGTCAACTTCGCTGCGTAGGTGCCATCGACGAGCCTCAAGGCGAAGGCTTCTGACAGGCATAGCCTCACCCGGCTCGCGGCGTTCAGACGCCGAGACGGATCCGCATTCTGGGCACCAAAACAAGAGGTCGAGGAATTGGCGCGACCATACTGCAGACAGCAGCACCCTCCCACACTTGGCGCAATGCCATGTAATGCCAGGGTCTGCGTTCCCTGCGATAGGCGGTCCGTAGATCCGTGCAACCGGCCTTCGCTTGTCCGCGCGTGTCAACGTGAGAAGCGGCTTGTCCGTTACCAACATCTACCCTCAGCTGGGAGGATACGTCGGACAAATCCCGACCCCCCAACCGCGTGGCGCAAAGCGAGACGAACTATTTAAGGCGCCCCTGCGTCCATGCCGCTCGTGCACTCATCTTCTGTTGCGTATGCGGCTTCCGGCTACCTGTCAAGGCCTTCGATAAATTGTCGCGCCCGCTCATCCTCCATGCGCCCCTGTGCACGATAGCTCTCCGCTATCGACCTTACAAGTCGGCCAGTACGAGGCCACTCGTCCATGAGGCGCTCCTTGATCACGTCGAAATGCTGCGCAAGGTCGTACTCCAGCCGACCGCCATCGGTAAGGCCGCGACTCGTTACGCCACGTTTGTTAAAGGTCCCCGTAGTGAAGCCGGCGTCTAGAGATGCATTGGCGAGACTCTCAATTGCATTGCGAACGGGTCTGGTCGGCCACGTCCCATCGGGGTCGGTCCTTGAGTATGCAAAGACTTGGCCAAGTTGGTGCAGGCCGATCTCTTCACGGTCCGCACCTGTCAGCAGTCGACGCGCGTCCGCAATCCACTGGGTCAACTGATCCTCGTCAACTGCGCCGTCACGTTCGTTGCTCCCGGGCACCATCTGCCATTCGTGTAACAGGTGAAATGCATTCTGGGTCACCGTCGAGGGAGGTCGCGGCTCAGCGGCACCGTCGTTGCGCTTGTAGACGAGAGTCACTAGGTCCACAAAGAAGGCCGGATCACGAGCCAGCCGGCGTTCCAAAATCGGGCTACGGGCACCATAGCCAAGCGCGGGAAACACCTGCCATTCAAGGACCGCAAGGCGGCCCTCATCGAAGTTCGAGGATCTCAGGTAGTCGAGCAATAGTTGAAGGCCATAAGCCGCGAGGCGAGTAATCTCGGGCGAATTGGCGTTGACGGCCGCCTCAAGAGTCTCGGCAACGAGATCCGGTCTGAGCGGCGTTTCAGTCCGTCCAACGTAAAGGTGGAGAAGGTCGGCGGCTGCGCCAGGCCGGTCGTGCGCTAGCAGCTGTATCGCGATCCTCTCAATCGATTGAGGATCGTGGCCTAACCCATAAGGCACGAACTCCGCCCAATATGCGCGGTCTACGTCCGGCCCCAAAGCCTCGACCCGCGCCCACACCTCATCAAAACTCGTTGACGTCCGCAAGATTCGCGCTTGGGCGATTGGTCGACCCGTGAGGCGCGGTATCACCTCATCAATCCATGCGAGTCCATCGTGCGCCGCCCTGCGAATGGCATAGCCCATCGCGACTTGTACCCATTTGGGCTTATCAACATCTAGCAGGCTGAGGATGGCGTCCAAGACGCTATCCCCAAGGCCATCTGCCACAGCCACTCCGATGGCAAACGACTCCGATGCCACGTCGATAAGCCGGTCGATCCCGGACCAGCCAAGGCGGTCAACGATTCCCGCGACAGCATGCTGCCTGGCGCTATCGATCTCGGCTTGGTATTCACCGAAGTCATCGCCGCGCTTAGTTCCCGTGTTGGGAATGCTTGAATCGAACAGCCACTTGGAGCCGTCGACGGGATCCTGTGGGCTGAACTTGCTGGCAATCGTTTCCACCGCATTTACATCGGCTTCGGCCAGAGCCCACTTCGCATCAGAGAAAGCACGATGCTGACGCGCCATATCGTCCAAGGCCTCCCAAATTGCTGCTCGCCTAGGCTGATCTAGAGTTGTGTCACCGGAGAGACCGGTGAGCTCTGAAAATAGTCGGCCGCGCGAAGGTCCCGGCAATTCCGGGATCTGTTCGATTAGGGCAGGCCAGTCTGCGGGGTCCTCTCGTAGGAGTTCGAGCAGTATGGACACGATCTCATCGATGATTTGCCAGTAGTCCTCCGGGACCCCCTTGGGGGCTACGCGCCACTGGCGAAAGCGAGGTGCGTGCGTTTCTGTGCCGACTCCCATGCGCGAAGGCAGCAACGCCAGCAACAGCTTCCGTCCGTGATCAGGGTGGCGCGATGCCAGGTTGCGAAGTACGGCTACTCTTCTGGCAGAGGGTGCACTGGTCTGTGGGTACCAAGGCATGAAAATATCAGCGAGGCTCTTGGACGGTCTATTTGACAAGCGTCCGCCGGGATCAATCTCGGCCAACCTCATCAGGGTTTCCGCTGCGGCCGGCATGTATTCGGGCGACCATGCGATGCCTTCAAGCGCCCACAAAAGACCTGTGTGATACGAGCGCGCGGTGAAGCCGTCGGAGTCGTCGAAGAGCTTCGCCAGCAAAGGGGTCATCTCGACAGACCCTCGTTTACACCATCCAGAAATTGATCTGGGGCCGCCTCGGCGAGGAGAGGCATCACATCATCCATAGAGGCCCATTGATGCGCCGATTCGTCATCGTTGGCTCGTTTAAGCAAGCGCATTACGTTGACCTCGGCCCAGTTCCTGGCTGTGCGCCCCTGACCTAAGTCGACTGACTCGCCAAAGGCCCCGAGAAGAGCGAGCGTGGTGGCGAGGCCAGTCCGCATATTTGCTGAATGGATGCGCTCCTTGCCGTGAACTGCCGCAGCCCATCGTTGATCGAGCGGCAGATCGAGAGCGGGGTCGACAGCACCAAGTACCGTCTGTAAACTCCGTTCGAGAGTTGCAACATCGCTAGGGGTAACGAGCGGCGCTGCATATTCCCAAGCGGCTTCAGGGGACGCGATTGTCCAGAGTGGACCAACTCGGGTAAACAAAGGGTCTTCACCGAGCGAGGCCTCTCGAATGTCAGCCTCGAAGTCGGCGTACGGCCGCCCAATCATTGCGGCGAGTACATCGAGATCCCCAGACCTGTCCTGATTCCAACCTCCCGACAACCACGCGAGGCGGATTGCCCTAGACCGGAACCATGTCGTCCACTGCGTGCGCATGGCAATCCCCGCCGTGGCGGCTTCCCTCTGGAATGCGATCAGACTCCTGCCGGCCGCACGACCGAGGAGATTGGCCCGCGCCTCTTCTACTCCAACATCTACGAGCAGCTTTGCGAATTGGTGTTGATCGATCCGGCTTAGACGTATATCCGCAGGTGCGTCATGGGGTGCCAGAAGGATTACGTGATGCGTGCGAATGAGCAGCGCCTCGCGATGCAGTTGTTCGTCATAAGGGATCAGGATCAACAGTTTCGCGGAGACATCCAGGAGCCTGAGCGCATGAGCCTCGTGGATTACGAGCGCGCGGGCGAGCAGCGAGAGTCGGCGCGTTTCATCCTGCGCCAGGATTACAGCGGCGACAAAGGCAAGAATCTCATCCGTACCAGACGCCGAGATTGTTGTGAAGCGGACATCTTGCTCCAAAAGCGACGCAAGCTGGCTGGACTCGTTAAGACGGCCTACTAGGACCATTTCGGGGGTCAGTGCTGGGTTGCTTGCCGTTGAGAATCTTCTCCACCACTCCTCGATGCCACGGACGCCGTTCGCGGCTTTTCCGAGTTGCTCGGAGAAGATCAGGTGCGCACCGCGAGCCTGCTCCAGAGCTGCCTCGATATTGTCGACGTCGAGAACCTTGATGTCTTTCCACGGCCCCGCGGCCAGTCGCGGCTTGATCCAGTTCTCTTTGTCGGTCCACCGCCGGGGAGTCACAACCACAAAGGTGGTTTTGCTCGGGTCCTCACCAAGGGGTTCCTTGGTTCGCTTCACATAATCGTCGGTCGCCTTTGTTTCGGGATCGGCTCCGGTACCGAGCTCCCACACGCTGCGGCCCTCTGGCACAAAGGGTGTGGAACGATTCGCGACCACAATTCCATCGTATCCCGGCACCTGCGCGCCCTCACCGGACCGCATATCCAGGGTGACGACCTGGTCGTTTGTCTGATCAATCAAAGCCCGAACCAGACGTGCAAATTCTGTGCGTGCCATTACCCGCTGCGCCCACGATTCGATATCCGAGGCGTCAACTAGGTTTGGGAGACGTGGGCCTGCGGCGCCGATTTCGATACTCCGTCTTCATGGACGTGGACAGGCGACGATTTGAGAACGGGCACGTGCCCACTCAGACGTAGTCTGACTTATCTTGTTACGCCGAAGGCGTCGTTCTGCCTCCACTTAGGAGGCAATTGTCCTCCGGCCGCGCGCTTTGGGTCGACCGTCGTGAGAACGTCGTGAGCGAGTCCGAGATCGGCGTGAGACGCACGACCTCCACGAGGTGCCGGCTCGAGCCAGCTATGCGCTGCGAAGGTCAATGACCAGCCGCTCCTGTGACGGCCATTGGCGAATAGGCGCATCGTGGGAGTAGATCTCCAGCATGCTTAGGTAGCCGCCGTCCAGGAAAGCAATCACTCCGCCGACTGGTTGCCCGTCGTCACCAAGCACAACGGCTTCGGCTGGAATCGGAGATCCCGGACAATCAAGGGCCGGCGGCGTCGAGACACGATCAACTGCTAGATCAACCGTCGCACAGCCGCATGCACATCGACCGACAACGCGGGTGTGTGGGACCTGGGCCCGCAGTTCAGGCGCGCCTCGGAAATCGCCTGCTAGGAGTTTGTCCAACACCCGCTCCTCGTCCATCGTGAGCGGTCGGCCCTCCACCGGGATGGACACTTCGCAAGCCTACCCCTCGCCGGCCTTCGAGAGGCTGGCGGGAGGTTGCCCGAAGACCTCCCGCCGACACGCGGTAAGAACCTACGAGTAGACGCCGTCGATGGTTACGAGCTGAAGCGCCTGGCCGTCCCAGTAGAGATAGGCGCTGTAGGCGACCGTCGCGCTATCGGCGCTGGTGTATGTGCCCAGCCAGTTGTAGGTGGCCGACATGCGGAAGTTGCCGTGGACCGTGATCAGGCCGCTGTCGGGATCGAAATTGACAGTCGCCCCTGAGAGCGGATCGCCTGTCATCGACCAGCGGACGTTGGTTGTCCCTCCGACGCCCAATTGCTGCGGGCAATCGGCGACGTCCTGTACCTTGGCTGCCGCACACTGGGCGAAGGCCTTGGAGACGATCGCCTTTGCAGACTCATCAGTTGCACCGGCCGGCCTGGTGAGTGGAGGTACTCCGGTCGCCGGCTTGATAGCACCGACCGTCACGTCACTTGCCGTCAAAGTCAGGCTGGCGCTGTAACCTTCAGCGACCACCATGTGCCGGGCAGCCTGAAAGCCGTCCTCGTTGTATGCGAACACCATCTGGTAGTGGCCGACGGCGGACGCGTTCATGGCCTGATCGAAGCTGACGGCTATGTCGGCGATGGGATCGCCCACGACCGACCACTGCCCTGACAGGTTGAAGCTGTCGGGAATATCTTGCGGACAGGGGGACGAGATCCTTGCGTTGGCGCTGGTCTGCCGCGAGCAAAAGACGAAGCCGGCCTTCACGGCAGCCTTGACTTTGGCGACCCCTACAGTCGTGAGTTCCGGGCTGTACGCGACGGGCTGAGGTTGAGAGAAGAAGGCGTCAACGCTGAGGGTGCTGGCGGCAAGGATCTGCGTGGCTCCGAACTGGAGCTTGTGGAACACGGGCAGTACGGCGATCGTTGACTTGCCCGGCTGCAGGCTCAACTGCTTGCCGTCGATCGAGACCGCGCCGCTCCCGCCCGGCAGGTTCACTTGAAGCAGGGTCGGCGTGAGCAGGACGTGCCAGACCCCAAAGATGCCGAACCGAGTCTGCCCAGATTTCACCACCACAAACTGAGCCTGCTTGCCACCGGAAGAAGTCGCGTACGTGAATTTGACGATTGCGGTCGACGTGTTCGTGCCGGTGGTGCCGTCGATGCCGAAGCTCTTGATGTCAGGTCGCCCAACAGCCAGGGCTGCACGCATCGAGCCCTGGTCGGTCAAGGTCACGGCTGCCGGTGCAGTGGGCGCCTCAACCTGGACCTGGGCCCACGCTGTCGAAGCGTCGCCCGACTGAAGGGCGCCCAGGTAGGCACGGACGGCCCCGTCCGGGGTGTACTGGCGCGCGACCAGGTTGAAACCAACAACGGACCCGATGACCAGCAGGATGGCCACGGTGGCGGCGGCGACGATGCGAGGCTGGCGCCATCGACCGAGGCTGTTTGGCTGGGCTTCAGGTGAAGCCGGCTGTGGTTTCTCGCCGTTCGGAGAAGCGGGCGCGCCTGCGACCTGAGGCTCGGTGTCCTTGACTTCGGTGCTCATCTTTCTCCCTCCTGGGCGAATTGCCGGCGCACCTCGCCGGCGAGCTTGGTTTGTCCCGTCTTCAGGTAGGCAATTGCCAGACGTTTGGCCAGGTCTCGGCGTCCAGGCATGGCGTCGAGGGCCTCTTGCAGGTGAGGGATGGCTTGCTCCGGACGACCGATCGCGTCCTGGTAGTCGGCCAGAGCGCGAGCCAGATCGGCCCGATGCTCGGCGAGGCGAAGCCGGGCGTCGGCAACCACCTGGCCGGCGGTGCCCCTGCTCTGCGTGACGCGTCGCTCAAGCTCCTCGAATCCGGCGAGGAACTCTTTGCCATGAATGTCGTTGAGCAGGCGCTCAATCGTTCCGGCTTGCTGAGGTGAAATGAGTTCGTGATCGTCCGTCAGCGTGCTCGCCAGGCTGCGCAGCTCGGTGACGTCGCTGTCGACGTCCGAGAGCTCGAGCCAGACGCTGGTGCGATCGGCCCGCACCAGGGCTCCCAGAGCAGGGTCGATGTCGCGCTGGAGGTCATAGAGCTGCTTGCGCAAGCGGTCAAGCTGGTTCTTGCTCGGCAGCCCAGGAGAGAGCTCGTCGCCGAGAGCAGGACGGACCACCTTTGGCTCGTCAAGCACCCACCGCGCGAGCAGGTATTCGAATAAGAAACTGAGGACCGGCTTGTCTTCGAGGCCTCGCGTCATGTCTTGGCCGGCGGCGCGGATTTGGAGTGTGCCGATGCTTCGGATGGCCAGCCGGCCCTGCCTTTCCAAGACCTGACCGGCGCCGACTGAAGGCGATTCCTCAAGGCTGGCTGAGGTTTCTCGAATTGCTGGTAGCGGAACCTCAACCGGCGCTGAGGTTTCGGCCACCGCAGACTGGCCGTTTTGGTGCGACGACTCAATCGTCTGAGTCGCGGCAGCGAGTGGTTTCTCCGGCGTTGAGTCGACTGGCGTCGGGATCGCCGCGACCGCAGCCAGGAGCAAACCGAGTCCGCATTCGACCCAGCCGCCGGCGGCTCCGCCAACTCCACCCAAAGCTCCGTAGGCGGCGATCAGCAGCCAAAGAAATGTGGGGAGAAACCGAGTCTGCAGGAAGAAATATCCGAGAACCGCCGCGCCGAGGTAGGCAAAGCCGATCGGATCGCCAGGCGGCAGGAGCACGCCAACGCCGACCGCGCCGGCGCCCGCGAAGCCACACGCGAGCACGATCCCGCGCGGATCTCTCGGAACGCCCAGCGTCGTAAGGAACTGCTGCACCGGTCTTCCCCGCAAACCCGTCCCTGCCTCCTCAGGGCAGCTAGCAACGGATGAAACAGGTGTAAGCGCTGACGGGCAGGTTGCCAATCCTTGATTGCCATGAGTCCGGATCGTTATTTCCCATGAGGGGTGCGACGGGTTTTCCGAGGTCACGACCGCTCCTCGACCATTGCGTCGTAGGACCTCTGCCGACGTTGCCGGCCGTGCTCACGCGCGAGCTTGCGACGGACGCCCTGGTTGGCACGGTGGAGAAGTGCCGCCTTCAGGTGTGCCGGATTGTTGGGCAGGGGCATCATTGCCGCCGCGTGGAGAAGCTCCAGGACCAGTTGCTGGCATATGTCCTCCTCGACCATCACGGGCGGTTCATCTCGCAGACGCCGCAGGCGATGCAGCATCGCCGGTGCCAACAGGTCGAGCAACACCGGAGCCCAGAGCTGGCGCGGTCCGACGCGGTAGAGCTGGACCAGCGCGAGTAGGCTCCTACCGCGCTGGCTGCGACCCTGCATAGAAGGATCGCGCGCGCGCGAGACTTCTGCGCGCTCCCGGTCGGAAAGGACCTCTTGGACCCGGCGGTAGCCGGCACTGAGATCGGAAATCAGGCTGCCTGCCATCGAGCACCTCCTTGGTTTGGTGCTTCGAAGGCTCTCAGCCCAGCGTCGTGAGACCGTCGTGAGCAGGCCCCGGATCGTCGTGAGCTTCGGCCGGCGCTGAGTTCAGCTCGCGTCGTGGGCGCGGGCGATCGTCGTGAGATCGTCCTTTCTTCTGAAAAACGACGATGCGGGGACGTTTTTCGGCCGGGCCGGTGAACATTAGGGATAGGCGTGAGGACCTCACGCCGCTACGAGCTCCGGCTCGCCTCTCCCCTGTCGTCCGACTTGGAGGACTTCGCCCGCGGCCACGAGCTGGGTTGGGGACCATCGATCCGCCTGCTCATCCGCCGCGGGCTCGAGCTGGAGGTCAGATCTAGGCGGGCCTCCTTGGCAAGCGACTCGCCGGCAGCGCTAGCCGCGTTGACCGCGGCTGAGCACGCGGTGCTGATGATCGCCTCGATCCTGCCCGAGGGCGAACAGCGGATGCAAGCGCTCGCTGAGCGCGCGGCCCAAGCCGCTGAAGCACGCCTCGCTGTGTTCAGCGCTCATGAGACGGAGAGCTGATGAGCGACCGCTGCTTCGTCCGGGTGAAGTGGGATCCGGCCACCAGCGCCGGCGATGCACGCCGGGCGGTTGGCGGCTTCCTCCGCTACATCCAGCATCGCGATTTGCATCCCGACTCCAAGCCAGTTCGCACCGCCCAGGACGTGCACGGCCTGGTCAAGTACGTCGCCTACCGAGATAAGGCGAGCAGGCGTGCTGAGCTGTTCGGCCCAGAGGGCGTGAGCGGCACTGACGCTCGGAAAGGTTTCGCCGAGTACGTGACCCGCTCGATCGAGCGATCACAACCACAGCTCTACCGCAGCCGCGACGGGCGCCTACCGGATCGGCGGCGAGCCGTGTCGCGCTTTGTCATCTCGCCCGAGCGCGCTTTTGGGCTGGATCTGCAGGAGCTGACGCGGGCGGCCGTGGCCCGACTCGAATCCGAGCTCGGAGTCGATGGATTGCGCTGGATCGCAGCTGTTCATCGCAACACCGAACACCACCACGTTCATCTCGTGCTGGCCGGACTGCACGAGGAGGCCCCGGGCCGTTATCGGCGAGTCGACATCTCAAAGAAGGGTCTTGCCGCGATCAAGGAGACGTTCGCGCTTGAGATCTCGCGACAGCGCGGAGATCGCTCACCCGAGGTCGCGCCGAAGTCCGATCCTGCTGACGCCACTGCGCGGTATCCGCGTCCGCGTGCCGCAGCGGCTACTCACCTCCGGGCGATCCCACGGCCTACGTTGGTGGACCGTCCCCGGCGCCCATCGTCAGCGCCGATATCGAGTGTGCATGGCTCCTCGCTCGACCTGTCGGTCTTGCGCCTGCGCGCGGCAGCTCGTCGCTATCAGCGCCAGATGCAGCGCGCGGCTGAGCTCGAGGCCCGTCATTTGGGCTGGGAGCGGGCGGCATGACCAGGCTGCTCATGACGGTCGGCCACCAGGTTGTCAGATTGGCGGTCGACCTGCTGCAGCAAGTCTTGCCGGCCTGGCTTTTCGGCGTGTCGCCCGAAAGCCACGGCAGCAGTCGCTGGGCCCGTCCGGGCGAGCACGGCCGACTGGGCCGTCCGGCAAGCGCGGATCACCCCCTTGGCGACGGCATCGTGCTCGGCTGGCATCGCGGCCGGCTGCTGCAGTCGCCGGCCGAGGACAACGTCATCCTCTTTGGCGTTCAGCGCTCGGGTAAGACCTCGACCGTGGTCGTACCGACGCTCCTCGGCTGGCGTGGCGTGGCAGTCGCAACCTCGACCAAAGAAGAGCTGGTCAAACTCACAGCTCACCACCGAGCCAAGCAGGGACACGTCTTCGTGTTCGCGCCGCTAGACCGCGATCACGTGTGGATGCGGGACCTCGGCCTGAGCCCGGCGACCTGGAACCCGCTAGAGGCAATCGACTCCTGCGGCTCGGCTTCCGAACTCGCGGACCATTTCACAGCTGACGGCAAGCGCGGTCATGCCGCCCACTGGTATCTGGCCGCTTCCAGCCTGATCACAGGACTGGCAGTCTGCGAGCGCGAACGCGGTGGCGACATGCGCTCGGTGCTGGCGCGCCTCAATCGCACCGCCCCTTCTGAGTACATCGGCCTCTCCAAGGTCGTTGAGGACGCCAGCGCCTCCGATCTATTGCTGGCGTTCGGACTGACGCCCGAACGTGAGGCAGGTTCCATAGCGTCGACGGCTCGCTCCTCACTTTCGCTCTGGAACGACGAACGGATCGCCGCAGCTACCAGGTCATCCGAGCAAGCGCTCGACCTTGATCGCCTCTTGACGGGGGGCGCAACTCTGTACCTGGTGGCGCCGGCCGAAGAGGCTGAGCGCTGCCGACCTCTCTTCTCCGCCCTCCTTCTCTCTCTGCTGCGCCGAGCGAGTGGTAAGGCGCGCGCCCAGGGTGGTGTGCTGACGCCGCGTTTATTGCTGGCGCTGGACGAGGCGGCCAACTTTGCCCGCATCCCGCGTCTTGCCGGATACGCCTCTAGCGGTCCTGGCCAGGGCATCCAACTCCTGCTCTGTTTCCACGACTTGGCCCAGGTCGAATCGGGCTACGGACAGGAGCAGGCAAGAACCATCTGGAACAACTGTCGCGCCCGTCTGCTGCTCCCTGGCCAGGGCGACATCAAAACCCTGGAGCAGTTCAGTCGGGCAATCGGCGATGAGACTCGGACGTTTCGAGCTCAACACTCGGATCGCTGGCGCTCCAGCTCCAGCGAGCAGCGCGTTGGCCGGCCGCTAGTCAGCGTCGACGAGCTGCGCCGCCAGCAGAGCGCGGTCCTGATCTACGCCAACGCCCCGCCAGCCCAGCTCGAGCTTCGCCGTTGGGACCAGGTTCCCGCCTGGCGCCATTTGGTCACGTCCCCTCCGGTCGTGAATGCCGGTGCCGCCGGCAAAGGAGACATCTGAAGGTGCGGATTCTGAACGACATCTCGGTCCGGCCCGATTTCGTTGGATTGCCGCCAAGCGTCTATCACGGCCTCGTCCATCTCACCAACAATGCGGCCGCAGTGCTGACCCTGGTGGCCGGCCTCGGCCTCACGGTCTCGCTGATCGGCCTGGTCCTGGCTTCATTCACCGCCAACCGCGAGCTAGGCGAGCGGGCCAAGGGCGGGATCGCGGTCTCGGTGTTCTCCATCGCCCTGCTCTACATCGGCGTCGCCGCGGCCAACTACGCCGGACGGCTCTTCAACTGATGGGTGACTACAGCTCGGCAGCCGCCCAGATCGTCAACGAGGTCGTGGTCGCCATCGCCAACTGGTCGACCGCGGTGGCGGTGGCCAGCATCCGCTGGCTGGTCGAAGGCCTCGGCCACGCAACCGAGCCCGATTTGTCTGTGATCGTGCCCGTCTACGACCGCGTGTTGGCAATCTCGCTTCTGATCCTGGGCGCGATCGTCGCCCTGGCTCTGATCGAACGCATCGCTTGGGGTTCGTCCGGCGCTGGCCTGGCTCTCATTCCTCGCGTCGTCGCGGCCACCTTCGCTGCATACGTCGGGCTCGCGCTGGTCAATTACGTCGCCGGCTACGCGGCGCTCCTGGCCACGGTCTGGAGTCCCGATTTCGCCGGCCTCAACAACCTGCTCATTCACAGCGTCGCGGTCAGTGACGCCGTGGTCGAGAAGGTAGGCAGCGGTCCCCACGTCAGCACTTTCGGGCTCATCTTCACCGCTCTTTCCGTGAGCTCGCTGGCGGTGATGGTGCACCTGGAGCTGGTCGTCCGCTCAGCCCTGATCCTGACCGTCACCTCATTTGTACCCCTGGTCTGCGTGCTTTCGATATGGCCGCGAGCGGCAGGCGCCGCCACCACCCTGGCCGAGTTTTTGCTTGGGCTCTTTCTCTCCAAGTTCGTGGTCGCCACCGTGGTCTACGTCGGCTTCCGCCTGGTCGTGGTGGCGCTGACTGCGGCTGCGGACACCGACACCACCGAGAACTGGATGGCCTCGGGCCTCGCGGTGCTCCTTATCGCCGCCTTCTCGCCGCTGGTGGTCTTCTCGGCGCTTCGCTTCGCCCACACTCAGGCTGGCTCGGTCGCACGCAGCTTCACCGGCGCAACTGTCGCATTGGCACCGACAGGCAAGCTGGTGGGCAGTGCCGGCAAGGCGCTCGGCCCGCTAGCGAAGTCAGCTCAGAAGCATCTCGGCTCGGGCATCGCTCGTCTTCGATCGCGCCAATGACAGGTCCGCGTCTGCCAGTCGAAACGATTGGTGTGTTTTCTGGGCGGCGCGGAAGGGGATCGGGGGAACCGGCGCCGAATCCGGTTCCCCCGTCACTGGAAGATGAGCCCTGGCTGATTGATAGCCGCGAGGTTGCGCGACTCCTTGGCATCGGTCGAACCAAGGCCTTCCAGATGCTTGCTTCGCGAGACCTCCCCACGGTTCGGATTGGGCGGTGCGTTCGCATACCGCGCGAGGCGCTGCGCCAGTGGGTCGTGAAGCAAGCAGGTTCAGATCCCCAAGCACCGATTTCGTGGATTCGAGAGCCAGGACCTGCTGCAAGACGAGGTCGTTGATTGCGGCTGAAGCGTGCCAACGGCGAGGGTTCGATCAGTCGCCGATCCAACGGCAGCTGGGTTGCAGCGGTTTCATTGCCGAACGGTCGCCGGAAATTCTTCTATGCGAAGAGCAAGGACGAGGCCAGGCGGAAGCTCACCGAGGCCCAGCACGCGATTGACATTGGGTCCCTGTCGGACGCCCACGCTCTCACGGTCGCCGAGTATCTAGACCAGTGGTTAGTCGAAGTGGTGCAGCCAAATGTGCGTCCCTGGACGTACAAGGGCTATGAGGTGCACGTGCGGATTCACCTCAAGCCAGCGATTGGGCATATCCCGCTGGCGAAGCTGGCTCCGCTCCACGTTCAGCAGTTGATCAATTCAAAGAAACAAGCTGGTCTTAGTGCCAAAACGATCCGTTACATACGGGGCACGCTTCGATCGGCTCTGAACAACGCCGTCCGATGGGACTTGTTGTCGCGCAACCCCGCGGCGCTTGTTGAGAGCCCTCGGCTCTCTCATTACGAGATCCGGCCATTCACGCCCGCAGAAGCTCGGACATTTCTGCGAAGCATCAAAGGCGATCGACTTGAGGCCCTCTACTCGGTGGCCCTGACAATGGGCCTCCGGCAAGGCGAAGCGCTTGGCTTGCGCTGGGGGGACGTCGATCTAGAAATGGGCTACCTCAGAGTCTCTAAGCAGCTGCAACGCATCGACGGCGAGTCGAGGCTGGTTGAACCAAAAACCGAACGCAGTCGCAGAACACTTGCGTTGCCTGCGTCGATTGCGCGGTCATTGCTCGATCACAGAGACTCCCAGACAAGGGAGCGCGCCGCAGCTGGAGAGCGGTGGGCCGAAACCGATCTCGTCTTCACGACTCCAAGCGGCCGGCCGATCGACGCGACGCGCATAAGCAAGGAGTTCCACCATCACCTTCGTCGCGCAGGACTCCCCCAGCGTCGGTTCCACGACCTTCGCCACTCGTGCGCAACGCTCCTTCTGGTCCAAGGCGTCTCCCCTCGCGTCGTCATGGAACTGCTGGGCCATTCCCAGATCTCGCTAACGATGAACACGTACACCCACGTCGTGCCCGAATTGCGACGCCAAGCGGCCGATCGCATGGACGACCTGTTAGAGCGATCCGACGACCGATAACGGATATCTGATGCCAGTCCGCCGCTTGCGTGAGCGGCACACAAATTCGCACGAGGTCAATCGACGACCCTAAGCTGTAGCGCGTCGCGGGATCCGCCGACCATGTCGATCGGGACAAAGTACCCCGGAGGCCGGCTGGAAAGGTGCAGTTCTCTCCTAAGCTCACGATTCAACTTCCGGGCATCGCAGCGGGCCAGGCCGCCAGCGTCGCTGACCGCGGATTCGCAGAACCGCGCCATCTCGTTCATGTAGCCGAGCACCGTTCGGCTGTCCGTCTTCGCCAGGGCGATCGCGCGAGAATCGAGCGCGCCTAGGCGGTCTAGTGGGAGGCTTTCGGCCTCGAGCTCCTTATGAATGAACGTCACAACGGATGGGCCGATCGGCACCAAGTCAGCCTTGCGGATGTCCGGAATGAAGACCGAGAACAGGGTCCCGGCGTGGGCAAGTAGCAGGCATTTTCGAGAGTCGAGCCAGAGCAGGTTTGCATACCAATCATCGTTGCTAGGCTCGACTGTCACCAGGTCTCGCGGGCGCGCGCCCAGGAGCGACAGCATCTTGGCCGTGCCCCGCAGGACCATGCATCCCATCGTATGGGCACATCAGGTGGGGGTTCAGGCTGCGGCCGCTGCCTGTTCCGGCGTTTACTCGCGCAACAAACCGCGGAGTCGCTCGGTGCACGTTAGCGGGCCGGTTGTCAGCACCGGATCAATGCCCGCGATCTGGGTTCGCAACCCGAGTGCGAAATGACGCGGCAGTAGTGCGGTTGTAGAGTCCCTCTGGGTGACTGCGTTATCTGTCCGCCTAAGGGATCATGCCCTACGTCCCCACCTGAAGCTCTAACAGCACGGCGAGCTTTTCGGCCTGTTCTCTTGGGTCAAGCCGGCCACGGAGTCGCTCCACCAGATCTCGGCGGTGACGAGCAATCGCCTGGAGGATTGCGTACCGGAACGCATCAATGTCCGAGGTCGCGAGGAGTGCGTTTATCAAAAGGTCCTCCAGCCAGCCGACTCGACGTTCGACCCCGAGTTCGATGACTGGAAGGAGCAGATTCGTGTCGTCCTTTTCGAGGAATCGATCGATGACCATCCGGAGCCGGTCGTCCGGCAGCCCGTCAAGCCAAAGTAGTGACTCGGCCTGGGCTGCTGGGAGCAGGCCGTAGGGATTGTCGAGCGCGATCCCGTATAGGAGCGTCAACTCTCCAGCGGAGCCAAGAACGCGCAGCGCTGTCCGGGCCGGTTCGCCGGTCACTGGATTGTCCTGGCCGTCCGCGAGCATCTCGATGGCCCGCCAGCGCGCGAGGTCACCATCTAGCTCGAGCAGGCGATTAAGGCCCTCGGCCCGAATCCCGTGTGCGACCTCCTCCTGCGACGGCGGCAGGTACTCGAACCTTTGCGTCGCCTCCAACAGGAGTGGCACGTCGTCCGCGGTCACGAGGTCACGAAGCGCGCGAAGCAGCAACCAGCGAAGGCGGCCATCCGCATCGCGCCGCCGGTTAGCGGTCAGCGCTCGGAAACGCTCCAGTAAACGGCTCTGGCCGCAGCCTTGCCGGGCAATTGCGAGAGCTGACCTAGGGCAGCCTCCAAGTCGTCAGGCAGCAGGGCCCGATGCACTCGCACAAGGGCTCGCTGTAGTTCGGCTTCGTCTTTCGCGTCCGTGCTCCGCAATCTAGCCTGTCGCCAGCAAGTTCGGCCGGTCGCCGAGTTGACTCTCGCGTAACCCACCCGGCCGCTACCTAAGGACCGGCTTTCCTACCTCACTCCACGAATGGCCACCGTCGCGGCTGACCAACATCGAGTTGCCGATCGGCGGGCAATCCCAACCACTCATGTACTCGGCTGTTCACTCGCACCCCTCCATGACGCCGGCGACGGCCTCCTGACTCCAACCGATTCAGCCCGAATCGCGAGGACGCGGCCACCGGGCTTTGGGAGTCTGAAAAAGAACCAAGTGCGGCCGAAGCAATCCGACCACCCTCGCCTACTGCGGCTCTTGAGAGGGAGATGCGACCAGGTCGTTCTGCTTAAACACGACGCGTGGGCGTCGCCAGAATGGAAAGATCAGCAGTCCGGTAAGGCTGTCAGTTTTCCAGTCGCCTCCCTGGCGTGACTGGACAGCCCACCTGCAGGGAGTCGAGCCCCGATAGGTCACAGCCAACCTAGAAGACGAAGAGAGGCCAAAGCCAACGCAATTGATCGCCTCATCTTCGGTGTTGAATTGCTCATGCCAACCGCCGTCAAAGAAGACGGTGTAGCCATTGGCGTCGACGAGAAGCTGAACCGTAAATCCGGCATCGCCGGGCGGTCGGATGGAGATCGAGCTTCCTGAACGAGTGATGTCTGCCTCGGGGTATCTCGCTAACTTGGCGACTAGTCGATCGATGGCATCCGGACCAAAGTCAATGTGGAGGCTGCTCACGCTGCAGCCAATTCGCACGTTCGGGTCGGCGGTTATGACGACCTGTCTATTCGAATAGGCGATCGCGTTGAAGGTGTAGGTTCCAATGTGCTCTTTGTCCTCAACCGTGAGCTCATCAGCGTCATGGATCGCGAGGAGACTGTCAAAGGGCTGCGGCTTCCCTGTCGCTCGATTCACCGGCGATTTGCTCGTTGGTCTGTTCCAAAAAGGGATCCTTACCACGCGGCTGACTGGGTCATATGTGATCGCTTCGACGTCAAACCACCGGTCGTGTATCCGGTCGTTCACAAGAACCAGCCTCTCCGGCTCCCTGATCGTCATTGTCACGTCACCGGAGTGGGATGAAGACCGAGAGGTCGTACAGCACGAGATTGAGTTCCCGTGCGTCCGGCGGCGGGCTTGGGGTGAAGTTCACCTCGCCCCTGAATCCACCTCCGTTCCCCAGTGAACCCTGATATTGCGTGCGCAGGTTGTCGGTCAGGCGAGCGCCCATCCAAAGAGCGAGTATTCTTCGGGAACTCATCTCCGCGCGAGCAGCTATAAGCCTTCGCTCTTCATCCGCGATCTGGGGCCTCAGGTAGTCGGACACAGTGTCGTTGAACAGCCAAGAGAGGTCAGGAACTGGTTGGGCCAGCCATTCGATCCTGACGCGGTCTTGGTAGACCAACGCGGAGATGAGCTTGATGGCTCCATCGTGGAACGGAATTGGCTTCGGGCCGGGATATCCGGCTCTGAAGAGTGCCGACCGACTGTCCTGCAGTCGCCGGTCTGAGGTGAGAGAGATCAGCACTTCGGTGCCACCGACGTGAAGCGTCAGTCCGGTTGCATCTGGCGAGGGCTGACACCTGCAGGTGGCCGTGCCTTCGATGCCCCCGAATCGGCTCAGCGGGCCGGACCGCTCAAGCGAGAGCTCGAACTCTCGACCGCCGTCGTTAGATAACCAGGCTCGATTCCATAGCTCACGCAGGCGCTCAGCGTGCAGGAACGCATCAACTAAGTCTGGTCGGTTCCTCAGTTCCGGCGGTACTTCCCGCTCCACCACGAGAGTCACGTCGTCCATCCAGGTGAGATCGGGGGTCAGTGGCATTCGCCACTCGATACGAATTCCGTCAGTGTAGATAAGGGCTGCGACAACGGTGACCGAACCACCGCGGAATTCAATCTCGGGCGGTCCTGGATAACCCGCCACGAAGTCTCTGAGAGCCGGTCTGGGCCTTGGTTTGGTCATCTCGCAGTTGCTGCCGAGCGGATCAGAGTCTGCCGGAGATGCACCAGTTCTCGAACTGATTAACGATCAGAGGCAGGCCACCTCGGACTACACCGATTAGCCGTCGAGTATGGCTCGGTTGCAGTTTCATGACCAGGGTCGCTCGGTGCACGGTAGCGGCCGGCTATCAGCGCCGGATCAAGGCTCGCGATCATGGTTCGCAACCCAAGAGCGAAATGACGCCGTTGTAGTGCGGTTGTAGTGCGGTTGTAGTAAGGCGCTCCCTCGACGACGCGGGCCGGGCCATTTTGAATACGAAATTGGCTCCGGAGTAGGGATTCGAACCCTAAACCTTGCGGTTAACAGCCGCCTGCTCTACCGTTGAGCTACTCCGGAACGGGTCCATCGAATTCTAGGTGGTGAACTCGTTTGGCCGCCCCGTGCCGCTCTGTGCCGGGGTGTTACACCGTAACTGCAGTCAAACTGCAGTCAAAACTGCAGTCAGAATTGCTGTCAGTTATCCACAGGGTCAGCCAACCGCTGACCAGCGTCGCGCGAGCCATCGGACTGCCAGTCGAACGAGGGGAACGGGCGGGATCTCCGCTATGCCCCAGCCGGCCAGATATGTTCGGGGCACGGTACCCGTCCTGAACGCTCTGGCAGAGATGTATGCCCCCCAGAGGACTTCGGACGACGGATCGTAGGCAACGACATACCATGCCTCCGTTCGGTCAGGAGACACGACCTTGACGCGAGCCTCAGGCCAGCCACGACAAACCGCGATCTCGCGGAGCGAGGGAAGGCTGCCGGGAAATACCGCGGGTGAGCGAAGTTCGTGTCGACTTGCGATGCCGTGGCACGTTACGGGTGTCCAGCGCTAGCGCCAACCGTGCTTGTTAACGTCAGCCGACCGGGGGTGGCGCCTCCGTTCTCAGGCGTGTGTACATCTTGCGGACGTAGAAGTCCTTCAGGATGTCCTGAAACTCCTGATCGTCCAGAACCTGCTTGAAGATGGACTGATTGGCATCCATGCGAGTGACGATGGTGTTGATGAACTTGGGGTCAAAGACGAGCTTGAAGTTCTCCATAGAGTTGTTCTTCGCCTGATCGCGCAGCTCATGGTCGGCCGCCCAAGTCTCCTCAAACTGATCGAACAGAAGCTGGTCGGCCTCGCCAAGGTCCAGGCCAAAGCGCTCGTTGAGGACCTCAACGATCTTTGAGAGACGCTCTATCTCGGGCTCGTGCAGCTTGCCCTTGCCGGCCGTGATGCCCTTCACCTCGCCGATCTGGTCCTTAAGGCCGAGCGACCCCTCGAACGTGATCTCCGTCCGCAAATGGGTGAGCTCAACCTCCGCTCCCAGGTCGAGGCGCTCGACCGTGGCCGAGTTCCGGATGTAAGCCGCTAGTGCCCGGCAGTAGATGTAGTCGCGCTCGAGGGTCGTGTTCTGAAACGAGACGATCTGGGAGACGAATGAATAGGTACGGACAAACTTGTCCAGCGCGTCCTTGAAGTCAACTGCTACCTCGTCGTCGAGCGTTCGATAGCGCTCAAGTGCCGGATCCAGCAACGCATAGATCGCCGCGTGTGCCTTGTGGCCCTCACCCAACAAAAGCGCACCGACCGCCGCCTGCATATCCTCACCGCGGAGCACATCAAAGCCGTCGAGACGGGCGCGGGTGTCCCACAACACATTGGGATCGGTCGGCGCTGCAACCGTTTTGCCGTAGTAGGGCTCGAATGCCTTCTGGATCTGCTCAGCGTCATTCCGGAAGTCGAGGACGAAGGTGTCCGACTTTAGCTGGTGGATTCGGTTCAGGCGAGACAGCGTCTGAACCGCCGCCAGGCCTACCAGCACCTTGTCGACATACATCGTATGAAGCAGCGGCTGGTCGAACCCGGTTTGGAACTTCTCAGCCACGATCAGGACCTGGTACTCGGCACCGGCGAACTTTTCCGCCGTCTGCGACTCGGGGAGCTTGTTCATACCCGTTTCGGTCAACTCCACCACTTTGCCGGAAAAGGCGACGAGCGTCTTCAGCCCGGTGTAGGCCTTCTCCTTGATGTACTTGTCGACCGCTTGCTTGTAGCGCACGGCGTGCAGGCGGGACGAGGTGACCACCATAGCCTTGGCGCTGCCGCCGATCTTGGCCATGGTGTGAGCGCGGAAGTGCTCGACGATGATCTCCGCCTTCTGAGCCAGGTTGTGCGGATGCAGGCTCACAAAGCGTGCAATCGCGCGCCGCGCTTTGTTCTCCTGGTACTCGGGGTCTTCACGGATCTTCTTCTCGATCCGCCAATAGGAGTGGTAGGTCGTGTAGTTGGCTAAGACATCGAGGATGAATCCCTCCTCGATCGCCTGGCGCATCGAGTAGAGGTGGAACGGCTCGAACTTGCCGTCTTGGTTCCTGATGCCGAACAGTTCAAGCGTGCGCTGCTTGGGCGTCGCGGTAAAGGCGAAGAACGACAGATTGCCCTGCCTGGCGCGTGCGCTCGCCGCCTTGGCCAATGCTTCCTGCACTGGGTCTTCGGCGCTGGTGACCAGGCCCATATCCTCTGCCTCGGCTGCCGTCAGCTCTTGCTCCTCAGTGGCACCAAGCACCAGTCTCAGGTCCTTGGCCGCCTCGCCTGTCTGTGACGAGTGCGCCTCGTCCACGATCACCCCGTACCGGCGACTCGGCAGCCCACCAATCTTCTCGAGCACGAACGGGAACTTCTGGAGTGTTGTGATGATGATCTTTGCCTGCTCACCGGCCAGAGCCTCGGCGAGTTGCTGGGAGTTCTCGTCGATCTTCTCGACCATTCCTCGAGCGTGTTCGAACTGGTAGATCGTTTCCTGAAGCTGGCGGTCGAGGATCACGCGGTCGGTGATCACGACCACCTTGTCGAAGACCTTGTGGTCCTGCATATCGTGGAGGCTTGCCAACCGATGGGCGGTCCAGGCGATCGTGTTGCTCTTGCCCGAACCGGCGGAGTGCTCGACGAGGTAGTTGTGGCCTGACCCGTCCTCGCTGGCACTCCGCTCCAGCTTCAGAACAGCATCCCACTGGTGGTAGCGGGGAAAGATAACGGCCTCCGCTGCCTTGCGCTGTGCCTGGGAGCCCTTGGCCGGCCGCTCGACGTGGATGAATCGGGCAAGGATGTCCATCCACGGGTCGCGCGCCCAGACGCGCTCCCACAGGTAAGCCGTGCGGTGCCCATTGGAATTAGGCGGATTACCGGCACCTCCGCTGTGACCGAGGTTGAAAGGCAGGAACCGTGTCGAGGCACCAGCCAGCTTCGTGGTCATCGCGACGCGAAGAGGATCGACCGCGAAGTGAACCACCGCCCGTCGGCCGAGCGTCACGTTGCGAGGGTCCCGATCGTTTCGGTATTGCTTGATTGCATCGTCGATGCCCTGGCCGGTCAGCTCGTTCTTGAGCTCGCCAGTCGCAACGATCAGTCCGTTGACGAACAGGCACAGGTCAAGCGTCTTCATCGCGTTGGCTTCGTAGGGCAGCTGCCTGGTGACGGTTAACCGGTTGGCCTGATAACGCTCCTCCAGCTCAGGGGTCAAGCCATGTGCGGGCTTGAAAAAAGCGACGCGGATCTCGACGTTCTGGTCCATGACCCCATGGCGCAGGACGTCGACTGTTCCCCGGTCGTCCAGCTCACCGGCGAGCCTTTCGAGGAACCGCTTCCGCGCCGATTCAGGATTGCCCCCGTGAAGCTTGACAAGGTCAGCCCAAGACTTGGGCTGAGTCGTCTCGATGAACGCAAAGAGCTCAGCGCTATCTACGCCTTTGGCTGCGTCGAAGTCACTGGCCCAGTCGAGGTTCGTGCCCCACTTGCAGATCCGGTAGCCACCGTGTTCGACGAGGTGCTGGATGATCACATCCTCGAAGAGCCGCTCGTCAGGCTTGATCACGGCACGTTGAAGATCGGCACTTGGTCGTTAACGGCGGCTGTAATCAACGCCCGTCTCCGCTCGGCCAAGAGTGTCATCTGACGCCGTAGGAGAGCAAGGGCCAACGTAACACGCGACTCAGCACGTCGAATAGCCGCGACAGCGATCTGCTGACTCGTCGGCTCGACCAGTGGCACCGGGGCGCGAGATAGAAGCGGAACGCTTATGTTGTCTTGCGCCGACCCCCATCCAACGGAACGGAAATAGGCTCGCGTGGGTCCTGAATTGAGCGCGTAGCAGTAGAACGCCGCTACGTTAGGTGCTCGGATCGTGGTTATGAGCTGAGTGAAGCACTGGGCGCCGTCGAATTGCTGCGGCACGAGCGCGCTGACCCCCGTGTTGCCTGTTCTTACGGTGAGGATGTCATTCATGCGAATCGTTTTGGACCGGTTCCGATCGGCAAACCATGGCTCGATGTAGAGGATGTTCTTCACATCGATTCCATTAGCTCGAATGTTCGTAGATCGTAGTAGGGGAATCCCAACATCGGCGTATGCGTGGGTTGCAGCCTCAGCGATTCCGACATCAATTCGCCTTGCGACACGTGCCAGCTGGATTGTTCGAGGATGTCCCGCCCAGATTCGATCGTCGAGCTCAGCTTGGAGACGATCCTCTAACAGTTGGTGGAGGCGCTCCTTGGCCGCCACCAATTTGTCGATTCGTGTTGTCTCGCGATCGAGGTGGTCGCAGACTGCACGCTGACGCTCGATCGACGGCAAGGTGATTCCTATGTCGCCAAGCTCAGAAGGATTGATAGCCGGGTAACTGACGCCGACCGAGCGCGCGACTACCTCCTCCACGAAAGAGCTGGCCTGGAGCGCCCAGGCTAGGTAGCACGGAAGAATCGTCTTCCCCGGAGTGACGACCGCGAAGCCGGTCGATACGACAAGGTCGTCACTCGGGTCAGTGACTGGCCAGATGGCCCGGAGGTATGTTCGAACCGTCGAAACAATGGTGTCACCCGCGGCCACAAGTCGCCTGGCACGTGACGGCGCCTCACCGAATGTCATCTCCGTTGGCGACTCGATTAGTACCCCTGGACCCACCGCCTCGATGTCGATATAGCGGAGACGTCTGCCCGGGCTGGTTTCCTCAGACAGCGTCCGACAGTTGAGGCGGGCTGCGTACTTGAGTCGAACGGGGCTCATGCAGTCACTTCAGAAATCAGACGCTGTATGTCGGACTCAACGGACTTGATGTCTTCGTCAATTTCCGCAAGCGGCCGCCGTTGAGAGTATCTGTAGAAGCGCCGCGTTAATGGGATCTCGTAGCCGATCTTTGTCTTCTCGCCGTCAACCCAGGCATCTGGCAGCCACGGCAGCACCTCCGCCGTCATGTAGTCGTTGACGGCAGCGACGTAGTCGAGCCTGCCGAGACGGTCGGTGATGTCCAGTTCATAAGCGATAGGCACTTGAGGCAGGGGCACGTTCTCCTGGTCACGGAGATCCGCATCCGGGTAGGGGCTGCCCTTCCGATCGGTGACTGGCTTGGCTGTCTCATCTCGGTCGGCCATCTTTAGCAGCTCTTTGAGCTGACCCGACGTCACACCCTTGACCGGACCATCGGTTGAGCGCAGCCGCAGAGGGCGCTCGACCGTGATCCTGATGTAACCAAACGCCTCGTTGGGAAGGATCTTTACGCGCTCGCCTTCGGAGAACTCGCCATAGAGCCGAGTGATGTCTTCGATCTGCGCGCCCGAGATCTCGTTGCGCTTGTTGCCCAGCGACTTCCGCATCTTGGCAAACAGCTCGCGTGCGTCGACGAGCTGGACCTTGCCCCGTCGCTGAGCCGACTTGCGGTTGGTCAGGACCCAGAAGTAGGTCGAGATGCCCGTGTTGTAGAAGAGTTGGTCAGGCAGGGCGACCACGGCCTCGAGCCAGTCGTTCTCGATGATCCAGCGCCGGATCTCCGACTCTCCCGACCCTGCGCCGCCCGTAAAGAGCGGCGAGCCGTTGAAGACGATCGCCAGGCGCGAACCGCCCTCCTCGCGCGGTTTCACCTTGGAGATCATGTGCTGGAGGAAGAGAAACGACCCGTCGTTGATACGCGGCAGCCCAGCTCCGAACCGGCCGGCGAAGCCCTTCGTCTGCGCCTCCTTCTTGACGGCATCCTCGACTTTTTTCCACTCCACTCCAAACGGCGGATTGGCAAGCATGTAGTCGAATTGCTGGTCGGGCAGGCCGTCGTGATCGAAGGAGTTGCCACTGTAAATGCGCGATGCGTCCTGGCCCTTCAACATCATGTCCGAGCGGCAAATCGCATAGGTCTCGTCGTTGAGCTCCTGGCCAAACACCTCCAGACGGGCCTGTGGGTTGAGCTTCCGCAGATGATCCTCAGCGCCCGACAACATGCCGCCGGTGCCGCAGGCTGGGTCATAGAGGGTTTTGACGATGCCCGACTTGGTCAGCAGGTCCGAGTCCTCAATGAAGAGCAGGTTCACCATGAGCCGGATGACTTCGCGTGGCGTGAAGTGTTCGCCTGCAGTCTCGTTGGAGAGCTCGGAGAAGCGCCGGACCAGCTCCTCGTATAGGTAGCCCATCTCGAGGTTGGAGACCACATTTGGGTGGAGGTCGATGTCGGCGAACTTGCCGACCACCAGATAGAGCAGATTGGCGCGCTCCATCCGGGTGGCCTGCGTTTGGAAGTCGAACTTAGCGATGACGTCGCGGGCCGCCTCGGAGAAGCCGGCTATATAGGCTCGGAGGTTGTCACCTATGTTCGCGGGGTCCTCCAGCAGGCGCCTGAAGTCGAGCTTGGAAGTATTGAAGAACTGCTGTCCGGAGACAGCCTGTAGGACAACTTCGAGGTTCTCGATCCTGCCCTCAAGCTCGACCTTGCGCTTGAGCACGGCTGCCTTAGTAGGCTCCAGCACACAATCGAGGCGGCGGATAACGACGAGCGGCAGAATGACCTTGCCGTACTCGGACTGCTTGTAGTCGCCACGGAGCAGGTCAGCGACCGACCATATGAACGCGGCGTGGTTCCGAATTGCGGTCTCGCCCATGGCCCCGCAAGATCCTAGCGCGGCCCCGGCCCGGGCCAGCGCGCGACTTCAGAGCTCTTGGATCAAGTCGCTCATTCGATCTGCGGCATCCCGGCGTAGCTCGGGTAGGACGTGCGCATACGTGTTCATGGTCAGCGAGATCTGTGAATGTCCCAAAACGTCCATTACGACCCTCGGGGAAACTCCCTGAGCCAATAGGAGGGTGGCACAGCTATGACGGAGATCATGGAAACGCCGCCTGGCTAGCCCAGCCTTCTCGAGCACTTCCTGAAAGCGGTGGGTGACAACGCTCGCGCTTAACGGGTAGCCGTCAGGCCGACAGAAGACGAGATTGGAGTCGTGCCAGCGCCCGCGGGCAGCCTCTCGCTCCGCATCCCGGCGTTCCTTATGAGCTCGAAGAGCACCGACGATCGCTCCTGGCACCGCTAGGTGGCGTCGGCTTCGGGCGGTTTTCGGCTCGACCAGCTCGTACTTGTGATCGACCCTCTGCAGCTGCCTGTTGATTCGGATGTAGCCCATGTCCAGGTCGACATCGCTCCAGCGGAGGCCGAGTGCCTCGCCCTGGCGTAGCCCCATCGTGAGGGCGACCGTGTACAGAGCCTCGAGACGGTCGCCCCTTATGGCTCGCAGGAATCGCTGCGCCTCCTCCCGAGTGAATGGCTGTATCTCCTGTTGCACGACCCTAGGGCCGTCGACGTGGGCAGCTGGATTTCGCTGGATATAGTCCCACCGGATCGCTCGATTCAGGGCGTTGCGCAATATGCCGTGCATGTAGCGAACGCTTTTCGGAGACAGACCCTCCCGCACTTTGCGGTCAATCAGGTCCTGCACGTCTGCGGCCTGAAGCTTGGCAAGCCCTATCTTCCCGATGGCCGGTTTTAGGTGAACACGCACGTTGACCTCGTAGCCCTTGTAGGTTTGAGCTCGGACCCGGGGTTTCGCGATCCGATCCAGCCACATGTCCAGGAACTGACCGACTGTCAGCGGGTTGTCGTCCTTATTCGGCCCTTGGTCATTCACATGGGCCGCTTCGACGAGCTGCCGGCGCACGTCGTCAGAGGTCTGCCCGTAGAACGACTTTCGGACCCCTCCGGGTAACGAGAGCATCCCCATCCAGCGGCCATCGGCACGCTGATAGATAGTGCCCTCATGATTGCTCCGACGATTCCGTTTCAAGGACGATCGCGCTCCGACCCCAGCCCGATAGGTTCAACGATTCGGCTCGTGATCCAGGCTGCCAATTCATCGCGAGGGATGCGGACACAGCGACCAATCCGCACAAAAGGAATTTCGCGTCGGGCGACCAACTGATACGCCAAGGTCCGGCCGAGTCCGAGCTGGCGAGCGACTTCCTCAACCAATAGCAGGAGTGGTAGGTCGTGCCCGACACCCGCACTTCGATGCGGCCCAGCCTTCGCTCCATCTGGTGGCGGGGAACCGGATTCGGCGCCGGTTCCCCGAACCCCTCCGCGCCGCCTCGGCGACACGGCTGGTTCGATTAGCAGACGCGGACGTGTCATGGACGAAACCGAATTCGAGAGATACGGGCCGCGGCCGGCTTGGCCAGAGCTGTCGCACGCTGAGCGGTCCTCATTGCCAGGGGAGCCAACAGCTGCTGTCCGCGCTGAGTTAGTGCCCTTGTCGGCAGCGTGCGCTGGGCGATGCCGCCCCAATCCCTGGCGACCGTGCCGGCACTCCCGTGGGCGAACCTGATCGCCGAGAAGAGCGCGACCGGAGAGATGGCCGTGATTAGCAAGATCGCGAAGCCGGATGCCATCCAGTCAGCCTTCCCGTTGTTGGGAGCTTGGCCGAGGACGCCCGGTAGGAGCATTGACATGCCGACGAAGAAGGCGGTGGCGACCACGAACTTCGAAAGCAACAGGCCCATCACGAATTCGGCCAGATGCACAGCCCCACCAGCGAGCCGCGGCCAGATGGCGAGCACGCAGACCAGAGGTACGAAGGCGGTAATGGTCAGGATCAGAGCAGCACGGACGATCAGCTCCAGGTAGACGACTAAGGCCAGGAAGCTGACCAGCAGCGCCATGCAGATCAGGGCGACCACGTTGAGGTGGATCTGGGAAGCGTCGACACTCACCCCCGCCCCCGTCGAGGGCTCCATGACCGGGGCGAAGTCCTTGTCCCAAGCATGGCTGAGCAGGGCAGCGTTGGTGGTCGCGTACTGAACGAGGCCGAGGCCCGAATAGGCGAAGAAGATGCAAGCGATGACTCGGGGCACCGCCGAGAGCCCGAGCCCCTGTTCCCCGCCGAGGATCCGCTCGACGATGCCATACGCAACCACCGCCCCCACGATCAGGAGCGAGATCGCGAGCACGCGATCATAGGTCGGGACCAAAGCGGCGAAGTCGGGCTCGGTCGCATTGCCAAAGTTGTGCATCAGGTTGGAGATGCCCCAGAGCGCGTCCTTGACCGCCCAGACGGTGATCGCCTGCACGATCTGGTTGGCCCAATCGCTGGCAGCGCCGCCCGTGGGATCGTTCATGAGAAGAGTCGTCCGGCGTAGTTGGCGGCGGCGACGGCGAGGTAAAGCAGGGCGATGGCGCTGACCGAGACCCACAGCGCCGACTTGGAGCGCTCGCCCAGCTGGCCGTTGTTGGTGACAGCGGCGAGCACCCACCCGATCAAAGAGATCGCGATTCCGAGACCGGAAACCAGCAGCAGAACACCGGCCGCGTTGTTGGAGAGGTGGGCGAGACCGGTGACCACGTTGGACGGGAGACCGCGCAGGTCCGGATGTACCGAGATGTCGGAGAGCACGACGAATAGCAAGCAGGACCTCCTTTGCCACTTGAGTGGCGAAACTGCTGACGGCAAGACGAGGGCCGAGAAGCTGGGATCAGCCGGCTGGCAGAGCTCCTTGTGCCAGCCGGCGAAAGTGTTTGACCTCGTCCCAGCGCCGAGGTCTGATCAATGCCGGAGGCGCGTTGGCGTAGAGCAGCAGCGCCTGGCTCAAGCGGCGAAGGTCATCGGCGCTCATCAGCGGCCGGCCGACGCGCTGCTCTGATGAGCTCGAGTGGCGACGGTCGAAGTGGCTGGAGCGGTAGATCCGGGTTTCGTCGCCGATGGCGCGGCTAAATTGCTCCAGGGTCTGCAGGTCGCCCTGGCCCGGCAGGAGCAGTCGAGCCCGGCAGTTGTTCCAGATCGTTCGGGCCTGCTCGCGGCCATAACCCGACTCGAGCTGGGCCAGGTCGTGGAAGGAGAGCAGGAGCTGGATGCCCTGACCAGGACCACTGGAGGCGTAGCCGGCGAGGCGCGGAATCCGGGTGAAGTTGGCAGCCTCGTCGAGAGCCAAGAGCAGCCGAGGCGCCAACACCCCGCCGAGATCGCGGGCGCGACCGGTGGCCTGACGCAGAATCGAGGCGATCAGGGCCGAGAAGAGTGGTCGGCAGCGCTCGGCCTCCTCGGCTGGCGCCACCAGATAGAGAGTCCCTGCCTCAGCAAGAAGTCGATCCAGATTCAGCTGGTTGGAGCCGTAAGCAGTTGCGGCCGAGATTCGCGGATCCAGCCAAAGGCCCAGGCAGGTGCGCGCGGTGGAGGCGATCGAGCCCGCCTCTATGTCAGGCGTACGCGCGAAGCCGGCCAGCAGGTCGGCAGCCCTTTCATCCTCGGTGACCGTCGCCAGTTGTGCGTACTCGCCAGTGGCGGTCCGGTTGAGTCGCGCCAACAGGGTGGCCATGTCGCCGCCTCGCTCGTGCTCGACCACAGCCAGGGCGGTGATCAAGTTGGAGGCGGCAAGGTACCAGTGCGGAGACGAGCCGAACTTGCCGTAAGCGGTGAAATGGTCGGCGAGCTCGGCCGCGGTGCCGCAGTCGAGGATCGATGAGATCGGATTCCAGACCGCCGGCTCAAGGCCGAGCTTTTTCACCCAGGCGTGATCGCGATCGAGCGGCGAGAAGACGAAGACTGGGCCGAGACCTCGGCGGTGCCGAGCGCTGATTTGGACCAGTTCCTGCTTTGTCGAGGTGGCCACAGCCACGCCCTTCCAGCTGAGCAGGGTCGGCACCACCACCGTGCTCGTCTTGCCTGAGCGCTGGACCCCGAGCAGCAGCAGGTTGTCTTCGGCTGGCGTCTGCAGCAGGCGCCCACCCAGATAACCGATGACGATGCCGTCGCCGTGCGCGCACTCCGGCGCAGTCCCACGGCCGAGCAGACGATGCTCATGACGTCGGGCCCAGCGGCTACCGCCGTGGCTGTTCGGCATCGATGGACCCATCAGCCACTCGGGCAGCAATGCCCGCAGCAAACTGGCCAGCGCGCTGCCGGCCAGCTCGATGACCGAAGTCATGAAGTAACTCATCGCATCCAGCCTTGGAGCTCACGGCTGCGCTGCTCGCGTTCCAGCTCGCGTTCCATCTGCCAGCCGTAGTAGCGGCCGAGCGCGCTCATGCTGAAGCCGAGACGACGGTACCCAGCCATCCGCCGCGGCGTGATGGCGACATTCGATTCCGGCTTGAAGAGCCGAAACCGTCGTCGCCGCTTCGATTTCCAACTCGGCGCATGAACACGGGTGAGGGGCTGCGCCACGCGAGTGCGAACAATTGGCTCTGGCTCGTGCTGCAGACCGCGCTGCCTAGCCATCTCCAGCCGCATCGCCTCTTTCATCCGCTCCAGACGCGGCTTCGTGACCAGGACAGTTCGAAAGCGACCGGGTGCCACCTCGCGCCGGGCAGCCAGCACGATGTGGACGTGGTGGTGGGCGGTGTTACGGTGCTCGGCGGCAAACCAGGGCCCGAGTCCGCCGGCCTCCTGATCCAGCGAAGCCATTGCCACCCGGGCGATGCGGCGCAGATCGAGCCCGCGCCAGTCTTCGGGCGAAAGGACAAAGGTGTAGACCGCCCGCTGCTGGTCGACTAGCTTGCCGTCGCGACCCTTGACCCATCGTGGCAGGACCCCCTTGATCGACCGAGTCACGTGCTCCACCAGTTGCTTGCGATCGACTTCCAGCTCGGCGCTGCGGCCGAAGACCCGGCCGCCAGGGCTTGTGCGGTCGCGGTGAGAGACGTAGCGCATGAGGCCATCGAGACCAACACCGCTCGGCGCGTCGATGTGCTGGTCTCGGTGCTGCACGTAGCGCAAGAAGCCGCCGACCGCGCGGCGCACGCCGCCGGCCACCGAAACCGGCGTGTAGCGAAGCGAGAGGATGGCGCGCCCTGACCTCATTGCCGCGCTCCGCGATTGAGGCTGGCCTCGACCATATCCAGCCGCTCCATCGCCGCCCGCGCCGCGGCCTCCAGCAGCTGACGCGAATGAGAAGCCCCGCCGGGAAGGCTCAGCTCCTGGAGCTTGAGCCCGAGCTCGACCGCAATCAGGATCGCCGTCTCCCGAATTGCCGACTCGCTCAGCTCGCTGTCCGAGCGCTCATCGTCGATCGCCTCTGCAATCCAGGAGCGGAAGAGCTGACTCACCGACAGCCTCTTGGCTTCAGCCAGCGACCGTACTGCTCTGGCGGTTAAGGGCTCTACCCGGACCGAGAGTTGGGTCCGCCTGCTGGCCAATGAATCTCTTTTCACTCGACGCTCCCAGCGGCCCGGGTTGCGGAGGCAGCTCGAGCGATGGCCTCGCGCACCAGCTGGCGCATGCGGCGTGGCGTCACACCAGCCTTTTGAGCCATGTCGGCCACCGGTTCCCCCAGGACCCTCACCCGGTAGATGAGCTGTAGGTCCGCCGCCGTCGCCCTGCCGATCGGGGTGTCGAACAGCAGCTCTGGCTCGGTTTGGTCAGCCGGGACCTCATCGGTCAGCTCCTCGCTCAGATGCGTTCGCTCGCGCCGCAGCCGCCGTCGGACGCTTCGTTCCGCGTCCTCAACTAGGCGACGTGCTATCCAGTTGTCCTCACACCCCGGCCGCCAGCGGCCCGCGGTCCGCAGCACCTCGAGGGCCAGGTGCTGAGCGATGTCCTCGTCCTCGAGGTAGGGCGGCACGGCCACCAAACGGTGGCGCGCGCCGGTCAGCCAGGGCCCGAGGCGGTCGAGCAGGTCACTCGAAGTCGCCGGGTTGGGGTCGAGGCGGTACGCCTCGAGCAGGGACTCCCACGACCGGGCGTCGTCCGCCGTTCTTTCGTCGCTGATGGCTAACCTCCTCGATGCGATTGGTGGCCGCGTCCAGCGCGCGGCCTCTACTCACTTATCTGCATCGAAGAGGGTCGAAACGGAAGACTTCTACCGCCTTATCAGCGACTTCTGGCGCCTTATCGCGTCTTCTGAATTCGGATTGGCGGCTCCGCGCAGGCCGCCAGCGCGTGTTCGCGGCCCTATGATGGCCGCGCTGTGGGCGAACCCAATCCCGGATTGGGTGGCGAGAGGCGCCTCCCGACGGCCGTCATCTACCTGGTCTCGGCGCTCGTCCTCGCCATCGCCATTGCCGTCGCCTCGGCCCTTGGCATCGGCACGCGCACGACCTACGGCAGCGGCATCAGCACGTCAGTCGGTGCTCAGGCCCAGCGTGACTTCCTGGCCGACCAGGATGCTGAGGCGGCGGCCCTGTCCAAAGGTGAACAGAGCCTTCTCAGTGGAGCCCTGACCGAGAACGCGCTGGTAGATGTGAACCAGCAGATTGCCGACGAGATCGCTGCCGGCGCCCCGCCAGGAATCACATTCCAGGCCCGCTCGATGAACATCCTCCAGGCACCAGACCCGGCGGACCCCTCGCTGACCATCGAGATTGAGGAGGACGGCACCAAGACCGTCACCACCCAGGCCGACCAGAACTCAGCGCCATCGACCCAGAGCCTTGCCTTTCAGGGCACTTTCTGGCTGCGCAAGAGCAGCTCGGGTCGCTATCAGATCGCTGACCAACAGATACAGATCCAGCCCACCTCACCGCTGCCGGCGATCGGGTTGGTGGCCACGGCGCTGGTTGCGGTCGCGATCGTCATCATCCTGGCTTGGCGGCTGCGCGCCCGCCAGCCCGAGCCTCAGCCGGCACCGGGTTTGGCCGCGACCGTCATGGCTGCGACTACCTCGGCGCCAGGCCGGTCGACTATCGAGCCGATCGCTGCGCAGATACAGAGCGTCATCAGGACATTCGGCGGGCTGCAGGTGCGCCGAGGTGGCCAGGACTGGTCGGCGACGTTGAACGCCCGCCCCCTCACCGCCTTCGTCTGGTTGCGATTGCTGGTGGCAGCAATCCAGGACCCGGGCCGAGGTGTGGCCCGGGATCAGATTGGGCGCGAGGGCAGCCCAAACCTCGACCGCGAGACCCAGCTCAAGCAGGTCCGCAATACGATCCAGCGCTTGCGTGAACTGCCGCCAGCATTGGGCGAATGCATCCGGGTGCTGCCGCAGAGCATGAGCTTCGAGCTCAGTGGGCAGCAGGTCGATGCAATCGATCTCCTGGACGTGGCCAAGCAATCCGCGGGTCGGACGATCCTCAGCGGCATGCTCCTTGCCCGGGCTCAGGAGGTGATCGAATCCTCAAGCGGCATCTTCCTGCCCGAGTTCGAGAGCCTCGAGGACGTCGCCACCGGCCGCCATCCCACCTGCACCGAGCTGATACGCCGTCTGCGCGCGGAGCTGGTGGCCAAGCGCCTCGGCCTGATCGCCCTGGTCGCTGACTCGCATCTGGAGGCTGGTCGGGCCGCCGAGGCTGTCGATCTGCTCGAGCCGGCGTTCCAGGCCAACCCCGATCAGGCGGCCCTTCGCGCGCGTCTTAAATTAATGCGTATGTGCGGGCGGGCCGGCCGGAAGCCGCGGCCGGCCTCGAAGTTCGACAGGCGTAGGGGGCTACGTTAGCCGGCGCAGCGCCAGCTGCCGGTGATGCGGACCAAGCTGTTCGAGTGCTCCCCCAATCCGCTCAGCGTTGCATCGATGGT
>WNGG01001318.1_pt1 | contig 33681 bp, 32 predicted proteins | sample 5400661 | NCBI WGS metagenome assembly WNGG01 (sample SAMN13153372, study PRJNA577476) | soil metagenome | isolation source: 100 cm soil or saprolite under Garry oak tree replicate 1 | place: USA:California | collected 2016-06-15
ATGCCAGCGCCGGATTCAAGAACAGGATCTGCGGGATCGCAGGAATCCGTGGCGGCGCCTCGAGATTGATGGTGCGCGGAGCGACCTCATTCGGCTCGAGCACATCGAGGGGGATGATCTTCGTCGTGTCCGGTGCATTGCCAAATACGCCGGGCCCGATGAACGAAAGCCGGTCGGTACGCGCCGGCGGCGTGACCCAGAACGTCGCGGTGGAATAGCCCAGCGAGTCACGCGTACGGGTTGGCAGGATGCCCGGAAGCGGATAATCGAACTGCGTCACATTGTCGAGGAACGCGATGAAGATCGAATCGACGCCCACGCCGTAGACCGTGATGGTGTCCCCGTAGCGCACGAGCGACGGCCGGACGCTGTCCACTTCGAGCGGATTGGACACCCGGAGCAGCAGGTCGCCTTCCTGTGCCTGCTCGAATGCGATCGCGCGCGCGCGGATGTGTACGTTTCCGCTGTTCACACCCGTTACCGTGGCATAGCCCCCGCCGTCATTCTGAACCGTCGCGGTGGTACTGCTCCCGGTCCCAAATTCGAACGCCACATTCGTGATTGGCTGAGAATCCGCGCCACTCATGCGCCAGGCGCGCGCATAGACGGACATCTCTTTCCCGCGGAGCACCACCTGGGATGGTGCTTCGAAGGTGACGTGGACCTTGTCGCTTTTGTCGGTCGGGAAGGCGCACGTAACGCCGGCAAGCGTCACTGCGAGAATCACGATGGGCGTAGCTCGGCCGAGACCGCGCATCCGGTTTAATCCGTGTACGTGAGGACCGAACATACAATACGCGGGTGGCCCGGGCCAGACAGTGACTTACAGCGTGCCTCGGCGTTTGAGGTCCAAGTACTTCGCTACCACCGCCTGCGCCGCGCGTTCCGGTGTGACGTCAATCACCAGGACCCCTGCCCGCCGCATATGCCCCAACGCCTCCTCCCGCGCATGGAGCAATTCCTCGGCAGCCGCCTTGCGGTAGGCGTCGCGTGACGTCTCGGGACGCTGCATGGCCGCTGCGTCGAGCTCGGGATTGCGCAGGGTCACGGCAAGCGGGAGGTGTCGCGGGCGCAGGGTGGCGACGTTCGCGACGAGCGCATCGGACGCGAAGCGATCGATCACGTCGGTGAAGAGCACGGTCAGCGCGCGTTTGCGATTGCGCGCCGCGAGATAGCGGAACGCTCCCGGATAGTCGGGCTCGACAAGTTTGGGCTGCACTTCCGCCAGCACATCCATCACTCGCCGCACACCGGTCCGCCCCCGTTCGGGCGCCACGAAGTGCTGCACGCCGTCAGCGAACGTCATGATGCCGACATTGTCGTCGTGTTGCGCCGCGGCGTACGCCAGCTCGAGCGCCGCCTGGACCGCGAAGTCGAGCCGCGCGACGCCGGACGCGACGTCGGCCGTCATGAGCCGGCCAGTATCGAGCACGAGCAGCACCTGCTGACGCCGCTCGGCTTCGTACTGCCGCGTGATCACCTTGGCGCGCCGGGCCGTCGCCTTCCAGTCGATGTGCCGCAGATCGTCGCCCGGGACCCACTCGCGCAATGATTCGAACAACCGGCCTTCGCCGAGCCGGCGGATCTGCTTCGACCCGACATCGCGCCGGCGCAGCGCTTCGGCGACCGACGCCCGCAGGCGTACCGAGACGAGGGGTGGGTACACCACGACGTCCCACGGCAGCGGCAGCCGGGCACGGTGCCGCCCGAGACCCAGCGGCCCGATGCTGTCGACTACGAAGCCACCTGCTCCGCCGGTCTCCCGGCCGCGCCGCAGCGGAACCACCGGTACCTGTTCGCGCACCGCGGCACGCGGCGGGATGCCCAGCGCGCGCGGTGGCTGGGTGCCGCCCAGGATGTCGGGACGGACTTCGCGCACGTTCAGGTGCGCGGGGCGGGAGGAGGGATTCGTCCAGCGGTAGACGACCTCGCCCGTGTGACCCACCGAGAGCGCGGGTAGCGGCTCGCGGTTCACGAAGACGGCTTGTGCGAGCGTCGCGTCGAGCCAGATCAGCACGATCAGGAGCACGTCGGCGAGCAGCATCGCGTCGAGGCCCCACGGCGTCCAGAACCCCGCCGCGCCAAGCACCGCCAGGATTCCGGCGATCAGGAGCGCACGCGGCGTCCACAGGATCCCCGCGACGGTGCCCAGCGCGTACCACAGCCCGATGAACGCGGCGATGACCGCGCCCGCCAGCACCAGCGGCTGCAGGTTCACGCCGTCGGCGCCTCGGTCCGATCCAGAATGGCCTTGAGCGCCTGATCGGCTGTCACGCCCTCGAGCTCGAGCTCGGGCGCGACGCTGACGCGGTGCCGCAGAATGGCGGGGGCGAGCCGTTTCACGTCGTCGGGGATCACGTAGTCGCGGCCGTCGAGCACAGCGGCGGCCCGCGCCGCCTTGAAGAGCGCGACGCCCGCCCGCGGGCTCGCGCCCAGCGTGAGCGAGGCGGCTTCGCGCGTCGCGCGCACGATGGCCGTGACGTACGCCGTGATGCTCGGCTCGACGCGCACGCGATCGACCGCCTGCCGCAGCTGCTCGAGGCCGTCCGCGTTGATCACCGGACTCACCCCATAGGTGTCGGTGCGATCGGCCTCGAAGCCCTCCACGTATCGCGTCAGGATGCCCTGCTCCACGTCAGCCGCCGGGTAGCCGATCTGCACTTTAGCCATGAAGCGGTCGAGCTCCGCTTCCGGGAGAGGGTACGTGCCCTCGAACTCGATCGGATTTTGCGTCGCGAACACGGTGAAGGTCGAGGAGAGCGGATGGCTCTGGCCGTCTACCGTGACGGTCCGCTCCTGCATCGCCTCGAGCAAGGCTGCCTGCGTCTTGGCGGGCGCTCGATTGATTTCGTCCGCGAGCACGAGATCGGCAAAGACGGGGCCCGGCCGAAACGAGAACTGCTGCGCCCCGGTCAACAGGGTGATGCCCGTGATGTCGGCAGGCATCAGATCGGGCGTGAATTGGATGCGCACGAATCGCACGTCCAGCGCGAGCGCGAGCGTGCGCACCAGCAGTGTCTTGGCAGTCCCCGGGACACCCTCGAGCAGAATGTGCCCGCGCGCGAGCAGGCAAACGAGGACCTCGAGGGTCGCCGCCTCCTGTCCCAGCACCACTTTGCGTAAGGCCTCTACGATGCGTTGCGCGTCGTGCGCGGGCGCAGTTCCTCCCACACGTCCTCCACGGCTTGGGCGGCGAGAAGCACGCGTTGCTCGTCGCGAACGCGCGCAGTGAGCAGATGGTGCAAGCGGCGAACGGCGGCGCGACCCTGCGGGCCCCGCATCGCGAGCTCGAGGCTCTCGAGCCACGGCAGCAGGTTACCATCCCCGAGGTAGCCGGTGCGACTCAGGCGCCGGCGCAATCCTAGCGTCAACCGCGTGATCGCGGTATCGGTATCGGCGGCGCTCTCGAGGCCGGCGCCGAGCGCTTCGAGATGCTCGAGCGGAGAGCGGCGCCGCCGTTCGATGACCGACAACGCGGGGCCGAACCGCACGGCCGTCATCGCGAGCCAGGCGAGCGCGACAGCGATGAGCTGCAGGATCGCCCACCCCGCGGGGTTACTGGCGAGCCAGCCCAAGATCTGCCCCGCCAACGACGGCCCGCTGTAATCCCCGAATCCTTGATGGTACTCGTCCCACACAATGCGGCCAGGACGCTCGCGCGGCGGTGTGAACAGCGCGGCCGCGATGAGCGGGACCTCGGTATCACGCCACACCCGGTTGGTGCACCATCCGGGGTCGGCGACGAGCGTGACGACTCCGCCGCCGCGGAACCGCAGCCGCAGAATGACCGGACGATTGTTCACAGCCGTGACGATGGTGTCGGCGGCAAACGGGACCGCCGTACTGCAGATCGCCGGCGGCGCATCGTCATCGTCCTGTTTGACCAGACTCCGCAACGAGCGGCCACTGGAGCTGTCGCGCTGCGGTGGCGCGAGGACATGCGCGGCGCGCGGCAGCTGGATGCCGTCGGCCGAGCGGACCGCGATGCTGTCTGATCGCGTTTCGGGTTGGATGCGCCATCCGAAACATCCGGCAAGTCCCCCGGCGCTGCCGCTCGCCACGACCGTGCCGCCCCCGCGCACGTAGCGCACGACCTCTTCGACCTCGGCGTCCTGCAGCGGGAAAATGGGGTTTAGCAATACGAGCAGCGCCGGCTGGCGCGCGCGAATCGTCGTCAGGTTGAGGAGCCGTGTCCGGCGCCGTTCCGTTCGGTAGCCTAACCGGCCCAGCACGTCGTACAGCGCCTTGCTGCCCCGGGGACCCGTGAGGAATGTGGAGGACCGGAAATCCAATTCTGCGGTGTGCGGATGGCGGCTGCCCGCCCAGACGACCACAACGAGCGCCACTGTAAACAGCAGCGCGAATCCGATCTCAAGCCGGTACGACATGCGGCCCTCGAGCCAGCTCCTGCGCCGTCTCACCGAACGAGCGGTACTCGTATTCGTCGCAGGGGATGGCACCGAACAAATGGCGGTACAGCTGCGCGACCAGCCCAGCCAGGGCGGCGCGGCCCTTCGTGTCGAGACGCGCCTCGGCGACGTACTCGGCCGGTGTCTTGGAAGGGTGAAAGCGCAGCGCCTTACGCTTGTCGAGCTCCAGCACCGCCGCGACGAAACAGTGTGCGAGCGCTTCGGCGTACCGGCCGGCGCGCGCCAGCTCCTCGGCCAGCGCGAGGTGCGCCCTCGCGTCCATCACGATCGTCGTTGTGGAGGCTGACGCTCGAGTGCCGGTGCGCGCCGCCGGCCGCACAATGTGCCACATGACATAGCCGATGTGCACCAGGAGGGCCACCAGCGCGACGGCGAGCAGCACAAGGACGACATTGAACCCGGTCGGATAGGTGTTGGACAGGTGATCGAGCCAGTCCTGCAGGCGCTGCCACAGGCGGGCGAGTCCGGTCGCCATGGGTCGGCGTTCGATCCACTGATATTCGGGCGCTGAAAACACCCGCTGGAGCGCGCGGTGCAGTGAGTCGGCAGCAAGCGGCGCCGAAACCGGCGCCTGGGACAGCACGAGCCCATCGATGATCAGCGTGTCCCCAACTGGTCGCTCAAAATCTGAAGGTCGAAAGCCTCCCGACGCACGCGGAGATCATAGTACAACAGTGTGAGCGCGCAGGGCAGAACGGGCGCAAGCACAACGCCTCCGACGAGCGACAGGAGACTGAGGAACGGAACGATCGGAGACTCCGGGCCAAGGAAATAGCTGGCGCCCTGAATAACGATCCACGGAAAAACGGCGGTGAAGATTACGACAACGAGCCAGGTGAAAAACACCTTGAGCCGCGATCCTCTAGTGAGCTCGACCGAACGACTGAAGGCGTCAAACGAGCTGTTCAGGTCCTCGAGCACGACGATCATGCTGGTCAGGGCGTAGCAACACATTATGTATCCGAACAGCCACAGAATGCCGGCTCCGCCAGCGATACTCACGAGTATCCCCAACGCTCCCAGGAATCGGCTCACCGCCAGCACGGCCAAAAATGCCAGGATCGAACCGACATACAGCACGAAAATCAGCAACGCCTTGCAGATCGCGACGAGCAACAGGGGAACGATCCGCTCGGTACCGAATTGCAGCGCCGCCATAAGTGACGGCTCGTGCCCCAGGTAGGAATCCGAGATAATCCGAATAGTCCCCGCCTTGAGCAGCAGGCTGATCGTGATCCAGACAAGCACGCACGCGACAGCCCCGAGGATTGCCGTTCCGATGTGCGTCTGGAACCAATTCATCGTGCCGATCGGGTTCGCCATCGTGCGGACGAGCAGGTACACGAACCCCAGGGCCGGGATACAGATGAGAACAAGGCTCAGCCGCATGAACAGGCCGAAATGCCGACGGTAGATGTGGAAGGTGCCGTCGAGAATCTCGCCGAGCTGCATCTGCTCGACCTCCTGCTGCTCTGGCTTGGACTCATGGTCGTCTGGCTCGGTGGCGGTGCCATCGTCGGAGCCGTCTTCTCCTCCGACGGAACCACGCAGGGGTGGCTAACGGCCGCGATGATTATCCTCGCGTTCTGCATGGTCTGGGGATACTTCACCGTGTTCGAGGCGGTGAATGGCGGCCGGACGCCCGGTAAGCAGGCTCTCGGCATACGGGTCGTCATGGATACCGGCCGAACGATCACGACGACGGCGTCGGTGGTGAGAAACCTGGTCCGCTTCATCGACTGCTACTTCCCTGCGCTTCCCTTCGCTCCGGCACTGATCGCTATCGCGGTCCATCCCAGCAACAAGCGACTCGGTGATATGGCCGCCGGCACGATCGTGGTACGCGATCACCCGACCGATTGGAGCCTGGGCCCACCGATCCCCACTGAGGAGACGGTCGCCGAGCCGCTCGAAGCCGGCCCGCCGGAGCTCTCGGAGGAAGAGTTTCGTTTGCTGGATCGCTTCCTGGGCCGGATCAACGACCTGACGCCCGAGGTGCAGGTGCGGATCACCAGCGACCTCGTACGCCGCTTCGAGTCGCGCATCCCACGGCGCACCGGGGATCTGCAGGCCTATCTCGTGACGGTGTTCGCCGAGGAGCAGCGCAAGCGCCGCAGCCGGTTTGCCCCGCGCGCCAAAGCCGGTGCGGCCGGCCGCATCACCGTCCCCGCCGAGCGCTTCGTGCAGAAGAAACGGGAGGGCTGGGAAACCTTTCGGACGACGGCGCTCCGAATGGAGCGGTCAGGCGTGGGGGCGTTGGCGCCGGGGGAAATCCCCGCCTTCGCAGCCCAGTACCGCGAAGTGGCCGCCGATCTCGCGCGCGCCCGCACCTATCAGGTAGATCCGCGCGTCATCGCCTACCTGGAGCGGGTCGTCACCGCGGGACACAATGCGTTGTACCGCGCCCGTGGCAAGGAGCGCACGCCGCTGCCGCACTACATTCTGCGCGACTTTCCCGCCGCCGTCGTGCAATCGTGGCGCTACGTGCTCCTCGCCTTCCTGTTGTTCTCGGTTCCCGCCGTCGTCGGCTACGTGATGATCCGCGAACGGCCCGCGCTGGCGGAAGAGCTGCTGTCGCCCGGGATGGTGGCCCGCGCCGAGGCGGCGGCGGAGAACCAGACGGAAGGCCGCGGGTACGCCGAGACCAGCAAGGAAGATCGACCGCAAACCGCGGCGTGGATCATCACGAACAACATCACCGTCTCATTCGGGACGTTCGTGGGTGGTTTGACGGGCGGCCTGCTGACTGCCTGGCTCTTGTTCACCAATGGCATGATGCTGGGACTCGTCCTGGGGCTGTTCAAGAACTACCAGGCGATGAACTACCTGCTGACCTTCGTGCTGGGCCACGGCGTGCTCGAGCTCACCGCGATCTTCATCTCGGCGGGGGCCGGCTTCCGACTGGCCAAGGCGATCATCGCGCCGGGCGACCGCACGCGCCGAGATGCGCTCGTCGTGGAAGGACGGATCGCGGCGCGGATGATCGGCGCGGTCGTGACGCTGCTCGCGATTGCCGGCACGATCGAGGGCCTGCTGTCCACATCTGCCGCGCCGGCGATTTGGAAGTACGGCGTGAGCGCCGCGACGGCCGTGCTCCTCGTCTTGTATCTCGCGAACGGTTACGCCTACATCAATTCTGCAAGGCCCCCTGCAGGATCCAGTTTCGGATGATGTTGATCGTCGCGTTGGACAGGCAGCTGTTGCCGCTGCATCCCAGCGGCATCCGCGCGCCGGTGCCGCCCACCGTATTCTGCGTCCCCTGAATCTTGTGCACCAGATAGGATGAATCCGGCATGAAGGGACGCACCCGTTTCATCGCCGGCACGTCCGACGCGTTCTGATCCACGATGCTGGCGTATGACGATCCGGCGGTGAGGTCCAAGCCCGCCGCGGATGGATGGCAGCTGGTGCAGGGCGGCGTGCTGGTGTTGAAGATGGTCTGAACGTCCGTCGCAAAACTGATGGGCGACGAGCTCACGTTCACCACGCGTGTCGCGGACGCCGGCCCAGCAGTCGCGGTGATCGTGGCCGCTCCGGTCAGGGCGAACGTCGTGATCACCGTCGAATCGAGCGTTGCCGCGGCCGCCGGACTCGCGCGCATGGAATCGCTCGACGTCCAGATGACGCTGTCCTCGAGTGCCGGATGGTCGAGCGAATCGAAAACCGCGGCGAAGAACGGCGCCGACTGGTTGGTCCGCATCGTCACATCGGGTGTGCCGAAGTTTGCCGGCGAGATCTGCACCGTCTTCGGAACCTGATTCACGGTGATCGGGGTCGAGGCGACCACGCCGGCGATCGCCTGCGCCTGAATCGATGCGGTGCCATTGCCCACGGCCGTCACCGTCGTCGTATGGGCCGTCACCGGGTTTACCGAGACCACGCCCGCCGATAGGAGGCTCCAGTCGCAGAGATGGTTCGGAATTGTGTCGCCCGCCGAATCGACTGCGATGCAGGTCGCCTGCACGCTGCGGCCGAATGCTCGCAGCGTGCTGAACGAAGCCGGTGTGATCGCGACGCTGGCCGGCACTTGCTGCACCGTCGCCGTCAGGGAGTCGGACACGCCGTCGGCCGTGCCGACGATGCGCGTCGTCCCATAGCCGACTGCAGCGACGATCGCCTTATCAATGCCGCTGTCGGCAACGGTCACAATGCCGGTATTGCGCGACACCCAGGTGACCGGGATACCCGGCACCGAGCTGTTCAGGGCATCGCGCACGTCGGCGCTCACGATGAGGGTGTCGTTGCGCGAGGTCAGCGAGATGTCGAATGGTTGAAAGACGATCCTGCCGATGCGCGAGCGAATGGGGAATGGGTCGCTCGTGACCGCCGTGCTCACCTGTGGCACCGCGGAGACCGTAATGCTCGCGCTTCCCAGCTGGAGCGCAGTCACGAGCCCCGTCTGCGAAACGCGGAGCCTCGTCGTGTCGGAGGAGAACCAGACGAACGTCAGACCGGTCGTGACCGGACGGTTCCCGGCGAGCGCCGTGGCCGTCAGCTGGAGTGTGCCGTGGAGTCCAACCGTTGAATCGCCCGTGATCACAACCGAAGTGAGCGAGGAGGGACCGGGGTCACTGCCGCATCCCGCGATTGCTAGTGCCGCGCCCAACAGCAGACACACACGCTTCATGCGTTCTCCTAGGGATTCCCGACCACAGTCCCGGTCACACCCGAATGTATCGCGCAGTGTTGAGCCCCCCCAGCCCCACCAGCCCCCCCAGCCCCACCAGCCCCAGCAGTCACCGCGTCCACTCGATCAGCGCACCGATACGGGGACCGAGGATCGAAACCCGTTTGTGGTCGGGGGACTGCAGCGCACCGAACGCGAGCTGCGCCTGGAGCACGCCCGTCGCCCGATCGCTCAGCCGATACCGCAGGTCACTGCCGGTCCGGAAGAGATAGCCCAGCAGCTCCATCTTTGCGCCCGGACCGGTCAGCTCGTGACGAAATTCGAAGAGGGGAACGAGCGTGGCTTTGGGATTGAGCGGTCGCTCGAGGCGCGCGCCCAGGGCCAGGACATTGCCGCGGGGGACCGGAAGGGTGCTGGCGCGGGCGCGCATGCGCCGCATTTCCCACCCGTAGAGGGAAAGATGCGACCTGCCGACCGGTAAACTCGTCGCGCCGTAAGCGAGGATCCGGTCTCCGATCGTGCTCTGCGTGCCGCCCTCGATCCCGTTGTCCCCGGTCGTCGTGTAGACGAGGGCGCCGCGGAAATACTTCCCTCCCCCGAACGGCCCTTCGATTCCGAAGCGCGCGCGAATCTCGCCGCCCGGCGTCAGCGTCTTGCCGTCTCTGAGCGGCGTGTAGCTCGCGCCGTAGCGATAACTCGCTCCCGCGCCAATCGCCCAGTCGGTGCCCATCTTGAACGCGGATGCAAATCCCGCCGACACACCCCCGCCCGATCCGAAGTTCGGCGTCGTGAATCCGAGGAGATCGGTCGCGGTCGCACCGAAGAGCGGAACGGTGGTATCGGAGACGGCAGTGGCTCCCGTGGGAATCGTGCCGACGATATTGAAGACGACACGCCCGGGAACAACGCTAATCGTGGCGCGGAGATCGGTGTCGACCAACCCGGCGTGATCGATCGTTGTGCCCCCGACGTCCGCCGATGCGCGCGTGAATGCCGTCCCGACATCGATCGCCAGGCGATCGCCAAACCGCTGAGTAACGCTGATCGGAATGGTGAATTCGCTGATCCGGCGGAACCCGAGGCCGCTGCCGAGGCTGTAGGATTCGAAGAACACACCGGTTCGCGCGGTGGTCCCGGTTTGGGCGGCGGCTCGACAAGGCGCGATAACGCCGATCATTGCGACCAGCAAGTATTCCCGACCGCGGGTCATGGCAGCCTGAAGATGATCCGGATCACGCCGAAGGTTTGGACGACATTCGTGACGCCCTGGCTCTCCTGGGTCGGATGACTCAGCGTGCTGGTCAGGCCGTTCTGGCCGGTCACATCGGTGATCGTCTGAGAGACGTCGGTGGTGACCTGTTGCAGCGCGCCAACCGACGCGGGTTCCGCCGGCGCCGTGATCTGTGAGACCGCCTCAACCACAGTCACGACATCGCCGGGTGACGCCTGTACCGCCGGTGCCGCGTCGGCCGCCTGCTGATGCTCTCGAGCTGCCTGGAAGGACGGATCAGAACGAACCGCGGCGGCGAACGCGGCGGCCGCCGCTCGATAATCGCCCCTATCCATCGCGTCCAATCCCTGACTGTACGCCAGGAACGCCGCCAGGTTTTTGGGACCCTGCCGCATGATGCGCTGGCGCTCGGCGTCGGTGAGCTGAATGCCGAGCTCCGACGCCAGACCGAACACGAGCTGTTTCTCGAGATCGAGCAGCTGCTTGAATGTGCCGTTCGCCTGCGCGCCCGCGCGCACGTCGCCATCGCCCCGCACCACCGTCGCCGACATGCGGACCGGGCCGTTCTCCGTAATCGCGGCGACGCCCTGGACCATCCGCTCCGCGCGCAGCAGACGCCCGACCCGCGCGGCGGTGCTCGGATCGGCGCGCCCGCTCTGACCGAGCTTCAGCTCATCGAGCAGGGCGCTGACCTGAATGCGCTCCAGCAGCCGGAGACTCCGAATCATTGCCAGGTCGGACAGCATCAGCTCAGCCAAGCCGCCCGAGAGGGGCTGCAGACTCGAGTCGCCCGCGATCGTCATCGGCAGCACGGCGATGGTCGAAGGCTCGGGGGCGAGAGTGGTGAGGGTCGACTCGCGCGCCAGGGCGAGCTTCGCCGTCTTGGTCGCCTGCGTCCGGAGCGCCAGCTGCGCCAGTGCACGGACCGCGGCGACGCCCCGTGCCTGCGGATACTTGTTGGCGAAGTCGGTATAGGTCGCGAAGGCGAGATCATAGCGGCCGTCTTTTTCCTGACAGCCACCGACGACCATGGGGCCGAGAGCTTCGGCCGGGGCCAGCATCTGACCGGCGTGTGCCACCACGACGGCGCTATCGCACTGCCCCGCCGCCATGAGAGCGGCAGCGAGACGGAAGCGGATCTGGGCGTTTCGGGGTTGCTGCGTGGCCTGGGCTTTGAGGGTGGGGATTTCCGCGGGCGTAACGGATTTAGGCCGTGGCCCGCCGGCGCAAGCCACGACCAAACCGCTCATGCCTAGGAGCAGCAGGGATCTGCGACCAGCCAACGTTGGGGACTCCCGCCGAATGAAGGGGGGGTAAGCTACCGGTGTCTGACCGGAACCGCTATGACACGCGTCACGGGCAGCGACATGCGGCGCGAGACTCGTCTAATAAGGAAGGCGATTCGGAGGCGGCGCGGTGGCCACCACGCCGTGGAGGGGGCGAAGCGGGGGCGATGCCGCCGGCTCACTCTGGGCTTTGCAGCATCTGACGCATCTTGCGCGCCAGGTCCTCGATCTGCTTGAGCCCGGCCAGCGTCTCCTCGTCGTACTTCTCCGGCGCGAGGAGCAGCAGCTGAGTCTCGGCGAGTATCGCCGATAGGGGATTGGAAAGGTCGTGGCGCAGCTTGGCCATCGCCTTCAGATCAGCCATCACAACAACGAGCGGTACAAGTCCCGCAGGTGGTGATCCCGCAGGTCGCGCACCGATTGCCACAGATCCTGCTCCGAGCTGGCGCAGAAGATCTCCGCGCTGGAGCGCTCCATCTCCGTTCCCTCGGCACCGAACATGATGCGGCCACGCCAGATACCGTCTTCGGTGCGGCGCAGAGAGAGTCGGATGTCTATGGGTTGTCCGTCAAAGCGAATCGGAGGCAGGTCGTGCACGACCGTATCGGTTGCAGCGGCTGGCGTGTATCGGGCAGGTTGGGCAGGCATGCCGATCCAGGGGCTGGTTTGAAACAACATTATAAACCCCTACGACTTACGCAATAGCATCAGGGCGAGGGGGCGGGGGTGAACGTCAGCACGAAGATCACGAGACTCACCAGCAGGGCCCAGAGGCGCGACCTTGGCAGTGGGCGGTAGGCATCGAGCACAGGCGGGTGGCCGAAGCGGCCGCGCGAGAGCAGCAGCACGACAAACGCCCAGAGGAACCACGTCCGGGACAGGAAGCCCAGCAGAATGACGATTACCCAGAACGCACGCGCCACGTGCCGCTGCGCTCGCGGCAAGGCTGCGTACAGGATGTGCCCGCCGTCGAGCTGGGCAATAGGCAAGAGGTTGAGCATCGTGACGAAAATGCCGATCCAGCCTGCGAACGCGACCGGGCTGAGAATCACGCCGGCACCGCGATGCGTGATCTGACGCAGCAGCAGGGTGATCACCGAATCGCCGAGGGGCAACAGCCCCCACCCCGACTGCACGACCATTCCCGTGATGTCGGGATCATTCGCGAACTGACTGTGCGCCAGCCCAATCCACAGCACCGGGAGGGCAACCAAGAATCCGGCAATGGGCCCCGCCGCCCCGATGTCGAGCAGCTGCCGACGATCGTTGAGGATGGTGCGCAACCGAATGAAGGCACCGAAGGTCCCGACAAAGGGCGCCGGTGGTCCAGGAAGGAAGAACGGAGGCGAGACGTTCACCTGATAGCGGAGCGCAGTCAGATAATGACCGAGCTCGTGGCACAGCAGAATGGCGAGTAGCGGCAGTGAGAAGGAAAGGCCCTTCGCCCACCCGTGAAAGAACGCGGTGTCCCATGCTCCAGGATTCAAGAGCACACCGAAATTCCCCGGGAGCGCGCCGGCGATGACCGCGCCAGACAGCGTCGTCGTGAACAGCGTCGCAACGAACAGCACCGCGTGCAGCGTCCATGGTTCCCGCGGCTTGACGGTGGGACGCGTCAGGATGAGATGGCGCCCTTCCGGCTCATGCGACCAGTAGTAAGTCCCTGGCCATTGGCGGAGGGCCGCGGCGAGATCCGGCGAGGGCTCGGCGTGGGCCGGATCTACAAGTGCGTCAACAACTTCGCGGTCGTGGAGGGGAGTGGTGCGCCACGACAGCAGAAACCTTGTGAGGGTCACTGCCGCGTACTATACTTGAGCGTTCGCACACCGCCAAAATCCCAAGTTTCCATTTTCAACCAGGACCAATCCCCATCCCGGGGTTCCCCCCGCCGTAGCGCCAAACGGAGCTGAAGCACACGTGGATATCGCCGAATTAAAGAGAAAGTCCGTCGCAGAACTACACGCGATGGCCGAGAGCCTGAACATCACCAACTACTCTGGGCTCCGCAAGCAGGATCTCATTTTCCGCATCGAGCAATCACTCCTCGATTCCGACACCGTTCTCCGCGGCGAGGGCGTGCTCGAAATCCTGCCGGAAGGCTACGGGTTCCTCCGCAGCGCCGACTGGAACTACCTGTACGGTCCCGACGACATCTATGTCTCGCCGAGCCAGATCAAGCGGTTCGATCTCCGCACCGGCGACACGATCACGGGCCAGGTGCGGCCGCCGAAGGAAGGCGAGCGTTATCTCGCACTGCTGAAAGTCGAAGTCGTCAACGGCGAAGAGCCTGAAAAAGCCAAGCACCGCGTCGCCTTCGACAACCTGCGGCCGCGCTATCCGGAACAGCAGCTCAAGCTGGAGCGGAAAGACGGCGATCTGTCCATGCGCGTGATGGACATTCTGTCGCCCATCGGCAAAGGCCAGCGCGGCCTGATCGTCTCGCCGCCCAAGGCCGGTAAGACCATCCTGATGCAGAAGCTCGCCAACTCCATCATCGAGAATCATCCTGAGGTCTACCTGATCGTGCTGCTGATCGACGAGCGGCCCGAAGAGGTGACCGATATGGAAGAGAACGTGAAGGGGCCGAACGTGGAGGTCGTGTCGTCCACGTTCGACGAGCCGGCGGACCGGCACGTGCAGGTCGCCGACATGGTGATCGAAAAGGCGAAGCGCCTGGTCGAGCACGGCAAGGACGTGGTGATCCTGCTCGACTCGATCACGCGCCTGGGCCGCGCCCACAACGTCGTCGTGCCGCATTCGGGCAAGATTCTGTCGGGCGGTGTCGACGCCAACGCCCTCCAGAAGCCCAAGCGCTTCTTCGGCGCCGCGCGCAACATCGAGGGCGGCGGTTCGCTCACGATTCTGGCCACCGCGCTGATCGATACCGGCTCGCGCATGGACGAGGTGATCTTCGAGGAGTTCAAGGGCACCGGTAACTCCGAAGTCATTCTCGACCGGCGCATCGCCGAGCGGCGGACGTTCCCGTCGATCGACGTGCAGCGCACGAGCACGCGGAAGGAGGAATTGCTCCTGACGAAGGAAGAGCTCAACAAGGTTTACCTGCTGCGGAACTTCCTGTCCGACATGCCGCCCGTGGAAGCGATCGAGTTTCTGCTCGAGCGGCTGAAGCGCACGAAAACGAATAACGAATTCTTCCAGACGATGTCGCAAGGGTGAAAGGCAGGCTTCTCGCGGTCGATTGGGGGGAGCGCCGGATCGGCCTCGCCCTCTCCGACGAAACGCAGACGCTCGCCCAACCGCTTACCACGCTCACCCGCCGACCCGGGAAGCGATTCCCGATGGCGCAGCTGCTCGACCACATCACGCACAATCAGGTCGTAGGTATTATCGTCGGTCTACCGCTGGATGAGGCGGGGGCTGAAGGTGACGCCGCTCACGCCGCTCGGGGGCTCGCCGATGCTATCAAACGGCGCCTACCCGAGGGGCTGGAGGTGACCATGTGGGACGAGCGAATGACCACGGCACGCGTGCTGGCCGCCGTCCGCGAAATGGGCGGCTCGACGCGCGGCCGCAAGGCCGATCTCGATGCGATGGCCGCAGCGCTGCTGCTACAGCACTACCTCGATGCCCGGAAGGGCACGGCGCTGTGAAGAAGCGTGCGTCGTGCGTCGTGCGTCGTGCGTGGGCGTTGCTGGTCTTCGCGATCGCGTGCGGCAAACCCGACCCGGCCAGGTATCAGTCCGTTTCGGAAAAGATCATGGTGATCGTCCCGCGCGGCGCGACCTATTACCAGGCGCTCGATTCCCTCGAGTCGCGGGGCGTGATCAAGAGCCGCGACTGGTTCAGCCTCTACGCGAGAGTGCGCGGGCTGCCGTCCAACCTGAAGAGCGGCGTGTACACCTTCGACCGCGATGAGAGTTGGAGCAGCGTGGTCAGCACGCTGAAGAGCGGCCGTGGCCTCGAGGTCCGCTTCACCGTCACCGAAGGGATGATGGGATTCGAGGTTGCCGAGCGCGCCCGTTCCTGGTTGGGCGTGCCGCGCGATTCCTTCGTCGCCGCCATGCGCGACACGTCACTGGAGCGCGAGCTCGGCATTCTGTCGAGTCGGGCAGGCGTCGAGGGCTACATGTATCCGACCACGTACGTCGTGCCGATGCGCATGCGCGCGCGCGAGCTCGTAAAGCTCATGACGCACGAATTCATCGCGCGCTGGCAGCCCGAATGGGACGGGCGCCTCGCCGAGCTGAACATGACGCGGCACGAGATCATCACACTCGCCTCTATTATCGAGGCCGAGGTGCGGTATCGTCCGGACCGGCCGTACGTCTCCGCCGTCTATCACAACCGGCTCAAGCGCGGCATGGCGTTGCAGGCCGACCCGACGATCATTTACGCGCACGGCCGGCGACTGCGGCGGGTGTGGGAGAAGCAGCTGCAGATTCGCTCGCCCTACAACACGTACCTGAATCCCGGATTACCGCCGGGCCCCATCACGCAGCCCAGCGACTCGAGCATCATCGCGGCGCTGTATCCGGCGCCGGTTGGCTACCTCTACTTCGTCGCGCAGCCAGATGGGAAGCACATCTTCTCGGCGACGTACAACGATCACTTAGCGGCGATTAGACGGGTGAGACAACGGAGGTAAGGCGGCGGCGATAAAGGCGGCGGCGATTAGAAGCGGCGGCGAAGGGCGGCGAAGCTAGCTCATGGCCTGGCGCAGCGCCCGTGCAGCCGCTTCGGTGTTCGGTGCGCCAATCACAGCGCCCACGACTGCAACGCCGGTAGCACCTGCTTCGATGATCGAGCGAGCGTTGTTCGCCGTAATACCGCCGATCCCGATCACGGGCACTCCCTCAGGCACCAGCCTGGCCAACGCCGAGAAACCCTCGGGCCCGAGCGCCGGGCCCGCGTCGTGCTTCGTCGGTGTGTTAAAGCAGGGCCCGATACTCCAGTAGTCGGCGGTTGCCGGGGCGCGCGCCGCCTCGTCCGGCGACCCGACGGAAAGGCCGAGCAGAAACCCGGCCGGCAAATGCGGGCGCAGGGCATCGAGGGGCGGATCATCCCAGCCGAGGTGGGCGCCGGCGGCGCCAGCGGCGAGCGCGATATCCGCACGGTCATTGACCAGGACGGGAACCGTCAGGGCGTCTACCAGCGCGCGGGTCAACTCCAGAATTTCGGCCGGCACACCATCTTTCCAGCGGACCTGAATCATCGTCGCGCCGCCCTGCACCGCGGCGCGACAGACCGCGACCGCATCCCGCCCCTTGAGGAGAACGGCATCGGTGATCACCATCAAGCGCAACTGATCGGCAAGCGACATGACCAAAGTCCTGCGCGGCCTGCGTGGCGCGACCACGGCGACCGCCAATACGAGTGAGGCGATTCTCGAGGCGACGGAGGAGCTGCTCTCCGCGCTTCAGGAGGCGAACGGTTTCGCGCCGGAAGAAGTCGAGAGCGCGATTTTCACGTCGTCCCCGGACCTCACCGCCGAGTATCCCGCTCGCGCCGCCCGCGGGCTCGGCTGGACCGACGTGCCGCTGCTCGGGGCCGCGGAAGTCGCCGTGTCCACAGGCCTACGACGCTGCATCCGGGTGCTGCTGCATTTCTACACGGCCAAGCCGCAGCAGGCGCTGAAACATATCTACCTGCGGGACGCGGCGAAGCTACGTCCGGACCGATGACAGTCAAAGTCACGGCTCGCGGGGCTGAACGATGGAAGCAGGGCCATCCGTGGATCTACCGCAGCGACGTCGCCGACGAGCCTGACAAGAAGCCGGGCATCGTTCCAGTCACGGATCGAAAAGGTAAGTTCCTCGGCCAGGCGCTCTACTCGCCGAGCTCGGAGATCCGGCTACGCCTCCTCACACGCGGCAACGAATCCATCGACGCTCACTGGTGGACCGCGCGCATCGCGGCGGCGGCGGCTCGCCGCAACGGCATCGCGGCCAGCGCGTGGCGCGTCGTGCACGCCGAGGCTGATGGCCTGCCGTCGCTCATCATCGACAAGTACGGACCGTGGATCGTCGCGCAGCTGCTCTCGGCGGGACTGGAGACGGCGCGAGCGGACGTCGTTGCGGGAATCACAGGGGCGCTCGCACCCGAGGGCATCCTGCTCCGCAACGACGCGGCGGTACGGCGGCATGAGGGGTTGCCTTCGGAGGTGCTGCTGGCCTTCGGCCAAGTTCCCGAGGTCGTAGAGGTCGTCGAGGATGGCCTGAAGTACGTCGCGGCACCTTGGTCAGGCCAGAAAACGGGTGCGTTCCTCGACCAACGTGAGAATCGGGCGCTTGTCGGACAGCACACCCGCGCGGGCGGTCGAGCGCTCGATCTCTTCACGTATCACGGCTCATTCGCGCTGCATCTCGCTCGGAAGGCCAAAGAGGTCGTGGCGGTCGACCAGAGTACCGAAGCGCTCGCACGTGGCGCCGAAAACGCCCGTCTCAATGGGATCGCCAACATCGAGTGGCGCGAAGGGAATGCGTTCGATCTGGTGCGCGAGCTGGAACGGCGCCGCGAGCAGTTCGACACGATCGTGGTGGATCCGCCGGCGTTCGCCAAGACGAAAGCCAACCTCGAGCGCGCTGTCGCCGGCTACAAGGAGATCAATCTCCGGGCGATGAAGATCCTGGCGCCGGATGGCGTGCTGTTCACGTCGTCATGTTCGTACCACGTGAGCCGAGATGTTTTCAATGCGATGCTGGTCGATGCGGCCCGTGACTCGGGCCGCCGCATGCAGTTTATGGCGGCCACCGGCGCGTCGGCTGACCATCCCGAGCTCCTGAATGTCCCTGAGACCGGCTACCTCAAGGGCGTCTTACTCCGGGCGTTGGCTTGAACATCCAGTCTGCGATCGCGTTTGCCACGTCAGGCATGATCGGCACCGTGGGATTCTGATAGGTCGGCATTTGGCCTACGAGCGTGGTGTCCGTTGCCCGCTTCAACACGTGATTCGCCAACGGCACGATGACCAACTTGCTGCCGGTCCGGGCAGCTTCAATCAGGCGCGTGGCGTCCGCGACGGTGACCTGCAGGTCCCGACCCCCCTGTATGATCAGCACGGGCTGACGCACCGCACGGATCGCCGCGGTCGGTTCGAACGATGTGAGCGACTTCATAAATGACAGGTTGATCGGAACGAAGAGGGGTCCGAGCTGCGGCGGCACGTCCTTCGGCTGCTCGCCACGGAGATACTGCGCCATGGCGGTGTCGTAGCGGACCAGCGTCGCGCTGTCGAACTGCCTCGCGAGCTGCTCGCGCATCACGACACCCAGCGGTCGGCCCAAACCGGACACGCTGATCACCCCCGCGGCCGGCGCACCCTGGCGCACCGCGAGCAGGGCCAACGCCGATCCTTCGCTGTGTCCCAGCAACACCACCTTCGAAAATCGTGAATCGTGCGCCAGTGATTCCGCTGCCGCACGCGCGTCGGCCGCGAAATCATCTAACGTCATTTTCGTCATGTCGAACGTGCCCTTCGTTCCCGGCATCCCACGCTTGTCGTAACGCAGCGTCGCAATGCCGCGCTCGGCCAATTGCCAGGCGAGCTGCGCGTAGGAATTCGGCCGGATTCCCATGAGGGAATTGCCGTTGCGATCGGTCGGGCCAGAGCCCGCAATGATCACTGCGACGGGGACCCGCCCGGTAGCTCCACGCGGCATGACCAGCGTTCCCCCCAACTCGAGGGGACCGCTCTTGATCGTGTAGGGCGACTCCACTGCCACTGCTGGTGCGATGGTGTCGGCAGTCTGTACGCTCATTGCGACGAGTATGAGGCTAAGGACGGTCATGTTTTTCCCGTTTCCACAGGATGTACGATTGCACGATCGGAATCACCGCCATGATGAGAATCGCCGCGATGAAGAGGGGCAGGAACGCGCCGTGCGGGAGAAACGCGCAGGCGGCGATGACCAATCCCCCGACGACCATCAACCAGCCGCCCGTGCGGTGCGTCTTCCGCCAGACAGTGTCACTGGAGAGGGTCCAGGGCGTGCGAATACCGACGAACCAGTTGGGCTCGACGCGCGTGAGATAGTTGCCGAGGACAATGAAGAGCACGCCCACGCCGATCGGCATGAGCCGGTCGATCTTCACGGAGTAGCCGAGACCGGTCGCAATGATCATCCCGTGCGCGACCAGCATGAAGACGATTACGGCGTTGGCGATCAGCCAGTACGTGCCGATGAACTTCGAGTAGTTCTCGCCGCGCGGGTCCAGTTTGGGTAGCACGTTGAACAAACCCGTCATCACCAGGATGACGGCGGGAATGATGGAGACCGCCAGGGCGCGGCTGGAGAATCCATCTGCCGTGCCGCGCAGATTCCAGTGCGTCGCGACGGTCGGCGGGAGTTGCGGGTAGGCCCAGATCGAGACAGCCACGGCGACCGCCGCAATCACGAGACCAAACCAGCGGCTACGCATGCTTTTCTCCTTCCCCGCCGAAGCGGGTCATGAAGTAGCGCACGACTTCCTGAAAGACGGTCGTATTGAGCCGGTAGCGGATGAACTGGCCTTCGCGCTCGGTGGCGACGAGGTCGGCCGCCTTCAGCACGCCGAGGTGGTGCGACACGGACGCGAACGTGATCGGGAACTGCTCGGCGATCTCCCCTGCCGTCCGATCCTTCTCGGTCAGCAGCTCGAGGATCTTGCGCCGCGTCGGGTCGGCGAGGGCTCGGAAAAGTGAGTCGTCCATGGGGAGAGATATTTATACAATTATCTAAATATCGCAAGTAGGGCCGCAGCATGCTGCGCCCGTCCGGACCCGCGTTGACTAAATCCGCCCCCATCACAAGCTTGCACACCATGTCCCCAGCGGACAAAGCCCTGGAACGGTCGCGCGCCGTCCGTCGCGTGCTCGGCGGACTGCTCGTGGCGAACATCGCCGTGCTCATCACCAAGGCCACGATCGGCACCCTGGCGGGCTCACTCGCCGTGCTCGGGGACGCCCTGCACTCCTCAGTCGACGCGGCGTACAACGTGTTGGGTCTCGTGGTCGTGCGGGTGGCTGCCAAGGAACCCGACGAGGACCATCCGTACGGTCACGGCAAGTTCGAGACGCTGGGTGCGCTCGCGATCGTCGTGTTCCTGTCCATCACGTGCTTCGAGCTGGTACGCAGCGCGATCGGTCACCTTGCTGCGGGAGGCCACTCCGTTCAGGTAACCAACATCGCCCTCGCTCTCCTGTTCGCGACGCTCGCCACCAACATCGCCGTAGCATGGTACGAGAATCGACGTGGTCACGAGCTGTCGAGCGAGCTGCTGATCGCGGACGCCGCGCACACCCGCACCGACGTCTTCATCACGATCGGCGTGTTGATCGGCGTCCTGCTTTCCCGCCGCGGCCTGACTTGGGTGGACCCGGTCGTCGCGATCGTGATCGCGCTGCTGATCGTGCGTGTGGCATATCAAATCCTGTCGCGGGCGGTGCCTGTCCTGGTGGACGAGCGCGCCATCCCCGAGCCGACGATCCGCCAGTCGGCGCAGGCCGTCGAGGGTGTGAAGAGCGCCTACGGTATTCGGTCACGCGGGGGAAACGCCGGTGGAGGGGTCCGCTACGCCGAAGTCACGATCGCCGTGGATTCGGCTGCGAATGTTGCCGACGCACATGCGATCGCGGATGCGGTCGAAGAGCGCCTCAAGAAAGACCTGGAGCTCGAAGAAGTCACGGTGCACGTCGAGCCATGCTGACCTCCCTGCCGTTCGAGCGCACCAAAAGCATGGGAATGACGCCCGTGCGCCGCACGCCGCGGTCCCTCAAGCAGGAGTATCAGGAGTTCATCCTGCAGCGGCTGGAGGAGTACAAGAATACGGTACCGCGCGCCGAGCTCCTGAAAATCGGCGACGAGGCAGTGCGCGAGCTGCAGGCGAGCGCCCAGGACCAATACCTGCTCACCGAAGTGCTGCTGCTCGAGCACGTCGACCGCATCATCGCCCGTCGTCTGCGGCTGCCGTCGTTTCCGCGCTGGCGCCAGAAGCATCGCGCGCTTCGGGAAGCGCAGCGGGCACCGACGCATTGGGGCCTGGACCGCGCCCATCCCATCGTCCCCTGGGCCGCGCGAATCGAGCCGGGCGACGTCATCGTCGTGCTTGGCGCGGCCGCGCTGGGCGAGGCGCTGTTCCTGGCGGCGCACGACGCCGAAGTGTTCCTGCTGGATCAGGATCTGGGAGCGGTCGAAGCGGCTGAGGGTCGCGCCGTCGCCGAACAGCTCGCCGGCGCATTTCAGGCGCTGGTCATCAATTTCGGGAGCTGGTTCCCCGACCTGTCGCCCTCGTTGGTGGCAATCGCGCCGGGGAGTCTCGGCCAGCTGCGCGCCAAGCAGCGAGGGTCGCTGATCGCCGATCTTCAGGTGCGGACGCCGTCGGGCGGCGTGCACGTCATTCTGCCGCCGGCGAACGAGAACCGCGGAGTCATTCCCCTGGCCCCCGAGGCGCTCCAGACGCTGTATAGAGGCTGGCAGGTGCAGACGGGTCGCCGGTCTAAGCGATCCGGATTTACGGCGATCAAGCCGCCGCGTCAGCTCAACACGGCGTTGAACGTGTCTGATTGACCCTTCGGGCTTCGCTCAAGTTCATAACACGTTGGCATGTCGGCACGTAGCACGAGAGCCCAGCGGCAGGATTGTTGCTTGGCTCGCGGGCATGACAAGCCTTCCTATGGTCCTCGACGACGAGCCGATGGGCATCATCCTGCGGGCCGGCCGGCAGATCCTGCGGCCCGCCAAGATCTGGGCGTACTGCTGGTTCCTCGATGAAGGGGAAGATGGCGATCACACGCATCGCCACCTCCCGGTCGACCCCAAGATCTAGCAGCACCACATTCGGCTGCCTATTTATCAGGCATGCCGAGCCTCACAGTAGATGGTCGTCTCTTAAGCGCATCTGAAGGCCAGACGATCCTCGATGCCGCACGGGTGTCTGGCATCGAGATCCCGACTCTCTGCTGGTACCCCACCCTCCCGATCGTCGGCAATTGCCGTATCTGTCTCGTCTCCGTCGAAGGCCAGGCGAAGCTGATCCCCGCCTGCGCGACGAAGGTCGCCGACGGGATGGTCGTGACGACGCAGTCGCACGCCGCCGTCGAAAACCGCAAGGGTGTGCTCCGCTTGCTCGCCGAACGCTATCCCGCCGATCATCTCCGCAATGATGGTCGGGCCAACCCGCGCAACGAGTTCGAGCGCTACCTCGTGCAGTACGACGTCGTCCCGACCGCCGTCGAAGACCGCGATCTGCCGCTGCGCTCCGGCGACGAGCGGCCCGGCGATCCAATGATTCGGCACGACATGTCCACGTGCATCCTGTGCACGCGGTGTGTGCGCGCCTGCGAGGACATTCAGGTGGTGGGAGTGCTCGATGTCGGGTTCCGCGGCGAGCACACCGAAATCATCGTCGGCGCGGACGGCGATCCCGACAAGGCCGGCTGCACCTGGTGCGGCGAGTGCGTTCGCGTCTGCCCCACCGGCGCGATTTTCGAGGTGATGCCGCGGCAGCGGTTCGCCCCCGAGCAGATCCGACATCCGGAGAAGGTCGTGCGCGCGGTCTGTCCCTACTGCGGCGTGGGCTGCCAGGTCGATCTGCACGTTGCCGCCAACACGGTCATCCGCGTCACCTCCCCCGACATCGAGCTGAACACACCCAACCAGGGCTCCACCTGTGTGAAGGGCCGCTTCGGCTACGATTTCCCGCAGCATCGCGACCGGCTCACTCGACCTCTGATAAGAAAGGGATGGACGAAGGAGGGCGGTCGCTGGATCTGGAAAGGTCCGAAAGGGACCGAGCGCCGGGCTGGTCCCTGGCGCACAATCGAGGGTGAGGGCCGGCGCGACAAGCCCGGCACCCCGCCCCGCGCGACCGGCAAGACCGTGCGTAACCTGCCGCTGCTCGAGCGGCTCGACCTGGACATCCGTGACCGGGTTGCGACCCCTGAGGACTGGTACTCGCCGTTCCGCGAGGCGACGTGGGCAGAAGCGCTCGAGCTGACATCGCAGGAGCTACTGCGGATCAAGGCCGCCCGCGGGCCCGATGCGCTGGCCTGCTTCTCGTCGGCGAAATGCTCGAACGAAGAGAACTACCTGATGATGCGCATGTTCCGCGGCGCGCTCGGCACGAACAACGTGGACCACTGCACGCGGCTGTGTCACTCGACGTCGGTGGCCGCGATGCAGCGTGCGATCAACACCGCGGCGGCATCGGGCTCGATGCGGGAGATCGAGCAGGCGTGTGACGTGATCTTCATCGCGGGCGCCAACACGACCGAGTCGCACCCGGTGTTCGGCGCGGCGCTGAAGCGCGCGCACGAAAAGCGCGCCACGCTCATCGTCGCCGATCCGCGGCGTACCGAGCTGGCCGGCCGCGCCGACATCCACCTCCAGATGCAGCCCGGCACCGACGTCGCGCTCTACTCCGCGATGTTGAATCACATTTTGGGGCTAGGGTTGGAGAATAGGGATTTCATCGCCAAGCGTACGCATGATTTTGAGAAGGTCCGCGCAGCCGTAGAGCCCTACACGCCCGAGAAGGCGGCGAAGATCACCGGCGTCCCTGCCGAGAAGATTCGTCGCGCCGCGGAGACCTATGCCCGAGGCCCCAACACCTCAACCCTATGGGCGATGGGGCTCACCCAGCACGCCAACGGCACCGACATCGTGACGTCGCTGCTCAATCTGATGTTCGCCTGCGGCATGATCGGGCGCTGGGGTGCGGCGATGTTGCCGGTGCGCGGCCAGAACAACGTGCAGGGCGCGTCCGATGTCGGTGCGATTCCCTTCGTCTATACCGACTATCAGCCGGTCGGCGATCGCACAGTGCGCGAGCGCTTCGCGAAGACCTGGAGCGTGCCCGAAGAATCGCTGTCGCTCAAGAGTGGCCTCATGGTCACCGAGGTGGTGAAGCCCGAGAGCGGCGTCCGCGGCATGTACATCATGGGTGAGAACCCCGTCATCTCGGACCCCGACATCGCTCACGCCGAGCACTGGTTCCAGGAGCTCGAGTTCCTCGCCGTGCAGGATCTCTTCCTCACCGAGACGGCGCGCTACGCCGACGTCGTCTTGCCGGGTGCAAGCTTCGCCGAGAAGACGGGGACGTTCGTCAATACCGAGCGCCGCATCCAGCTGAGCCACAAAGCGGTCGACTCGCCGGGCGACGCCCGCGGCGACCTCGAGATCCTGATGGATCTCACCAACCGGCTCGGCCTGTCCACGACGTTCCGCAGCGCCGAGGACGTGATGCGGGAAATCGCGCGCGTGACGCCAAGCTGGCGCGGGGTCACGTACGAACGGCTGGAAGGCGCGGGTTTGCAGTATCCGGTTCCGGACGACACGCATCCCGGCACTTCATTCCTGTTCGACCACGCGTTTCCGACGGCCGACGGCCGTGCCACATTTGTGGCCGTCGCGTACACCGATCCTGTAGAGCTTCCCGACGATCAATATCCCTTTGTGATGAACACGGGCCGCCAGCTCTACCACTGGCATACCGGTACGATGACGCGCCGCGCGAGCGGCCTCGACGCGCGCGAGCCGACGGCGATCGTCGAGATCCATCCCGAGGATGCAAAGCAGCTCGGCGTCCAGGAGGGTGAATTGCTCCGGATCACGTCGCGGCGCAACTCGCTGATCACCGCCGCGCGCATCAGCGATCGTGTCGCGCGCGGCCAGGTGTTCGTGCCGTTCCACTTCCGTGAAGCAGCCGCCAACCTGCTGACCAACCCCGTGCTCGACCCTTACGCGAAGATGGCCGAGCTGAAGGTCTGTGCCGTGCGTCTCGAGCGCGCGTGAACCTCGGACTCAAGGGGCGGGTCGCTCTGGTCTGCGGAGGAACGCGCGGCATCGGCCGCGCGGTCGCCACCGTGCTCACGGAAGAAGGCGCGCAGGTCGCGATCAACGGCCGCGGCCCCAACGCGCCATTTCCCGCGGATGTCAGCGTCCCGGCCGAGGCTGAGCGGCTGGTCCACGACGTCGCCAAGAAACTCGGTCGACTGGATGTGCTCTTCTGCAATGCCGGTGGCCCACCCGCGGCCTCGTTCAAGGACCAGCCCGCGGACGCCTGGCAAAAGGCGATCGACTTGAATCTGTTGTCGACGGTTCACCTGGCGCGCGCCGCCGTGCCGATTATGAGCAAGGCGAAGTGGGGCCGGATCATCTGTCTCGTCTCCGTCGCGGCCAAGCAGCCGCTGCCCGGCCTCATCCTCTCCTCCACCGCGCGCGCCGGTGTCCTCGGCTTTGCCAAGGCGCTCGCGGACGAGGTCGCGACGGACGGAATCACGGTGAACAGCATCTGTCCAGGGTTCATTGCGACCGAGCGCATCGAAGAGCTCACCAAGGCCCGGCCCGAGATGATGAAGCAACGCCTGGCGGAGATTCCCATGCATCGGGTCGGCACGCCCGCGGAATTGGCGGCCGCGGTAGCGTTCCTCGTGTCCGAACGGGCCAGCTATGTTACCGGCGCCGTGCTCCAGGTCGACGGCGGGTTCACGCGCTCGATCTTCTGACCGGTCAGGCGGGCTTCGTGCAGACCGCCTTCACGATCAGCGTCTCGCCGAACGCCACGGGTGTCGAGTAGATCTGCCGGCGCACCTCGGCGTCGCGCCGGCGCAGTGCGGGATCCTTCTCCCACCGGCGAAACACCAAGCCCGTCACGAGCCACGCGAGCGGCAACAGCGGTGCGTATAGCCAACTCACCAACTTCACGCGGTTGGCCGCGATGGCCGTGATTCGGAAACCATTGCTGTGGAGCAAGTAGCGGATCTCCGGAAACGACATGAGGCCGATGTGATGCCAGGGGTTCGGCGCCGTCTCATCGAGCGGCGTCTTGCCCTTGTTGTGGAAACCCGTGAGCAACCAGCGCCAGCGTGAGCGGAGCGCGGTGATGTTGGGCGTCGAGAGGAGTAGCACCCCCCCGGGCCGTAGGATCCGCCGGGACTCGCGGACAAAGTCGAAGGGACGTTCCAAGTGCTCGATCCCGTCGATACACACCACCGCGTCGAAGCTGTTGTTCGCGAACGGCAATGGTGCGTTCATGTCCGCATGCGAGAACGGGACGCCCGCAATCTTGAGCAGGGACTGAATGTCGGCGGCGTGCACGTCGTACCCGGCGGCGCGGATGCGGTTTACGAACGCCCCCTCGCCGCACGGGATGTCGAGCAAGCGGCGGCAGCCAGGCTCTTGCGCGAGGAGCGCAGCCACCGTTGCATGTGTGTTCGCCGTCGTTGCTTCGCGAATCGTGGTGGGCTGGTGCGCCACGCGTCTCTCTCCAGGGGGCACGCCCTAAGATATCGCGCCGGGGGTCCCGGTCATCGCCTGCCCCCGCCGGGCTCACGCTGCTGCCCTGTGCTGGATAGATTCCCTGCCGCTCATCGCCCGAATCGACGACCCACATGCAAGCGATTGTGAAAGCCGCCCGCGCCCCGGGCTTGTCGGTCAAGACCGTTCCGAAGCCGGTGGCAGGCCCCGGCGAGGTACTGATCGCCGTCCGTCACGCCGGCGTCTGCGGCACCGACGTGCACATTGCCGATTGGAACCCGTGGGCCCAGGGCCGCATCCGCCCACCCATCGTGGTCGGGCACGAATTCGCCGGCGAGATCGAGTCGGTCGGTGACGGCGTCACGGGGCTCCGGGCGGGTCACCTCGTCACCGCGGAAGGCCATATCGTTTGCGGTCACTGTCTCCAGTGCCGCACCGGGAACAGCCACATCTGCAAGAACACGCGCATCATCGGCGTGGATCGCGACGGCGCCTTCGCCGAGTACATCGTGATGCCCGCGACCAACGTGCTGACGCTCGATGGGGGAAACATCCCCACCGAGGTCGGTGCGATCATGGACCCGATGGGGAATGCATTTCACACGGTGCTGACCGCGGAGATTCCCGGCAGCTTTGTGTTCGTCGTCGGCTGCGGTCCGATCGGCTGTTTCGCCGTGGGCATCGCGCGCGCGGCGGGCGCCTCCAAGGTGATCGCGTCCGACGTGAATCCCAAGCGCCTGGCACTGGCCGCCAAGATGGGCGCGCACGTGACGATCAATGCGGCCAAGGACGACGTGGTGCAGACCGTGCTCGCCGAGACCGGTGGAGAGGGCGCCGACGTGGTGTGCGAGATGTCGGGTGTGCCGTCGGCGCTGCACCAGGCGTTCGCGGCCGTGCGCCTGGGCGGGCGCGTGCAGCTGCTCGGGATCCCGGACGGCGAGGTCCCGGTGGACTTTGCCAATGAGATCATTTTCAAGGGGATCACGATGTACGGCGTCATTGGCCGCAAGATGTACCAGACCTGGCACCAGATGCGTCGCTTTCTCACCAGTGGGCAGTTTGATCCCCGTCCCGTCATCACACACAAATTCCCGCTCGCCAAAATAGACGAGGCCCTCGCGGCCATTCGCTCGGGTGACGCCGGCAAAGTCATTCTGGAGATCGTATGAGCTTCATCGCGCAGTTGCAGAACGAGCTCGCGGAGTTCAAGAAGGAGGGCGTCTACAAGCGGCTCAATTACCTCGACTCACCGCAGGGGCCGCGCGTGCGGATGGAAGGTCGCGGCGAAGTGGTCATCCTCTCCTCCAACAACTACCTCGGCCTGTGTGCCGTCCCCGACGTCGTGCAGGCCGGCAGGGATGCGCTCGAGCGCTGGGGTGCCGGCACCGCGTCGGTGCGCTTCATTTGCGGGACGTTCACCGTGCATCGCGAGCTCGAGAAGGCGCTGGCGCGATTCGTCGGCTGCGAGTCGTCGCTGACATACGTCAGCTGCTGGAACGCCAACGAAGGGCTCTGCCCCACCGTCCTGAGCGAGCCAGACGTCGTCATCTCCGACCAGTTGAACCACGCGTCGATCATCGATTCGATTCGCCTCGCCAAAACGATCACCAAGTGCCAGACCGCGGTCTACAGGCACTCCGACATGGCCGACCTCGAAGAGAAGCTGCGCGCCGCCGGCAAGGCGCGACGCAAGTTGATCTTCACCGACGGCATCTTCTCGATGGAGGGCGATATCGCCAGGCTACCCGATCTGGTCGAGCTCGCCCGGAAGTACGACGCGGTGCTCGCCGTCGATGACTCCCACGCGACCGGCGTCCTCGGGAAGACCGGCCGCGGCACCGCCGAGCACTACGACATGCTCGGCCAGATCGACGTGATCACCTCGACGCTGGGGAAAGCGCTGGGCGGCGCGGCCGGCGGATTCACCGCCGGCCCGGCCGCGCTCACCGACTATCTCACCCAGCGGTCCCGGCCGCAGCTGTTCAGCAACGCACTCCCGCCCACTGTCGCTGCCAGCGCGCTGGCAGCGGTTCAGTATGTCGAGGCGCACCCTCAGCTCGTCACCCGCCTGCATCAGAACGCGCGCTATTTCCGCGAGCAGTTGCTTTCCGTCGGCTTCAAACCGTTAGCGGGCGAGACGCCGATCGTCCCGGTAATCCTGGGCGAGACGGCCAAGGCGATGCACATGAGCGAGTTGCTGCTCGCCGAGGGGGTCTTCGTGACTGGGTTCGGCTATCCTGTTGTGCCGCAAGGACATGCGCGTGTCCGCTGCCAGCTGTCGGCGGCGCATACGCGTGACGACCTCGATTTCGCGCTGCGTGCTTTCAAGAAGGTGGGCTCAAAACTGGGGCTGATCTGATGAGCGCACTTCTGTTGTTGGCGGTTTTGCAGGCCGTCGGGCCGTCAGGCCGTCCGGCCGATTTCCTTGGTTTCGAACCGGGAGCCGACTCGAGCCTCGCCGATTGGAAGCAGGTCAGCGGCTACCTGAACAGCCTAGCACAGCAGAGTCGCTATGTGCGGGTCGATACCCTGGGCCGCACGACCGAGGGCAGACCGTTTCTCCTGCTGACGATCACCGCACCGGCCAATCAGCAGCGCCTCGCCGAGATCAAACGGGCCCAGGCGCTGCTCGCGGATCCGCGGCGGCTGACCGATACCGCGCTGGCGGAGATCCGCAGCCGGCAACCCGCCGTCATCCTGATCAGCAATAACATCCATTCGACGGAAGTGGCGTCGAGCCAGATGGGCATGACCCTCGCATACCGGCTCACGACCGATCCGGAGCTGCGCCGCCTCCTCGACTCGGTGGTCGTGCTGATGATCCCGTCGATGAATCCCGACGGCCTCGACACAGTGGTGAGCTGGTATCGGCGCTACAAAGGGACGCGGTACGAGGGCGGTCCACTTCCGTGGCTCTACCACAAGTACATCGGTCACGACAACAATCGTGACTGGTTCATGTTGACACAGGTCGAGACGCGGCTCGTCACACGGATGCTGTACAGGGAATGGTTTCCCGAGATCGTCTACGACGTGCACCAGATGGGCGCGAACGGCGTGCGGCTCTTCGTGCCTCCGTTCCAGGATCCGGTCAATCCCAATCTCGATCCCGCGATCGTGGCGGGCATCAATCTCGTTGGCGCGCAGATGGCATCCGCGCTGTACGACGCGGGGATGACCGGAGTCGCTCATCAGCAGACGTATGATCTGTGGTGGCACGGCGGCTTTCGCTCTACGCCCACGCGGCACAACATGATCGGCATTCTCACCGAGGCCGCGAGCACGCGACTCGGCTCCCCGATCACGCTCTCCGTCGATTCCGTTCGCCAGCCAGGGCGCGGCGTGAACTATCCCGCGGCGTGGCCCGGAGGCACGTGGCACCTTGGCGATATCGTGCGCTACGAGCTCATCACGTCCGAGGCGTTGGTGCACTTGGCGGCGCGCGACCGCGTCAACGTGATCGACCGCTTTGTTGGATTGGGACGGCGGGCCGTCGAGGCTGGTCTCGCCGGAAATCCATTCGCGTATGTGTTACCGGCCGAGCAGAGAGACCCGGAGAGCTGGACGGCGCTGGCCAACGTCCTCGCGGCCGGCGGTGTCGAGGTCTGGCGCGCCGCCGAGCCGTTTTCCGTGGAGGGCCGGACCTATTCGGCCGGCTCGCTCGTCGTGCCGATGGCCCAGCCCTATCGAGCACACGCGAAAGACCTGCTCGAGCCGCAGCACTACACGCCCGTCAACGATCGTCCGCCGTACGACGTCGCCGGCTGGACGTTGCCGTTCACGATGGGGGTGCGCGCCGATGTCGTGAACACCCCGTTTACGGCGAATTTGGTGAAGGTGGACAGCGTGATCCCGACGCCGGGACGCATCGAAGGCAGCGGTGACGTCTTTTTCCTAAAGAACCGCACCAACGCGGAGTCGCGCGCTGTCGCGGCGCTGCTCGCCGCCGGTCAGACGGTCACGATCGTGGGGGACAGTCTCATGGTGCGCGGCCCGAGGGCGCGCACGATCCTGAGCGAGCACGCGGCGCGCCACGGCTTCACCGTGACGGCGGCGCGCGCGGCTCCGCCCACGGGCGTGGGCCGCACGCGCCAGCGTTTGCCGCGGATCGCGCTCTACCAACCGTGGACGGGCAACATCGACGAGGGATGGACGCGCTGGTTATTCGAGCAGTATGGGATCAGCTACACGACAGTTCACGACAACGATTTCAAAAAGGGAGCGTTGCGACAGCGGTTCGATGTGATCGTCCTGCCAGATGCCGATGGTGGTTCGATGCTGCGCGGCATCGACTCGGCTCGCATTCCGTTGCAGTACGCAGGGGGCCTCGGGGAATCGGGCGCCAGCGCTGTTTCGGAGTTTGTTCGGGGTGGTGGGACGCTCGTCTGCCTCGACGGTTCAAGTAATTTCGCGATTACACGCCTTAACCTCCCGGTGGTCAACGTTCTAGCCGGGGAGGCATCGGGTCCGCAAGTTTTGCGATTTTACGCCCCAGGCTCTATTTTCGGTACGGTTTTGGGGGGGGTAGCGGGGGAGGGGCCGAGAAGCCCGGTTACCCTCGGGGTCCCCGAGTCCCTCCAAGTCTATTTCGAGAATAGCGCCGCCTTCACCGTATCGGCCCCGGCCAGGGCCTTGGCGACGTATCCCGAGCAGCCCCTGCGATCCGGCTACGCCCGATTCCAAGAGCGGCTGGCAGGGAAAGCGGCGCTGGTGGAGGTACCGGTAGGCAGCGGACGGGTGATCCTGTTTGGGTTCCGGCCCCAGTTCCGGGGCCAGACGCACGGCACCTTCAAGCTGCTCTTCAACGCGGTCCTATTGGCGGCTCCCTAACTTGGGCGGGAGTCGTGGGAGGAGTCCCGATGAAGCGGCTGGTTCTCCTGGTGGGATTCGTAACCTTGGTGGCGGGTCCCGCCGCAGCGCAGCGCTCGCAGAACATCGAGTTCGGCGGCTTCGGTTCGTGGTGGCGGTTCGACCGCTCGTTTCTGATCAAGAACGGGTTCGGCGGCGGCGCGCGCATCAGTTACAACTGGAGTGACCGCCTCAGCCTCGAAGCCACAGGCGATTACGTCGCGACGACGGACGTGGCTGGCACGCAAAACATCACCGTCTCGACGATCAGCGGCTCTATCGTGTTGAACTTTCCGATGAACGACAAGTTGACCCTGTTTGCCTCGGGCGGCTACTCGCACATGGTCTTCGGGAAGGATCCTCCCTACGCCTTTACGCAGCACCTCGTCAACGGTGGGCTCGGGTTCCGCCAGTTCATTGGCCGGCGCGTCGCGCTCCGCGGTGACGTCCGCGCGCAGTACCGTCCCGACAACCCGTACTACGCCAATGCGTTCACCGGTGAGGTGCAGGCCTCGCTCGGCGTGTCCTACTTCTTCATTCCGCCGCAGCAGGGCCGCGGCTTCAACACGAACTTTCAGTGGTACTGGGGCGCCCAGGGTGGCTTCCTCCTTTCCAAGACGAACACGCAGCCCCTGACATACGACCCGATGGTCGGTGGCCACTGGCTGATCACCTCGCGCCGCACCGCGCTGTATGTTGCCTACGAGCAGGCGTTCTTTCTGACCGCCGCGCAGGCCATCATCTTCGACCCGGCGTCCTCGAATTCATCGATCGGTCCCGGCTTCCGCGATGTCACGTTCAAGGACGTGCGCCGGCTGATGTTCGGCGTGCTGGCCTACCCGACGCAAAAGATTATCGAGCCGTTCGGCGGCGGCGGATTCGCCCTGATGCAGGTCTTGAATCCGTTAGTGGACTGCTCCAGCTGCACCACGCTGGGTGAGGCGGTCGAAGCGCAGGACCGCGTCCATGATCAGTCGAGCAAGGCGTTCTTCTGGATCATGGGGGGGCTCCAGATCAACTATTCCAGCAAGCTGAACGTGTTCGCGCACTACATCCTGACGTCGAGCGCCGCCAACTTCCTGCTCGAGAGCAACACCCACACGCTCCAGGGAGGGATTCGCCTGAGCCTCGGCTCCTCGAAGGAAGGGATTACCGAGAGGCACTAACTAGGGACTTGGGGGTCGGGGTTAGGGGTTAGGGGTTAGGGGTTACCGAGTCCCTGACCCCTAGCCCCTCGACACATACGGCGAGTCCTTGAGGTAGAACCGCAACGGCCAGTCGGCCGCCTGCGTGATCCCGATGCGACGACCGGTGACAATCTCACCGCGTTTCGGTGCCGTCCCCTGGACGATGCGGAGCAATCCCCGCTGCAGTGAGACGCCATTCAAGGCGCCGGTGACGCCGAGCGCCTCGCAGAGCCGGGCGGGACCGGAACACAGCGGCTCTTTGCCGCGCCGTTTTCGCATCGTGGCGACGCCTGCAATCGGCTCGAGCGCTCGGATGAGGACGGCCGCAGGATAATCCTGCGGTTCAGTCACGGCATTCAGACACCAATGCATGCCGTAGGTGAAATACACGTAGGCCGTCCCGGGCGGCCCGTAGAGCGGCTCGGTGCGGGCGGTACGCCGATGGCCAAACGCGTGACACGCCGGATCGTGCGGGCCGACGTACGCCTCGACCTCCACGATCCGCCCGGCGGTCTCTTGGCGCCGGCCGCCGACATCGCTGACAAGGATTTGGCCCAATAGCCCACGCGCGACCGATTCTGTCGGTCGCGCGTAGAACTTCGCCTGCACAGCGCTGCCCCGCACCGTTAGGCTGCGCCTCCGCCACTCCCGGCGCCGCCACTTCCTCCGGTCAGGCCTCGTTTCACCTTCGACCAGAAGGATTCCCCCGGCTCAGCGGCGGCTGGCGCCGCCGCAGGTGGTGGAGGAGCTGGACGTTCTGGAGGTTCTGGAGGAGGCATCTGGTCCGAGATCGGACGCGTGCTGTGGTTGGTGGTCTCCGAAGATTCCGATTCAAAGCGTCGGGGACCACGACCCCGGCCGCCACGACCACCGCGGCG
>WNGG01001471.1_pt1 | contig 33678 bp, 29 predicted proteins | sample 5400661 | NCBI WGS metagenome assembly WNGG01 (sample SAMN13153372, study PRJNA577476) | soil metagenome | isolation source: 100 cm soil or saprolite under Garry oak tree replicate 1 | place: USA:California | collected 2016-06-15
CACCGCCGATCCGGCGAGGGATCAGGAGAAACGATGAAGGCGATCGTCTACGGCACGTACGGCTCGCCTGATGTCCTGGAACTCACAGATATCGACCAGCCGGTAGTCAGAGACGATCAGGTGCTAGTACGGGTCCGCGCAGCTTCGGTCAATCCCGCTGACTGGCACTTCATGCGCGGCCTGCCGTACCTGGTGCGCATGATCAACGGACTCCGCAAACCAAGGAAGGTCACCGTTCTGGCGGACGATATGGCGGGGCAGGTTGAAGCCGTGGGCAAGAGCGTGACGCGATTCCGCCCAGGTGATCAGGTGTTCGGGCGGACACGGGCAGCCCACCGGCCAGATCGCCGCGCTGCGGTCGCTGCCGGCAGCTGTGCCGAGTACGCGTGTGTCCCGGCTGACTTGCTTGAGCTGAAGCCGGCCAACCTGACGTTCGAGCAGGCGGCGGCCGTACCTCTGGCTGCGCTGACGGCCCTGCAGGCTCTGCGCGACAAGGGCGGCGTACAGCCGGGGCAGAAGGTCCTGATCAACGGCGCGTCGGGTGGCGTGGGCACGTTCGCCGTGCAGATCGCGAAGTCGTTCGGCGCTGAGGTGACCGGCGTGTGCAGCACGAGGAACACGGACATGGTCCGATCGGCCGGCGCCGATCACGTCATCGACTACACCCAAGACGACTTCACCACGAGCGGGCAGCGTTACGATCTCATCCTCGACACCGGAGACCGTTCCTTGTCCGACTGCGGGCGCGCGCTCACCCCCAAAGGAACTCTCATAGTCATCGGAGGATCGGCCGGCCGCTGGATCGATGGCCTAGGTCGCGCGAACAAGGCGCGAGTGCTGTCACCGTTCGTGAGTCAGCAGCTGCACCCGTTCCTTACGAAATGGGACAGCCACGACCTGCATATCGTGAAGGACCTGATCGAGGCCGGCCAGGTTACGCCGGTCATCGACCGGACCTACCCGCTACATGAGGCCCCCGAGGCGATCCGTTACATGGAAGAAGGTCATGCCCGAGGGAAGATTGTCATCACGCTTTGACGTTCCCTGGGGCCGGGCGACGATCGCCAAAGCCGCCAGGATCGCCAGCGCCGCGCAGGTCACCCAGTCATGGTCGGTACTTCGGGCCCGGGGAAGATCACGCCGGTGAGTGCCTCGGAGGCCTGCCAGAGGCGGCCGGCGAGCTGCTCGTCATAGGCTTTCCTGGCGTAGCGGACCTTGCGGGGGGAGCGGACCTTGCGGGGGGAGCCCGCGAACCGGGACCGCCTGGCCCGTAGTAGTCGCCCCCGTGCGCCTGGGGGTCGGTAGCGGCTCGCAGCACCGGCAGCGCGCCGCGCGCGGCAGACTGGCCGGCGAACCGCGTGCCCAGCCTGAGCACCAGCGCCGAGACGCCGCCACCGCCGCCCAGCCGCGGCCCGCTTGACAGCAGCCCGGTGCGGCTATAGCCGGGATGCGCGCCGATGCTGAGCGGGCCGGCGCCGGCCGCGCGCAGCCGACGATCCAGCTCCTCGGTGAACAGCGCGTTGGCCAGCTTGGACTGGCTGTAGGCGCGCCACGGGCCGTACCCATGCTCGCTTTGCAGGTCATCCAGCCGGATGGAACCCAGCCGGTGGACCAGGCTGCTGACCGTCACGACCCGGCTGCCCGGGCGGCGCAGCAGGGCGGGGAGCAGGCGCCCGGTGAGCGCGAAGTGCCCCAGGTAATTGGTGCCAAACTGCAGCTCGAACCCCTGGGCGGTGACCTGCCGGCGAGGCACGGCCATCAACCCGGCGTTGTTGATGAGCAGGTCCAGCCCCCCGGCGCGGTCCAGGAGCCGGCCGGCCAGGCGGGCGACCGAGTCCAGGTCGGCCAGGTCCAGCTGGACGAGCTCAACGCTGGCCGCGGGCAGCTCTGCCATGATGGCGTCGCGGGCGGCCTGGCCGCGACCGGGGTCTCGGCTGGCCAGCAGCACGCAGGCACCGTGGCGGGCCAGTTCCAGCACCTGATGGAAGCCGATGCCGGAGTTGGCGCCCGTCACCAATGCGGTGCGCCCATGCTGGCCAGCCATATCGGCGGCAGCCCACCGGGCGGGCATGACGGTCCTCCGATCGTCTCAAGCCGGATGCTTGTGCACTTGTGCGGCGACCCGGTGGGTAGGCTTTACTTGCGGTCAGCCGATACCCAGGTATGTTCCGCGTCCGTACCGATGAATCTGCTGTGCGCAGCCGGGATTGACCGGTCTACCTGGGCGGTTATGCCGGCGATAGGCGTAGCGCAGCCCCGGTGATGGCGGGCGCCGGGGCCAGGGCCTGAGAGCGAGAGGGATCCGAGATGGGCAAGGCATTCGCGGATCGCTGGGGGGTTCCGGTCCGGGCGGCCAGCGCCGACGCAGTGGCGCTGCTCGATGGGGCCATCGAGGACCTGGCGGCCCTCGCGGGCGACCCGGTGGCGGACACCGAGGCGGCGGTGGCCGCTGACGACAGCCTGGTGCTCGGCCATATCTACCGTGCCTACCTGCAGTTGCACGGGACGACGCCGGAGGGTGTCGCCACCGCCGGCGAGATCCTCAAGCGGCTGGACGAGACCGTGATGGGCGAGCGGGAACTGCATCACCTGCGCGCCGCCCGGCACTGGGCCGCGGGCAACTGGGAAGCCACCACCCGCTCATTGGAGCGTGCGCTGCTGCGCCACCCGCGCGACCTGCTCGCGCTCAAGGTCGCCCAGGACCTCTACTTCTTCCTCGGCAACCGGCTCGAGCTCCGCGACACCGCCGCCCGGGTCCTGCCCGCCTGGCCGCACGGCCTGCCCGGCTGGGGGTACGTGCAGGGCATCTACGCGTTCGGGCTCGAGGAGAACGCGGACTACCGCCAGGCTGAATCCCGCGCCCGGGCCGCGCTTGACTACAACCCCAAGGACGTCTGGTCCGTGCACGCGCTGGCGCACGTCTTCGAGATGGAGGGCAGCCAGCGAGACGGCGTCGACTTCCTCACTACCTCGGCGCCCTGCTGGTCTGCGAGCTTCTTCGCCATCCACAACTGGTGGCATCGCGGCCTGTACCACCTGGAGCTGGACGAGATCGACGAGGCGCTCGCCTTGTACGACGATCCCATCCGGGCCGGCCGGTCGACCGCGTGGCTGGACGTGGTGGACGCGGCCGCGCTGCTGTGGCGGCTGTCGCTGTTCGGCGTCGACGTGACCGAGCGCGCCGAGCAGCTCGCCGCCGACATTGACGCCCTGGTCAGCAGCCCGGTCTACATCTTCAACGACTGGCATGCGGTGATGGCGTTCGGCCTGGCCGGAGACGTCATGCGGACGGAGCGGGTGATCGCGTCGAACCGGCACCTGACCGCGCCGACCAATGCGGCCGCCGCCGACCGGGCCGGCCTGGCCCTGCTCGAGGCCTTCGGCGCATTCGCCGCCGGCTACCCGGACCGGGCCATTGACCTGCTCATCGACATCCGGCCCCGGGCCAGCGCGGTCGGCGGGAGCCACGCTCAGCGCGACATCATCGACCTGACGCTCATCGCCGCGGCCGCCCGGGCCGGTGACGACGGCCTGGCCCGCGCCCTGGTCGCCGAGCGGGTCGCGCGCAAGCCCATGGCCGAGGCCGCCGCCCGCCGGCTGATCGCGGAGAACGGCGGCTCCCCCGACACCCTGCGCTGGCGAGTTCCCGGGTTATACCCAGGAACCTGTGGACGAATTGTGAATAAGGCCGCGCGCAACCGCCGTCAAATGCGAATGACCTGCCGCGTTCCGTGAATATCGTGTGGATAGCGGAAACCGGGAATGAACAATCGCAGAACGCTCTCGGCCGGGCGGCGGCCCCGGCGCCGGCCAGGAGCTCGCCGGCCAGCGGGCCGGTCGTCCCGGCGCATCTGGCGCTGCTCTGACAGCATGACCGGTTTATCCTGGCTCGGACGATCAGCGCTGCCGCGCCACCTGGTGATACCCGATCATGAGCGACGAACCAACGTTTCCAGGTTACGCGCGAGGGTAGCCGGGAAGACGCAGAGCGTCCTCGTCGTCCGACTGGACGGCGTCGGTGACGTCCTGCTGGCCGGACCGGCGGTCAGGGCGGTAGCCGAGGGTCCGAGCCAGGCCGTGCTGCTGGCCGGGCCACGGGGCCGGCCGGCGGCACGGCTCCTGCCGGGGAGACCGCCGTTTAGCCCGCGAACGGCGGGGTAGCCGGTCGGCCCGGCGAGGGCGCCGGCGAAGGCCGACAGCGAAGGGCGGACTGATGCGGAACCCTGTCGTGAGGTGCGGGGTGGTGAGGTGCGGGGTGGTGAGGTGCAGGCTCGCCATGGCACGCACCACGGCCCGTTCGGTAAAAAGTCTTTGGCGGGCAGTGGCCTCAGCCTGCGCATTATCGCGGCGTCGCGGTGCACTCGCGCCGCGGCGCCGCGTTGTATTTACAGCATTTACTGAAAGGAAACTCAACCTGATTCGTGAGCCGCTTGCTCCGCTTCTCCCCCGGGGAATAACGCGCCGGGGGCTTCAGCTGCTCGGGGAGGGCAAATGGCACGAGACCTTCGGGTTCACGCCCACGTAGTTGAGCGGGCCCGCAGCAACCGTGGCGATGATCGTGCCCGTGTGGGCGCAGTTATCCGCAGCCGTGCTGTAATAGCCACGCTGGCCGGCCGCGATTGCTCCGATAACCAGCCATATCAGCAAGACGAGCCCTCCGACTCGCATTTCTACCTCCGTAAGACGGGCAGCTCCTGCATTTCAGAAGAGCTGCGGGCGCGGGACGTTCTTACGTCTACCCCGCGTGCGGCTGATACACGCGGACGCGGGGTCCGATGTCCGGCAGATTGGGCATTCCGCGTAATAATCCACATCCTGGCGGGCCGTTTCGCGCGCCGGTGTATCGTGTCTGCTGATGGCCCGGGATGGCAAGACCGCGCAGCGCGTACCTGCGGGACAAGAAGCGCTCCCCGTTCAGCCGGATCCCCGGCCGGACGGCGGCGACGCGCTGCCCTCTCCGGATACCGATGATCCCATGTCGTACACCTACACCACCGACCTGGCCGCGATCCGCGCCATCGTGCACAAGTACGCGGTCGAGGCGGGACTGACCGAAGCCCGCGCCATCGACTTCACGCTGGCGGCCAGCGAGGTGGCAGCCAATACGGTCAAGCACGCCAAGTCACCGGGCAGCCTGAAGATCTGGTACGACGCGAGGGAAATCGTCTGCCAGATCCACGACGAGGGGGTTATCACCGACCCGCTGGCCGGGCGCCGCCAGCCGTCACTGGACGCCGTGGGCGGGCATGGGCTCTGGATCGTCAACCAGGTCTGTGACCAGGTGGAAATGCAGTCGGACGAGACCGGCACGACGATCAGGCTGCATATGATCCTGCCGCAGGCCGACACAGGTCACTGACCCGGTTCTCTCACATGCGGGCCGTATCCCGCCGCTCACCGCCTTGTGGTACAACAAGTGCGTGGATCTGCTGACGGTCTCTGTGACGGCCAGGGAGTCCGCTGGCGAACCATACACACTGGTGGAGATCGCCGGTGAGGCCGACGTGACGAACACGGACGAACTGCGCCGCCTGCTCGATGACGAGGTGTCGCAGCAGCCGCGCACGCTGATCATCGACTTGTCCGGGCTTCGCTTCATGGATTCCTCCGCGCTGCACGCGCTGCTGCGGGTGAACCGCGCGCTCGACCGGCAGGGCGGCGTCCTCGCGCTGGTGTCCCCGCAGTCCGCCGTGGCCAAGATCCTGCGGCTGACCACCGCGGACCGGCTGATCCCCGTCTTCGACAGTGTGGCGGAAGCCGCAGCGGGCTAAGTTACGGCGCTGAGCTGCGGAAACCGCGATAGGTTGACACGCCGGCGAGGCTGGCCGGCGGGGCTGGGTTTGCCAGACCGCAGGATGGGATATGTTCCTTCCTAGTGGTGCCTACGACGCAGGCACGCTCAACGCGACATGGTGTTTCGCGGAGCGCGCAGATCGGGCACCACTTTTCCGTCTCTCGCTAGCGAACACCGTGACCGAGGTTCGAAGCGAGAGAGGCCCTCATGAAGATCGCCCTAGTAGCCCAGAACGCCACCCCGCTGCACCCCCGCGCGGGCGCCGGCCCTGACCATGACGACATCGGGCTCAGCCAGCTCACTCGCAAGCTCGCCGGCCAGGGGCACCAGGTGACCGTATACACCCAGAAGAACCTGGCCGACCTGCCCGCCCGGGCGGAGCTGCACGCTGGCGTCCGGGTCGAGCACATCAACGCAGGCCCGGTCAACGAGACCGCCGACACCAAGGCGGGTCCGCTGGGCGACGCCGACCTGCTCGGGCGGGTGCCCGCCTTCAGCGGCCCGCTGCGCAGCCGCTGGCAGAGCGAGCGGCCGGATGTCGTGCACGCGCTGCGCTGGACCAGCGGCCTGGCCGCGCTGGCCGCCACACGCGACCTGGGCATCCCCGTGGTGCAGGAGTTCAGCTCTCTCGGCGTGACCGAGCGCCGGGTCAATGCTCTCGCGGACCGGGCCGGCGCGGTGCAGGCGGACGGCGCGTCCGCGGCGCGGATCAGGCTCGAGCCGGCCATCGGCCGCAGCGCCACCGCGGTGGTCGCGACCAACTCCGCCGAGGTCTCCGACCTGGCCAACCTGGGCGTGCGCCGCTCGTCGATCCGGGTCGTGCCCTGGGGCGTCGACACCGGCCTGTTCACCCCGGAGGGCCCGGTGGCCAGGCGGAATGGCCGCCCGCGGCTGCTCACCGCGGCGGACCTGACCCAGCGCAAGCCGCTCGAGACGCTGCTGCGGGCGCTGAGCCGGGTGCCCGGCGCCGAGCTCCTCGTCGTGGGCGGGCCGGCCGAGGCGGACCTTCCCGATGACGACGGCTACGTCAAGCTGGCCAAGTTCGCGGCCATGCTGGGCATCACCGACCGGGTGATCTTCACCGGCGAGGTGGAGTACGCCGCCATGCCGCCGCTGCTGCGCTCCGCCGACCTGGTGGTCAGCACCTGCCAGTACGAGCCTTCCGGCACCACCTCACTGCAGGCGATGGCGTGCGGCATCCCGGTCATCGCTCCCCCGGTCGGCGGGCACGTGGACGCCGTGGTGGACGGGACGACCGGCCTCATCATCCCGCCGGACCGGCCGGCCCTGCTGGCCCAGCGGATCCGGCAGCTGCTCGCGCACCCCATGCTGATCGAGGCGTACGGGGTGGCGGCGGTTGACCGGGTGCGGTCCCGGTACTCCTGGGACAGGATCGCCGGGTCAGCGGATGCGCACCGCCACCAGGCAGGCGTCGTCGTCGGTGTCGGAGACCGCGGTGGCGAGAATCCGGTCGGCCTGCACCGCGGCGGCCGGATCAGTTTCCCCCAGGCCTTCCGGGGTGGGGGCCACGGTCGCGACGAACTCGCCGAGCACGTCGATGATGGACTCGCCCCGCCGCTCGATCAGGCCATCGGTGAACAGCAGCAATGTGTCGCCTGGCCGCAGCGACTGGGTGGCTTCCTCGTAGGTGGCGTCCGGATCCATGCCGAGCAGCACGCCGCCAGGCAGCGGAAGCTGGCAGGCGGTCCGGCCGCGCACCAGCACCGGCGGCAGGTGCCCGGCGCGGGCCCAGCGCAGCACCCTGGTCTCGGGGTTGTAGAGCCCGCACACCACGGTCCCGACCACCCCCGGGGTGATATCGCACACGACCCCGTTGAGCATGCGGAGCAGTTCGGCCGGGCCAGCCCCGGTGATGGCCAGGGCGCGCAGGGAATTGCGGAGCGCGACCATCCCGGTCACCGCGTCGATGCCGTGCCCGGCCACGTCGCCGACGACCAGCAGCACGTCCTGGCCCGGCAGCAGCAAGGCGTCGTACCAGTCGCCACCCACCAGGTGGCCCTGGCCGACGGGCCGGTAGCGGACCGCGACGTCGATGCCGGCCGCTTCCACCGGGTGCTCGTCCGGCGGCATGATGGCCTGCTGCAGCCGCAGCGCCAGCAGGTGCTCCTCCGCGACGCGCTGCTCGCTGTCGGCGAGCTGGTCACGGGTCGCGGCCAGCGCGACCTGCGTCTGGTAGTGAGCCGAGATGTCCTGGAAGGCCCCGCGCAGCGCCACCACCGCGCCGGCTGCGTCGGCGACCGGCTCGGCGAAGACGCGGATCTGGCGGATGCTCCTGTCGTCGGGATGGACTACCCGGAACGTCGCGGTCAGGGCGTCCCGCTGCTCGGGCAGCCGCTGCCGGAAGCGCTTCACCGCAGGCTTGTCGGCCGCTATCACGTAACTGTGCAGATCCGCCAGCGGTATCTCCGCTCCCGGACGCGGCGCCAGCCCGAACAGGCCGAACGCCGAGTCGGTCCAGCGCACGGTACCGGTGATCAGGTTCTCCTCCCAGCCGCCGAGACGGCTGAGCCGCTGCGCGTGGTCTAGGACCGTAGGCAGCCGGTCCGCCGGCCGCTCCCGATGCCAGGTGAAGATCACGCCATCGAAGAACCTGGCGATCCGCAGGTCGGCCAGCGCGGTGTCGTCGGATTCGGTCTCGGTGACCGGCAGCCCGCTGGCGAGGGACTCGTGCAGCGGGCCGGGGACATGCTGGGCCACCCCGTCCGTCAGGACCTGCCCGGCCCGGGCGAACAGCCCGGAGCCGGCCACGCTGGCGGGATAGGCCTCGAGCAAGGTGAGCCTGGTCAGGTCGATCTCCGTCCGTCCGGCCGGGTCGCGGAAAGCCGGGCTGACGTGCTCGATGCTGAAGTCGGCCAGCCGGCCGGCTTCGTCCCTGATGGCGCGGGCCACGAGCACCGACTCGGCCAGGTCATCGAGCAGCGTGTAGACCGCCTCCTGCGGCTGCGCCGCCGCCAGGTCGCCGTGGGCCAGGCGGGCGGCGATCACCCGCGCGCAGCCGGCCGCCAGCGCGGACAGGTGCTGGCGGACCTCGGCGGTGAACGCCGGCCGCGGCCCCGGCCAGCTGGCCTCCATCACGCCGAGCAGCTGGCCGCGGCGCTCGCGCAACGCGAGTACCACCCGGGCGCCATCCGGCACCCCGATTACCGGGGGGCGGTCGTCTTCGGGGCGGCCCGCGTTCCACCACAGGTCGGCGGCGCCGTGGGCCACCCGCTGAGCGGGGCAGTCCAGCTGGGGCGGGATATGACGCCAGCGGCTTGCCTCCCCGCGGGACAGGCCCTGCTCGCCGAGCAGCGCGAGCGTCCCGTCGGCCTCGATGAGCCAGAGCATCACCGCGACCGCGCCGAGCGGATCCAGGATCTGCGCGGCCAGTGTGCCGGCCAGCTCGGCGCCGTCGGCGGCCAGCTCGGCCGCGGCCTCGGTCAGCAGCGGCGCGGGCTTGGGCCGGCTCCCGGCGCGCCCCTCGGCCCTGATGCCGCCGGCCGGTTCGGCCAGGACCGCGGCGGCCATCTCGGCCGGCCGCATCCCGGTCGCCGCGGACAGCTCGCGGAGCTGTGCCGCGGCCTCGGCCGACGACAAGCCGAGCCGCTCCATCAGGGCGCCCCTGGCCATCGCGACGACGGATTCCTCGGCGGCGGCGGCGCGGACGCGGTCGAGCTCACGCCGCTGGTGATCGATGACGGTGATCAGCCGCAGCATGTCGTCGTCGCGGCCCGCCACGATCACCCGCCTCCCCTGCGTCACCCGCTTCCCCGTAGTGGGCGACCTTCCCAGCTCCGGCGCTGCTATGCAGTCTGTTCGGCCCATGATAGTTACTTCCGGTCTACCATCTGTATAGATGGCATGACGGTGCCGAACGGGCGTCGCGGCACGTCGGCACACCTGATGGGAGCGCTTGGTGACTGATACGGTCCAGTCCGGTCCGCGGCTTGACAAGTCGGGACTCGAGCAGTTGCTCGCGGGCCTGACCGCGGTACGAGGCGGTGACTTCAGCACTCGCCTGGCCAAGACGGGCGATCCCCTGATGGACGAGATCGCCACGGTCTTCAACGGGATGGCTGACCAGCTCGACCTGTTCACCTCCGAGGTGACCCGGGTGGCTCGCGAGGTCGGCACCGAGGGCAAGCTCGGCGGCCAGGCGGACGTCCCCGGGGTGTCAGGCACCTGGAAGGACCTGACCGAGTCGGTGAACGCGATGGCGGGCAACCTCACCGGGCAGGTGCGCAACATCGCGCAGGTGGCGACCGCGGTGGCCAAGGGCGACCTGAGCCAGAAGATCGGCGTGGACGCGCGGGGCGAGATCCTGGAGCTGAAGTCGACCCTGAACACGATGGTCGACCAGCTGTCTTCCTTCGCCGACGAGGTGACCCGGGTGGCCCGCGAGGTGGGCACCGAGGGCCTGCTCGGCGGCCAGGCGGACGTCAAGGGCGTCTCCGGCACCTGGAAGGACCTGACCGAGTCCGTCAACGTGATGGCGGCCAACCTGACCGGGCAGGTGCGGTCCATCGCCGAGGTGACCACCGCGGTGGCCAAGGGCGACCTGAGCCAGAAGATCCGGGTCGACGCGCGCGGGGAGATCCTGGAACTGAAGGAGACCATCAACACGATGGTCGACCAGCTGTCGGCGTTCGCCGACGAGGTGACCCGGGTGGCCCGCGAGGTGGGCACCGAGGGCAAGCTCGGCGGCCAGGCCGTCGTCCGCGGCGTGTCCGGCACCTGGAAGGACCTGACCGACAACGTCAACTCGATGGCGCAGAACCTGACCAGCCAGGTGCGTAACATCGCCCAGGTCACCACCGCCGTCGCCCAGGGCGACCTGTCCAAGAAGATCGACGTGGACGCCCGGGGCGAGATCCTCGAGCTCAAGACCACCATCAACACCATGGTCGACCAGCTCTCCTCGTTCGCCGCGGAAGTCACCCGCGTCGCCCGCGAGGTCGGCAGCGAGGGCCGCCTGGGCGGCCAGGCTGAGGTCGAGGGCGTGTCCGGCACCTGGAAGCGGCTGACCGAGAACGTGAACGAGCTGGCCGGGAACCTGACCCGGCAGGTCCGCGCGATCGCCGAGGTGACAAGCGCGGTCGCCTCCGGCGACCTGACCAGGTCCATCTCGGTGGAGGCGCAGGGCGAGGTCGCCGAGCTGAAGGACAACATCAACGCGATGGTCCAGTCGCTGCGCGAGACCATCCGGGCCAACCAGCAGCAGGACTGGCTGAAGACCAACCTCGCCCAGATCGCGGGCATGATGCAGGGCCACCGGGACCTGGCGGTGGTGGCCGAGCTGATCATGGACGAGCTCGCCCCGCTGGTCGGCGCGCAGCACGGCACCTTCTTCCTGTCCGAGCCGGTCAACGGCCACACCCAGCTGCGCCTGATCGCCGGCTACGGGCTGCGGGCCGAAAAGGCCGCGCCGATCCAGTACCGGCTGGGCCAGTCGCTGATCGGCCAGGTAGCCAAGAGCAAGCGCCCGATCGTGGTCGCGAACCTGCCCGAGAGCTACGTGAAGATCTCCTCCGGGCTCGGCGAGGCGCCCCCCGCCAACCTGGCGGTGCTGCCGATCCTGTTCGAGGACCAGGTGCTCGGCGTGATCGAGCTCGCCGCGTTCACCCCGTTCAGCCCGGTACAGACCGACTTCCTGGAGCAGCTGACCGAGACCCTCGGGATGAACTTCAACACGATCATCGCGAACGCGCGCACCGACGCGCTGCTCGCGGAATCGCAGCGGCTCGCCGCCGAGCTCCAGGCACGGTCGGAAGAGCTGCAGGACCAGCAGGTGGAGCTGCAGCGCTCCAACGCCGAACTGGAGGACAAGGCGGCGCTGCTGGCCACGCAGAACCGCGACATCGAGACCAAGAACGCCGAGATCGAGCGCGCCAGGCAGGAGATCGAGGAGCGCGCCAGGCAGCTGGCGCTGGCCTCGAAGTACAAGTCGCAGTTCCTCGCGAACATGTCGCATGAGCTGCGCACGCCGCTGAACAGCCTGCTCATCCTGGCCCGGCTGCTGGCGCAGAACCCCGGCCGGAATCTCACCGCCAAGCAGGTTGAGTACGCCAACGTCATCCACTCGGCCGGCTCAGACCTGCTGCAGCTCATCAACGACATCCTGGACCTGTCCAAGGTCGAGGTGGGGCGGATGGACATCCACGCCGAGCGGTTCCCGCTCAGCGCGCTGCTCGAGGACATCCAGGCCACGTTCCAGCCGCTCACCGCGGAGAAGGGCCTGGAGTTCTCGGTCGAGGCGGACGCCGGGGCGCCGGCCGAGCTGCTCACCGACCGGCAGCGGCTCCGCCAGGTCCTCGGCAACCTGCTGGCGAACGCGGTCAAGTTCACCCAGCGAGGGCACGTGCTGCTGCGGGTGACCCAGGCGGGCCGGCGCACCCGGGATGACGGCGATGTACTGGCGTTCTCGGTGGCCGATACCGGCATCGGCATCGCGCCGGAAAACCTCACCACCATCTTCGGCGCGTTCCAGCAAGGCGACGGCACGCTCAGCCGCCGGTACGGCGGGACCGGGCTCGGCCTGTCGATCGCCCGCGAGGTAGGCACGCTGCTGGGCGGGGAGATCACCGCGGAAAGCGAGCTCGGGCATGGCAGCACCTTCACCTTGTACTTGCCGTGCGAGCTGCCCGGAGTCGCGGCCGACGCGGCGGCCCCGGAAAGCAACGCCGCCAGTGCCGCGCATAACGGCGGCGCGCAGGCCGGGGCGACCGAAGCGCTGCAGCTGCAGTCGGCCCTGCCGGACGATACCGCACCGGACGGCCGGCGCCTGCTGGTCCTGGAGGGCGCGCGCGGCGGCCTGCTGACGCTGCTCGCCTACAGCGCGGTGTCCGACCTGACCGGCATCCACGGGCCCGTGCAGGTGGACACGGCGGCCAGCCCGGAGCAGGGCATCGAGGCCCTCAGCTCGGCTCCGCACCAATGCGTGGTGCTTGACCTGGGCCTGGAAGACGCGTCCGCGTTCGCCTTCCTGGAGCGCCTCCAGGAGGAGCCTGAGCTGCGGGACGTCCCGGTGCTCGCGCATACCAGGGACAAGATCGACAGTGCGCAGGCCCGGCTGGCCCGGATGCGTTTCGGAGCGCAGCCGCTCGAGCTGCTGCCCTCGCTCGACGAGTTGCGTGAGCGCATCACCCTGCACCTGTCCGCGGCGCAGCCCGATCAGGTGCCCGCGCTGATCAGCGAGCTGACCGGGGAGCTGACCGCGGCGCGAGGGGTGGCGCAGGCCGAGGGGCACGAGACGCTGCGCGGCCGGCGGGTCCTGGTCATCGACGACGACCCGCGCAACGTGTTCGCGATCACCAGCACGCTCGAGCTGCACGGGATGACCGTGACCCAGGCGGCCAACGGGCGCAAGGGCATCGAGGCGCTGCTCACCGCCGACGACACCGACCTCATCCTGATGGACGTGATGATGCCGGAGCTCGACGGGTACGCGACGATGAACAAGATCAGGCAGATGCCCGCCTTCGCGACCTTGCCGATCATCGCGGTGACCGCGCGGGCCATGCCCGGCGACCGGGAGAAGAGCATCGCCGCCGGGGCCAGCGACTACGTCACCAAGCCCGTCGACACCGACGAGTTGCTCGCCTGCATGGAGCGCTGGCTCACCCGCCGGTTAGGGCTCTAGGGACGCCTGAGTCACGTGTCCGCCTTGCGCCGACGCCCGCGATCCCCGCGCGGACGCCGGAGCGGCGGCTGACGCCTGCCGGGCCCGGCGACGGCCGGGGCCGCGCAGAATGCGTCCGCGATGCCCGTTTGTCAACCCATGCACCGGGCAAATGTGACGAGCGTCACACCCCTTTACGTTTATTCGCCTCCGGCCGGGCACACCGTACTCGTCCGTAATTCCCAGGGCCCTAAGGAGGCCACCGTGACGAGGGGAACCCCCCGGAAGCCTGCGGCAGCTACCCCCGCCGCCGGCGCTACGGCCCTCCGCGCCGCCCCTGACACCAGCATCCTCCCAGGGTCGCGCGCGGAGCTGAAAGAGCTCTCCGACAACGCCCTGCTAGCCAAGGTCCGCGCGCTGCCGCGAGACAGCGAACTGCGCGCCATCGCCTGCGAGATACTCGTGGACCGCTACCAGAAGCTGGTCCGTTCATGTGTCAGGCAGTACCGCGGCAGCCCTGAACCCACAGAAGATCTCATGCAGGTCGGATACGTCGGCCTGCTCAAGGCGATAAACAACTACGACCCCGAGGTCGGCGACAGCCTCTCGGCCTACGCGCAGCCCTGCGTCAGCGGCGAGATCAAGCGTCACTTCCGGGACAAGCGGTGGCAGATCCACGTCCGCCGCTCGGCTCAGGAACTGCTGCTCGAGCTGCGCAAGGCCACCGAGGAACTCACCCAGCAGCTCGGCCGGGCACCTGAGGAGGCCGAGCTGGCCGAACGGCTCGGGGTCAGCCGGGACGACATGCAGGAGGCCCGCCAGGCGGACCTCGTGTTCAGCACCTACTCGCTCGACGCCCCGCTGTCCGACCGGGACGACCCGGCCCTGCTCGCCGACATGCTCGGCGACGACGACCCAGCGGTCGCCCACACCATCGACATGGAGGCGGTCAACGCGCACTGGGAGGAACTGCCCGAACGCGAGCAGCGCATCCTGGTCATGCGCTTCTACGGCAACCTGACCCAGACCGAGATCGGCGAACGGCTCGGCATCTCGCAGATGCACGTGTCCCGGCTCCTCGCGCGGGCGCTCGGCCACCTGAAGAGCCGCCTGCTCGATCCGGCCGAGACCGGCGACACCCCTCGATCAGCTGCCATGGCCTGACGAGCTACGGCGCCCTGACAGCGGAAGGAGCATCATGAGAACCGGAGTAGGACTCGCAGTGACCGCCATCGGCGCGATCCTCGCCTTCGCCGTGACGACAAATACATCGGTCTTCAACCTGCACACCGCCGGCTGGGTGCTCATCGTCATCGGCATCCTCGGGATCGCGATCCCGCGCCGCGGCTACGGCTGGGTCGGCAGGCGCGTGTTCACGCGGCAGACCCGGTGGCGGCGAGGGGCCCGGGTGGAGGAAGTCACCTACCCGGCCTACGTCAACCGGAACCCGGCCAACACGCGCGTCCAGGCGGGACTGCCCGCCCCCGGCGCGCTGGGCAGCCCCGAGGCGGGCAGCCACATCGATGCCGCCGCGAGTACCCGTGACCTCGCCGCCGAGGTCCGCCCCGTCAGCGAGCGGGAGGTCATCGAGGACGTCTACGACGAATGAGGCTGGCGCTACAAAACGCTGGCAACGAGCAGGCGCGCGGTCGGAGGGCCTGGTCCCGTTACGAACCCAACCGTAATAAAGCCCCATAGGAGAGGGTCATGACACTCACGCTTTCCGTCATCATCTGGTGGATTCTCATCGGACTCGCGGTCGGCGCGGTAGCGCGCCTGGTCATACCGGGCCGCCAGCACATCGGGATCATCATGACGATCCTCATCGGGATCGTGGCCGCCATCGTCGGCGGGATCCTCACCGCCGCCCTGCTCGGGGCCGGGCACACGGTGATCACGTTCATCGTCGCCGTGCTGGCCGCGGCTCTGATCGTCAGCCTGTTCACCACGCGCGGCTACGGCCGGTCCCGCAGCCGCAGCCGCCGCCGGCCGGCGTGGCGCCGCTGGTAGGCAGCCGTCAGCCAGATAGATCCGCCGATCCGCCGGGGTACTGAGGGACGATCCCGCCCCGGCGGATCTTTGCTGTCCGGGGCAACGGCTAGTTACTGGTCTTGGCCCGCGGCTCCTCGCCGCCATAGGCGGCCACGACCTCGGTGGCCACCTCGGTGACCTTGACGTGGCGGCGCTGTGATTCCTGGCGCAGGCGCTTCAGCGCCTCGTCGGCATCGCAGCCGAGGGCGTGCATCAAGATGCCCTTGGCCTGGTCGACGACCGACCGCGCCACCACTGCGTCCTTGAGCTGGCTGGCGGTGCGCTGGGCCTGGTTGTAGGCGGTCGCGTTGGCGAGCATCGCGCCGCCGAACGCGGCGAGCATGTCGGCCATCGGATTGGCTTCGGCGTCCAGGACGCCGGGGCGGACGCCGAACAGTGACAGCACCAGGGCGCCGCGCGGCAGTTCCCGCACCAGGTGAACCGAGCAGCGGACGCCGCGGCGCAGTGCCGCCTCGGCGAAGTCGGGCCAGCGAGCCTCGTCGAGGGTCTCGGGGCAGCTGACGGCGATGCCGCCTTCCGCCGCCTCCAGCAGCGGGCCGGACCCGGTCCTCAGCTGCAGGTCCGCCAGTTCAGCCAGGTCAGGATGGGTTGCCGCGGCGCTGACGACCTCGCCGTCGCGCCAGACGGCGGCGTGCGCCCCCGAGCATGAGGGCACCTGCCAGGCGGCGAGCTCGGCGAGCTTGTTCAGCGACCTGGCCTCTCCGCCGTTGGTGAGGCTCAGCAGTTCCGCCGCCTCATGCCCCAGCTGCTCGATCGGCAACAGATCCTCCGTCCCTGGCTCATTTCTAGCACATCCCGGGAGGGCCAGCCGCTGCCGCGTAGGCTCGCGCGGCCGGAGGAAGCGCCTGCTCATTGCCGGTCAGAGCGGTGAACCGGGCGGCCTGCCCGGCGCTGGCGCAGGCGAGCCGCGCGGTGCCGGATATCTTCTTGCGGACCGCGTGCCTGGCGACCGTCTTGGCTGACACCATGCACGAGGGATGGCTGGTCAGCGGGGACACGCCGCCCACCGAGTAGCTGGCCTCGCAGGCGGCCGCGCTGCGCGCGCCGCCGCCGAGCAGCGCGCCGACGATGATCGCGGCGAACATGACGGGAATCAGCACGATCGCGTACATGGCCGTGCCCGGCTGCAGCCACCGCAGCCGTTTGCGCGCGAGCCGCTCCGCCCCGATGGGCTCACCGGCGTTGAGACGGGCGAAAATCGCGTACATGGACGTCAGATGGGGCTCGCTAGCGCGCAGAGCGCCCTCCATACGATCTAGTGCGCGCTGCTGGCAAGCGGGCAGGCTCATCTTTAACATTCACATCCTCACCATGGCTCCAGCGCCGCAAGGATCGCGGCCGCGGAGACCATCGCTTACCCGCGCCTAGAGACAGCAAACGGGCGGACGAGCGGGGTATCGAGCCGCATACGGCAGGGTCTCAGTAGTGTAACGGGCACGGCGACCCAGTCGCGCACGGAACGGGATTGGTCGCGCACGGAGACGGTAACTTCGCCGACGCGCGCTGGCTCGGCGCATGGGTCCACTGGCGCGTACAGAGGACGCCGGGGCAGCGCGGCGGTCAGCGGCGGCCGAGCAGGCGGTCGAGGGCGCGGCCGACCTCCTCGGCCAGCGCGGCATCGGGGCTGGCCGCCGCCCTGCTGGCCGTGGCGGGGCTGGCCGCGGCGGGGCCGGCCGCGGCGGGGCTGCCCGCATGGACCAGGGCCGCCTCGGGCTCGCGGACCAGGCCGCAGTCCAGGCACTCGACCTGGCCGAGCCGCCGGATCAGGTGCACGCTGGCGCACCTGGAGCAGCTTTCTAGTTCGGCGGTCCAGTCACCCGATTCCTGGCACACCGGGCAGACCAGGACCAGCTCGTCGCGCAGCACGCCACGGCGCCAGGGGCTCTTCCCCCGCTCCGGATCCGTCTGCCGCACGCCGCAGCGGTAACACGGCAATCCCCCAGGCCTCCCTCAGGCTGAGGCGCTAGCCGAGCGCGGCGAGCGCCTTGGAGTATTCGGCGAGATCGCGCGCCTGCGGGATCGGGTTGACGACCTTCCACCGCACCACGCCGTCTTTGTCGATGATGAACGTGCCCCGGATCGCGAAACCGCGCTCGGAGTCGAACACACCGTACAGCCTGGCCACGTCCCCGTGCGGCCAGAAGTCCGAGAGCAGGCCGAACTGGAAATGCTCGGCGTCGGCCCAGGCCCGGTGGGCGAAGGCGGAGTCCACCGAGACCGTGAGCAACTCGACGTCGTCCCTGCTGACCTCGGGGAACTCGTCGCGGATGGCGCACAGCTCACCGGTGCACACGCCGCTGAACGCCAGCGGGTAAAAGACGAGCACGACGGTGCGGCGCCCGCGGAAGCCGGACAGCCGCACGGGCGTGCCGTGCTGGTCCTTCAGCTCGAAGTCGGGCGCCTGGTCGCCTACTTCCACCGCCATGGGGGATCCTTTCACCGCATCCGCGAATGTGCCTTGCTTGCCTGGCCGCCTGCGGCGGCGGGCCACCCACCAAGTCTGCCACCTATCCGGGGGCGCGGAAACCAGGACCGTTCGGGATAAAACCAGCCGAACGGCCGGTCGGCGGCGAACCGAGGCCGACCCGGTTACGCCTGGTCAGAACCTCATCGGCGCGCCTTGGGAGCGACCAGCCGCGTGCCTGACCAGTCACGGGCCGCGCTCACGCTCGAGGTCTGCGACAGGCCCGCTGTGGGTGCGGCCTCGCCGATATCGCTCGGCTCGACATGACCTGACCTGCCCGCCTTCGGCGTGAGCAGCCAGATGTACCCCCCGTCGGCGAGCCGCGGGAGCGCGTCGACCAGCGCGTCGACGAGGTCCCCGTCCCCGTCCCGCCACCACAGCAGGACCACGTCGACCACGTCGTCGTAGTCCTCGTCGACTAGCTCCACACGGTCTATCCGGGTGATCGCGCCGCGCAGCTGCTCGTCGCAATCATCGTCGTAGCCGATCTCCTGCACCACCTGGCCCGGTTTGATACCGAGCCGCTCGGCCTGGCCGCGCTCGTCCTGCGCCTGGCCCGCGGTCGCGCTCACTGACGTCCTCCTCGAGTCCCTCCCCGCGCCGCCGCGCCCGGGGGTTCGCAGGCCCACGGGAACTGCGGGCCCATCCCCTGACGGCGACGACACGTCAGCACTTCTTGTTGGGACAGTTCACACTGGGTCGGCCCGGTGCGCAAGTGGCAATCGCTCCAGGCCGGCAAACCGCCGCCATAAATTGACCTGCCCGCCCCCCCTATTGGTTACGCACAGCAGCTCTAATCACGTAGAGTAACCAACAGATCCGCCCGCGGCGAAACGGCCCCCCGCTAAGGCGTTGGCCGCCCGGGCGGTGCGTGAAGTCCTCCGCGTTCCGGTTACCGTCGAGTAGAGATGCGCGATCGACCAGTTCGTACGACGATTGGCCTGGACAACACATCGAGGGATCCGTTCATGCGGCCGACCGGCCGCCCGACTTACAGCGGAAGGCGAGGCTACCCCGTGGCTTCCGGACGTCAGCAATTCTCCATCATCAGCGACGGGTTGCCGACCCAGTTGCCCGACATCGACCCGGACGAGACGCGCGAATGGGTCGAGTCGTTCGATTCGGTCGTGCGGACCCGGGGCCGGGCCCGCGCCAGGTACGTGATGCTCCGCCTGCTCGAGCGGGCGCGCGAGCAGCATGTCGGGGTGCCCGGCCTGCGCAGCACCGACTTCATCAACACCATCCCGCCGGAGCGCGAGCCGTGGTTCCCCGGCGACGAGCACGTCGAGCGCCGGATCCGGGCCTACATCAGGTGGAACGCGGCCGTGATGGTGTCCCGCGCGAACCGGCCCGGCATGGGCGTGGGCGGGCACATCGCCACCTACGCCAGCGCGGCCAGCCTGTACGAGGTCGGCTTCAACCACTTCTTCCGCGGCAAGGACCACGGCGAGTCCGGTGACCAGGTGTTCTTCCAGGGGCACGCGGCGCCCGGCATCTACGCGCGCGCGTTCCTCGAGGGCCGGCTGACCGAGGACCAGCTCAACGGGTTCCGCCAGGAGCTGTCGCATCCCGGCGGCGGGCTGCCGTCCTACCCGCACCCGCGGCTGATGCCCGAGTTCTGGGAGTTCCCCACCGTGTCCATGGGGCTCGGCGCGCTGAACTCGATCTACCAGGCCAGGTTCAACCGGTACCTGCTGGCCCGCGAGATCCACGACACCTCGCGGTCGCACGTGTGGGCGTTCCTCGGCGACGGCGAGATGGACGAGCCGGAGGCGCTCGGCGCCATCGGCCTGGCCGCGCGCGAGGAACTGGACAACCTCACCTTCGTCATCAACTGCAACCTGCAGCGGCTGGACGGGCCGGTGCGCGGGAACGGCAAGGTGATCCAGGAGCTCGAGGCGTTCTTCCGCGGCGCGGGCTGGAACGTGATCAAGGTCATCTGGGGACGCGACTGGGACCAGCTGCTGGCCAAGGACACCGACGGCGTGCTGGTCAACAAGATGAACACCACGCCGGACGGCCAGTTCCAGACCTACAGCGTGGAGGCCGGCGCGTACATCAGGGAGCATTTCTTCGGCGGCGACCCGCGGCTGCGCGCCATGGTGGCGCACCTGTCCGACGACGAGCTGCGCAACCTGTCCCGCGGCGGGCACGACTACCGCAAGGTGTACGCGGCGTTCAAGGCGGCGCGGGAGCACACCGGGCAGCCCACGGTCATCCTGGCGCACACCATCAAGGGCTGGACGCTGGGCAAGGACTTCGAGGCGCGCAACGCCACGCACCAGATGAAGAAGCTCACCGTGGCCGAGCTGAAGGAGTTCCGGGACCGGCTCTACCTGCCGATCCCCGACTCGGCCCTGGAGGCGGAGCTGCCGCCGTACTACCACCCGGGCGAGGACTCCGACGAGATCCTGTACATGCGCGAGCGGCGGGCCGCGCTCGGCGGGGTGCTCCCCCGCCGGGTCGTCCGGGCCAAGTCGCTGCCGCAGCCGGCCGACTCGGTCTACGACGAGCTGCGCAAGGGCTCGGGCAAGCAGGCGGTGGCCACCACGATGGCGTTCGTCCGGCTGCTCAAGGAGCTGATGAAGGACCCGGTCATCGGGGACAGGTTCGCCCCGATCATCCCGGACGAGGCCAGGACGTTCGGCATGGACTCGCTGTTCCCGACGGCGAAGATCTACTCCCCGTTCGGGCAGACCTACGAGGCGGTGGACCGCAACCTGCTGCTGTCCTACAAGGAGTCGGAGAAGGGCCAGATCCTGCACGAGGGCATCAGCGAGTCCGGCGCGATGGGCTCGGTGATCGCCGCGGGTACCTCGTACGCCACGCACGGCACGCACATGATCCCGGTGTACGTGTTCTACTCGATGTTCGGCTGGCAGCGGACCGGGGACCAGATGTGGGCGCTCGGCGACCAGCTCGGGCGGGGTTTCCTGCTCGGCGCGACCGCCGGACGGACCACGCTGGCCGGTGAGGGCCTGCAGCACAACGACGGGCACTCGCCGCTGCTGGCCTCGGTCAGCGAGGCGTGCGTGTTCTACGACTGCGCGTGGGCGTTCGAGCTGGCCTACGTGATGCGCGACGCGCTGCGCCGGATGTACGACGCGACCCCGGAGCACCCGGACGGCGAGAACATCTTCTACTACCTCACGGTCTACAACGAGCCGTACCCGCAGCCCGCCGAGCCGGCGGACTTCCCCGGCGGGACCGTGGCCCTCGAGGACGGAATCTTGCGCGGGCTCTACCTGTACGCCCCCTCGGGCATGCCGGAGGCGGCCGCGGGAGAACCCGCCGTACCCGGCTGGCTGGCCGCCGGGCCGGAGCGGCCCGAACGGTCCCGGGCGCGTGCCCCGCACGCCCAGATCCTGGCCTCCGGGGTGGCGCTGCGCCAGGCTCTGACGGCCCAGGAGAAGCTCGCCGCGGACTGGGGCGTGTCCGCCGACGTGTGGTCGGCCACCTCCTGGACCGAACTGCGCCGGGACGCGCTGGCCTGCGAGTCGTGGAACATGCTGAACCCCGGCGAGCCGTCGCGGGTGCCGTACGTGACCTCGGCGCTCGCCGACGCGGACGGCCCGGTGATCGCGGTCTCGGACTGGATCAAGGCGGTGCCCGACCAGATCGCCCGCTGGGTGCCCGGCACGTTCACCTCGCTCGGCACCGACGGGTTCGGGTTCTCCGACACCCGGCCTGCCGCCCGGCGGTTCTTCCACGTGGACGCCGAATCCATCACCGTGGCGGTGCTGTGGGAGCTGGCGCGCCTCGGCGCGGTGGACGCCAGCCTGCCCGGCCAGGCGATCGCCAAGTACCGGCTGGACCTGCCGGTGAGCGAGGCGCTCTCCTAGCATCCCGGGTCGTATGCTCCGGTGCCCGGTCTTACCCTTGGGTGATGGCGGCCAAGCAGGAGGTTCGCAAGTCCCGGCCGCGCGTCCACGCCGAGACCGTGCGCCGGATGGAGCGCGCCGCCGGCACGCTCAGCGCGGCGGCCATCGCCGCCCTGGACGAGCGGCTGCCGTGGTACCGCAACATGTCCGCGGAGAACCGGTCCTGGCTGGGCCTGGTCGCCCAGGCGGGCATCGCCGCGTTCCTGGACTGGATCAGGCACCCGGAGCGCAACCGGCCGGCCCTGACCGAGGTGTTCGGCACGGCGCCGCGCGAGCTGGCCCGCGCGGTCAGCCTGCAGCACGCGGTGGAGATGGTGCGGGTCATCATCGACGCGGTGGAGGCCCAGGTCGACGAGCTGGCCGCGCCCGGCGGCGAGGCGGAGCTGCGTGAGGCAGTGCTGACCTACGCCCGGGAGATCGCGTTCAGCGCGGCGCAGGTGTACGCGCGGACGGCGGAGGCGCGCGGCGCGTGGGACGCCCGGCTGGAAGCGCTCGTGGTGGACTCGCTGGTCCGCGGGGAGACCGAGGACACGCTGCACTCCTGGGCTTCGGCGCTGAACTGGTCATCCTCCCCGGTCGTGGTCGTCGTGGGCACGATAAGCGACGAGGACGCCCTGTCCGGCGGGGCGGAGCCGCACATCGAGGACATCCGGGCCCAGGCCCGCCGGGCCCGGCTCGACCTGCTGGCCGGGGTGCAGGGCAACCGGCTGATCCTGGTTCTGGGCGGCACCGATGACCCGATCGCCGCGGCCGAGCGGTTCGCCGGGCGGTTCGGGCCGGGCCCGGTGATCGCCGGGCCGCTGGTCCGCGACCTGCGGGCCGCGTCGGTCTCCGCGCGCGCCGCGCTGGCCGCGCTGCGCGCCGCTCCGGCGTGGCCGGAGGCGCCGCGGCCGTCCGGGGCGGACGACCTGCTCCCCGAGCGCGCCCTGGACGGCGATCCTGACGCGAAGGCCGCGCTGATCAGCGACGTCTACGAGCCCCTGGTGGGCGGCGGGCACGCACTGCTTGACACCCTGACGACCTACCTGGAACAGGGCTCCTCCCTGGAGGCCACGGCCCGGCTGCTGTTCGTGCACCCGAACACGGTCCGGTACCGGCTGCGCCGTGTCGCCGAGCTCACCGATTACGTCCCGTCGGCCGGGCGGGACGGCTTCACCTTGTGGGTGGCCATGGCCCTCGGCCGCCTGGCCCAGGGGGGCCAGGGGGTACGGGGGGCGGGGAGCCCCCCGTGACCGGGGGGTTCCGGGGGGTCGTCCCCCCGGGCCAGCACAGCGAGGGACGACCCCGGGTGAGCGCTATTTGGAGATAGCCTACAAATATTCGACGTGTAACTTCGTACTGTTCGACATTCATCTGGCGGAGATCTACAGGGCAGGGTAAGAGGATGCTGATCATCACCGCGCCCGGGCAGGGCGCGCAGACGCCGGGTTTCCTGGCGCCCTGGCTGGAACTGCCCGGGATCGCCGAGCGCCTCGGCACCGCCTCGGAGCTGGCCGGCTGCGATCTCATCAGGTTCGGGACGACCGCGAGCGCCGATGAGATCAAGGACACGGCGGTGGCTCAGCCGCTGCTCGTGGCGGCCGCGATCGCCGCCGCGTCGGCCCTGGCGCCCGGCGGGGACCCGGGTGAGTTGCCCGCGGACGCGGCCGCCGGGCACAGCGTCGGGGAGCTGGCCGCCGGGGTCATCGCCGGCGTGCTCGCCGCGGATGACGCGATGCGCCTGGTCGGGGTGCGCGGGACGGCCATGGCGGCGGCCGCGGCGGCCGAGCCGACCGGGATGACGGCGGTGCTCGGCGGCGATCAGGACGCGGTGCTCGCGGCGGTCGCCGGGCACGGCCTGACGCCCGCGAACGTCAACGGGGCCGGGCAGATCGTGGCCGCCGGGACGCTGGCGCAGCTGGCCGCCTTCGCGGCCGATCCGCCCGCGGGGGCGCGGCTGCGGCCCCTCCAGGTCGCCGGGGCCTTCCACACTCAGCACATGGCCCCGGCCGTCGCGGCACTGCGGGACGCCGCCGCCGGCGTCACGGTCACCGATCCGGCCATGACGCTGCTTTCCGACTCCGACGGGGCCGCGGTCACTACCGGCAAGGAGTGGCTGGAGCGCATCGTCGCCCAGGTCGCCGCGCCGGTGCGCTGGGACCTGTGCATGCGGACGATGGCCGATCTCGGCGTGACCGCGCTCATCGAGCTGCCGCCGGCCGGCACGCTGACGGGCCTGGCCCGGCGGGCGCTGCCCGGCGTGGCCCAGCTCGCGATCAAGACTCCGGACCAGCTCGACGCGGCCCGCGACCTGATCGACGAGCACCTCGCGGACTCCGATCGCCATAGCCACGGTCACCTGCCCGAATGGCGGCTGATCGTCGCGCCGGCGTCGGGGACGTTCCGCTCGCCGCCGGCGTCAGGGGGGTATGGGGGGGCGGACAGCCCCCCCATGATCGGGGGGTCCGCCAGGGGGGGCCGGGGGAATGGAGTCCCCCCGGGAGCCAGCAGTGCCGCCCCCCCGGATCTGCTGGGCTCGGTCGTCGCCCGCGGCGGGGAGCGCGCGGTCGCGGCGCCGTGGCCCGCGGAGATCATCGAATGGCTGGTGGAAGACGGGGATCCGGTCAGCGAGGGACAGCCGCTCGTCCGCATCCAACCCGAGGGGGGCCCGGGGGGATGGGTCCCCCCGGGCAGAAGGGAAGGCGCATGACATCCTTTACCCCGTTCGCACCGGCCCCGGGCGCGCGCATCCTGTCGCTCGGCGGCTACCAGCCGGGCAACGTGGTCACCAACGATGACCTCGCGGCCCGGGTCGACACCGACGACGAGTGGATCCGCAGCCGGGTCGGCATCGTCAGCCGCCGGTTCGCCGGGCCCGAGGAGAGCGTGACCGACATGGCGTTCGTGGCCGGCGGCAAGGCGCTGGCCGGCAGCGGCCTGTCTCCCGGTGACATCGACCTGGTCATCGTGGCTACCTGCAGCACCGAGGCGTCGATACCGAACGTCTCCGCGGTGGTCGCGCACCGGCTCGGCATCGCCGCGCCCGGCGCCTACGACCTCAACGCCGCCTGCGCCGGATTCTGCTACGCGCTGGCCAACGCCTCCGACGCGATCACGGCGGGCACCGCCCGGCACGTGCTGGTCATCGGGTCGGAGAAGATGACGGCCTGGGTCGACCAGACGGACCGCTCCACCTGCATCATCTTCGCCGACGGGGCCGGCGCCGCGGTCGTGGGCCCGGTCGCGGACGGCGAGCCGCCCGGCATCGGCCCGGTCGCCTGGGGTAGCGCCGGGAACCTGGCGGAGCGGATCACCATCGCCGACCGCAACTCGTTCCTGCACCAGGAGGGCCAGGCGGTGTTCCGCTGGGCCACCACGGCCCTGCACCCGATCGCGGCGCAGGCCTGCGAGCGGGCCGGCGTAGCGGTGAGCGACCTGTCCGCGTTCGTCCCCCACCAGGCGAACCTGCGGATCATCGAGGCCATCGCGCGCCGGCTCGGCGTGCCGCGGGAGCGCCTGGCGGACGACATCGTGCACGCGGGCAACACGTCCTCGGCCTCGATCCCGCTGGCCCTGTCGCGGATGGCCGAGCGCGGGGAGGTCAAGCCGGGATCGCCGGCCCTGCTGCTCGGATTCGGCGGTGGGCTGTGTTACGCGGCGCAGGTGGTCACGGTACCCTAGCCGCGCCCAGGCCCGCCGGCGCCCGCCGGCCGGGCGGGGACAGACCCTGCCGGCCCCGCCCTGGGGACGCAGACCAGTACGCACACCTCACAGAAGGAGCAAAGGGACATGAACGAGCAGGAGATCCTCGCCGGGCTTGGTGAAATCGTCGAGGAGATCGCCGGGGTACCCGCGGATGAGGTAACGCCGGGCAAGAGCTTCGTCGATGACCTGGACATCGACTCGCTGTCGATGGTCGAGATCGCCGTCGCCGCCCAGGACAAGTTCGGCGTCGAGATCCCTGATGACCAGCTGAAGGACCTCACCACGGTCCAGGACGTGGTGAACTTCGTCGGCAAGAACGCCGGAGGATCGGCGTGACCGCAGGGCGCGATGCCGTCGTCGTCACCGGGCTCGGCGCGACTACCCCGCTCGGCGGGGATGTCGCGTCGACCTGGTCGGCGATGCTGGAGGGCCGCAGCGGCGTCGGCCGGCTCAGCCAGCCGTGGGCGGCGGACCTGCCGGTCCGCATCGCCGCCGAGGCGGCCGCCGACCCGGTGGAGGTCGTGGGCCGCGTGCAGGCCCGCCGGATGGACCGCTGCGAGCAGCTGGCGCTGGTGGCCGCGCGTGAGGCGTGGGCAAACGCGGGCTCGCCCGAGGTGGACCCCGAGCGGCTCGGGGTGGCGGTCACCAGCGGGATCGGCGGCATCGGGTCGACGCTGACCGCCTATGACACGCTCAGGGAGAAAGGCTGGCAGCGCATCTCGCCGTACACGGTGCCGATGCTCATGCCGAACGGTTCGGCCGGCTGGATCAGCATGGAAATCGGAGCCAGGGCGGGTGCGCACGCGCTGGTCAGCGCGTGCGCATCCGGCGCCGAGGCGATCGGCTACGGCATCGACATGATCCGCTCGGGGCGGGCCGACGTGGTCCTGGCCGGCGGCACCGAGGCGGCGATCATGCCGCTGAACATCGGGGCGTTCGCGGTGATGCGGGCCATGTCCACCCGCAACGACGAGCCGGAGCGGGCGTCCCGGCCGTTCGACAAGGCCAGGGACGGCTTCGTGCTCGGCGAGGGAGCCGGGATGCTGGTGCTGGAGTCGCTCGCGCACGCGCGGCAGCGCGACGCCACCGTGTACGCCGTCGCGGCCGGGGCCGGCTACTCCTCGGACGCCTACCACATCGCGCACCCGGCGCCCGACGGGACCGGCGTGATCGCGGCGATTACCCGCGCGCTGGCCGACGCCCAGGTCGACCCGGGCCGGGTGGTGCACGTCAACGCGCACGCCACGTCCACCCCGGAGGGCGACGCGGTCGAGGCGCAGGCGCTGGCCAAGGCGCTCGGGACCGCCATCGACGGCGTGATCGTCACGTCCACCAAGTCGATGACCGGGCACCTGCTCGGCGGCGCCGGCGCCATCGAGTCGGTGGCCGCCATCCTCGCGCTGCGCGAGCACGTGGCCCCGCCCACCATCAACCTCGAGGACCTGGACGAGGACGTGCCGGTCGAGATCGCCACCGAGCCGAGGCCGCTGAGCAAGCGCGGCTCCGAGCCGATGGCCGTGCTGAACAACGCGTTCGGGTTCGGCGGCCACAACGTGTCGCTGGTTTTCACCGCCGTCTGAGCCTTCGTCCACCGTCCATCGTTCCGGCTAGGGGAGACCTGAGATGACCGCTTTGAACCAGACCCGAGTTCCGGTTGCTGTTCGGAGTGCTGCCCCTGCTGCTGTTCCCGCCGGGGCGGCGCCCCGGCCTGCCCCCCTCCCGCGCGACCCCCAGGAGCGCCTGGCCGCCCTGTTCGATCCGGGCACGCTGGAGGTCCTGCCGGTCGACTTCGAGGAGCGCAGCGGGGTCGTCGCGGGCGTCGGCCTGGTGCACGGCGTGGGCGCGGTGGCCTTCGCCTCCGACCCGCGGGTCCAGGGCGGCGCGATGGGCACCGCGGGCTGCGCCGCGATCGTCGCGGCCTACTCCGAGGCCCTGTCGCGGGGTGTCCCCATCGTGGGCCTGTGGCACTCCGGCGGGGCCCGGCTGGCCGAGGGCGTAGCCAGCCTGCACGCGGTGGGAACCGTGTTCGCCGCGATGACCCAGGCGTCCGGGCGGGTGCCGCAGATCTCGGTGGTGCTCGGGCCGGCGGCAGGCGGCGCCGCCTACGGCCCGGCGCTGACCGACATCGTGATCCTGTCCGGGCCGGGGCGCATCTTCGTCACCGGCCCGGATGTGGTGCGGTCGGTAACCGGCGAAGACGTGGACATGGAACGGCTGGGCGGCCCCGAGCCGCATAGCCGCAGGTCCGGCGTGGTGCATGTGGTCACAGAGACCGACGCGGAGGCACTCGACCGGGCCCGCCTGCTCGCGTCCATGCTCAGCGACCAGGGCAAGATCGCCGACGACATGGACGAGCGTGACCTCTCCGGCCTGCTGCCCGAATCCGCCCGCCGCGCGTACGACGTGCACGTGCTGACCGGCAGGCTCCTCGACACGCCGGGCGTCGAATTGCACCCGCGGTGGGCGCCGAACATCGTCACCATCCTCGGCCGCCTGGCCGGCCGCACGGTCGGCGTGGTCGCCAGCAACCCGATGCGGCTAGGCGGCTGCCTGGACGCCGCCTCGGCGGAGAAGGCGGCGCGCTTCGTGCGGATGTGCGACGCGTTCGGCGTGCCGCTGGTCGTCCTGGTGGACGTGCCCGGCTACCTGCCCGGCGTCGGCCAGGAATGGGACGGCGTGGTCCGCCGCGGCGCCAAGCTGCTGCACGCCTTCGCCGAGGCCACAGTCCCCCGGGTGACGCTGGTGACCCGCAAGGCTTACGGCGGCGCCTACATCGCGATGAACTCCCGCTCGCTCGGCGCGACCCGCGTCTTCGCCTGGCCCGGCGCCGAGCTCGCGGTCATGGGCGCGGTCGCCGCCGTCCGCATCCTGCACCGGCGCGCGCTCGCCTCGGTGCCGCCCGAGCAGCTGCACGAGGCCGAGACGCGGCTAGCCGCCGAGCACGAGGCCACCGCGGGCGGCCTGCGGCGCGCCCTGGAACTCGGGGTCATCGACGCGATCATCGAGCCCAGCCAGACCCGCCGCGAGCTGGCCCGGGCCATCGCCGAGGCTCCCCAGCTGAAGGGCACCCACGCCAACATCCCGCTGTAAGAGCACCCACGCCGGCATCCCGCTGTAGGAGCACCCACGCCGGCATCCCGCTGTGACGCTCTTCTAGTGCCGCCACTTGCGCATCAGATCTCTCACCAGCCACGCCAGCCCCATCTTTCGATCACCTATACGAGGAAGGCGAGTTTTTACGGGGTGGATTCGGGCTTGTGGGTGATTTTTGGGTATCATGATGCACAAAATCCACCCCGTAGCCCGAATCCACCAAGATCTTTCCGGTGCCCCGCATCAGGGCTCTACTGCGGTTTCACGACGCCCATATGTATCACCGGGCAGGCCGGGTCTACCGCGCTTTAGGTTGGCTGGAGAGGGCTGGGCTAGAGAGGGCTGGGCGGATGGCTAGAGGGGAGTGTCGCCGGGCAGGCCGGTGCCGCGGTCGGAGCCGCCGGGCGTGGGGCCGGTGGGAGGCTCGGAGTTGGCGGGAGAACTGGGGCTGGCGGGGCCAGAGCCGGACCCGGGCGGGGTGGAGCCGGGCGGCGTCGAGCCGGAGGGAGCGGAGCCGGGCGGAGCGGAGTCCGGCGGGGCGGAGTCCGGCGGGGCGGAGTCCGGCGGGGCGGAGCCGGAGGCGTCGGCGGGGGGCTCGTCGGCGGGGGCGGGACGGGCTTCGCGGAGCAGGTCCTCGAGGCGGGCCGCGCGGATGCGGCGGAAGGTCCGGTGGTCGCGGGCACGCTCCAGGACGGCCACCTCAAGCTGGGAGGCCACGAACTCGGTGCGCTCGCCGTTGCCCGGCGCGGACAGCGCGGACAGCGCGGCGGCGAACGCCTGGGCCAGCGACATGTCCTCGGAATAGCGCTCCTTCAGCGCCGCGGACACCTGGTCCGCCTGGCCGCCGAAGGCCACGAAGCCCGGCTCGTCGGTCACCGAGCCGTCGAAGGTGATCCGGTAGATCTGGTCGTCGCCGGGCCGGGCGCCCACCTCGGCGACCACGATCTCTACCTCGAAGGGCTTCGGGCTCTCGGTGAAGATGGTGCCGAGCGTCTGCGCGTACCAGTTGGCGATGCCACGCGCCGTCACGTCGTTCCGGTCGAACTGGTAGCCGGTGATGTCGGCGTAGGTGACACCGGCCTTGCGCAGGTTCTCGTACTCGTTGTACCGGCCGACCGCGGCGAAGCCGATCCGGTCGTAGATCTCGCTGATCTTGTGCAGCGCGCTCGACGGGTTCGGCGCCACCAGGAGGATCCCGTCCGCATACTGCAGCGCCACGCAACTGCGGCCGCGCGCGATGCCCTTCCGCGCGTAATCGGCCTTGTCCCGCATGGACTGTTCTGGGGACACATAGAACGGCATGGACACCGCAGGCGCTTCCTTTACCTAGGTACGGAGCGGGAGAGGACGGGGGCGGGGCTCACTAGCTGTCCCGCAGCGGAGCAACCGGGCCGTCGGGGCGGGCCATCCGGCCCTGCACGACCTGCTCGGCGATCTCCGCGGACTCGGCTTCCGGCAGCTTCCTGAAGCCGTCGGCCGTGACCGTGGCGATGACCGGGAAGAGGCGCCTGGTCAAGTCCGGGCCGCCGGTCGCCGAGTCGTCGTCGGCGGCGTCGTAGAGCGCCTGCACGCAGGCCAGCGCGGCATCGCGCGCCGGCATGCCGTCGGCGTAGAGCTTCTTCAGCGCCCCCCGGGCGAACAAGGATCCCGAGCCGATGGAGTAGAACCGCTGCTCCTCGTACGGGCCGCCGGCCACGTCGTAGCTGAACATCCGGCCGCGGCCGGCGTCCTCGTCATAGCCGACGAACAGCGGCACGACGACCAGGCCCTGCATGGCCGCGCCCAGGTTCCCCCTGACCATCCAGGCCAGCCGGTTCGCCTTGCCCTCCAGGGACAGCGACCGGCCCTCCATCTTCTCGTAATGCTCGAGCTCGACCTGGAACAGCCGGACGAACTCGATGCCCACGCTGCCGGTACCCGCGTAGCCCATGGCGGAGAACTCGTCGGTGCGGAAGACCTTCTCCACATCCCGCTTGGCGATCATGCTCCCGGCGGTGGCGCGGCGGTCGCCGGCCAGCACGACCCCGCCCTCGCACATGGCGGCGACGATCGTGGTGGCGTGCGGCAGGCCGCGGACGGCCGGGTGAGGGCCCCCCTGACCGGAGTCCGCGGAGGACGTCATCCGGCCGGGCAGCAGCCCGGGTGAGTGCGAGGCGAGGAAGTCGGTGAACGAGGAGGTCTGCAGCCCCATGAAGCCCGAACGAGGACCGCCTGCAGCGCCCTGCCCCCGGCCGGACATACCCCGGTCCCCGGCGAACGGGCCAGGCTGGCTGCCGTCGAAATACGAGCCCAACGCGGACCTCCTCCCGTAGTCATAGCAAACGTACTCAACAGACCCTACTGCCACGGCGGAGCGCGGCAAGACGCGAGAGACGCCGGCGCGTCCGCCTACGGCGAACCCCCGGCGCCGCGGCCTACTGGCCGCCCTTCTGCACGTACGACCGGACGAACTCCTCGGCGTTCTCCTCGAGGACCTCGTCGATCTCGTCGAGGATCGCGTCCACGTCGTCGGAGAGCTTCTCGTGCCGCTCCCTGACTTCCTCGGTGCCGCCCGCCTCGGTCTCCTCGGTCTCCTCGGCGCGCCTCGTGGTCTGCCGCTGACCGCCTGTGTCCTTCGTTGCCATGTCACTACCTCCGTCAGTCCCAACGCTATCGTCACCCGTGGGAGTCCCGCCCAATCCCGCCGGGCTGAAATCGGTACGAACTCGCGATCCGCGGCCCAGGGTCAGGATCCGGGGGTGGCAAGGTCCGGATCCGCTGGCGCGGGCCGGGGCAGGGGCGGGTCAGCGTGTCACACCTGACCGGCCCTACTCCTGGCCGGTAAGGGCGGCGACCAGCTCGGCGGCGCTGCGGCAGCGGTCGAGCAGCTCGCCGACGTGCGCCCGGGTGCCGCGCAGCGGCTCGAGCGTGGGGACGCGCTGCAGCGACTCCCGCCCCGGGATATCGAAGATCACGGAATCCCACGAGGCGGCCGCCACAGACTCCGGATACTGCCGCAGGCAGCGGCCGCGGAAGTAGGCCCTGGTGTCCTCGGGCGGGTTCTCGACGGCCCGCTCCACGGCGGCGTCGTCGGTGAGCCGCACCATCCGGCCCCTGGCCGCCAGCCGGTTATACAGGCCGCGGTCCTGCCGCACGTCGGAGTACTGCAGGTCGACCAGCTGCAGCCGCGGGCTGTCCCAGTTCAGGCCGTCCCGGGTCCGGTATCCCTCGAGCAGCTCGAGCTTGGCCACCCAGTCGAGCTCCCTGGACAGCAGCATGGGGTCCTCGGCCAGCCGGTTCAGCACCGACTCCCACCGGTCCAGCACGTCGGTGGTGATGTCGTCGACGTCGTTGCCGTACTTGTCCTCGGTGAACTTGCGGGCAAGCTCGAGGTACTCGGCCTGCAGCTGGACGGGAGTCATCTTCCGGCCGTCCTTGAGCGTGACCAGGCGGCGGCAGGTCGGATCGTGCGAGATCGCGCGCAGCTCGGCCACCGGGGCCTCGACCGACAGGTCCGTGCCCAGGAACTTGTCCTCGATCATCGCGAGCACCAGCGCGGTCGTGCCGACCTTGAGGTAGGTGGACACCTCGGCCATGTTGGCGTCGCCGATGATCACGTGCAGCCGCCGGTACTTCTCCGGGTCGGCGTGCGGCTCGTCCCTGGTGTTGATGATGGGCCGCTTGAGCGTGGTCTCCAGGCCGACCTCGACTTCGAAGAAGTCGGCCCGCTGGCTGATCTGGAAGCCGGCGCCGCGGCCATCGGCGCCGATGCCGACCCGGCCCGCCCCGCAGATCACCTGGCGCGAGACGAAGAACGGGACCAGGAACCTGACGATGTCGGCGAACGGCGTACCGCGCCGCATCAGGTAGTTCTCGTGCGAGCCGTAGGAGGCGCCCTTGTTGTCGGTGTTGTTCTTGTACAGCTGGATGGGGGCGCTGCCCGGCACGGTAGCGGCCTTGGTCGCGGCCTCCGCCATGACCCGCTCGCCGGCCTTGTCCCAGATCAGCACCGACAGCGGGTTCGTGCACTCGGGTGCCGAGTACTCGGGGTGCGCGTGATCGACGTACAGCCGCCCGCCGTTGGTGAGGATGACGTTGGCCAGGCCCAGGTCCTCGTCGGTGAGCTGCGAGGAGTCCGCCGCCTCGCGGGTCAGGTCGAAGCCCCGGGCGTCCCGCAGCGGGTTCTCCTCCTCGAAGTCCCAGCGGGCCCGCCGCGCGCGGGCGGCCGTGGCCGCCTGGTAGGCGTTGACGATCTGGGATGAGGTCACCATCGCGTTGGCGCCGGGCTGCCCGGGTACAGAGATGCCGTACTCCGTCTCTGTGCCCATGACGCGTAGAACGCTCATGAAGTGTCCCTCACGCACTGCTGCCGGGGCGCCTGCATCTCACTCACCATTGCAGCCTAATGCCGCAACCGGCGAAGACGACATGCTGACGCGCTCTATTTGCCAAGGGGGGACAGCCCCCCTTAGACCCCCCGGAGGCCTGAGTGCGAACAGCCATCAAAGGTACTGCCCGGTGTTGGCCACGGTGTCGATCGACCGGCCTGCCTCGGTCCCGGTCTTGCCGGAGACCAGGGTCCTGATGTAGACGATGCGCTCGCCCTTCTTGCCGGAGATGCGAGCCCAGTCGTCCGGGTTGGTGGTGTTCGGCAGGTCCTCGTTCTCGCTGAACTCATCGACGCACGCGGCCAGCAGGTGGCTGACCCGGATGCCCTTCTGCCCGGTTTCCAGGAACTCCTTGATGGCCATCTTCTTGGCCCGGGCGACGATGTTCTCGATCATCGCGCCGGAGTTGAAGTCCTTGAAGTACAGCACTTCCTTGTCGCCGTTGGCGTAGGTGACCTCGAGGAACCTGTTCTCCTCGGACTCGGTGTACATCCGCTCGACCGTGCGCAGGATCATCGCCTCGACGGTGGCCTGGGCCGACGAGCCGTTCGCGGCCATGTCATCGGGGTGCAGCGGCAGCTCGGTCAGCACGTACTTGGAGAAGATGTCCTTGGCCGCCTCGGCGTCCGGCCGCTCGATCTTGATCTTGACGTCGAGCCGGCCCGGCCGCAGGATCGCCGGGTCGATCATGTCCTCGCGGTTGGAGGCGCCGATGACGATGACGT